>Ga0209568_1000042_pt1 | contig 44554 bp, 37 predicted proteins | sample WorMetOlspDAHAB2_FD_187406 | JGI IMG/M metagenome (GOLD analysis project Ga0209568, IMG submission 187406) | Marine gutless worms symbiont microbial communities from Max Planck institute for Marine Microbiology, Germany - Olavius sp. DAHAB.2... ...
GCGGTCCTTCGAGGCCGTCGAGTTCGCCACCCTCGAATGGGTCGACTGGTTCAACAACAGGCGGCTGCTCGAGCCCATCGGGAACATTCCGCCGGTCGAAGCCGAGGAGCTATACGACGCCATGATAGACACCAGGTCCGAAGCGGCGTAACTCAAACTAAACAGCCTCCGGCAATCCCGGGGCGGTTCACACCCTGATTTGGCTGGCACTGCTGCGGCGACGAATGGAAAAATCGGTTAGACACTGGGTGCGGAAAGCAGCGGGTCCTCGCGGATGTCCATTCTGTCTAACTTTTTCGGAAGTGTTTGATCTTGTGAGAAAAGCGCCTTCCGCCCCTGGGCACCATTTTCTTCCCCCTCATGCGCATCTGAAGCCCGCCGCCGGGCGACGATATGGTTTCCCTGCCGGTCGGGCGCGGGTAAGAAGGAACCATAAGCGCCGATAGCCCATTCCGCCCCCGCGTCTGCGTCGCCGGCACCGGTTTCTTCAGCCAGTTCCATTACGATGCCTGGGCGCGGCTGGATGTGGAGCTGGCCGGGCTCTGTTCCCTCGATGCGGAGACCGCCGGGACCGTCGCCGCGGACTACGGGATCCCCGTCGTGTTCGACGAGCTTCCGGCCATGCTGGACGCGCTGAAGCCCGACCTATTGGACATCGTCACCCCGCCGCCGACCCATCTGGCGTTCATCGAGGCGGCGGCCGAGCGCGGCATCCCGGTGATCTGCCAGAAACCCTTCTGCGCCGACCTGGCCGGGGCCGAGGCCGCGGCGGCCGTCGCCGAACGGAGCGGCGTGCCGGTGATCGTCCACGAGAACTTCCGCTTCCAGCTCTGGTACGCGGAAATCAAGCGGCTCATCGACGATGGTGCCCTCGGCCAACCCTACCAGGTCAGCTTCCGGCTCCGGCCCGGGGACGGGCAGGGGGCGCGGGCCTACCTGGACCGCCAGCCCTATTTCCAGGCGATGGAGCGCTTCCTGGTGCACGAGACGGCGATCCACCTGATCGACGTGTTCCGCTACCTGTTCGGCGAGGTGACGGCGGTGACCGCGCACCTGGCGCGACTCAACCCCGTGATCGCCGGCGAGGACGCGGGGCTCATCATCTTCGAGTTCGCGGGCGGCGGCCGGGGGCTGTTCGATGGTAACCGGCTGGTCGATCACGCCGCCGAGAACCGGCGCCTGACCATGGGCGAGATGTGGGTGGAAGGGGCCGAGGGGACGTTGCGCCTGGACGGCGACGGCGGTCTGTTCCTGCGCCGCCACGGGGAGAACGCCGAGGAACCCGTGGCCTATGAATGGAACGATCATGGCTACGCCGGCGATTGCGTCTACCGGCTGCAACGGCACGTGCTGGAATATCTCCGGGGCGAGACCGAGGTGATGAACACGGCCGCCGATTATCTGGCCAACATCCGCATCGAGGACGCCGTCTACGCGTCTTCCGCCGAGGGCCGGCGGATCGAGATATGAACGCCCTCCAGGCCCAACACCGAAGCGTGATTTGCCTCCGGCCGGTTCCCTTGGCGATAATTCGTGCCGGTAGCGGGAGCGCGCGGAGATCACCATGACATCAGCGGGCAAGGAAGGATGGAGCCGTCGGCGGGTATTGCGGGCGGCCGGCACGGGCGCTGCGGCGGCGGCCCTGGCGGCCGCAAGACCGGGTTTCGCCTCGACCTGGCTGCCGGAGACCCCGGCCCAGCCCTTGGGGCCCTTCTACGCCCCCTTCAAGCCGCTTTCCATCGACAACGACCTGGTCCTGACCCCGGGCTCGACGACCCCCGCCGAGGGTCAGGTGATCCATATCCTGGGCCGCGTCCTGGACCAGTTGGGCCGGCCCATCCCGGACGCCCGGGTGGAGATCTTCCAGGCCAACACCTTCGGGCGCTACAACCATCCCCGCCACGCCAATTCGCGCATCAAGCTGGACCCCAACTTCCAGGGCTTCGGCCATGATGCGTCGGAAAGGGACGGCAGCTACCGGTTCCGCACCATCAAGCCCGGCCCCTATGCGGACAACCCCAATTGGGTCCGCCCGCCGCACATCCATTTCGCCGTGTTCCCCGAGAAGGGTTCACCCTGGACGACGCAGATGTATTTCGAAGGCGAGGAACTGAACCGCGCCGACCTCCTGCTGGGGGGCGTGCCGGAGAAGGCCCGGCCCATGCTGGTGCGTCCCATGCTGTCGCCGCTCGCCGGTATGGGCGGTGAATCCAGGCGCGTCGAGTTCGACATCGTCCTCGGCCAGCCGGGCGTCGAGCGTCAACCCACCTAGAACGGCAGAAGGGGCCCCGAGCGGGGCCCCTCCTTCGTCACGCATAACCGCGAAAACGCGTTACTTCTTGCGATAGTCGTCGTCATCGTCATCGTCGTCGTCGCGGTCGTACCAGCGCCGGCCGAAGCCCTTCCAGCGCGGTTTGATCTCGCCCCGCGTGATGACGCCGTCGTCGTTGCGGTCCAGGTACCTGGACATCATCGACATGGGGGCCTTGAACTCGTCGTCGGTGACGGTGCCGTCGCCGTCCTCGTCCATGAACTGGAACTTATCGACCATGCGCGGCCGGGCGTGCTCCAGCCACATGCCCTGGAATTCCTCGAGCTGCAGCTTGCCGTCGCCGTTGGCGTCATGTTTGGCCATGCGGTCGGCGCGGAACTTCTCGATTTCGGCCTGAGTCACCTTGCCGTCCTTGTTGGCGTCGACCTGGTCGAACATGCGTTCGGCGCCCATGCCCATGCGGCCGTATTTGCCGTGGTGGCCGCCCTTCATGTGGTAGCCGTAGCCGGCCTTTTGCCAGCCGCCGCAATCCCGCCAGCCGCCGGCCGTGGCGTAGCCCGTCGCGGCCAGGCCGCCCATGACAGCCAGGGCGGCGACGGCGGCGCCGAGCAGGAGTTTCTTGTTTCTGGTCATTTCGAAGTCCTTTCCATATCAAAGGTGTTGATAAATTCGATGCACCCATGAAACACCCGAACGGTCAGGAAAGTTTGTCGCCCCTGGGCTGAATTGTCGCGATCCATGCCAGCCGCCGGGCCTGCGACAATTTGTTACAATTTTTCTGTGCGCCGGCCGGCGGGATGGCGGATATTGGTAGGGAACGCAGGGGCCTGAGCGATGGAATCCATGCCGCACATCCTGGTCGTCGACGACCACCGCGACATCCGCGAGCCGCTGGCCAAGTACCTGGGCCAGCACGGCTACCGGATCAGCGACGCCGACGGCGCCCAGGCGGCCAGGCGCATCCTGGAGAAGAGCGCCATCGACCTGGTGGTCCTGGACATCATGATGCCCGGCGAGGACGGCCTGTCGCTCTGCCGGCACCTGCGCGAGACCACGGCCATCCCGGTGATCCTGCTCACCGCCCTGGCTGAGGAGACGGACCGCATCGTCGGCTTGGAGATGGGCGCCGACGACTATCTCACCAAGCCCTTCAACCCGCGCGAGCTGCTGGCCCGCATCAAGGCCGTATTGCGCCGGGTGCAGAGCCTGCCGCCGCAGGCTCAGGGGGAAACGGCGACGCGCGTCGGCTTCGACCGCTGGACCCTGGATACGGCCCGGCGCGAGCTGATCGACGAGGCCGGCGTGGCGGTGGCCCTGAGCGGCGGCGAATTCGCCCTCCTGGAGACCTTCATCCGGCACCCGAACATGGTCCTGAGCCGCGACCAGTTGCTGGACCATACCCGGGGCCGCGACGCGGCGGTCTTCGACCGCTCCATCGACAACCAGGTGAGCTGTCTACGCAAGAAGATCGAGCGCGACCCGAAGAACCCGCAGCTTATCAAGACCGTCTGGGGCGGCGGTTACAGCTTCGTCGCCCCCATCCATAAGGACGGCGGAGGGGCGTCGTGAGGTTCTGGCCCAAGACCCTGGCCGGGCAGCTCATCGCCGGCATCCTGCTGGCCCTGGTGGTCGCCCAGATCATCACCTTCGCCGTGTTCGTCGACGAGCGCCGCCTGGCCGTCCGCTCCGCCGCCCGGACCCAGGTCCTGCAACGCACCGCCGCCGTGGTCCGGCTCCTGGAGAGCTCCCCGCCGGCCATGAGCGCAAGCATCGCGGACCAGTCCAGCGATCCCTGGATCAAGTTCATCGTGGCCTCTGAAAGCGCCGTCGGGCCGGAGGGGGCACAGCCCCGGGACTGGGCGCTGCGACGGAGCTTCCGCCAATTCCTGGACCGTGACGACGTGGACGTGCGCCTGGACGTGCATGCGGCGGAAGGCTTCCCGCCGCTGCCCTTCGGCTGGGGCCGCAAGCGCCACCACGAGCGTTGGCACCGCGACCATGACGACGACGACGATGACGACGATGACGACCGGCGTGGCTGGGGCGAGCACCGGGGTAAGCACGCCCCCCTGGGCCTGACCCTGTCGGTGCGCTTGAGCGACGGCCGCTGGCTGAATACGGAGACTCTGGTGGCGCCACCGGCGCCGGCCTGGGCCTTTCCGACCCTCAGCATGGCGGCCGCCACGGCGGTGGTGCTGATCCTCATGGTCATCATCCTGGTGCGCCGCGCCACCAAGCCCATGGCGCGGCTGGCCGACGCCGCCGGACGGCTGGGCCGGGGCGAGGACGTGGAGCCGGTGCCCGAGGCCGGCCCCGAGGACGTCAAGCGCACCACCCGGGCCTTCAACGAAATGCAGGAACGGCTGCGCCGCTTCGTGCGCGGTCGCACCGACATGCTGGCCGCCATCTCCCATGACCTGCGCACCCCCATCACCTCGCTCCGGCTCCGGGCCGAGTTCATCGAGGACGAGGAGCTCAAAGCCAAGATTTTGAAAACGCTGGAGGAAATGCAGGCCATGACGGAGGCCACCCTGACCTTCGCCCGGGAGGAAGCGGAGGCCGAGCCAAGCCGCCCGCTGGACCTGGCGGCATTGGTGGACAGCCTCTGCAGCGACCTCAAGGAGACCGGCCTGGCCGTCGATTGCGCGGCCGAGACGCGGGTGCCGGTCATGGGCCGCACGGCGGCGCTGCGCCGGGCGCTTTCCAACCTGATCCAGAACGCCGTCACCTACGGCGGAAGGGCTATCGTCTCGGTCCGTGGAGAGGCGGGCTTGGCGCGGGTCCGCATCGACGACGAGGGGCCGGGAATCCCGGCGGCGGAGCGCCAAAGGGTGTTCGAGCCCTTCGTCCGGCTGGAGGAATCGCGCAGCCGGGAGACCGGCGGCATGGGCCTCGGCATGGCCATCGCCCGCACCCTGGTGCAGGCCCACGGCGGTGAGATCACGTTGGGTGACGCGCCTGGCGGCGGCCTCAGGGTCGAGGTGACCCTGCCGGCCGCGCCGGTCGAATCCTAGGCCGCCATTACCATCGTCATCCCCTCATCCTGTCCTTCTCCCGGCGGGAGAAGGGACGCTGACGGCAATTTCCAGGGTTCCCTCTCCTCGGGGGAGAGGGAGGGGCCCGCGTAGCGGGAGGGTGAGGGGACAACTGACTCCCCTTAACAAGTCGCGCCTACGGTCTAGGACGCGACGTCCGGGTTCTGGGTGTAGGTGCCGGTGATCTTGCCCTCGGCCAGAACGTGGCCTTCCAGCGCCGCCATCACGTCCGGGCCGCGGAAGTTGCCGCCTTCATCCAGGCCGAGGCTTTCCACGTCGAGGGCGTAGACCCGGAACTCGTAATGGTGCAGCAACTCGTCGTTCCAGGGCGGGCAGGGGCCGTCATAGCCGCCGTAGTCGCCGGCCATGTCCGGGTTGGAGGCCATGAACATGGTGTAGTCGTTGATGCCGCGGATGCCGTGGGGCACCCGGCCGGGGTCCTTGCCCTTGGCTACCAAGCCCTCGGATTCCTCGCCTTCCGCCAGGCTCGAGCGGTCGGCGGGTACGTCCACCAGAAGACCGTGGAAAAAGTCCTGGCGGGGCATGTCGGCGGCCAGGGTCTTCCCTTCCTGGTTGACGTCGTCGAAGATGGTCGGCACGTCCACGTCGACGCAGATCACCGCGAAGCTCTTGGTGCCGTCGGGGGCGCCGGACCAGTTGAGGGCCGGGCTGATGTTGGTGCTCATCTTCGAATGCTCTTCGGCGCAGGGTGCGCAGAAGGCGTACTTCTCGGGAATGGGATCGCCGTCGTTGAAGGCGTCCGAGGTGACGGTCAGGGTTCCGGGCATGGTCTCCTCCTCCGGGCCGGTGGTCGTTTCTTGTCCGGCTAGCATAGCCATCCCGAACCGGCGATTCCAGGGTTTGCGGCGGCCCGCCAAGCGCGCTATCACGCTCCCATGAGCCGCCTCCCGGACCCGCAAGTCGCCTGGCGCGACGCCGACGTGCCGGCCTCCGATCGGTTCGGCGACGTCTATTTCTCCGCCGCCGACGGCCTGGCGGAAACCCGTCACGTGTTCCTGGACGGAATCGGCGCGCCCGAGGCCTGGGCGGCGGCGCCCCGGGTCACCGTCGCCGAACTGGGCTTCGGCTCCGGTCTCAATTTCCTCGCCACCTGGCAGGCATGGCGGGAAACGGCGCCGCCCGGCGGGCGCCTACACTATGTGTCCATCGAGGGCTTCCCCATGGCGGCCGACGACATGGCCCGGGCCTTGGCGCCGTTCCCGGCCCTGGCCGAGCGGGCCCGGGCGTTGATGGATGTGCTGCCGCCTCGGCGGCCCGGTTACCATCTCTTGCGCCTGGACGGCGGCCGGGTGTCGCTGCTTTTGATCCATGACGAGGTGTCCCGGGCCCTGGCCGGCTTGGCGGCGCAAGCGGACGCCTGGTTCCTGGACGGGTTCGCCCCGGCCAAGAACCCGGACATGTGGACGGACGCGGTGTTGGCCGCCGTGGCCGCCCGGTCGCGCCCGGGCGCGCGCCTCGCCACCTTCACCGCCGCGGGCAGCGTCCGGCGCGGCCTGGCGGCGGCGGGCTTCGCCGTGGAAAAGCGGCCCGGCTTCGGCGCCAAACGCGATTGCCTTGCCGCCACCTACCAGGGCGCACCGGCGGCGACGCGTCTCGATCCCTGGTGCCGGTTGCCGGAACCGCTGCGCCCGGACGGTCCCATCGCCGTCATCGGCGCCGGCATCGCCGGGGCCGCCGCCGCCCGGGCCCTCACCGACGGCGGTGCGGAGGTGCGTGTTTTCGACGGACACGGAGCGCCCGGGGGCGGGGCCTCCGGGACCTCCGCCGGGGTCATGCAGCCGCGTCCCCTGAAGCCCACCGCCCCGGAATCCGGCTTCTACGCCGCCGCCTATCGCCACGCGGGGCGTCTCTACGGTTCCCTGGGGGACGCATGGGCGGCCCGCGACCTGCTGGTCTTCGGCCGCGACGCGGCGGACCGGGAACGGTATGCGGCCCTGGAGGACGGGGAAACCGTGAGCCCCGCCGAAGCCTCGGACATGGCCGGCGTCAGCCTGGACGAAGCCGGGGTCCGGTTTCCCGGCGCCGGGGCCCTGAACACCCAACGGACCTGCGCCGCCCTGCTGGACGGTGTTCCCGGCGACTATGGCACCGCCATCGCTGCCGTCGAACGTGAAGGCGAAACCTGGCAGCTGACGGACGACGAGGGCCGCGGCCATGAGGCCGCCGCCGTGGTCCTGGCCGGCGGCATGGCCAGCCAGGAACTGAGCGGCTTCGCCGAGCTGGGGCTGCACCCCAACCGGGGCCAGATCTCCTTCCTGGAGCCGACCCCGGAGAGCGGGAAACTCCGCTGCGCGCTGACCTTCGGCGGCTATCTGACGCCGGTTCAGGGCAACGGAAGTCACGTGCTCGGCGGCACCTTCGACCGCGAACCGGACTGGCAGGACGCGGCCTGGCGCGCCGTCCGTCCGGCCGACCACGGGCGCAACCGGGATGTCCTGACGGCCCGGCTGCCGGCCCTGGCGGCGGCCCTGGGCGCGGTCCGGGACGGCTGGACCGGCTTGCGCGCCACCACGCCGGACCGCATGCCGGTGCTCGGCCCGGTGCCGGTGGCCGAAGCCTACCGCCGCGTCGTCGAAGGGGCGGGGGAGGGCGCGAACCCATATCGGCCCGGCCTCTACGTCTTCGCCGGGCTGGGTTCGCGCGGCTTCCTGACCGCACCCCTGGCCGGGGAAATGCTGGCATCGATGATCCTCGGCACACCCCTGCCGGTCCCGGATAGCGCCGTGCCTAAGCTCCATCCGGCCCGCTTTCTGGTCCGCGCCTTGCGGCGGGGAAGGGCCTGAAAGGGCCTTGCGGCGGTCCCGCCGGCGGCACAGAATGCGCCCCAGGAAAGGGAGGACCCATGCGCCTGCAACTCGCCACCTGGCCGGAGGTGGAAGCCTATCTGAAGGCATCGACCGGCATCATCATCCCCATCGGCTCCACCGAGCAGCACGGCCCCACGGGGCTCATCGGCACCGACGCGCTGACCGCCGAAGCCATCGCCGAGCGGGTCGGCGAGCAAGCCGGCGCCATGGTCGGGCCGACCATCAGCGTCGGCATGGCCCAGCATCACCTGGGGTTCCCGGGCTCCATGACGCTCCGGCCCTCGACCCTCATCGCGGTGATCCGCGACATGGTGGAATCGCTCACCGTGCACGGCTTCACCCGGTTCCTGTTCATCAACGGCCACGGCGGCAACATGGCCACGGTGAACGCCGCCTTCAACGAGGTCTACGCGGAGCGCGGCCTCAGCCCCGGCAGCAACCGGCCGGCGGTGAAGTGTCTATTGCGCAATTGGTACATGACGAAAGGGGCCCGGGAGCTGGCCAAGGAGTTGTACGGGGATTCCGAAGGCTCCCATGCGACGCCGTCCGAGGTGGCGCTCACCTATCACCTGTTCCCGGAAGACGCCGAGCGGGTCCGCACCGCGCCCCTGACGCCCGCCGTGGCGCCGGGCGGCAGCATTTTCGACGCCGCCGACTACCGCCGCAATTTCCCCGACGGCCGCATCGGTTCCAACCCGGGCCTGGCGGAAGGCGAGCACGGCGCGCGCCTGCTGGAAGCGGCGGTCGGCGAGTTGGTGGAAACCTACAAGGAGTTCGCGGCGTCCTAACCGCCCTGGATGGCCGGCAGCAAGGTCAGGTCGTCGCCGTCTGAAAGCACGTGGCCGGCGCGGTCGTCCGGCGACACGGCCTGGCCGCCGACAAGGGACGCGTAGGATTCCTCCGCCGGCAGGTTGATGCGCTCCATGATCTGGGCGACGGTGGTTCCGGCCGGCACGTCCATCTCGGATTCGCCGAATTCGTCGAAGCCGGCCGGCATGGCGCCCGCCGGGGACAACAGCTTGACCCGTACCTTCATCAGAGCCCGACCCGGTCCAGGGTTTCGTTGGTGGGGACCCCTTCGGAGGTCCAGCCCCGGATCTCATAGTATTCCGGCAGCATCTTGTCCAACTCCGCCACACGGCCCTGGGCGACGCCGGACTTGGCCGCCTCCTTGAGGAAACGCTCCGGCAGAGTGTCGTCGGCCTTGGTCATGCCGGCGCGCATGTTGAACTGGCGCTCCAGGGTCCAGATGCGTTCGCCGGTGGCGGACAGGCGGTCCGCGTCCCAGCCGCCGCCGCAGGCGGCGTCGATCTGCGCCGCGTAGTCGGCCAGATCCCAGGCGTTGCCGGCGAAGGCACAGAGCCCGGTGGCGTCCTTGCCGGCGTTGGCGTCCTGGGTGTCCTTGACGATCTGCGCCTTGCCGTCGGGGCGCACGTGGGTGAAATCATCGACGAAGGGGGCGGCGCGCATGTGGCAGGCACCCCTGTTGGAGGTGGCGTAGGCGAGCCCCATGCCCTGCATGGCGCGCGGGTCGTAGCCGGGGAACTCCTGGCCCTTGACCACCACGGCGAACTCCGGCCGGCCGTACTTCTCGCAGAGCCGCTTCGCCCCCAGCCCCACCTCGGCGCCGAAGGCTTCGCCCCGGGCCGCCAGTTCGGAAATCCGGCACATGGCTTCGGCGTTGCCGAAATTGAGCTGGATGCCGCCGGTCTCCTTGTCGGTGATGACGCCTTCCTCATAGAGCTCCATGGCCGCCGAGATGGAGCCGCCAAGCGAGATGGGGTCCATGCCGTCCTCGTTGCAGAGCGCGTTGACGTAGGTGGCCGCCGACAAATCGTCGCAGCCGACCATGGGGGCCAGGGCGAAGATGCTTTCGTATTCCAGCCCGCCGATGGCCTTGCCGTAGGTCTCCTTGGCGTCTTCCGTGGCCACCGTGAAATGGTCCGGATCGATCTTGGCGATGCGCCCGCAGCCGATGGAGCAACTGAAGCAGGCCTTGGACGAGATCACGTTGGCCTTGCCGTCGTTGCGCCGCTTCTCGTGCGCCGTCTTCACCTTGACCGCGTCGTGGCCGTCGAACTGCACGTCGCGGCCGTTGCGGGTGGGCAGCGAGCCATAGGCGTTGGTGGTGTCCATCATGGCGTGGGTGCCGACCCGGCCAAGGCGCTCGCGGGCCGCGTGGGTGTCCAGCTTCTGGCGCATCTCGCCGACCACTTTCATGAAACGGGCCGGATCGTGCACGGCGACCCCACGGGTGCCGCGCACGGCCACCGCTTTCAGGTTCTTGGAGCCCATGACGGCGCCGACGCCCGACCGTCCGGCGGCCCGGTCCTTGTCGTTCATGACGCAGGCGAAGCGCACCATGGCTTCGCCGGCTCGGCCGATGGAGGCGATGCGGATCAACGGGTCCTGGTGCTTGGCCCGGATCCTGTCCTCGGCGACCCAGACGGTCTCGCCCCACAGGAAATCGCGGGCGTCCAGGATCTGCACGTCGTCGTCGCGGATCAACAGGTACACCGGGTGCGGCGACTTGCCCTCGAAGATCACCATGTCCCAGCCGGCCAATTTAAGTTCGCCGCCGAAGTAACCGCCGGAGTTGGAGCACGCGATGGCGTCTGTGAGCGCCCCCTTGGTGACCACCGACCAGCGCCCGCCCGTGGAAGCCATGGTGCCGGTCAGCGGGCCGGTGGCGAAGATCATCTTGTTTTCCGGCGAAAGGGCGTCGGCCGCCGGGTCCATTTCCTCATACAGGTACTTGCTGGCCAGGCCCCGCTGTCCCAGGTACTGGTCCGCCCATTCCTGGTTGAGGGGTTCCTCCGCCGAGGTCCCGTCGCTCAGATTGACCCGCAGCACGCGTCCTTGCCAACCGCCCATGTCGCCTTTCCTCCCCGAACAAACCGGCGCGAACGCGGCCGCGCCGGTGATATCTCTTGTCCCCCATATATTGGTCATTCGTGGCGGCGCGTAAAGCCCCATGGGGCGGATTCCGCCCGGTTTCGGCACATTCCGCCGATCCGTGCCATAATCGGCTCGCCGACACGGGAGGAAGACGACCAGCCATGGCCGACGGCAACGATACCGCACCGTCCATCAGGGCCGCTGCCCTGGAACACATTACCGGCCCATCGCGGGGCGGCGTGACATGGCTGGGCGGTTCGGCGCTGGACATCTACCTGAGCCCGGAACGATTCGTCCGGGCAGTCGAGGCGCGGGTCGGCGAAACTCGGGAGGGCCGCGTCGCCCGCCTGCATCCGGAAGCCGGCTCCTTCGAGATCGAGGCCGCGGAAGACGAACGGATATGGGTGAACGGCAAGCGGATCACTCATCATCGGCTCCGCCACCATGACATGATCGAGTTCGGCGAGTCCGGGCCGCTCTCGCGGTTCCGTCTCTACGGCGAGGGCAAACCGGCCCGCAAGACGCTTGGCGAGATCTTCAGCAACTGCATCGACTACCTTCGGGTCAGCCGCTAGCCCATCAACCGCCGCCTGTTCCGCGTCTCTTTGCAATTGACCCGCGGCCTGGCCCGGGAAACCACGAAGCTGTTCCGGTTGAGCGTGGTTGTGGCGCTCGGGCTGTTGGCGGTCCTAGTCGTTCAGCAAAGCCGCGTCAGTGTGACGCTTCAGCAGCGGCTCGAGACCAGCTCCGAGCGGCTCGACAGTTTCGCCCGGGCCATGGCCCGGGCCCGCGACGAGGCGTTGACGCCGGCGGACCTGAATGAACTCAGCCGGGAGCTCAGGCACCGGCTTGGCGCCACCACGGAGCGGGTGCAGGCCCTGGAACACCGTTCCCAGGCGATCCGGCGGGTGATCGCCGAATCCATTTCCTCCGTGGCCTTCCTGCAGGCCGCCTACGGGTTCCGAGAGCGCGACAGCGGCCGCATGCTCAGGCACGTGGTCGATCCCCTCGGCCGGCCCATGATGACCCCGCTGGGGACGCCCATGTTGTCCCTCGACGGCAACGGACCGGTGGCGGAGCGGCCGTTCACGGGCACCGGTTTCGTGGTCGGCGGGAAGGGCGCTCTGGTCACCAACCGCCACGTGGCGCTTCCCTGGGAGGGCGACGCCAACCTGGAGGCCTTGTCCCAGCAGGGACTGGACCCCGTGATGATCAAGTTCATCGCCTATTTCCCCGGCAAGGCCGAGGGATTTCCCGTCGAGTTGATGCGGGTCAGCGAGGACGCCGATTTGGCGGTGCTGCGGCTGAGTAACGGCGACAAGGTCTCGCCGGGCCTGAAACTGGCCGACGCGCCACCGGCGGCCGGCGCCGAGGTGGTCGTCATGGGTTACCCGACGGGGCTCCGCTCCATGCTGGCCCAGGCCGGTGAGGCCTTCGTGGAGGCCCTGCAGAAGGCCGAGAACACGGATTTCTGGAGCGTCGCCGCCCGCCTGGCCAAGGCCCGGCAGATCGCGCCCCTGGCCAGCCGGGGCATCGTCGGCCAGATCACGGCGGCGACCATCGTCTACGACGCGGAAACCACCCACGGCGGCAGCGGTGGTCCGGTGCTCGACGTGGATGGCGCCGTGGTGGCGGTCAACGCCGCCATCCTGCCGGAATACGGCGGCTCCAACCTGGGCGTGCCGGTGGCCAAGATGCGGGCCCTGCTGGCGGCGGCGGGGTTTCGGTAAGATCGCGCATCGACGAAATGGGGAGAATGATCATGCCCTGCGCACGTTTCTTGGTTCTGATGTTCATCCTTGCCGCCGCCTCGCCCGGACTGGTTCGCGCGGCCGCCGAGGCGGACCCGGCGGGGCCCGTGGTGGCTCCGGCGCCGGCCCTCGAGACGGCCCAATGGGGCGAAAAGAAGCGGCGTAAGGGGAAGAAGGGGAAACGGCGCGGCTCGGAAGGCGGCGGTTCCGGTTCCGCCGAGCCCTGTACGGCCTGCGAGACCATGGACGGCTTCGTGCCGCCGGACGAGATCTCCGAGCTCGTCCGCCTGATGGTCGGCAAGCAGAAGGGCGCCGACAAGGCCTACGCGGTGGCGGTGCAGAAGGCCCGGGGCGGCATCGAGACGGGCCTTAGCGCCGCCTTCATCGACGGCGCCGCCTGTCCGGAGATCGACAGTGAGCAATGGGCCATCGATTATTCCCACAAGCGGCCCTGGCCGGCCATCCACAAGGGGGTCGATATCCCGCAGCCCCGCGGCACGCCGCTCCGGGCCGTTTCCGACGGGACCGTGGTCGGCAAGTTCCTGAACCAAGGCAACCGCAAGGGCATCGAGATCATGCTCCGCCACGCGCCGGAGCAGACGGGCCTTAAGTTCTGGACCTATTCCCAGTACACCCACCTGGAGGCCATGTCACCGCTGGCCATCGGTGCGGAGGTGCGCATGGGCCAGGAGATCGGAAAGACCGCCAACACGGGCAAGATGGGCCGGCGCATCCGCCGCGACGCGGTGCATTTCGCCATCCTCTACTCGGAAAGCCCCGAATGGTCCAACGACGGCCGCTTCGTGACGCCCAAGGCCGGCTACTGGATGGACCCCAACGCTTTCTACCGCCTGGCGGGGCCCTACGATTCCGGCTCCCTGGCGGGGCTCCCCGACGACCAGAAGCAAGTGCCCGTGCCCTACATGAAGCCCGACGGCAGTTTCGTGCCCGCCGACACCAAACGCATCTGGCCGTACCCTTGCGAATAGGCTTTCATGGGCCGCATGTCGGGAACCGTTTCCAGCGCCTACGGCCAAGTTCCCCTTGATCCGGGTATCCGCTCGCGCCTGATCGAGAACGTGAACGGCTTGACCATGCACGTCCTGGAAGCCGGCTTCGAGGAACCGGGGCGGCCGAGCGTGCTGTTGCTGCACGGCTTCCCGGAACTGGCTTACAGCTGGCGCCGGGTCATGCCGACCCTGGCGGCCGCCGGCTATCACGTGATCGCCCCGGACCAGCGGGGCTACGGCCGGACCACCGGCTGGAACGGGGATTACGACGGCGATCTCGCCTCCTTCCGGCTGTTCAACCTGGTGCGCGACGTGGTGGCGCTGCTGGCGGCCATGGAGGTGCCGCGCGTGGCCCTGGTGGCGGGCCACGATTTCGGCGCCTCGGTGGCGCCCTACTGCACCCTGTTCCGGCCCGACCTTTTCGGTTCCCTGGTGCTCATGAGTGCCCCCTTCGCCGGCCCGCCGGCATTGCCACGGGATGCGGCGGCGGCCCGTGCGGCGGCCCGTGTCCACGACGACCTGGCGGCGCTCAAGCGCCCGCGCAAGCATTACCAGTGGTACTACTCGACCCGCGAGGCCAACGCCCACATGCACCGCTGCCCCGAGGGCGTGCACGCCTTACTGCGGGCCTATTTCCATCACAAGAGCGCCGACTGGCCGGGCAACACCCCGGTTCCCCTGAAGGCCTGGACGGCGGAAGAACTGGCGCAACTGCCCACCTACTACATTATGGATTTGGATCGGGACATGGCGGCGACGGTGGCGGAGGAAATGCCAACCCCCGCCGAGATCGCCGCCTGCCGGTGGCTGCCCGAGGACGAACTGGCGGTTTATGCCGCCGAATTCGAACGCAACGGCTTCCAGGGCGGCCTGCAATGGTACCGCTGCCGCACCGGCGGGGTCATGAACGCCGACCTGGACGTGCTGTCGGGGCGCACCGTGGACGTCCCGGCGGCCTTCATCTCCGGGGCCTCGGACTGGGGCAACCACCAGGTGCCCGGGGCGCTGGAGAAGATGCAAGGCGAGGTCTGCACCGACCTGCGCGGCATCCACCTGGTGGAAGGTGCCGGGCACTGGGTGCAGCAGGAGCAGGCCGGCGAGGTCAGCCGGCTGATGCTGGCCTTTCTGGCGGGCTTGAGTTAGGCGCCGGCGCTGGGCCGCGCCGAGACGGCGTCGTGCCAGCGTTTCAGGTTCGGCGTTTCGTCGCTGACCCGTATCTTCACCACCTTGGCGAAGTCACAGGCCACCATGGCGGCGATGTCGGCCACCGTGTAATGCTCGCCGGCGATGAATTCGCTTTCGCCGAGCCGCTCGTCCAGCATGGCGTGGAACAGGCCGATGCGTTTCCTGCCGCGCTCCGCCAGTTCCGGGATCTGCGGGAAATCGTGAGGCCCGGAGATGGCCCGGTCCTTGAAGAACTCGACGGAGTTGCGCACCGCGTCGGCGACGGGCTGCAGGCCTTCCAGCTCCATGCGGCGGTGCCACATCTCGACGACGGCCTGGTCGAGAGCGTCCTTGCCGAACAGGGCCGGTTCCGGCTTGAGGGACTCCAGGTATCGGCAGATGGCCACGGACTCCGTCAGGATGGTGCCGTCATCCAGTTCCAAAGCCGGCACGCCGAGGCGCGGGTTGATGGCCTTGAAATCATCCTCCATCTGCTCCTTGGCGCCCAGGTCCACGGGCACGATGTCCAGCTCGATGCCCTTCTCGGCGGCGAATATCCGGACCCGCCGGGGGTTGGGGGCCATTTTGAAATCGTAGAGTTTCATGTCCGTTTCCCTTCAAGGCATCGACCGGCGGAGTATCCCGGAGGGCATCCGGCCCGGCAAGGGCCGGGTGTTTCAAAACACCTTGTCCGCGCGCTACGTCAGCCCGCGCCCTCGAAGACGATGTTCTCCGGCGTCTCGCCCCGGGCGAAGCGGTTCAGGTTGTCGGCCACGAACTGCCAGCGGCGGATCCGCATGGCGTCGGTGCGCGCACTGGAATGCGGCGTCATGATGATGTTGTCCAGATCCTCGAAGGGGAACTTGGATGGGGTCGGGTCCGGGTCGTCGTCGCGGGGATACTGGTACCAGACGTCGATGATGGCGCCGCCGATGCGCTTTTCCTTCAGCGCATCAAAAAGGGCCTGTTCGTCCAGCACCCGGCCGCGGCCGACGTTGATGATCACGCCGGTCGGCTTCATGGCGGCGAAGTGGGCCGCGTCGAACAGGCCCTTGGTTTCCGCCGACAAGGGCAGGGTGACCAGGACGAAGTCGCTCGCGCCGAGCAATTCGTCGAGGCCGTCCATGGCCGTGAAATGGTCCGGCTGCGGTCCGTCCGGGGCCGGCGGGCGGCGCGAGGCGGCGTGGATGCGCATGCCGAAGGCCCGGGCCCGGGCCGCCGTCTCGCGGCCGATGTGGCCGTAGCCGACGATGCCCAGCGTCTTGCCGTAAAGCTCGTCGCGGCCCGGGCCGATGCCGGGCTGGCGGCCCTCCCAGCGATGGGTGCGGAACCGGGCGTCCGTGGCGGCCGTCTCCATGACCCATTCCAGCATGCCGGCCATGACGTATTCGGCGATGGCGATCTCGTGCTCAAAGGTGTTGCAGAGCAGGCACCCGGCCGGCAGGTGCGCCGGTTCCAGCCAGTCGAAGCCCGTGTAGGGGATGTGGTAGAGCTTCAAAGCGGGCGAGCCGGACCAGCCGTCACGAGGGATGCGCCCGGCGACGATGACGTCGGCGCCGGCGACCCGCTGGACCAGCTCATCCAGCGGTTCGTCGTCATCCCATGTGAGCACCCGCCAAGGCGCGTCGAGCCGCTCGGCCACCCACGCCGCCCACTCCGTGGACATGTTTCCGGCGAACAGGACGGTGAGGGGCTCGGGCATGGATCGGTTTTCCGGGTAAGGTGGCGGTCGGCGGGTTCCCGACGTTGGTAAGGGAAGGCCGCCGCCGTGTCCAGGGGGCTGGGCGCAGATAAGTGTTGGACCGACCCCCTTCCGGCGGGTTAATAACGGCGGAAACCAGGCCCTCAATCACCAACGGAGCCGAACCCGTGTCGACGGAAATCGAAGTGAAAATCGCCCCCGGCAAACTGATCGACAAGATCACCATCCTGGAGATCAAGATGGAGCGCATCGAGGATGCCGACAAGGTCGCCAACGTGCGCACCGAATGGGAGATCCTGACGGCGTCCCGCGACGCGGCGCTGGCCAAGTCCGAGCAACTGGACGGCCTGACGGCGCGCCTGAAGGAGATCAACGAACGCCTTTGGGTGATCGAGGACGACATTCGCGACTGCGAGCGGGGCGGCGATTTCGGCGACACCTTCATCCAACTGGCGCGGTCCGTCTACCGGGTCAACGACGAACGGGCGGCGGTGAAGCGGGAGATCAACGTCCTTTTGGGCTCGGCGATCATCGAGGAGAAATCCTACGCCGCCTATTGAGCGAACCGGCGGCTTCAAAGGGAAGCGGCGCACGTGAAACTGTTCCAACTGCAGGACCGGGTCTTGGCCTACCGGAGAGCCCGGCGGCACCGGCCCGGCCCGCCCGCCGGTCTGCTTTTGGTCTCCAGCGGCGGCCTCGGCGACACGGTGCTGTTCGCCCTGGTCATCGAGCGCTTCATGGCACTGGCCCGGGACGGCGAGGCGGTGACGGTGGTCTTGCAGAAGGGCTCGGACAAGATGGCCTTCCTGCTGCCACCGGAGGTCCAGGTGGAGACCGTCGACTTCGGCCGTTTACGCAAGGACCTGGCCTACCGGCGCCGGGTCATGGAAGACCTTTTCGCCGCCAACTACCGCCTCGTGGTGCACACGGACCACCTCCGCCATCCGCACCTGGACGAGGCCCTGGTGGAGGCCGCCCGGGCGGCCGAGCGCCTCGCCATGTAGCCCCGGCCCTGGGCCAAGTACGACGGCCAGCTCGCGGCCAGGGCACAAGGCTACGACCGGCTGTTCGACAGCGGGCCGGTGCGCCGAGACAAGCTCAGGCGCTGGAAGGCCTTCGCCGACTGGCTGACCGGCGACGAGGGCCCGGTCCCCGACTTCGCGTCCCTGCGGGACCGGCTGGCGCCGGCGGCGGCGGAAGCGGAGCCCTTGGTGGTCATCCAGCCCTTTTCGGCGGTGCCGGAGAAACAGAGCCCGCCGGACCTCTACCGGCGCATCGTCGCGGCCCTGCCGGAAGGCACCCGGGTGGCCGTCACCGGGGCGCCGGCGGACCGGGAGCGCAACCCGGGTTACGAGGACCTGCTGGCCCTCGACAACGTGGAATTCGACGCTTCCGCCTTCCAGGAACTGGTGCCGCGGCTGCGTGCCGCCAAGCTGGTGATCTCCGTCGATACGGCCTGCATGCACCTGGCCGTGGTGGCCGGCGCGCCGACGCTCTGCCTGGCCAGCGCCGCCTACGTGGGCGAAATCACGCCTTACGATCCGGACCTGGCGCCGGATAACGTGCGGTTCCTCTACACGCCCATGCCCTGCGAGGGATGTTTGGGGGATTGTATCCTGCCCGCCGAGGACGGCATGTTCCCCTGCGTCGCCCGGCTGGATGGGGATGCGGTCATGGACGCCGTCTCAAAGATGCTGGCGGACGGTTGAGCCGCCGGCTCAATCCCCGGCGTCCTCGTCGGCCGGCCATTGGCCGAGGCGGCGCTGGCGCAACAGCATCAAATCCACGGTGGTGAAATGCCGGAACACGGGCGTCGCGCCCTCCCGGTGCAGCCACAGGAAACCGTGCTGGCGGTCCGGGCTGACGTGGCGCACGTCGTCGAAGGCGCGGACCTCCAGGACCACCGGCTCGTCCGCATCGGCGAAGATGCTCTTCCAGCGCACGATGGTGTTGGCGATCTCCAGATCACCGGGCACCGGGCGGACGGTGATTTCCTGCTCCGTGGGTTGGCCGTAGCTGGCGGTCAGGTGCTCGACCACGTCGATGAAGGCCGAGGTGGGGAACATGACGTGGGCCTGGGAGACCTGGCCCCTGTCGTAGCGGATCACCGCGCGGGCGCCGCGGTAGATGGTCTCGTCGTCCTCGTCCATCTCCAGGGCCGCCAGGATGGGCGCCGGCCAGCTCACCGGGTCCATGCAGAACCGCGCGCCCAGCCCCGGCTTGTCGATGCAGCCCTCCGGCGCCTGGGCGGCCGGATCGAAGGGCCGGTCCAGGCTGAGCGTGTCGCCCACCTGGAAGCGGGTCTCGCGCAAGGGCGGGCTGCCGACCCCCTTGATGATCCGGGCCGGCGGCGGCGGGATGGAAATCACCAGGCGCTCCTTGGCCGCCTTGTCCTTGCCCGCCGGCGCATCGCTCGCCGATCCCGTCACCGGGATCAACAGGGCCGCCAGGGCCAGGGCCATCCAGCGCCCGGTCATCTCAGCGCTCCCGCATGGCGGCGCGCGCCGAGTTGATGAAGGGATCCGTGAGATAGGCCAGTACGGAGCGCTGGCCGGTGCGGATGGAGGCCATCACCTGGACGCCTGGGACCAGCCGGTAGCGGAGCGTCTGATACTGGAAGTAATCCTGTTTGGTGGCGATGCGCACCTTGTAGAAGGCCTGGCCGTCGCTGGTTTCGATGGTGTCCGGGCTGACGTGCACCACTTCGCCGTCCAACTGCCCGAAGCGCACCGCGTCGGCGGACGCCAGCGAGACCAGCGCCTTCTGGCCCGGCTGCACGTAGCCGATCTCCTGGGGCGCCAGCTTGGCCTCGATGATCAGCCGGTCGCCGGCCGGGACCACGTCGATGACCGTGCCGCCGGGCTGCACGACGCCGCCCACGGTGACCACGTAGAGGGACTTGACCACCCCGTCCACGGGCGAGCGCAGCACCGTGCGGCGGAGCGAGTCCTCGAACTTCCGGACCCGGCTGGAATACTCCTCCAGGGACCGGCGTTTCTTCTCCAATTCCTCGCGCACCTTCTCCTTGAAGGAGTGGCGGATGGCCTCCAGCTTGTTCCGGGCCCCCTTGAGGACCGCCGTGGTCTGCCTGAGCCCGGCCTCGTCGTCGGCGATCTGGCCCTTGAGCGAGGTGGATTCCTTGAGCAGGTTCAGGTGCTGCATGCGGTTGGTGAGCTGGTCCTTCATCAGCTCGTTGGAGATGGAGATCTGTTCCGTCAAAAGGCGCAGTTTCTTGCGGTTGTTCTTGATGCGGTTCTGGAACTCGCCGACCTTGTTCTCCTGCTGGGAGATCTTCTCGCGCTGGCCGGCGAGCTGGTTGCCGATGCGCTGCTTGCGGGTGGTGAACAGCGCCATGGTCTCTTCCACCAGCTTGGCGTGCTTCTCCATAAGCGCCTTCGGGAAGGTCGGCGCCTCGGCGCCCTCGGCCTCCGCCTGCAGGCGGGCCACGTCGGCCCGGAGCGAGGTAATGTGGACCTGCAGTTCCTCCACGTCCGCGTCGCTGGCTGTGGGCTCCAGGCTGATCAGGGCCTGGCCCTTCTTCACGGCGTCGCCCTCCTTGATCATGATCTGGCGCACGATGCCGCCTTCCAGGTGCTGGACGCTCTTGATCTGGGTCGAGGGGATGACCTCGCCGATGGCCGTGGAGACCACGTCCAGTTGGCCGAAGTGGGCCCAGGTGAAGAAGGCGCCGACCAGGGCCGCGCAAAGCAGGAAGAACAGATGCGTCAGCCGCACTCCCTCGTCGGACTCCGGATCCTGGGCGTGATTAACGATCTGGTCGGTCATGGGCCGGTGCTCCGGGTCGGCTCGTTGGCGGCGGCCTCCGGCGCCACTTCGCCGGCCGCGCCCTCGGCGGGCTTGCGCACCAGGGTCGGCACCGGTTTCGAATCCAGGTCCACGTAGTGGGGCGCGCCACGCAGGATTTGCGGGTCGTGGGAGAAGGCGAGCACCGTGCGGCCCCGTTTGGCCATCTCGTTCATGGCTTCGATGACGTGGCCGGCGCCGTCCGCGTCCAGGCCCTCCGTGGGCTCATCGACGATCATCAGCATGCCGTCCGTGGCCAGGGCCCGGGCCAGGGCCAGGCGGCGGCGGATGCCCAAGGAAAGGTTGGCGCCGTTGTTGGTGACCCGGGTGTCGAGGCCGTCGGTGCTCTGGTCCACGTACTGGCGCAGGCCGGCCGTGTCGATGACGTCGTTCAACAGGGCCTCGGGCATCTCCGGGTTGGCCATGGTGATGTTCTCGGCGATGGTGCCGTTCAGGAACCGGGGCTCCTGCGGCAGGTAGCAGATCTGGCTGCGCCACCATTCCGGCGCGATCTGCTGCATGTCGACGCCGTCGGCCAGGATCTTGCCGCGGGTCGGCTCGATGAGGCCGGCCACCAGGCGCGCCAGGGTCGTCTTGCTGGCGCCGTTGGAACCGGAAAACACCAGCACGCTGGCCGGTTCCAGCTTCAGGTTCACGGATTCGAACAGCGGCGTCTTGGCGCCCGGGTGGGCGAAGGCCAGGTCCTGGAACTCGATGGTCCCGGTGAACTTCCGGAGCGCCGTGCCCTCGCCGCGCTCGGCGGGCAGCTTGGCGAATTCCTGGAACATGTTCAGCGCCTGGCGGGCCTTGGCGATGGCCTCGCTGAGGGTGGCGAGGCGGATGATCGGGCCCAGGGCCCGGGCGGCCAGGATGTTGGCGCCGATCATGGCGCCCACGTCCATCTGGCCCTTCACCACCTGCAGGGCGCCGACGGCGATGACGCAGGTGCTCATCATGGCCTGGGTGGTCATGCCCAGGGACTGGACGAAACCCTGGCGCTGGTTGATGCGCCGGGCCAGCTTGTGGAAGACGCCCGTCTCCTCGCCCCACAGCTTGCGCATGAACCCGCCGGCGTTGAAGGCCCGCACCGTGTCGCCGGCCTGGATGGCCGATGCAATGAGGCCGCCGCGGCGCCCGGACGCCGCCAGCATCTCCCGGGTCGGGCGGCGGAGCGAGAAAAGCGTGATCAGCGAGATGCCGAAGCCGAACAGGACGAAGCCGATGACCACGAGAGCGAGCAGCGGATTGAGCAGGTAGAGGGCGCCGATGAACAACAGCGCGAAGGGCACGTCCAATAGGGCGCTGACGTTGGCCGGCGAATAGGCGGTCTGCACCTTCTCCGCGCCGGCGATCATCTCCTGGCGGACGCCCGTCGGCAGTTGCTCGACGGCGCCTATCTTGGTGTGGGTCAGGGTCAGGAACGAGGCGTTGGCGAGCTTCCGGTCGTAGGACGAGTTGACGGCGCCGGCGAGGCGCATGCGGATCTGCCGGAACGCCAGCTCCAGCACGATGGCGCAAACCACGCCGGCGGTCAGCGTCGCCAGGGTCGCGTCGACCCCGTGGGCCACGTAGCGGTTCAGAACCTGGATGACGAACAAGGGCGAGGCCAGCGCCAGGACGTTGGCGAACAGGGACGCCGCGATCATTTCCGTGGTCAGGCCGGGACGCGACAAAAGGCGGGCGAACAATTCCCTCATGGACGGTTCCTCGGGATCGGACGTTCTCCTCGTCGCGGCGATTCGGCGATTGGAATCAACACTCTACATATAGCATGCCAACGCGGAAACGCATACAAGGAATGCGCATCCCCGCTTCGAAGACGATCACCGAATTCGATCGGTCGTGGCAATGAAGGGTCTGGTGACACGGATGGACACGGATAAGCACGGATGGGGTATTCGTCCGCCAAGTCCCCCTTTATCCGATATATCCGTGTCCATCCGTGTCTGAAAATAATTTGCCTAGGCGTTTTTGGCGTCTGGCCCGCGTCAGAGCTCACCCCAGAGCCGGAGCAGGTTGCCGTAGGTGCGCATGAGGATGCGGTGTTCCTCCGTGTGCGGCATCTTCTGGAACAGGGACTGGCAGACCATGTCCAGCTCATAGACCATGCGCCGCCGGTAAGGGTCCGCGATCATGCTCTGCATCCAGGTGATCACCGCCCGGCGCTCGCCTTTGGTGATCTTGTTGACCGCGTGGATGGCGCCGGTGGGATAGACGATGGCATCGCCCCGGGGGAGTTTCAGCGCCGCGTCGCCGACGTCGCTCTTGACGATCAACTCGCCCCCCTCGTAGCTGTCCGGCTCGCTCAGGAAGATGGTCATGGAGACGTCCGTGCGGATCGGCGGGTTGGAGCCCATGATCGGGTTGTCCACGTGGGCCCCGTATTCCATGCCCTCCGTGTACTTGGCGTAGTAGGGCGCCATGATCCTCTTGGGCAGCACGGCGCCGCGCACCGTCGGGTTGTTCCAGAGCACCTGCAGGATCATGTTGTCGGCCTCGGAAAGGCCTTCCACCTCGCCCGCGTTGTCGCGGTCCAGCTGCAGGTTGTTCTTGATGTCCTGAATGGCCGGCCCGCCGGTGGTCTTGCCGTCGACGAAGGTGGCCGTCTCCATGACACGATCGACGGCCTTCAATTGCTCTTCGCTCAACAGCTTGGGGACACGGACGTACACGGGCGCTCTCCTGCCATGGTGTGGGGGTGATCGTAGGCCGGGGCCGGTGCGTGTTCAATCATCTTGCAGGGCGGCGCGCAGGGGATCCAGGTGGTCGGTGTAGTCGTCCGGGCGGAAACGGATGCCGCCAGGCGCCGGGCGGCCCGTCAGCCAGGACGCCTCACCGGGGAGGTCCAGGAACTCCAGGACCCGGGCGCCGATGCGGGCCGGCTCCGCCGTCAGCTCACCGAATTCCACCTCCAGGACCGGATTGGTGATGGCCGCCTTCCAATGGGCCCAGAGCCCGAGGCCTAAGCGGATGAAGCGGCCCGTGTCGGTGAGCGAGGTGGCGTAGTGCTGGGTGTCGACGAACCGCGCCGTGTAGCAGGCGAGCCCGGTCTCCAGCGGGTCGCGGTTGACGAAGATCACCGGCGCCCGGGGGAACATGAGCGCCGCGAAGCCTAAAAGGAGCAGGTTGTTGGCGTTGGTGTCGACGATCCGCTCGGCGTCGGGAGCGCGGCGGCGCAGTTCCGCCAGGAAGGTCCGGGCCCGGAAATCGATGCTGCCCCGGTGGAGTTGGCGGCCCCCGTCCGTCGGGCTCATCTTGGCCTCGATCTCCGCCGCCGTATCCTGCAGAAGCCGAAGTTCGCCGGCGCCGTGGGCCGCCGGATGCCCGGTGATGAGGGCTTCGAGCGTGGTCTTGCCCGAGCGGGGCAGGCCGGCGACGAACACGGGCACTTGGGCGTCCGAACCCCAATGGGCGGCGGCGGCGAAGGCCTGGGCGGTGAAATTGGCCTTCATGGCCTCAACGGTCCGGGCGAAGGCGTCCAGGTCGTAGGGGGGCGCGGCCTCGCGCTGCAAGGCGTTGGCCTCCCGGTAGCCCAGGAAGGCGGCCTGGAAGTTGCCTTGCCAGTGGTGCCGGTTGGCCTTGGCGAACAGCAGCGCCGTCAAGGCCGCCGGGGTCAGGTCGGGGCGGCCGAGCAACTGGTGGACCGCCTCGTCGGGAAGGTCCGCCGGTTCCGGCGGCGCGCAAAGGGAGAGCCCGAGCAGCGCCTCCGGGGACTGGGGGTGATGGGCCAGGAGCGCCCGGTAGACGGCGGCGGCCTCCGTCACCCGGCCCATTTCGCGCAGCAGCCCGCCCCGGTTGACCGCCGCGCCCTCGGCCGCCGGGTCCAGCTTGGCGGCCCGGCCGTAGACGGTCAGCGCCTCGGCCCGGCGTCCGAGCGCCGCCAGCGCCAGCGCCCCCACGTGCAGGCCGTCGACGAGGCCGGCATCCCCGGCGATGACCCCCTGGGCCAGTTCCAGGGCGGCCGCCGGCTGCCCGGCGGCCAGCCGCTCGCGGGCCTTCTCCAGGGCCGGGGCTTGTTCGGCGGTGTCGTTCATGGGGAAAGGATAGGGCGCCGGGCGGGACCGCGGCAACGGCGGTTCAGGCGGTGACGGCGAAGTCGGCGGCGGCCAGGTCTTCCGTGTCCGCCGCCGAGGTGTTGTTGGAGACGGTGGCGAGCGTGTTCAGGTTGGCCGAGCCGCTGGCAGCGTCATCCGTATGAACCATCTGCAACTGGTTCGAGGAGCCGGAATTGTTGAACAGGATCACCGCCTCGCCGGAGGTGGAATCGCCGGCCGCGTTGCCGGCCACCAGGGCGGTGATGGCGTTGGTGAGCGAGCCCGCCGCGCTGAACAGCACGATCACCGTGGCGTTGGCGTTGGAAAGGTTGATGGTCGTCGTCGAGCCGTCCCAGGAGACTTCCTCGTAGACGATGGAGTTGATGCCGAGATCCGAGGTGTCGAGGACGAAAACGTCGGATTCGCCGCTGCCGCCGCCGAAGGCCGTGGCGCCGGAGAAGTCGGTGACCGTGTCCGTGCCGAGCCCGGACGGCGTGGCGCCGGAAAACACGAACCGGTCGGCGCCGGTACCGCCGGTCAGCTGGTCCGTGCCGGCCCGGCCGACCAGGGTGTCGGCGCCGGTGCCGCCGTCGATGATGTCGCCGCCCGTGCCGCCGGCGATATGGTCAGCGCCGTCACCCGCCGAGACGTTCGCGGCCGTGGAGCCGCCGATGGTGAGCGTGTCGTCGCCGGTGCCGCCGGTGATGGACTCGACGCCGCTCAGGGTCGTCGTCTGGTTGGCGTCCGTGAAGCTGACGGAATCGGCGCCGGTGCCGCCGGTGATGGTGGCGATGGCCGAAACATTGCTCAGGTTGACGCCGTTGTCGTCGAAGGTGAGGGTTTCGGTGGATCCGCTGCCGGTCAGGGTCTCGATGTCGCCGGTCACCACCAGGGAGGTGATGGAGGTGTTGAGGGTCACGGAATCCGTTCCCGACCCGCCGTCCAGGGTCTCGACGCCGCCCAGGCTGGAGATGGTGTTGGAGCTTCCGCCGAGCGTCACCGTGTCGGTCCCCGAGCCGCCTAGGAAAGTGGTGGCGGTGAGGCTCGACGTGGTGACGGTGTCGTCGCCGGTGCCGCCGGTGAAGGTGGTCATGGAGCCGCCCAGCGAGGTCACCGTGACGCCGCCGTTATCGAGCCCGATGAGGGTGGCGCTGGAGCCGGTGATGGATTCCACGTCGGCGATGTTTGTCACCGTGGCGCCGGACGACACGGTGACGATGTCCTGGCCCGAATTGCCGGCCAGCGTCGTCAGGGTCGAGGACGAGGAGATGGTGATGGTGTTGCCCACGGAATCGAGGCTCAAGGACGATCCGGAACTGGCCTGCACGGTGACCCCGGAAAGCTGCGAGTTGACGGTGGTCACCGCCGCGCCGATGTGGAAGTACTCGATGCCGGTCATGCCTTCGATGGTGTGGGTGCCGGAATCCAAGGTCAGGGTGTCGCTGCCGGACGAGCCGGAGATTTCCAGGGTCTGCCCGCTGGAGCCGATGGAGCCGTCCGAGATCAGGGTGAAGTGCTGGTCCAGGTCCAGATCGGCGCCGTCGGCGGCGGTGCCGGCGATATTCAGATCACCCGTCGGGCTCAGCGAGATGGTCAGGTTGCCGGCGTTGACCATGTTCAGGTTGAAGGACCCGCCGCTACCCACCTGGGACATGTTGACCCGCTCCACGTCCTCGACCCGGAACACGTGGTCGACGTTGTCCGTGTTGAAGGTGATGGTGTTGTTGTTGGAACCGCCGATGAACAGGTCGCCGGCCTCCGAGCCGCCGGTCACCTGCAATTCGACGTTGCCGCCCACGTCGTTGATGAACTGGTCGTTCTGGTCGTCGGTGAGGTCGCCCAGATAGATGCCCTCGCTGATGTCCAAGGTGGACAAGGGGAATTCCACCGTCACGTCGGCGATCTGGTCCTCAAAATCCTCGACGAACCGGTCGACCTCCTCCTCGATGAATTCCTCGAAGTCTTCCAACACGTCCTCGAAGACATCAAAGAAGATATCCAGGAAGAGATCGTCGAGGAACTCTTCTCCAGGCCCGAAATCGACGAATTCGCCGACCACGTCGCTAATTCCATCGTCACCGCCACCGGAGCCTGGACCGCCGCCATCGCCGAAAAATCCACCGACACCCGGGTCCAGGAGATCGCCGAAAATATCATCGATACCACCCGGCGTGTCGATGACGCCGATGCTGATGATCTCTTGCCCGGCGATCTCCGTCGCCGCCTCGTCTATGGCGGCGTTCAAGGCTGCGCCCAGAGGCTCGCCGTTGGCCAAGGCCTGCTCGAAGGCCTCCACGGCGGCCTCGGCGACGGCCTGTGCCTCCGGGTCGGCGCCTTCCTCCGTGCCGCCCTCCTGGGTGCCTTCCTCGCCCGTCTGGTTGTCGTCGCCGGTCGGCTCGTCACCGCCCGTGGTTGCCCCTGCCTGGCCCCCGCTGACCGTCGCCAGGGTCTGCTGCATGGCCTGCACGGCGGCGGCGTAGACCCGGTTGACGATGGCCTGGGGCAGGATGATCGGCCGTGACGGCGGCGAGAAGGGGCTGGAGACCTGGGTGGTGGCGTTGATCTGGTTGAGGACCTGGGTGCCGACGTTGTTGCGGATGGTCACTTCGCCCGACGGCGGCGATCCGCCGGCCTGGGCCAGCAGCACCGGATCGGGTGCCGGGGTCAGCAACAAGTCGTCACCGGCCTGGCCCTTGATGGTCTTGCCCGCCGCGGGCGCGTCCTGGTCCTTCAAGAGGGTGAAGGTGCCGCCGCTTTTCGCGCTGATGTTGCCGGCCAGCGAGGTGCCGCGGATGCCGATGGTCGAGGTCGGCGTGTTGATCAGCATGGCATCGACGCCGGTCTTGGCGATCTGGCCGGAAACGAAGGTGAAGACGCCCTGCGCCACGGAGATCGCCGCCTCGCCTTCCTGGGAGCCCGGGTCGTAGACCATCTCGTCGATGGTCATCTCGCCTTCGTCGGCCAAGGAGAAGGTGGAGTTGTCGGCGAAGACGATGCCGACGGAGGACTTTCCGGCGGTCTCGACCACGTCGCCCTGGAAAATCTCCAGGCCCGCCGCGGCCTTCACCTTGGTGCCGTCGGTGCGCGTCACGGTGGCCTGGCCGTTGGCGGTCTCGATGCGGCCCACGGCCTCGCCGGTGCCGGCCTGGGCCTGCGCCTGGGCCAGTTCCGTGGGGCCGTCCAGGCCGTTCGTGTCAGGCGCGTACCGCGCGCCGCCGCCGTCCATGGTTGTTTTCGCCTTGCTTTACAGGTGTCGCGCTTGATCCCCGCTTACGTGGGGGCGGCACTGTAGCACAGAATCCACGGAAACAACCGCCCTCGCTTGTGGAAAACGGCGGAAACGATCCGCCGCCTAAGTCTGCAAGGCGAAGTCGCCGGAATCGAGGGCCGCCGCCGCGTCCGTGTCGGTGACGCCGGAGAAACCGGCGAGGTTGTGGACGTTGGCCGAAGCACTCTCGATGTCGTCCGTGTGGAGCATGGTCAGGCGGTCGCCCGCGCCGGAATCGTGGAACAGGATCACCGCCTTGCCGGACGTGCCGTCGCCCGTGTTGGTGCCCGCCGCGAGCGCCGTGAGCAGGTCCGATTGACTGCCCGCCGAGCCGGTCATGACGATGACGTTGGCCGAGCTGTTGGTCAGGTTGATGGTCCCCGACGTGCCGTCCCAGGCATATTCCTCGTAAGCGATGGAGTTGATGTTGAGGTCCGAGGTGTCCAAGACGATGTCGTCGCCGTCACCGCTGCCGCCGCCGAAGGCGGTGGCGCCGGAGAAATCGGAAAGCACGTCCGTGCCGAGCCCGGACGCGCCGGTGCCGGTGAACACGAACCGGTCGGCCCCGGCGCCGCCGTTGAGCGCATCGTTGCCCGCACCGCCGGCCAGGGTATCGGCCCCGCTGCCGGCGATCAGGACGTCGTTGCCGCCGGCCCCGGTCATGAAGTCGTCGCCATCGCCGCCAGTCAGCGAATCGTTGCCGGCGCCGCCGTCGAGGGTGTCGTTGCCTTCCTTGCCGAGCAGGTGGTCGTTGCCGGCCGCGCCGGTCAGCGTGTCGTTGCCCGTGCCGCCGTCCAGGGTATCCGTGTCGGAGCCGCCCGTGAGGCTGTCGTCGCCGGTGCCGCCATAGACTTGGTTTTCCTGGCCCGACACGCCGGTGAGCGTGTCGTTGCCGTCGGCGCCGAAGATGATGGTGCCGAGGATGTTGGCCATGTTGGTGGAGATGTCGAAGTTCTCGCTGGAATGGTTGGTGAAGCTGAGCGAGCCACTCGAGAGGTCGATGGTGTCGTTGCCCGTATCACCGGCGTAGACGATGCCGTAGCCCGTCTCCGGATTGCCGTTTTCGTCCGTGGCGTTGACCCGGAACCTATCGCCGCCGGGAATGGAAGCGAAGATCTGCTCAACGCTGTCCAGTGTGACGCTGCCGGAGATATTGGCGTCGCCGTCCTGGAAGGTGATCTGCGGTGACGTCCCGGTGGCGTCGTAGACGCCGTAGGCATTCTCCAGGTTGATGAAGGCGATCTCGTCCGTGCCGCCGTTGCCGAACACCGTATCGTTGCCGCCGAAGACGGTCATCTCGAAGCGGGTGTCGACGTTGTTGCCGATGCGCACGTCGTCGCCGAGGGTGAAATCGGAGATGAACTCGCCGAATTCCTGGATCACCGGCGGCGGGCCGTCGTCCTGCTGGGGCTGCTCGAACTCCTGGAAGTCGCCGTTGAGGCCCGAGTAGATCTGGAAGTTCTCCTGGTTGTATAGATCGAAGTCGCTGCCGTAGTTGAAATCAACGGTGAAGGGATCGCCTCCGGGCAGGTGGCCAAAGGTGTCGAAGCCGTGGAATTCGTTGTGCCCGGTCTGGCCGCCGTCGCCGCCGTCGTTCTTCTCGCCGTCCGGGTTCTGGTCCTGCTGCACGTCGCCGCCCTCCGGCTGGGCGCCGAAGTCCTGGTTGGCCGCCGCCTGGCGCAGTTCCGCCTGGTGCTGGTCGAACTGCACGGCGGCGGCGTCGCCGGCCACCTCGGCGGCGTTGCCGGCGGCGAAGAAGGCGTCCTCCAGAGACGCGCCGTCGGCCAGCGCCGCGTCGAAGGCCGCCGTGGCGGCGGCGATCTCGGCTTCCGTGATGCCCTGCGACCGGGCCTCGGCGACGGCGGCGCTGAGCGCCGCCTGCTGGCCGATCTGCTGGGCCTCATTGGCGCCGGCGCCCTGCGCGAGCGCCGCCTGCACGGCCTCGTCGGCGGCGGCGAAGGCCACCTGCTCGATCTGGTCGCCTTCCCCGGGTTCGCCGGGGCCGCCCTCGACGGGGCCGGGCCGGCCGGCCAGTTGCTGCTCGCCTTCGGGGCCGACGGGGCCTTCGCCCTCGGGGCCGACGGGCGCCTCGCCCTCGCCGGGCACCTGGCCCTCGGCCAGTTCGCCCTCCACCCGGCCCTCGCCCGGCAGCGGGCCTTCGCCCTCGGCCTGTTGTTCCGTGTTGGCCTCGCCCTCGCCCTCGGCGGCCTGTTCGGCCTCGCCCTCGGTGGTGCCTTCACCCTCCACGGCGCCTTCGGTCTCACCTTCCGTCTACTCGCCGGAATCCGATGCATCCGGGTTGTCGGCGGGGGACGGCGGCAGCGCCTTGGCGGCCTTGGCGTAGAACTTCTCGACCACCTGGGGCGGCATGACGACGGGCCTCGAAGGTGGCTGGAAGGCGCTCTTGATGAGCGTCGTCTGGTTTACCTGGTTGAGGATCTGGGTGCCCACCTGGGTGGTCACCGTGGCCTCGCCGACAGTGCCGTCCGGATCGGCGAACAGCGTGAAGGTGTTGGTCTCGCCCTCGGCGCCGGCCTTGCCGCCGCCGGAGGTGCCGCGGATGCCGATGGTCGACATGGCGGTCTTGATGAGCATGGCGTCCACGTCGGTCTTGGCGATCTGCCCGGAGACAAAGGTGAACACCCCCTGGGTCACGTTGAACACGGACGTGCCCTGCTGGGAGCCCGGGTCGTAGATCATCTCGTCGATGACCATGCGGCCGTTGTCGGCGATGGAGAAGGTGGAGTTGTCGGCGAACACCAGGCCCACGGACCCTTCCGCGTCCGTCTCCACCGTATCGCCCTGGAAGATGGGCTGGCCGACCTTGGCTGGTACCTTGGTGCCGTCCGCCTGGATGATGAAGGCGTTGCCCTTGGCTACCTCGACCTTGCCGACGGCATCACCGCCGCCGGGGGCCTGGCTAACTTGCGAACCGCTGGCATTCTGCGCCAGTTCGGTGATCGGGTTCGTGCCGTCCATGTTTCAGTCCATCCCTTCTGTTCGTGACCGAATCGCCGTGAATTGCGGGATGGGTATAACAGACACTGCTCATATGTGTCTGTGACGGCCGTCATACCCCCGTATGCCGCAAAAATTCGCGCGGACAGGCCCGCAAGACGCTGCAGATTGGAGATTGGCCGGCTCTCGGGATGCCCAGGCGGCGGTTATTCGATGATTTTCGGGTCCAGGCGGCCCATGACGTTGAGCAAGGTGAACACGGCGATGGCGACGTCCGTGTCGGCCGAAGCGGCGTCGGAGGACGCATTGATGAGCGCCATTTCGCCGGCCAGCACGTCGATCAGGGAGCGGTTGCCCAATTGGCGCTCGCGGCGCGTCAGTTCCAGGAACTCGGCCGCGATGTCGGCCTGGTTGTGCAGTTGCTCGGCGTTGCGCTGCTGGGTCTGCAGGGTGTCCCAGGCGTTGCGGGCCTGCTCCTCGACCAGATCGCGGGTGTCGCCGAACCGGTTGACCGTGGCGATGTGGGTCTGCTGCGAGGCCCTGAGCGTATTGACGGCGGTCAGGCCCAGGTTGAGATCGTAGGACGCCTCCAGCTTGATCAGGGCTTCCTGCTGGGAGCCCACGGTGCCGCCCTCGTCCTCCTTGATCTTGTGCTCGCCGATGACCTCGAAGGTGGGCAGGAACTCATCGGCGCGGGTCTTGACCACGTCTTCGCGGGCGATGGACGCGCTCAGGCGGGAGGCCTTCAACTGCGGATTGCCCTTGTTGACCTCGGCGATGGTCTCCTCCAGGGATTTCGGCAGCAGTTCCAGGGGCAGGCGCGGGTCCTTCATCTTCTCGATGTCCTCGGGCACCTTGCCGAACACGGTCTGGTAGCGGTTGATGGCGGTCTTTAGCGCGCCCTCGCTGGTGATCAGGCGGGCCTCGGCGCCGGCCAACTGGGTCTTCGCCTGCAGAACGTCCGTGGAAAAGCCCGAGCCGCGCTGCACCTTGGCATCTTCCAGTTCCGCCTGGCGTTTGATGTTCTCCGCCGAGCCCTTGGCGAAGTTGACCAGCTTGGAGGCGCGGACCACGTTCAGGTATGCATCGATGCCTTCCTTGAGCACCGTCTGCAGGGTCGCATCGCGGGTCGCCGACGACTGCCGGTAGGTCAGGTTGGCCTTGCGGATCGCCGAATTGGTGGAACCGAAGTCCCAGAGCTTCTGGGTGACGGTGGTCTCCAGGTTGCGCGGCACCATGTCCGTGTCGTCGGAGCCGAAGGGCTTGTTCTGTTTCTCGGGGCCGATGTTGGCGGTGACGTCCAGGTTCGGATACCAGTCACCCCAGGCCTCCTCGATGCGCTCCTCCGAGGCCTTCAAATCGGCGTTGGCGGCGAGCATGCGCTTGTGGCTTTTCGCCAGGTCGACCAGCGCGTCACGCAGGATCTCGGCCGAGACCGGCGCCGCGGCCACACAAAGCCCGCCGGCCAGCACGAAACCCAGCCCAGTTTTCTGGAAAATTCTGTTCACCCCAAGTCGCCGTTTGCCGTTGTTCTCAAACGATTTTTTCTAGACTCTCGCCAACATACCATCGCGGCGGCAGCGTAGACGAAGAAATTCACTGCCACCAGATAATTATTCACACAATACCTAGCATGTTGGCAACGGTTTTCCACACAATATCGTGGGGTTTGTGGAAAATTCCTTAATGCCCGTCGGCAACCCCGGTCCCGGCCGATTCGCGCCCCGGTTGGGCAGTGTTTGGCACGCTCCTTGCTTCTTTCCTTCTCGTAACCCCGGGGCCCTATCCCGGCCCCGATTGGAGACGGAGGAAAGGACAATGCAAGCCACGACGACGCAATTCGAGGAATTCTTCGACATGGAACCGCTGAGCGCCTTCGCCGGCCCGGCGCCCCTGCCGGCCCCCGGCCTGGATCGTTTCGACCGGGGTGCGAGGATCGTTGACGCGCTGGGTGTCGATCTGTCCCTGGACGCCCGCGTCCTGGAGCTTGACGACCTGATGAACTGAGCGGCCCCCGCCGCTTTCCGCGCCGCCCGGTGAAAAATGCCGGGGCGGCCCGGCGGACGGCAAAAAATGCCGTCCCCGCCGGTCCCGGGGCCATAAAGAGACCGGCAGAACCTCACAGAAACGTACCCTGTTCCTGGCGCGCCTGCGCGTCGACCACGGCCAGCGCGCTCATGTTCACCAGGCCGCGGGCCGAAATGGACGCCGTGGCGATATGCACGGGCATGGCCGCGCCGATCAGAAGCGGTCCCACGGGCAGCCCGTCGCCGGCACATTTCAGCAGATTGAAGGCCCCGTTGGCGGCCTCCAGGTTGGCGAACACCAAGAGGTTGGCCGAACCGGTGAGCCGTGAATTGGGGAACACGCGCTCGCGGGTCGCCGGGTCGATGGCGGCGTCGGCGTGCATCTCGCCCTCCACCTCCAGATCCGGCAGGCGCTCGCGCAGCCTGGCGACGGCCTCGCGCATCTTGGCGGCCGTCGAGGTATTGGCGTTGCCGAAGTTGGAATGGGAGACCAGGGCGATCTTCGGCTCCACCCCGAACCGCTTGACCGCGTCGGCGGCCATCAGGGTCATCTCGACGATTTCCTCCATGGAGGGGTCATGGGTGACCTGGGTGTCGCACATGAAGAAGGTGCCGCGCTTGACGATCAGGCAACCCAGCGCCGAGACGTCGCGCACGCCATCGGCCTTGCCGATCACGTCGAGCACGTGCTTGACGTGCCAACTGTACTGGCCGTAGGTGCCGCAGATCATGGTGTCGGCTTCCTGGCGGTGCATCATGATGGCGGCGATCACCGTCGAGTTGGTGCGGATGATGGTCCGGGCCAGGTCCGGCGAGACGCCCTTGCGCTCCATAATCCCGTGGTAGGTGCGCCAGTAGTCGTCATAGCGCGGATCGCTTTCCGGGTTGGTGATGGAGAAGTGCTTGCCCTCCTCGATGCGCAGGCCCAGCCGCTCGATGCGCCGGGCGATGACCTCGGGGCGGCCGACCAGGATCGGTTCCGCCAGGCCGTCGTCCAGGACCACCTGGATGGCGCGCAGCACGCGCTCGTCCTCGCCCTCGGCGAAGACCAGGCGCTTCCTTTCCTGGCGGGCCCGGTCGAAGATCGGCTTCATGAGCATGCCGGAGCGGAAGACGAAGCGGCCCAACGTCTCGCGGTAGTGCTCGAAATCCTCGATGGGCTGCTTGGCGACGCCGGAATCCATGGCCGCCTTGGCCACCGCCGAGGCGACCTCGACGATGAGCCTGAGATCGAAGGGTTTGGGGATCAGGTATTCGGCGCCGAAGACCAGTTCCTCGCCCTGGTAGGCCTGGGCCACCACTTCCAAGCTTTCCGCCTTGGCCAGATCGGCGATGGCCTGGACGGCGGCGATCTTCATCTCCTCGTTGATGGTGGTGGCGCCCACGTCCAGGGCACCGCGGAAGATGAACGGGAAGCAGAGCACGTTGTTGACCTGGTTCGGGTAATCGGACCGCCCGGTGGCGATGACCGCGTCCGGGTTGGCCTCCTTGGCAGCCGCCGGGTCGATTTCCGGTTCCGGATTGGCGAGCGCCAGGATCAGCGGTTTGGCGGCCATCTTCTTGACCATTTCGGGCTTCAAAATGCCGCCGGCGGAGAGCCCTAGGAACACGTCGGCCTCGCCGATCACCTCGTCCAGGGTGCGGGCGTCCGTGGCTTGCGCGTAGGCGGCCTTGTGCGGGTTCATCTCCTCTTCGCGGCCCTCATAAACGACGCCCACATGGTCCACCAGCCAGATGTTCTCGCGCTTCACGCCCATGGTGACCAACAGGTTCAGGCACGCGATGCCGGCCGAGCCGCCGCCCGTGGAGACCAGCTTGACGTCGCCGAAATCCTTGCCGACCACCCTAAGCCCGTTGAGGATGGCCGCGCCGGTGACGATGGCGGTGCCGTGCTGGTCGTCGTGGAACACCGGGATGTTCATGCGTTCGCGGCATTTCTGTTCGACGATGAAGCATTCGGGGGCCTTGATGTCTTCCAGGTTGACGGCGCCGAAGGTCGGCTCCATGGCGCAGATGATGTCGACCAGCTTGTCCGGGTCGGTCTCGTCGATTTCCATGTCGAAGACGTTGATCCCGGCGAACTTCTTGAACAGCACCGCCTTGCCTTCCATCACCGGCTTCGAGGCTAGCGGGCCGATACTGCCGAGCCCCAGCACGGCGGTGCCGTTGGAGATCACGGCCACCAGGTTCTGGCGGCCGGTGAGGGTGGCGGCCTCATCCGGGTTCTCGACGATGGCCTCGCAGGCCGCCGCGACGCCCGGCGAATAGGCCAGCGCCAAGTCGCGCTGGTTGCCCAGCGGCTTGGTGGCGGCAATCTCGAGCTTGCCGGGAACCGGCAGGCGGTGATACTCCAACGCCATGGATTTTAGGGATTCGTCAGCCATTTCTTCCTCGTTCCTGTCCGCGCCGGGCCGGCGCGCCCCTGTTTCCCCCGCGGGGTTAGGGTGATGGGTAAACCCGGAGGACGCAACCGGTTTTCCAACGATCCGCCGCCGGTCATCGGGCACCGCGGCGCGGCGGGCCACGCGCCGGAGAATACCCTGGTTTCCATTCAAAAGGCTTTCGATCTGGGCGCCCGCTGGGTCGAGTTCGACGTCATGCTGAGCGCAGACGGGGTGCCGATCCTGTTCCACGACGACAAGCTGAAGCGGATCACCGGGCAGAAGGGGCTGACGGCCGAGCATACCTTGGCCCAACTGAAGAAGTTGGACGCCGGGCGGTGGTTCGCGCCGGCCTTCGCCGGCGAGCCCATTCCCACCCTCACGGAAGCCCTGGCGCTTTTGGCGAAACTGGGCATGGGCGCCAACGTGGAGGTGAAACCCACGAAGGGCCTGGAGGCGGAGACCGGCCGGGTGGTCGGCGCTGCGCTCGCCCGGGATTGGCCCGACAATCTGCCGGCGCCGCTGATTTCCAGTTTCTCCACGGCGGCGCTGAGGAGCTTCGCCGCCGCCGCACCGGCCTATCCCCGGGCCCTGCTGGTCTGGCCCATGCCCAAGGACTGGCGCCGGCAATTGGAGGACCTGGGCTGCGTGGCCATGCATTGCCTTTCCAGGAAGCTCCGCGAGCCCCGGGCCCGGGATGTCCTGGCGGCCGGCTATGGGCTCCGGGCGTTCACGGTGAACCACGCGGGCCGGGCCCGGCAGTTGTTCGAATGGGGCGTCGACGGGGTGTTCACCGATTATCCCGACCGGATTCTGAAAATTCTGTAGGATGGCGCCATGAGCGGCGGTCCCCACATCCTGGCCATCGATCAGGGCACCACCTCGACCCGCGCGGTCCTGTACGACGCCGACGGCGCCCCGGTGGCGACGGCGCAGCGTGAACTGCCGCAGATCTTTCCCGGCGACGGCTGGGTGGAGCATGACCCCGATGAGATCTGGGCCGCCACCATCGAGGTCTCGGCGAAGGCCGTCGGCGCCCTGGAGGGGGGCGCGGCGGAGATCGCGGCGCTTGGCATCACCAACCAGCGCGAGACGACGCTCATTTGGGAGCGCGACACGGGCCGGCCCATCCACAACGCCATCGTCTGGCAGGACCGGCGCACCGCCGAGGCCTGCGCCCGGCTCAAGGGCGCCGCCGCCGAGGCCATCGCGGCGAAGACCGGGCTGATCGTCGACCCCTATTTCTCGGCCACCAAGATCGCCTGGCTGCTGGACAACGTGGACGGGGCCCGGGCCCGGGCGGCGGCCGGCGAGTTGGCCTTCGGCACCGTCGATACGTTCCTCCTGTGGCGGCTGACGGGCGGCGCCGTGCATACCACCGACGCCACCAACGCGGCCCGCACCATGCTGTTCGACATCCACCGCCAGGCCTGGGACGAGGACCTGCTGGAGCTCCTGGAGGTTCCGGCGGCGTTGCTGCCCGACGTGCGCGACACGGCCGGCGATTTCGGGACCACGGACCCGCAACTGTTCGGCGCCGCCATCCCCATCACCGGCATGGCCGGCGATCAGCAGGCGGGGCTGGTGGGCCAGGCCTGTTTCCAGCCGGGGATGATCAAGAGCACCTACGGCACCGGTTGCTTTGCGGTCCTCAATACGGGCGCCGAGGCCATGCGGTCCGGCAACCAACTGCTGACCACGGTGGCCTACCGCATCGGCGGCGAAGTCACCTACGCCCTGGAGGGCTCCATTTTCATCGCCGGGGCCGCCGTGCAATGGCTGCGCGACGGCCTGAAGATCATCGCCAGCACCCCGGAATCGGAGCGCTTCGCGGTGGAGACGGAGCACACTGGCGGCGTCTACATGGTGCCCGCCTTCACCGGCCTGGGCGCGCCCCACTGGGACCCGGACGCCCGCGGCGCCATCGTCGGGCTGACCCGCGATTCAGGAATCCCGGAGATCGTCCGGGCGACGTTGGAATCGGTCTGCTACCAGACCCGCGACCTGTTCGAGGCCATGGCCGCCGACGGGGTGACGCCGGCCGCCGTCAGGGCCGACGGCGGCATGGCCGCCAACGACTGGGTCATGCAGTTCCTGGCCGACATGCTGGATATCGCCGTGGAACGCCCCGCCGACACGGAAACCACGGTCCTGGGCGCCGCCTACCTGGCCGGGCTCGGCGCCGGACTGTATGGGTCCCTGGACGAGGTGGCGGAAAAATGGCGCCTCCAGCAGCGATTCACCCCGGCCATGGACACGGACCAGCGCGCCGCCCTCTACGCCGGCTGGCAGGACGCCGTGGCGCGGGTGCGCGGCAACCCTTAAGCGCCTATACTGGTCCCATGTGCGATACCCTGGTTGCCCTGCCGAACGCCACCGCCGATGGATCGGTGATCTTCGCCAAGAACAGTGACCGGCCCGCCGACGAGGCGCAGAGCGTCCGCCGGTACCCGGCCGCCGATCACCCCGCCGGCGCGGTCCTGCGCTGCACCTACATGGAAATCCCGCAAGTCGAGGCCACGGCGGCGGTGATCCTGTCGCAGCCGGACTGGATGTGGGGCGCCGAGATGGGCGCCAACGAACACGGCCTGGTGATCGGCAACGAGGCCGTCTGGACCCGCGCCCCCTTGGGACCGCCGGCGCTCCTGGGCATGGACCTGGTGCGTTTGGGGCTGGAACGGGCGGCGACGGCCAGGGAAGCGGTCGACGTCATCGCCGCCCTGTTGGAGACACACGGCCAGGGCGGTGCCTGCGCCGAGAACGATCCCTCCTTCGCCTACCACAATTCCTTCCTCATGGCCGATGCGAATGAGGCCTGGGTGCTGGAGACGGCGGACCGCGATTGGGTCGCCGAACGGATCACCGAAGGGACCCGCAACATCTCCAACGGCTTGAGCATCCGCACCGATTACGCGCTTTCATCGGAGGGCGCCCGGGACCTGGACTTCACCGGCCATTTCAGCGCCACCCCCGTCGGGCCCGACCCCTTGTCCCGGGAAGGCTGGGGGGCGCGGCTGATGGCGGCGGAGGCGGGCCGCATCACGCCCGAGACCATGATGGGTATCCTGGCCCATCACGAAAGCGGCATCTGCATGCACGGCGCCTTCGCCTCGACGGCCTCCATGGTGTCGCGGCTGACGGCGGCGGGCGCCGAGCATTGGATGACCGGCGCGCCGCATCCCTGCCAAACGCCGTTCAAACGGGTTTCCTTCCATGCCCCGGCGCGGCAAAGTGCCTGAGGTCACCGCCAAGGGAGGATAGGGCATGGATTTCAAGGACCGCATCGGCGTCGACTGCGGGCGCAAGGTTTCCGTCGAGGAGGCCGTCGCCTGGGCCAAGGCCAACGACGTCATCTACCTGGATTGCCAGATCGACATCGAGCCCAACGCCCTCGAGACCTTCGACGAGGCGCGCTGCGGCCCGATCCGCGAGGCCTGCACCGAGGCCGGCGTCCACATCGGCCTGCATACCTTGTCCGCCGTCAACATCGCCGAGGTCTCGCCGTTCCTGCGCGACGCCGCCGATGAGTACCTGCGTGCCTACATCGACGCCGCCAAGCGCCTCGGCGCCGAATGGATCGAGGTCCACGCCGGCTACCACTTCACCGCCGACCGTGACCTGCGCATGCAGGCCGGCCTGGAGCGCCTGAAGCGGGCCACCGCCTACGCCGAGGACCAGGGCGTGCAGTTGCTTTTGGAGAACCTCAACTGGGAGCCGGACCTGGCCGAGGTCCATTACCTGGCCCACACGGTCGACGAATGCCGCTACTACTTCGACGCCATCCAGTCCCCGGCCCTGAACTGGTCCTTCACCATCAACCACGCCACCCTGGTGCCGGAGGGAATCGCCGGGTTCCTGGAAGGCATGCCGACGGAGCGCCTGGCGGAGGTGCGCTTGGCCGACAACAACGGCGAGTACGAGATCCACATGCAGCCGGGCGAGGGCATCATCGATTTCCGTGACACTTTCCGGCGCATCGAGGCGACCGGCTTCACCGGCCATTACATGAGCGCCTACGGGACCATGGACGACATGCTCCGGGGCCGCGATTACCTGGTGGAGCACTGCGCGCCTTGAGGTCCGCCGCGCCGCCTAACATATTTTTCACAGCCCCGTGTGAAATGTTGATTGGACCGCGCACTGAGCGCCGGTCCACTTTATATTAGAGAACGCGAAGGCAAGCGGCGCGGGGTCCGGTGATCCGGCCGCCTGCCCAAAAAAACAGGGATTCGGGGACGTCCGCATGCCGAACAGTATCTTCGCCTACATCTTCAAGTACTCGAAGCGCCAGCAAATCTTGGTGTTCATCGGCACCCTGATCTACCTGCCGATCCTGTACATGTCCTTCGAACTGCCGAAGATCATCGTCAACGACGCCCTGGACGCCGACCCGACGTCCTTCCCACGGACGATCCTCGACCATTCCTTCGACCAGTTGCCGTATCTGTTCACGCTGTGCGGCGTCCTGTTGGCCCTGGTGCTGATCACCGGCGGTTTGCGCTACGTGATGAGCGTCTACAAGGGGGTGCTGGGCAAGATCATGCTGCGCCGCCTGCGTTATGACCTCTACACCCGGATCCTGCAGTTCCCCTTGTCGCACCTGAAGAAGGTGCAGGGCGGCGAGATCGTCACCATGGCCACCGCCGAGGCCGAGCCGCTGGGGCGCTTCATGGGCGTCGCCGTGGCCAACCCGACCCTGCAGGGCGGCACCATGCTGACCGCCCTGGTGTTCCTGTTCGCCCAGGACTGGCTTCTGGGCATCGCCGCCATCTCGCTGTTCCCGGTGCAGGCCTACCTGGTGCCGAAGCTGCAGGTGCGCATGAACATGTGGAGCCGCAAGCGGCTCGCCAACGTGCGCCTGTTCGCCGGCCACATCACCGAGACCATGGACGGCTACCGGGACATCCACGCCCACGACACCACCGCCTACGAACTGGCCAAGGCGTCACAGCGCCTGGGTGTCCTGTTCCGCATCCGCCGGTCTCTCTACAAGATCGGCAACGGCATCATCTTCCTGAACAACTTCTTCACCCAGCTGACGCCGTTCCTGTTCTACGTCATCGGCGGCTACCTGGTGGTCACCGGCGATTTGAGCCTGGGCGCCCTGGTCGCCGTCATCGCCGCCTACCGGGAAACGGCGGCGCCCTGGAACGACCTGTTGGAGTACTACCAGTCCCTGGAGGACAACCGGGTCAAGTACGCCGCCCTGGTGGAGAACTTCTCCCCCGAAGGCTTGCGCGAGATCCCCGACTGCCACCGCCCCGAGGCGCCGGGCGAGCGGACCAAGTTCGAGGGCGAACTGAGCGTCGCCAACGTCACCGTCAAGGAGGGTGAGGAGCCGCTTTTGGAATCCGTCTCCATTTCCGCGCCCCTGCCCGGCCGGGTGGCCATCCTGGGCCCCGCCGGCAGCGGCAAGGTGGAACTGGCGCAACTCCTGTGCGCCCTGCGCCGGCCCAGCGCCGGCGGCATCAACATCGCCGGCCAGGATCTGAGCGAGGTCTCCGAGGTGACGCTCGGGCGTTGCGTTTCCTACCTGGACCAATCGAGCCACGTGTTCACCGGTACCTGGCGGGACAACATCTACTACGGGCTCAAGCACCGCCCGGTGCGCGACGCCGAGGGCTCCGATGCGGCGGAACGCGCGTTGCTGGTCAGCGAAGCCCGCGAGGCCGGCAACACGGTCAACGACCTGAACGCCGACTGGGTGGATTTCGAGGACGCCGGCTTCGACAGCCGCCAAGCCCTGGATGCGGAAGCCGTACGCATGGTCCGCACGGTCGGCCTGGCCGACGCCGTCTTCGAGGCCGGCATGCGCGAACCCATCGACCCGGCCCTCTGCCCGGAACTGGCGGACAAGTTGTTGCGGGCGAGAAGCCGGTTCGCCGCGCTGTTGGGCGAGACCGACTTCGCCGACGCGGTGGAATTCTTCCACGCCGACAAGTTCAACACCAACGCCTCGGTCATGGAGAACCTTCTGTTCGGCGAGCTCCGCGGCGCCGAGCTGGACCACCGGAGCCTCGCCGCCGACGCCGCCGTGCGCAAGCTGCTGGCCGACAACGGCGTCCTGGAGACCCTGGAGGAGATCGGCCACATCGCCACCTCCAACATCCTCGAGATGTTCCGCGACCTGCCCGCCGGGGACGAGCGCTTGAGCCGGTTCAGCGTCATCGACCCGGACGACATGCCGGCCTTCGAATCGCTGCTGCGCCGGGTACCGAAGCTGGAAGGTGCCACCGTGGCCGAGGCGGACCGGGCCAAGCTCTTGTCCGTGGCCTTGCAACTGACCCCGGCCCAGCACCGGCTCGGGCTCATCGACAACCGTCTGCAGGTGAAGCTGGTGGCGGTCCGCAAGGCGCTGTTGGCGTCGCCGCCGCCGCTTTTGGAGGGCAAGCTGGCCGTCAACGACCCGGCCCAGATCACCGCCGGCGCGGCGGTGCGCTCCAATATCCTGTTCGGCCGCCTGTCGCGCCACCGGGCCCAGCACCGCGACGAGGTGGAAGACGTCATGGCCCGGGTGATCGCCGAACTGGAGCTGGAGGAATCCATCATCGAGCTCGGCTTGGACGCTTCCGTGGGCGTCGCCGGCGGCCGCCTGGCCGCCGCCCAGAAGCAGAAACTGGCGCTCGCCCGCTGCCTCATCAAGCGGCCCCAGATCCTCATCGTTAACGAGGCCCTGGCGGCCCTGGAGCCGGCCGAGCAGGACGCCCTGTTGGAGACCATCGTCTCGGAACGCCCCGAGGGCGCCTTGATCTGGATCGACCGGGAGCGCGAGCGCCTGGAGCATTTCCACCGGGTTTACGTCATGCGCGGCGGCCGGGTGGTCGAGGAGCGGGGCGCCGACGGCCGGCCGGTGGTTTCCGCCGCCGTCGAAGCGGAGGCCGCCGCCCCGGCGCTACCGGTGGGTTCCTTCGGTGACGATGTCCAGGTCCTGGACGACGTGCCCATGCTTAGCGGCCTCAGCCCGGAGACCCTGAAGCTCATTGCCTTCACCGCCGACTATCTGGAATTCGAGGGCGGCGAGATCCTGTTCCGCGAGGGCGATGCGGCCGACGACACCTTCATCATCACCGAGGGCGCCGCCGAAATCATCATCGGCGAAGGCGAGACGGAGCGGGTCATCAACACCCACGGCGCCGGCACCCTGGTCGGCGAACTGGCGCTGTTGTCCGATTCACCCCGGGTCGCCACGGTTCGCGCCTTGGGCGAATTGAAGGTCCTGCGCCTGACCCGCGATCTGTTCTTCGATCTGGTGTCCCGGGACGCCAACCTGGGCCTTGCCGTCATGCGCAGCCTTTCCGACCGCCTGGTGATGGCCACCCACCAATTGGAAGCGGCGGAGTAGGGCCCCATGAGCGACACCACCACCGCGCCGGCGGCCGCCCCCTCGGCCAAGAAATCAGGCGCCCGGGCCATCTCCCTGGACGCGCTGAAGGGCCTGATCATGATCGTCATGGCCCTGGATCACGTGCGCTCGTTCTTCATGAAATACGACGGGGTGAAGGAGATCTGGTATGCGCCGGCCACCTACAACCCGGACTTCTGGAGCTTTTGGGCCCGCTACGTGTCACACCTGGCGGCGCCCGGCTTCTTCTTCCTCATGGGCATGGGCATGGTGCTGTTCGCCAAGTCCCGCGAGAAGATCGGCTGGGACCAGAACCAGGTGTTCCGGAGTTTCCTGACCCGCGGCGCCATCCTGGTGGTGCTGCAGTTCGTGGCCGAGGACTCGGCCTGGTTCATCCGCTCCCAAAACCCCTGGCACTTCGTCTCCACGGGCGTGCTTTCGACCCTCGGCCTGGCGATGATCTTCACGGCCTTCATGCTCAGGTTCAATGCCTGGGTGGTCGGTGCCGTCAGCGCCGCCTGCCTGGTCGCAAGCTTCGCCGTGATCCATTCCCTGGACATGCAGAAGGGGGATTACGGGCTCGTCATGACGCTCCTGTTCGCCGCCGGGCGGACCCTGAAGACGAAGGTCAATTACCCGTTGATCCCCTGGATCGGGGTGACGGGGTTGGGGTTGCTCTACGGCTGGTATTGGCTGAAGAATCCCGAGCGCTGCTATCGGCAAAGCCTCTGGGGCGGTCTGGTGCTGGTGGCGTTGTTCGTTATTATGCGCAGCGTCGACGGTCCCTGGAACTACCGCCCGCAGGTGGACGATACGGGGTTCGCCTTCCTGCAGGCGACCAAGTACCCGCCCTCCCTGAGTTGGCTGTCCTTGCAGATGGGGGTCAACTTCCTGTTCATCTGGCTGTTCTGGAAATCGGAGGCGATCATCGAGACCTGGGGCCGGGTGCTTCTCCACTACGGCCGTTCGCCCCTGTTCTTCTACGTCATGCACCTCTACATCTACGCCATCATGAGCCTGTTCGTGTTCAACAAACACACCACGGCGGCGTCCCTGGCGGCGGTCTGGTGGCTGGTCGGCCTGGCCATCCTGTGGCCGCTCTGCAAGTGGTACGGCACCTTCAAGCGCTCCCAGCACGCCGACAGTTTCTGGCGGTTCCTGTAGGATTTGGGTCGCGGCCCCCGGCCTGATAGGCTGGCTTGCAGAAAGCCGGCCGACGGAAAGCCACGAAATGCCATGGGGAATCAGGCATTCCCGGCCGTGCGGGGGAATACGATCGATGGCCGTCAACCTGGGCTTCAAAGTCCTGCCCTTTGACTTTGCCGTCTGTCCGGCGCTTTCGCGGCTTTGGACCGTGTGGCGCGGGTGGGCCGGCGAGCGGCCGGCACCGGCCTGGACCGATGTGGACCTGAGCGACGTGCCCACGGACCTGCTGCCGATGATGACCATCCTCGACCGTCTCGACGACGGCCGGCACCGTTATCGGTTCTGGGGCACGGGCCTCGTGGAACTCTACGGCGCCGAGATCACCGGACAGATCCTGGAAGAATCCCTCGGCCAGGTATTCCGGCGGGTCACCGTCGAACAGCTCGGTCACGTATACGAGTGCGGCTCGCCGATGCTGTTCGAAGCCGCCCTGGAGAAGACCTCCGGCGCCAGCCTGGTCAAATACAATATCCGTCTGCCGATCATGGACACCCCTGGAAGGATCACCAAGGTGATGACCGCGTCGGTCATGGAGCGCGGCGATTTGCCCGTCTATGAGAACGCCCAGGAGGAATGGGCGGCAGACCGGGCCTTCGCGGAATAGCGGGGCTCGGGCGGCTGCGGCCTTCGTCTCTATCCCCGTTGCCGGCGGCCTTCCGCCATCGTGCTGCGATGCAATAGCCGTATTGTTAATCCGGTCATTTTTGATAAGATAAGGCTCAATTCGCAAAACGAAGGCATGGCCTCATCATCGCCGCCTCGAGGCAGGCTCTTGGCGATGGCTGGTCGCCGAGTTCGATGAGATGGAACCATCTGAGATAGCTGTCCAGGTACTTGGTGGCGATGCCGCGGAAGCCGCGCAGGAAGCCCTTGA
>Ga0209568_1000043_pt1 | contig 44340 bp, 41 predicted proteins | sample WorMetOlspDAHAB2_FD_187406 | JGI IMG/M metagenome (GOLD analysis project Ga0209568, IMG submission 187406) | Marine gutless worms symbiont microbial communities from Max Planck institute for Marine Microbiology, Germany - Olavius sp. DAHAB.2... ...
CCTACAACGACATCCTCGATCACTGCTGCTTCGCATGGAACCAACTCGTCGATCAGCCGTGGAGGATCATGTCCATCGGGCTACGCGATTGGGCCCATCAATGATTGTTTTTGCAGATTGGTATCAGCCGGCTTTTGGGCAAGGACGTCATCCTGCCGTTCACGCCACGCGGCTTCGATCGGTTCGGACGTGTCACCATGTACCTTCGGCACCGGCGGCCGACGAAGGCCGACGTGATTGTTTTCGTGCTGCATGATCAATGGTTCAAGGAACCGCTGTCCAGATTGTCCCCGGTGGAACAGGTCACCGACGCCTTGGGCCGGACCAGCTACGCGAGCCGGGACCAGGGCTGGCAGCGCGAGTTCGGTCATTTGAAGACCGAGGTGCGCGCCTGGTCCGGCAATGCGATCATGGCCCGCAAGGCGAAGACCGTTCTGAAACATGCCTTGATCAAGGGTCTTTCCCGAAGCGGCATTTACCATCATCAAACGGGGTTGGCCTATCTGCCCTACAAGAAAACCCGGGTCATCGTCGAAAGGCTCCCCGAAACCGTTGGCGAGATTGCCCCGGGGCATGGGAAGTTCGACCGCCTGGTTGCCGGCGCGATCAGGCTTTCGGAGATTGCCAAACAAGAGAAGGCCCTGTTGCTTACGGTGATCATTCCGGCCAAGGAGTACGCCTACAACCGGTTTCAACCGAAACCCGTGCCATTGTCCGGATACGGCCCCGCGTCCCGGTTAAACCGGGCCCTCAAGGAGGCCGGCGTGCAAACCGTGTTCACGCATCCGGTTCTTTTCGAGGCAGTCCGCCGGCAGATGGAAGATGGCGGACCCGCCGTTTATTGGAACGATGACGGCCATTGGACGCCCTATGGAATCCGACTGACCATGGAAATGGTGCGCGACAAGCTGGTCGAACTTGGTGCCTTGAAACTGTAGACAAGATTCAAAAGTGCGCTTTCAGCAAACCACCAAAGGGTAGGCCGGGCTTCGCCGCATGGGTTTCACTTCGGAAATTTTCATCTTCTATTTTCTGCCGGTGACGCTGGTCGTCTACCATTTGATTCTCCGGCGGTCCGTCTACGGCGCCCTCGCCTTCCTGAGTTTCGCCAGCCTTATCTTCTATAGCTGGGAAATCCCCTTTTATCTGGCGCTGCTGGTGGGCTCGGTGATCTTCAACTGGATGCTTTCGCATCTGATCGTCCGTACGGAACACCGCCCGGCGCATATCCTGGCCCTGATCCTGTCGTTGGCGGGAAACCTGAGCCTGCTGGGGTTCTTCAAGTACGCCGGTTTCTTCTACGAGAACTTCACCGTGATCATGGACGCCCTCGGCGTGGTGCCCGATCGGGCCGGGAACTCCTTCCTCTACGAGATTGCGCTCCCCGTAGGCATTTCCTTCTACACCTTCCAGACCATGAGCTACCTGATCGATCTCTACCGCGGCAAGGTCAAGGAGGCGCGCTCCTTCGTCGAGTTCATCTGCTACGTGTCCAGTTTCCCGCAGCTCGTCGCCGGCCCCATCGTCCGTTATTCCGAGTTGCGCGACCAATTGGTGCAGCCGACGGTGACCATGGCCCGCCTGGAACTCGGGGTGTTCATCTTCATCATGGGGCTGGCGAAGAAGGCGCTGATCGCCGATTCGCTCGAGCCCCTGGCGGCTTACGTCTTCGACGCCAACACGGTGCAAAGCGCCCTGGTGACCCTGGCCGGCGTCGGCGCCTACACGCTGCAGCTCTATTTCGATTTCTCCGGGTACTCGGAAATGGCCATCGGCATGGGCCTGCTCCTGGGTTTCCGGTTCCCGCAGAACTTCAATTCCCCCTACAAGGCGAAAACCGTGCGGGACTTCTGGCGCCGCTGGCACATGACCCTTTCCAACTGGTTCCGGGATTATCTCTACATCCCCCTCGGCGGCAACCGGCACGGCACCGTCAACAAACACCGGAACCTGCTGACGACCATGGCCCTGGTGGGCCTTTGGCACGGCGCCGGCTGGACCTTCGTGATCTGGGGCGTCGGGCACGGCGTCGCGCTGGTCATCGACGACCACCTGTCGCGCCTGGCCCAGAGCCGCGTGGTCCAGGCTTTCCGCCGCGTCTGGGTGATCCTTGTCGTCGTGCTCCTGTGGATTCCCTTCCGGGCCGAGAACATCGGCACCACCGGCGTGATTATGGAGAAGATCCTGTTCAACTGGATGGATGTGCAACAGGTCGTGAACGATATTCTCTTGGCCCCTTCGGAGGTCAAGTTCGCCGGCATGATCCTGCCCTTCGCCATGTGGGGCGCGTTGCGCATGCCCAACGTCTTCGAAATGAGCCCGGCGAGCGGGCCCTTCAAGGCCATTGGATTGTGCGCGCTCCTGGTCATCAGCGTCTATGTCCTGCTGGCCCGCGACTACGTGCCGTTCCTGTATTTTCAGTTCTGAGCCGCGCGATCGGTTAGCGGCGCCCGCCCCGCCTTCTCGGGGTCTGTGGCGGCGGCCGCGGTTGCCGGGAAGCCGGCCGCCATGGCTTCGTCGTAACCCGCCCGCGCATCGGCGATGGCGCGTTCCGCGTCCTTACCGGCCAGTTCCTCGCGAAGCAGCCGCAGGAACAATCCCGTCCGGCGGTAGGCCTGGCCGTCCTGGTGGGAATCCAGGCCGTGATCCAGTTCGGCGGAGAAACGGTGCCGCGCACCCGGATCATTGATGATTTCCTCGATCCGTTTTTCCAGTGGCGCATGGTCGTCAAAGAAAATCGACCCCTGATCGGAAGCGGGGACCGTCTCGCGGGTCAGGCGGGACTGGTCGGTGAACATGGTCGGCGTTCCGGCCAGATAGCATTCGAGACCGGCGGTATTGAATGTCTGTCCAATGACCAGGTCGGCGGCCATTCCGGCGACCACCGGCGGTGTCTTGTGGACGTCTGATTCGCCGTACAGAACGATAATGCGCCCGTCCTCGACGGCCGATTTCAACGCCGGTTCCGCCGCCATCAGTTGACGGGCGATGGAGTTCCTTTTCGGTTTCCAGACCAGGACGACCTCCGGATACCGGGCCAAAAGCCTGAGGAACATGGCCCAGGTTTCCAGATGCGTCTTCTGGCTCAGGATGAAATCGTTGAACATGCCCTGGTCGACATAGGCGATGACGAAGGAGGCGGTGATCTTCCGGCGCAGCTCTCGCGCCGCTGCGGCCGTCTTCTCGAAGTAGTAATCGAGATAGAAGCCGCAGTTCATGACCTGCCGGTAATCGTAGTCCTTGAAAATATGCTCGGCATAGAAGGGTCCCCAGGAAAACATCACATCGAGGACCTTTTCGATATCGATGGCGTTGTAGGGATAGTTGCTGAAATGGCCGCCGGCGCTGACCCCGCCGGCCAGGCGAATGGCCTGCTTGTTGGTTTCATGATCCGTATTGGTGTCCCGCATCTCCCAGATGATGCCGACGTCGAGGCGCCGGTATAGCCGGGCCCGGTTGTGGGATCTGAGCGCGAACACCGCACCGTAGAAATTCACCCATTGCGCCTGGCTCCGATTGACCCAAAGGCATCGATAGGCCTGGCGAGCAACCTCCAGGAGTTCCGCCAACTTGATGCCGGCGCCCGGTCCGATTACGCCGGCGAAATTCTTGTGACGGGATTGCAGTTCGGTTACCTGCCGTCGTTGGCGGGGCGAGGCCATGTGGATATAGGAAAACCCGTGCTCCACGGCGGCGGCGATATCCGGCTCCGAGACCTCGCCGCTGTCGGCAATCATGACGACGTCTTCCGCCGGGATGCCGGACTTGGGCCACCAGTAGGCTTCGTTGATCTCGTCGAAGCTGAATGGAAACGGCACGCAACGATCGACGGCGATGCGCGGCGCATGGGACCCGTTCGATTGGGCGATGGCGCTGATCGATCGATCGCCGCCGGTTGCCGCGTGAAGAAGGCAGCGGATGGCGAAGATCACGGTTCGAAAGAACTCTAGCCGCGGGCTTCCATAGTAGATTTTCCGGTGATTGTAGTCGCCGTCGTGGGTCAGCGGTCGGGCTTGGTAAGGCCACGCGAGGAGCGGCGGCGGGTGAAAGGATACGGCGGCGTTGGAAAAGTACGGTTGCACGGCGAAGAAAAGCGGGTTTTTTCGAAACAGATACGCCGGCCGTTCCTGCGAATGACTTTCCGCCATGCAGGCGACGGTGATCGGTCGCCGGACGTAGGCGGCGGCAATCTTGCCGAGATGTTTGGCCGCGATCGCTTCATCCAGGTCCCATCTTTGGCAGAGCCGCATGAGGATTCCGCTGTCGCGCCATGACCCGACCGCGCGTTCGACGGATTCGCGGATCCGATGCTCCACATGCTCATAGAGACAGGCACCACCGATGAAGGTCCGGCCGAAATCATAACCGACGGCATGTTCGAATGTGGCGCCGGAGAGACGTCGAGCGAACGGCAACAGGGATTCGAACCGTTTCGTCGAATTGAGGTAGCGGACGGTGAGGTCTTTGCTTCGGCGCGCCAATGGCAGCAACCTGACGAACGAGCGGAGGCACAACATATCCACCCACAGGACCTCGCCGCCGGTGGCGGGGGTTTCGCTGGTTGGCGTGTCAGTCATTCTCTCGTGACAGCAAGGCGATGTGTTTCAGTACCGGGTGGATCACATAAAAAATATTGCCGGTTCCATCATCCTGGGTGATCGACGCGAAGCTGCCCGAGCCGGCGTAGTCTCGAAGTGTGCGGACCAGCAGGTCGGCGCGGATGGCGCTGTCGTAGACCTGGTCGACATCGACGCCGCTGGGCGGCAGGGGGTAATGCCGGCGTCCGACGATGGGGCCCTCATCGATCTCCGGCTCCAAAAGCAGCGCACTGACCCCGCAGCGTTTCTCCATCAGCCAACTGTAGTAGACGGTGGTGCTGCCCCGGAAGTCGGGCAGCCAGCCGGCGTGCATGTGCAGGAACGGCGCGCCGGCGCGCAGCACCTCCGGTGCCACCAGTTGGCCGCCGTAGCCCGAATAAATGACCAGATCGGGCTCCAATTCCTGGAGCGTCGCCGTGATGCGGGGATCGTTCACGTGATCCTCCTCAAGGGCCGTGACCGGCCATCCAGCCTTCTCGCAGGTGGTGCGCAAGGGCTCGCCAAGGTCGGGCAGGCCGATGCCGTCCACCGAGCGTTGGTCGCCTTCGATCAGCCCCGGGGCGCCGGCCGCCTGGCGGTCCTTGCCGAATTGCACCACGTGCCGGGGTGCCATGCCGGCCGCGTGGAGGGCCTGCGCGTAGGCCTGCGAACGGGCCGTGAAGGCAGCCAGGAAAACAACGCCGGGCAAGCTCACAGCGCCACCCCGCTGGCCTCGGCGATCCCCTTCACGTGGCCCGCCTCGCGTCCGATCAGCCAGGCCACCCGTTGGCGGTCATCGGCGCTCAGATCGTCTCGGTAGGCGGAAAGCGTATCGAGGATCTTCAGAAGCGCGTTCAGGAAGGATAGCCGCCCGGTCCGCGCAAAGGCGGCCTCGAAGACCTCCGCCATGCGCAGGTAGAGCCGCAGGTCCGAGTGCTGGTTCGGCGCCGTGGTGCGGAACCGGGAATCGTAGGCCGCATGGATGCGCTTGGTGACCTCGAACTTCTTCACCAACTGGCCGAGCCAGTGATCGGTTTCGGGCGACGGGGCCGGTTGTTCCTGCAACGCGGACATCAGGCTTTCCAGGAGTGCAGCCGTCTCCACCCCGGTGCCCGGTTCAGGGACCGGCAGGGTTCCGATTGCCGCGTGTGGCGGTGTCTCGGCCAGGCCGCCGGCCCATTGCCGGTTCTCCTGCCAGGCCCGCAGGAAGGCCGCGCCGCCATAGGCGGAATAGAAATAGGTGTTGCGATCCTCCAGGAGAGGGCCTTCGGCGTAGGGATAATCGACGCTCATGGGAGAACCCCCGCCGATCGCAGCAAATGGCGCGCCTGTGCGTCCGGGTCGGTCCCTTCGGCGCTGTTGTCGATGACCAGGTCGCTGTCCGTCGGCTCCGGGAACGGGATGTCGACGCCGACGACGTTCGGTTTGTCGCCGGCCAGCGCCGGGGCGTAGAGATCCTTGATGTCACGCTTCCGCAGAACCTCCATGGGCACGGACACGTAGGCTTCGAAGTAGGACGAGAAGCGGGTTCTGTTGGCGCGCCGCATCTCCGGGAAGATGGAAAGGATACAGCAGACGACGTTGATGTCCTGGCGGTCCAGCCAGGCGCACAGCTCGGTGATTCGTTCGGCGTTGGCGCGGCGCCCCTCCACGGCGTGGGCGTCGGGCCGCTGGTCGTGTTTGAATATGTCGCGGATCTCGTCGCCGTCGACGAACACGGTGTTCGGCGCCTCCACCTTCCAGATCTCGTAGGCGCGGCGGCCGATGGTCGTCTTGCCGGCGCCGGAGAGCCCTATCAACCAGATAATCATCGCAAGGTGTCCTACTGGGCGGCCGGATCGAAAAACCGCTGGATGGTCCCGTCGGCGTAATGGGCGGCCGCGGATTCGAGATCCGAAACCGTGTCGAACTCCAGCCAGCCGCCGGAAACCGGTACGGCGTGGACGTCGACGCCGGTGAGGATCATCTCCATCAGGAGATCCGTCATGTAGGCGTTGGCGACGGTCCGCGTCTCCGTCCACGACCGCCGATGGCGGCCCAGGTTCTCATAGGTCTCGCAAAGCGCGGTGACGCCGGTGCCGCGAAACCGCATCAGCCCCATGTACTGGGCTTCGATATCGTCAACGTTCTCAGCCGCCTGACCGATGTCGGTGATTCGCCCCGCCGCGTCCATGCGCAGGGTTTCCGCGTCGTCGAGGGGGTTTTCGAAGCGGTGCTCCCAAAGCGAGCGCCAGTTCCTATCGACCACCACGGAGACGTCGAAGGGGCTGTCCAACAGGTTCCGGAGAACCCGGGGCTCGTAGACGATGTCGCCGTAGGAGACGATCACATCGTCGCCGAAATAGGCCCGCGCGCAGAACAGGGTCTCCACCATGTTGGTTTCCGCCCAGTTGGGATTGTGGGCCTCCAGGGTGCCGGGAAGCCGCAGCATCTGGTGCTTGTAGCCCGTGGCCAGGACGATGCGGTCGGCGCCGCCGGCGCGCAGGGTATCGATCTGCCGCGCGATGAGCGTTGTCCCGGCGAACTCCGTCAGGCATTTGGGACAGTTCTCCGTATAGGGATGCAGGCGGCTTCCCCGCCCGGCGGCCAGGATTACGGCGGTCAGCGCCAAAACGCCCCCTTCCGGGCCATGGTCTCGAACAGCCGCCGGTCCGCCTCCGGCGCACCGCGCCGTTCCGGGTGCCACATGACCCCCGCGACGGCGGCGTCCCGGTGATGGGCGGCTTCGATGAAGCCGTCTCCGTCGGTGGCCGTGGCCACCAGCGCGCCGGCCAGGTTCGCCGGCGCGATGCCGAGATTGTGGAAGGAATTCACGGCCGTGCGTTCCCCGTAGATGGCCCGCCACGATTCATCGACGCTCACCGGATGGTCGACGGCCGTATGCTCGGTGACCGGATCGAGCCCGCCGCCGAAATGCACGTTGATCCCCTGAAGCCCACGGCAGACCCCAAGCACGGGCAAGCCGGTCTCCAGGGCATGGGCGAAGAGCCGGCGTTCCGTCGCGTCGCGATCCGGCGTGTCGCCCCAATCGTCGCCGCCGGTGAGCACCAGAAGGTCGGGCTTCACGGCCTCCATGAACTCCGCCGGCCGGTCCAGCCCGTTGGCCACGGGCAGGGGCAGCATCTCCCATTCGTTCAACCGGGTGACCCAGTCGCGGGCCAGGGCGTCGCGGGTTTCGGCGATTTCCGGAACCACCATGACCCGGGTCGTGAGGGCGATGCGCAACATGCCTAGCCGTCCGTCGCCTTGACTGTTCGGGCGCCGCAATTCAACTCGATTACCGCCGCCCGCGATAGGCGGTCGAACAACTGTTCGCCGCAGCCGATGGCGGCGGGCAGCCCGAACTCGGCGCAGCGGATCGCCATGTGCGAATTGGCGCCGCCGAAACAGGTGATCAAGCCCTTGATATCGTGAGAGAATATCCAATCGAAGCCGGGATCGGCGCTTTCGATGAGCACCAGCTTGTCGTTGATGTCCAGGATCTCGTGGGCATCCAGCACCAGCCCCGGGGCCATCACCACGGCGCCGGTAATGAACGTCGGCTGGCCGAGCGGCATGCGGACCACGTCGATCTCGGCCTCATCCCGGATCAGGTGCGGCAACCGGATGGCCCGGGAGATCCGGTAGTCGTATTTTCTGTCTACCAGCAACTCAGTCAGGCGCCCCGGCGGTACCTCGAGGATTTCGTCGATGGTGAAGAAGGAAAGGTCCTCGCGGCTGAACCCGCGGGCTTCCCCCCAGCGGGCAAGGCCGTCGAGGACGTCGCTGATGGTTCTGGAAAAGGCGAACTTGGATTCCTCCCGGGCCTTGATGGCCTCCGTGACGTAGGCGAACAGGTGATCGGCACCGACCGCATAGCCGGCCTCTTCCAGCGCCCCATCGATCTCCCGTTTCTGCTTTTCTCCGAGTGACAACGGCTCGGGGTGTTCGGCGGCCCCCCGGTCCCGGTGGCCCAGGTAGAGGTCCGGGCGTTCGTCGTAACGGAACGACAGGATGTCATAAGTACCGGGCCGAAGATGACCGTAGCGGGTGAGGAAATCGTCCTGGCTCATGGTGCCGGCGGCGAGATCCGCCATGTGATCGACAAGGTCGACGGCCACCGTCCGGATGCCGCGCATGAACAGATCCATCTGCGATGGTTCCAGTATGCCTCGCTTGATCAGGGATTGCAGAAACAGCACGGCCATGAAGCCATGCCGCGCCAGTTTGGCGAAGGGCAGCGTCCCCTGTTGTTTGCAGGCATCCAGCGCCTTGCCGATGGCGGCGAGGGAGACTTCCGTTTCCCCGCCCCGATCCTTGAGAAGCTGCCGTGCCTTGTTCAAATCGGGGCCGAGGCCCGGCGCGCCCGCCTGCAGGGCCCGCCAGGTAATTTCAGCCAGCCCGCTTTCCAACTGGTCCAGCGAGGCTTTGCCGAACCCCGCGCCGACCAGGGATTGCCGCGCCTCCGCGAAGGCCAGGTCCCGGCAGGTGACGGCGATCTCGAATTCGATCTTGTCGTGAAGATCGCGGCGCCGGCGCAGCATCTCGAGCTGGTGGTCGACAAGCGCGTTGGCGAAGGCGGGATCCAGGTCCGGCGGCAGGAAGGAATTGAAACTCAGCCGCACGTCGATATAGGGACGGCCGCGGAAATCGACCATCAGGGGCCGCGCCACATGCCGGTAGCCCATGTCGGCCCGGGCCTGCGCCCAGACGTCGTCGGTAATCAGACGCTTGTACAAGGAAAGCGCCAGGGGCCGGGGCACGTTGCCGATCATCTCCGCCGGGTTCCAGTCGGGCATCTCGCCGAAGATGGTGGTCGCGCCGGCCAGGCCCTCGCCGGGCACCATGCGGTCTTCCACGTCGGCCCGGATGTTTCCGAGGATGCCGTCGAAGGCGCCGTCGTCCAGTTCCTGCCAGTTCTTCTGCGCCGCCAGCGGTCGGACCTGGAGGATGAAGATCTGATCGTCCCCGTCGATGCAGAACTCCACGTCCAGCTTCTCGCTGCCCGTCACCTCCTCGATCTCCATGACGCAATCGATGAGCCGGCGGAATCTGTCGGAGCGCACCGCCCCCGTGGCAGACCGGCGGACGAACAGCGCCTTGCTCTCGACGCCGCCGGTGACGGAATCCGTGCGGCCGCTGAAATCATCGTAGTTGATGACGAAGTAGGGACTGCCCGAATCCAGATCCCGGGTCAGCAGGACGCCGGAGACGGTCACGTCGGGGACCATGGGTTGGATGAGAACCTGATCCCCCGGGCTGGGTTCCCGGTAGCTGGCGGCCACCGTCTCGATGGCGCTGGTCAGGGGCTGGCGCTCGGGAACCACGTTGATCTGGCTGTGATGGACCCCGGCCAGGGAACTTTCATGGCCGTCCTCGTTGGCGGCGCTGGACCGAACGGCCAGCAGATGCGGCTGGAAGCGCTGCAACAGTTCGTCCAGCACGGCGTCGGGCCGGCGCTGCCAGTCATCCGTGGTGACGGTGATCTGGTCGCAGAACCGGGCCCGCTTCACGAGCGGCCGCAGTCGTTCGAGGGTCTCCCCCTTGGTCGAGAATTCAAACGGTTGAAGCATGGTATGGACGGCGGTCAGGGCTCGACGGGATCCAGGCCCCATTGGGCCTCGTAGTCACGGCTGGCGGAGATCAGGCGGTCGAGGGATTCCGGCGTGAGGTCGTCGCGGAACTGGTCGAGCTTGGCGCGCCTGGTCGCCACCGGCAGCTCGCGGGGAACCCGCTCGTGGGCCATGGCCTCCGGCATGCGGGCATGGAAGGAGGTGTCGAGCCAATCGGCGATGGCCTGCAGTTCGGGAACCGGATCGACGGCGAACCGTTCGAAGGAGACGACCTTGATGGCGGCGCGCCCCTCCGGGTCCAAGGCGTCGAGGGCCTGATCGTAGAGTTCCATCAAGGTCGTCACCGAATGCACGATCCGGTTGATGGGCGACATGGCCAGGTAGGCCTCGGCGAAATCCAGGGCGAACCAGGGAACCGGGCCGCCCGGCGTTTCGGGGACCGGTATGAAGGCGAGCGGATCTTCGCCCCACCGTTCACCCCAGTTGCGTCGCCGCCAGGAATCCACCACGTCCACCGGATGGCGGGCTGTTACCTGAACCCGAAGGTCCGGATAGGCGGCGAACCAGAGATCGATGTGCGGCAGCATCTCGTGGGTGACGAAGGCCTGCATGCGGCCTTCGGCGTTGTAGGCGTCCATGACGTCGCGGCCCTCGGATGAAACGCTCCGCGTCATCAGCTCGTTGATCTCCAGCGACTTGTAGCAAGACCAGATATCCTTGGGCCGCATGTTCAGGTGGCGGCCGATCATCCGGTCGTAGACGTAGACGTCGGTAGTGACCCGAAGGAAGGCGGCCGCCGTCTGGTCGTCCATGTGACCCAACCGCCACAGGATGGGGATGTGGTCCACGGCGGCGGCCACTTGCGCGTAATCCATCCGCTGCAGATTGGAGACCAGGGGCCCGACCAGCATCTTTCCGGCCCTGGATAGGCCGTCGAGCAGCAGGACGCGGGTCGTCACCCCTTGTTTCATGATCAGTTTATAGTTCATTGAAAATCCGATCCTTGGCTGCGGACGGTTCGCCCATCACCAGGCGCTCAAGCCGCCGTCGACGCAAAGGTCCTGTCCGTTGACGTAGGAACTGGCGGCGCTGACGAGGAACAGGAGGGCGGCGGCGATCTCCGGTTTTTCGGCCATCCGGTTCGCCGGCGTGCGGGCCGCGTACTTATCGGTGAAGGTATCGTTCTGCCCCGAACCGACGCCGCCCGGCACCAGGGTGTTGGCGCGGATGCCCTGGCCGCCGTAGGTGGTGGCGATGTGGCGGGTCATGGCGGAGACGGCGCCCTTGGAAGCCGAGTAGACCAGCGGCGTATTGATGGCGCCGCCCATTTCCGGATAGTCGGAGCCCTCGTAAATCCGTTGATCGGGACCCCTGAGACCGTAGATGGAGCCTATATTCACGATGCGCCCTGACCCCTGTGCCAACATGCCCGGCAACAGGGCTTGAACCATCAGGAACACGCCGGCCACGTTGACCGCCATCACCTCGTTCCAATCTTCCAGGGGGAAGGTATCCACCGGCGCGAAGAAATTCGGAGATTTGGTCGCCGCGTTGTTGACCAACACGGTGGGCGAAAGCTCCAGCCCGGCCAGTTGCTGCGTGAATTCGCGTACGGCGGCCTGGTCCGAGACATCGACGCCGAGCCCGGTGACCGGGCGACCCGTGGATTCCGTCAGTTCCGACGCCCGCTTCGCGCAGGCATCGCCGTCCAGATCGGCGATCACCACATGGGCCCCGGCTTGGGCCAGGGCGCTGGAGAACTCGGTTCCCAGGATTCCGAGGCCGCCGGTCAGCACGACAATGTCGTCCTTCAGATCATACATTCTTCAGTCCACCCCGGCCCTGTTGTTCCGCATCAGCAGTCCCACCAATTCGAAATCGATGGGCGTGTCGATATCCACGGACCGCTCGCGCGGCATCACATGGAGTCGCGTGCCCGGGCCGTACAGGCCCTTGTGGAGGGAGGCATACCACCACACGTAGATGGATGCATTCATGGAATAGACGGCCGGTGCGTCCTGGCGGCGCAAGGCCGGCGGGTCCATCTGTTTGCTCAATCCGAAGCCGCCGTCGGGGCGTTGCTCGACCATGTTGAAGTAGGGGTTCTTTTCGGCCTCATAGGCGGTGATGACCACGTCCGCGTCTTCCGTCAGAAGATCGAGACAGGCGGTGATGTCGGAAACCGCGCGGAGCGGCGAGGTCGGATCCAGGTCGACGATTCTCTTCACCGCGACGCCCTGACCGGTGATATGGTCGACAAGGTGGTGGATGACCGGCAGTTTTCCGGCTTCCGCGGTGGCCAGTTCCGGCGGCCGCATGAAGGGCACCTCGGCCCCCCATTGCCGGGCCACGTCGGCGATTTCCTCGCTGTCGGTGGAAACGTAAACCTTGTCGATCTCATCGACGGCCAGCGCCTGCTCGATGGTATGGGCGATCAACGGTTTGCCCAGCAGCGGCCGGATGTTCTTCCCCGGCACGCCCTGGGATCCGCCACGGGCGCAGATGGTGGCGATGGTCGTCATGGGGATCCATCCGACGAAAGCGCCGCCGATTGGCCACTGGCCCGGGCCGCGTCGGCCAGGGCCAAGGAGAGCAGTCCCTCCCGCAACGGCTGCTGGGTCGGCGTTCCCGCCTCGACGCAGCTCAAAAAGTGCTGCAGGGCGGCCCGGTTCGATTCCGCCAGATCGAAAGCCTCCCGGCCGGCCAGTTCCCTGCCATCGGGCTCCGCACCGTCGTAGCGGGACAAGATGCCGCCGATGGCATCGTAGACGATCGACCCTTCCGCGCCGATGATCCGGCCACGCCTGTGTTTGGCCCGATCCAGGTAATCGAGATGGATGGAAACGGTTGTGCCCGGGTGCCACAGGATCAGGTCCGCGTGATCCTCGCAGTCGATGTCCAGGGCGCCGGAGTTTTCCATGCGCGCCGTGACATCCGGGAACTCACCGAACCAGAACCGCGCCAGGTCGATCTCGTGGATGAGGTCGCGCAGCACGCCGCCGCCCATTTCCGCCCCGGCGGAATAGGTGGTGCGGTAATCGCGGCCGGGGCGCCAATCGGGCAGCCATTGGCCGCAGCTCAGTTGCGCGTGACGCACCGCGCCGATGTCACCGGATCCGATCAAGTCCCGGATCATCCGGAAGGCCGGCACGAACCGCAGATTGCAACCGGCCATGGTGACGAGCCCCTGGCGCTCGGCCTCCTCGACCGCCGGGCGGATTTCCTCGGCATCCATGGCGATGGGCTTTTCCAGGTAAACCGGAATGCCGGCATCGATGAGAGCCGCCGCCGTTTCCGCGTGCAACACCGGCGGCAGGGCGATGACGGCGGCATCCGGAACCTCGCCGATGGCGGCCTCCATGTCCGGCACCAGTTGCATGTCGAGCTCGCGGGTCGCCTCGGAGGGCTCGCTGCGGACCGCCAGGAAGGCGGTATCGGGCCGCAGGTCCGAAATGGTTCGGGCATGCCGGCGACCGATCCCGCCGGTTCCGATGACCAGGATCTTCATGGGGCCAGCCATCAGCCGTCGATGTTTTCCGCCACCGGGTCGTATTCCAACTCACCACCGCTGTCGCGCCGGCTGCGAAAGATCGCTTCAGCGATCCGCAAGTCTTCCTCGCGCTTGATGATGATGGTCGAATCCCGGCAGACCGGGAAATACCCCACCTTGCCGGACAGCAGCGCACAGCCGTGTTCCCGGTAGTGCTCCAGGAAGGTCGGGTAACGCCACATCATGATCGAATAGACCATGGACTGGACCGGCACCAGATCCTGGGTCTTGGCGAACAGTCCCTGTTCGCTGAAATTGATGGGCGCGCCATTGAAGAGACAGTGAACCTGTTCGTCTTTCACGGTGATCAGCGAATCCAGCCCCTGGTCGACGAAATGGGTGATCACCGCCTTGATTTCCTGGGCCGGCTGCAGGGGGGCGATGGGATTCAGCCAGACCAGGATGTCCCCCGGGTGGCGTTCCATGAAATCGGCGACCACGTCGTCCGACTTGGCCTGCGAATTCGCCAGCTCCGGCGTCCGATGGTAGAAGTCGATTCCGTATCGCCGGGCGATTTCACCGAAGACCTCGCCGTCGGAATTGAGCACCACGCGATCGAAGACGCCCGAATCCAATGCCGCCTCGATGGCGTGCCCGATGACCGGCTTGCCGTCGAGCAGGCGGAGGTTCTTCAGCTTCAGGCGCTCGCTCCCGACACGCGCCGGGATCATGGCGTTAATCTTCAGATCGGACATTTCTGATCACTACCAAGGGAAGGAATGCTGCTTTGGTGGTCGCGGCGGCGATGATGGGTCGGATGTCCCCGGCCGCCTTAGTTCGATAGGGCGTAACGGGTGAACTGGTCACCCTCAGGTTCCAGATAAATGATCTGGTCGCCGGCCGGCGTGGAGATGCCCCGGAACAGGCTTTCCAGGTTGCTGATCCGCGTGACGATCTTCGAAAGCGCGTTGACGTCCGTACCGTACCGGGTGAACTGGTCGTGGCGGGTATGCAACTGTTCGTCCGAATAGGCGAACACGTAACGCACCGGCTCGCCGCAGGCGTAGCGCGACAGGGGGACGTCCTCCTGGTCGTGCAGCCAGGCGGCGATATGGAAATTGAAATCGTCCTCGATGGGCGCCGTATCGGCCTCGGCGTTGAGCAGGCCGGCCACCTTGTCGCGGCAGAAGGTGGTGATGGCGTCGATCTCCACCAAGGCCTGGTCCTTGGCGTCCGTATCGTCGATGGCGTCGGCCGCCAGTTCCTTCAGTTGCTGGGCGAGGAAGTCGATCCATTCATTGGGGGTGAAGGCGACGCTTTGCGATTTGTATTTGTAGATGAGGTTGCCACCGACCTCGCCCTTCACCAGGCGCGCGTAGTTCTCCGGTTTCCGGTAATGGGCCAGGAGTTCCTCCTCGGAGTTCCAGAGTTCGCTCCGGGTTTCCTCGAGGAAGTCATCCATCACGGCGCGGACCTCGGGGGACGCCTTATGGATGTTGTCGTAAACGCGCTTCAGGAAGGTCGGTCGGTTCTCCCCCAACAACATGGCATAGCGGAAAAACTCATCGAAGGGCCGGCCGTTGAGCAGGGATTCCACCAGCAGGGCGAAACCGCGAAGGTAGATGTAGTCGTCGAAGGACATGTGCTTGTTCTCGACCCCCACCTCCTCGTAGTCGAAGACGCGGGTTCCTCCGTACTCGCCGAAATTCAAAGGCACGATCCGGAACTTGCCCTTGATGCCGAATTCGTCGCGGTAGGCGGGGTCCTTGAACTCCGTTCCATGAAGCAGCATCAGGGTGTAGATGGTGGTCGACGACACGCCGGCATCGATGACCTTCTCGACGCCCTCGATGAAGGACTCGCGGGTTTCCCCGGGCAGGCCGATGATCAGTTCGGCCTTCGTGGCGCGACCTTGATCCCTGAGGTGATCGTTCACCTTGACGTAGTGGTCGAGCTTGATGTTGGAGCGTTTGATGTTCGAAAGAACCTGTTCATCCATGGACTGCACGGACATGTTGACGGAGAACATCTTGCCCAGGATGCCGGTGATCTCGATCACCCGTTCCTTGTTGTTCTTGCCGGTCGTCGCCATCACCTGAAGCGGCCAGCCGTGTTTCTGCTGGGCCTCGTAAAGCGCTTCGCAGATCTCCCGGTCGCGGGGGTACATGCCGAAATTGGTGTCGGCGATGTGCAGATTGACGATCCCGTGCTCGGCCATGCGCGGCGCGATGTAGTCGATCTCGGCGCACACCCGCTCGGTGGAGAACATGTTGATCTTCTGGAAATAGTCGGCGCCCGTATGGCAGAAGGAGCACTTGAACGGGCAGCCCCGGTTGGTTTCCAGGAACGGCGTCAGGCGGCCGTTGAAAAACCCGTCCATGATGCCGCTCAGATAGGGCGAGGGAATATCGTCGAGGTTACGGATCCGCGCCGGTTGGGCGCCTTCCACAAGCACCGGATCGTTTGATCCCCGGGCGCGCGGGTCGACGAAGACGGCGCCGTCGATGGGCGCGTCGAACACCCCGCCGCCGCCGTCGCGCGCCGCCAGCACCCGGGTGGCGATGTTCAGGAACGCCGTCTCGCCCTCGAGGACCGTGTGGATGTCCGTCTCCGGACGCTGCACCAGGAACTCGAGTTGCTGTTCCGGCTTGTGGGGGAAGTTGGTGCCGCCCTGCACGGTGACGACATCGGGGTTGGCTTGCTTGGCCACGGCCGCCACGTGGGATGAGAGATTGCTGTTCCAGGAGTAGTTGCTCAGAGCGAGGATATCCGGCGGCGTATCCATGATCGCGTCGATGGCGGCCTGCGGGAACTTGAACAGGGAGACGTCGATATCCTTGCCGAGCGCCTGTTTGGCATAGGCGCCGATGAACCCGACGTTGATGGGAATCGTATCGGAGACCAAGACGATGGAATCGTGGGTCAGGTCGCAAAGGAATACGCGCAGGGGTCTGCTCATCGCTCCGACAGCCTCAGGTCAATTGCCGAAACCGGCGCCAGCCGTTCGACCCGTTGGCACAGGCGCCAAAGGGCGGCATCTGATTCAGATGGGGTCGTTTCGCGGATCGGCAAGGGGGTCTCAGGACACCACACTGGTCAACTTCCATTCACCGTTCGACTTTTCCCACACATTGGAAAGCTCGCGATACCGGTCCGCGACCTCCCAGAACAGCTCTTCCGTGACGCCAGTGTAGTCCAGGAAGAAGCGGAAATCCCGCTCCGGAAACTCGTCATCGTAACGGCGCACCAACCGGACTCCTTCGTCCCGGGTGATGTGCCCTCTGCGAATGTCCTGCATGGCATCGCGGGTGGCCCGGCCGAGGCCGAACTTCAGGAAGGCCAGGTAGAAGTGCATGCCGTCCAACAAATCATCGATGCTCGCGTACTTGGTATAGGTGGATTCCGAACGGCCGCAGGGATTGGGCCGGAAACCCGTGTGGGTGCAGGCGTAGTAGTAGTTCTCCTGCGGCGTCCAGCGCTGATAGAAGGAGTACCAGTGCATCTCGATGCCGCTGTCGACGATCTCCTCGGCCGGCGGCGGCTTGTACCAGCGGACGGTCTCCTGCTTGGTTTCCTCGGGCGTGAACAGGCCGCGCTGCAGGCCGGCGTCGATCAAGGCGTCGACGCCGGTTCCCTTAAAGTAGGCGGCGTCCCATTCCTCGGGGCCGTCCATGGGCTTGTTCTTGTATTTTTCGTGCCCGCTGTACTCCAACTCGCCGTTCTCGCCGTACATGATCAGCTTGATCCCGAACCGATGGGCAATATGGAAGGCCCAGGCCTTCTGGCCGTAACCGAAGGGCTCGAAGGGATCGCCCTTCAGCTCGAAGGCGATGCGGGCGATCTTGCGGTGAATCTGGCCGTCCGGCTGGCAGATGATGTTCTCGAAGCCCGAGGAGACGAAATCGCGCAGGTTTTTGAAACCGATATCCGTCCAATCGAAGGGCGCGAAGGTGACGCAAAGCGGGTGCATGCCGTAGCGATGCTTCAGTTGATGGGCGACAAAGGCGCTATCCTTGCCGCCGCTCCCGGGTACGACCACGTCGGGCGTTCCGTCCTTGCTGCGGTATCTGTCGAGAAGATCGGCCAGTTGCTGCTCCCGTTGGTCCCAATCGATGACGTGGTCCTTCTCCCAGGCCCACTGGCAGGCGCCGCAGACACCCTGGTCGTTGAACTGAATCTTCGGCCGTTGGTTGGAGACCACGCAGTTGGTGCAGTACTCGACCTTCTTGGGCAGGTCATCAAACTGTTTGTCGAGGGTGATCATGATCGCTCCGGAATGATATCCGCTGGATTTCAGGCGGACGGGACGTGGGAAAGGAAGTTTTCGATGATGCGCAGGCCGACGCGGCCGCTGCGCTCCGGGTGAAACTGGCATCCGTAGACGTTGCCGTGCTGCAAAACGGAACAGAACCGGTCGCGGCCGTAATTGGTGACGGCGATGTTGTCTTCGTCGCGCTCGGGGACGACCACGTAGGAATGCAGGAAGTAGACCACCGGTTCGTCCTCGAGCCCGGCCAGGACGGTTTCCGTCCAGGGGTCCGTATCCGCATCAAGCTCCGGCCTGCCGCCGCGATGGACGACCGAGTTCCATCCGATATGCGGCACCTTGTAGCTGGCGCCGGCGGCACCGGGGGGCTGCATGTGCCGGACTTCCCCGGAAACGATATCCAGGCCCTTGCAAAGGCCGTTTTCCTCCGATTCGGTCATCAGCAACTGCATGCCGAGACAGATCCCAAGGATGGGCGTGCCGGCCGCCGCCGCGGCCCTGATGGGCTCGATCAGGCCGGCGTTCTCCAGATTGGCCATGGCCGGCTGGAATGCGCCGACGCCGGGAAGGATCAACGCCTTCGCGCTAGCGATCTCATCGGGATCGCTGGACAAGGAGACGTCGTCGGAATAGAGCCGCGCGGCGCGCAGGATGTTGTGGAGATTGCCGAGGCCGAAATCGATGATCGTCGTATTGGATGTGACCATGTTCGTTGTTGCCTTCGTTTGATCGGGTTCCGCCGGGTCCGTTCAGAGCCGGACCGGGATGTGATCGTCCTTCAGGTGTTCCTTCAGGCCGGAAATGGTGATCGGTTGGACCGGGGCCTCCTGGAACCCGCCGTAACCATGGTTGAGGAACTCGATGTTTCCCGAATCGATTTCCTTGCCCATGCGCAGTTCCGTGCTGTCATCGGACATCCAAAGGGTCTCCGTCGGCTGCGCGAGGTGGTAATGGAAAACCGATGCGGCGGAGACGGCATGGATCTCACCGTCCGTGATGACCTTGGAGAAATCCTCCATCCGGCCGGCCCCGCCGTCGGCGATCACCGGCACGGGCACGGATCCGGCGATGCGCTTGGTCAATTCCACATCGAAGCCGTCGCCGGTGCCGTCGCGGTCGATGGAGGTCAGCAGTATTTCACCGGCCCCCATGGCGACCACCTCCTCGGCCCATTGGAACACGTCCTTGCCGGTCCGTTGCCGCCCGTAATCCACCCAGACCTCGTAGTCTTTGGGGCCGTGGCGGAAGGCCTCGATGGAGGAGACGATGCACTGCGACCCGAAGGTCAGGGCGGCTTCCCGCAGCAATTCCGGGTTCGCCACGGCGGCCGTATTGATGGCCACCTTGTCGGCGCCGGCCAACAGGATCTCGCGGATGTCGGCGACGGAGCGGATGCCGCCGGCGACGGTCAAGGGAATGAACAATTCATCGGCGACCCGGGAGATGACGTCACGGTCGAAGGGCCGTTGCACCAGGCTCGCCATGACATCGTAGAAGATGATCTCGTCGGCCATTTGATTGGCGTATTCGCGGGCAAAGTCCTCGGGTCTTCCAAGCACCCGGTAGCCGTCGAAGCAGATGCCTTTGACGAGGTTGGGGCCCTTCACGTCGAGTCTGGGGATGATCCGGATTCGGGGTTCCGACTTCAGCATGAGTATTTTCGCCTGATTAGGGGGGTTAAGTTTCCGTGCCGCCTCAACGTTGAGACCGGTGGGCTTGCGTGATGACGTCGATCACGAATTCCTGCTGCTCCGCGCCCAGGTCCACCGAACAGGGCAGGCTCAAGCAGGATTCATATAAGTCTTTCGATACGCGGCCGTCGCCGAGCACCTGGGCCGTTTGATGGGCCGGTGAAAGGTGCATGGGTTGCCAGAGCGGCCGGGCTTCGATGCGCTGTTCCCGCAGTTGCCGCATGAGGCAGCTGCGGTCCATGCCGAAGGCCGGCGCGTCGACGGCTACCGTATACATCCAGCACGCGCTGGCCGCCCAGTCGGCGTTGGGCATGGCCCGGATGCCCTCCAAGGACGCGAAGGCCTCATCGTAACGGGCGGCGATCCGGCGTTTCGCGGCCAGGTGCTGGTCCAGCCTTTCCAATTGCGCGCAACCCATGGCCGCCTGAATATTGGTCAGCCGGTAATTGTATCCGATGGCGTCATGGACATGTTCGACGGGGTCCTGTTTCGCCTGGGTGCTCAGGTGGCGGACCCGGTCAGACCACTCGGCGTTATCGGTGACGACCATGCCGCCGCCGCCCGTCGTCATCAGTTTGTTGCCGTTGAAGCTGAAGCACGCAATGTCCCCCAAGGCACCGACCATCCGGTCCTTGTAGCGGGCGCCGAGGCTTTCCGTGGCATCCTCGATGACCGGCAACCGGAACCGGCCGGCGATCTCGAGTACCGGGTCCATGTCCACGGGATGGCCGAGAATATGTACGGGCAAAAGCGCGCCGACCCTTCGGCCGGTCCGGCGATTGACCGTCGCACCGTCCCGGTCTTCGCATTGGTTCTCCAGGAAGTCGGCGATCAACGCCGGGGCCATCTGCCAGGTTTGCGGCGACGCATCGACGAACACCGGCGCCGCGCCCACATAGTGCACGGCGTTGGCCGGCGAAATGAAGGTCAGGTCGGAAACCAGCACCTCGTCGTCGGGCCCGACGCCGGCCGCCAACAGGGCCAGATGCAGGGCCGCCGTGCCGTTGACCACGGCGACGGCGTGCCGGCTTCCGATCGCCTCGGCGAACTCCGTCTCGAAGCGGGTGACGAAGGGCCCGGCCGAGGACACCCAGTTGGTGTCCAGGCATTCCTTTATGTAGGCCCATTCATTCCCCGAGATGGAGGGGACGGACAGCGGAATGGATTTGGTTTCGGTCATCTCAGACGGTGTATTCATCCGGACGATACTTTTCCTGATGGCCGCGCATCCACTCGATGGTCTCGCGCAGCCCCTGCTCCAGGGAGACCTCGGGCTGCCAGGCCAGCAGCTCCCGCGCCAGGGTGTTGTCCGACAACAGCCTGTCGACCTCGCTTTCCGGCGGGCGCAGGCGCTCTTCGTCTTGTTCGATGTTCGCCTGGCGGTCCGTCAGTCCGGCGATCATCTCCGCCAGGTCGTTGATGGAAATCTCCTTGCCCACGCCCAGGTTGATGGTTTCACCGACGGCTGCATCCGCGACGGCGGCCTTCAGGAACCCGGAAACCGTGTCGGCCACATAGGTGAAATCGCGGGTCGGCGAAAGGCCGCCGAGCTTGATCGTTTGCCCGGCCAGGCACTGGGAGATGATGGTCGGGATGACCGCCCGCGCCGATTGCCGGGGGCCGAATGTGTTGAACGGCCTCAGCGTCACCACGGGCGTCTCGAAGGACCGGAAGAAGGCCTCCGCCATCTTGTCGGCGCCGATCTTGCTGGCCGAGTACGGGGACTGTCCTTTCACGGGGTGTTTTTCGTCGATGGGGACGTATTCGGCCGTGCCGTAGACCTCGCTGGTGGAGGTGTGGACGATGCGATGGCAGCCTTCGTCCCGTGCCGCCTGGAGGATATTCAGCGAACCTTCGATGTTGGTCCGCACGTAGCTCTGGGGTGCGGCGTAGGAATAGGGGATGGCGATCAGCGCCGCCAGGTGGAAAACCACCTCGGTGCCCCTGACGGCGTCGCGGACGCAGTCCCGATCGCAGATGTCGCCGGCGATGATCTCCATGTCGCCGGCCAGTGGCGATGAATCCAGCCAGTCCCGGGAACCCAGGCTGTTGTATAGAACCATGGCGCGGACATCGGCGCCCGCCTCGACCAGGGCTTCCACCAGGTGGCTGCCGATGAAGCCGCCGCCGCCGGTCACCAATACGCGCTTTCCGCTCCAATTCAATGTTCGAACCTCCCCTGCTCCACGTCTTCCTGGGCGCGCAGATAGTCCTCGTGTTCGCCGATATCCAGCCAGTACTCCCGGATGGGGAAGCTGACCACGTTCATGCCGTCTCCGATGAGCCGCTCGATGAGGTCGGTCATGTCGAGTTTCTCGTTGCCGGGGATATGGTCGCGCACGTCGGGCTCGATGAGATAGATCCCGGCGTTGACGAAGAAGCTCAGGTTCGGCTTCTCCCTGACGCCGGTGATGTCGACGCCGTCGCACTCGATGACGCCGTAGGGCACGGGCACCTCGTAATGGCGCACGGCGACGGTGAGATGGGATTCGTGGTTCCGGTGGAAGTCCAGCATGGCCCGGAAATCGACGGTGGTCAGGATGTCGCCGTTGATCACCAACAGGGGCTCCTGCCATTCTTCCAGCAACCCGAGGGCCCCGGCCGTTCCGAGCGGCTGGTCCTCGTTGACGTAGTTGAGATCGACGCCCATCCCATCGCCCTGTCCGAAGTGCTCGACGATCTTCTCGGGCCGGAAATGGGTGGTGATGTTGACCCGGGTAACGCCGGCATCCTTCAGCTTCTCGATGGTGCGTTCCATCAACGGCCTTCCGCCCACGGGCAGCATGGGTTTCGGCATGTCCTCGGTCAGCGGCCGCAGCCGGGCGCCGAAGCCGCCGGCCATGACCACCGCTTGGAGTTGCGGTTCGTATTCCTTGGCCAGGTCGCTGAGCAGGGCTATGTCGACAACCCGGCCGGTTTCGTCAAGCAACGGAATATGGCGCAGCAATTTCTCGTTCATCAGATGAAGCAGGTCCGCGTCGGACATGCCCAGCGGCGCGGTGATGGGATCGTGGCGCGGCATGGAGGACTTGTGGTCCAAAAGCCGCTCGACGCTTTCCTGGATGCCGAGCCCGGCCAGCATGGCGCGCCGGACATCCCCATCGGTGATGGTGCCGGCCAGATGCCGGCTCGCATCGACGACCAGGACGATGCCGTGGGCCGTACGGTCCATCTGTTTGACGGCGTCCCGGATGGTCGTTTCCGGCGCCACGAAGAAGGCTTCCATGTCTTGGATGAAACGTGACAAGGGGGCCTACCGATCCTCCAGGCTGTGGTGAGGGATGGGTTTCGCCGGAACCCCGACGACCTTGGTGCCCGGCGCCACGTCGCGGATCACCACCGCGCCTGCACCGATCAGGGCGCCCTCGCCGATGGACACGCTTTCCTTGACCACGGCTCCGGCGCCGATGTGAACCCCGATGCCCGTTTTGACGGTGCCGGCCAAGCGGGCGCCGGTGGCGACGTGGGTGTGATCGCCGACCACGCAGTCGTGTTCGACGACCGCCGCCGTGTTGACGATGACGTTGCCGCCGATCAGGGCCCGCGGGCCGACGACGGCCTGGGCGCAAACCACGGTGCCGTCATGGATCTCGCAATGGCCGGAGACGGTGGCGGCGGGATGGGTGGCGCTCAGGGGCGTCAACCCGGCCTCCCCGGCCCGCTCGAACAATTCGCGCCGGGGCGCCGTATTGCCGGTGGCACCGACACCGACGATGAAATGTCCGATGCCGTCCCGCAGGAGATCGGCAAACTTGTCGTCGCCGCCAAGGACGGGCACGCCGAGAACGTCGGCGCCCCACATCCCTTGGTCGCGCTCCAGCACGGCGGTCGGTTGGGCGACGCCCGATTCGCGCAGGATCTCGATGACCACCGCCGCGTGGCCTCCGCCGCCAAGAACGACGCATGGGGTTCCGTTGTTGCCGGTCATTGGGCAGGCCGATCGACGAATCGTTTGATCACCAGTTCCTCCGTCAGGGGCATGGTCTTCAGGTGCCGGGCGATGACGTTGGAAGCATTGCCGTCGCCGTAGGGGTTTTTCATGTCTTTCAGCCCGTCGCGGAAGGCGGGGCTGAGGGCGCGTTGGATGGCGGCCTCGATCTCCGCCGTGTCGGTGCCCGTGTCGATGACGTTGGCGGCCCGGGTCCGGCCGTCCTGGCGGATACCCACATTGACCACCGGCAGGCCGAAGGACGGGGCCTCGATGAGGCCGCTCGAAGAATTTCCCACCATCGCCGCCGCCTGACCCATGAGGTTGAAATACCCGTCGGTTCCCAGATTATCAACCCGTACGGCGCCGGGCTCGGCGGCGCAGTAGGCCTCGATGGCGCGACCGATGAGCGCATTGCCCGTGTCCGCGTTGGGCAGGGTGAACACGGCCGGCCGGCCGCTCCGCTTGAGCGCCGTCAGGAGGTTGGTGACGTGGGCTTCCGTCTCTTCGTGTTGCAGTGTCGTCGGATGGAAGGTGACCACCAGGGGGGCCGGTTCCATGGGCAGGCCGGTTCGGCTTTCGAGCTCCGATGGGGGCAACGTCCGGAACGACTTCAGATTATCCAGCCCGGGCGCACCACTCACAACCACCCGCCAATCCTCCTCGCCCAACTGGCGGATGCGGCGCGCGTAGTCTTCCGTGGCGGCGAAGTGAACGTGGCTCAGCTTGGTCATGGAATGGCGGAGCGCATCGTCGACGGCGCCGAAGGTCAACTCGCCGCCATGGATATGGGCGACGGGAACGGCGAAGGGCAGGGCCGCCAGCGCGGCGGCGTACATATCGAACCGATCACCCAGTAAGACGAGGATATCCGGCCTGTCGGCGGCGAACTGACAGGCGAACTTCTGGACGCCGGCGGCTAGCGACGCGGCCATGTCCTCCGGCGCATCGCCGTCGGTCAAGGTCTCCAGTCGCGCGGCGATGGAGAAGCCGTCGTCCTCGATTTCCGCGACCGTCGATCCGAACCGCGGCTCCAGATGCATCCCCGATACGATCACCTGGAGGTCGATTTCCGGATCATCGTTCAGGCAGCGCATGACGGGCCGGGAAATCCCGTAGTCGGACCGGGCGACGGTGACGTAATGGATTCTTCTCACGCCGCCGGGTCCTCCTCCGGGAGGCTTTCCTCGAGGACCGATCGGGTGATCGGCGCGCCCTTGGGGATTTCCCGCGCCGCGGTCATGCCCTGGACGGTGTCCAGGAAAGCCGGCGCCAATCCCGTTGCCGGGCGCATGATCGCCACCATGCCCGCCTCGATGCGGCTGCCGGCGGCGATGTCACAGGCGGCGACGAGCCCCTTTCTGGCGACGGCCGCGATTTCCGCCTCGGCGCTCACGGGGGCCTTGTCCCCCGTTCCCATGGCCGCCTCGACGTTCCGAATGGCGCCGACCATTTGCTTGAATTCATCAGGTTCCATGGAGGCCTGGTGGTCCGGTCCCGGAAGGCCGCGGTCCATGGTGAAATGTTTTTCGACGATCGCGGCGCCCAGGGCCACCGCCGCCAGGGCGACCTCATGGCCCAGGGTATGGTCCGAAAATCCGACCGGAACGGAAAACGCGTCGCGCAGGGTCGCCATGGCCTTCAGGTTGACGTCTTCGGGGGCCGCCGGATAGGCGCTGACGCAATGCAGCAGGGCCAGCGATATCCGGCCCGCCCCGGTTATGGCGGCATGGGCGTCGCCCACATCGGCCATGTCGGCCATGCCGGTGGAAACGATCATCGGGCGCGATTTCGATGCCACGTGCCGCAGGAACGGCAGGTTGGTGAGATCCCCCGATGAAATCTTGAAGGCAGGGACCTCCATGGCGTCTAGCATATCGGCGCTTTCTTCGTCGAAGGGCGTGGCCATGAACAGGATGCCGCGGGACCGGCAGGACGCCTGCAGGCGTTGAAAGGTCTCCGGCGCCAACTCCAGGCTCTTCAGCAGCTCCTGCTGGGTTTCGCCGCCGGGGTTGGGTCCCTCCTGGTAGGGGGCCTTCGGGGCCTGGTCGGAGGCCAGGCGATCGGCCTTGAACGCCTGGAACTTGACGATGTCGGCACCGGCATGGGCGGCGACCTCGACCAGCTTCATGGCCATCTCCGGGTCGCCGTTGTGATTGACGCCGGCCTCCGCGATCACCAGGCAGGGGTGATCGGGACCGACCCATTTATCGGTAATTTGAAAGGCGCTCATGGTCAGTTCGCTCGGCCGCCGTTCGATTCGGCAACCGCGTACCAATGGTTCGGCGCCGCGGCGGCATCCTTCGGGAACTCGTTGGTGTCGAGGCGCGGCAACTCGTACATGGCCGACGGATCGACCGTCGCCAGGCCCGGCTTGTCGATCATCGCCACGGCGCATCCCCGCTCAGCCATGAGCTCCAGGGTTTCGGTGTTCCGTTCGCCGTAGGCGTAGCTGTAGCTGAAACCCGTCCGGGGGGCCCCGATGGCGTCCAGGATGTCCAGGGCCCGGTCGATCTCGATTTCCTGTTCCTCGCGGGTCATTTCGCTGAGCCACGCATGGGCGTAGCCATGGCCGCCGATATGCATGCCGTTGGCCGCCATGTCCCGAAGCCCGGCGGCATCGGCGTAGAGTTCATCGGCGAAGGATTTCTCGTCCTCGGTGACGTGCGTCCGGAACAGATTGTCGATGATCTCGGTTCGCAAGACACCGGGCAGCGCGACCTGCAGCATGCGTTTGATATAGACCGTTTCGGCGACGTCGTTGCGGGTCGGCGCCCAGTATTGTTCGCGGTACGCAGACATGGGCTTGAGATCAAAGCGCCGGGCGGCGGCTTCCGCCTGGCGTTCGATGTCCGCCACCAGCAGGCCGTGGTCGGCGCATGAAATCAAGATGAAGTGGATCTTGTTGACCTCGAGCATGCGCCTTTCCAGGACGGCGCCGCTGGGCGCGTAGAAGGCACCGGGCAGCTTCATGTCGAACAACACGGGGAAGGCATGTTGGTAGTGATCCACATAGCCGTCATCGAAGGTCAGGAGCGCCGGCTTCGGCGGCAGGCCGGCGCCGCCGTCGGCAATGGACTCGATCAGGGCTTCCATGGAGACGATCTGATAATGCTTGTTCAGGAACGCCAATTGCTCGCGGAACAGGCTGAGCTCCAACCCCTTGATCCCGGGATAGGGGCTATCGGCGATGGGCCGCACGTAGTGGTACATGATGATGGTTACGGGCGGCGAGGCGTTCATGGCGGGCCGGGCGGTCATCGGTCCCTCAAGCCCGCTCGAGGAAGGCCATGGTCGGGCGGTCGAGATCAAGGTCTTCCTTGGTCACGTAGAGCCTTCCCGTATCCATCAAATCGGCCATGCCTTCCCGGCACCAGTAGACCAGCGACGTGGTCGGCGGTTCGCGAAGCTCCGGCGGATGGAACAGATGGATGAACTGAAAGAAGTAGTCATCCATGATGGAGAACCAGCCCGCCGCCATGAAGTGCCGGGTGACGTGCGAACCCGTGCAATAGAAATCGGCCACGTGGACGCCGTTGCGCTCGCAGAAATCATCGATGAAGGCCAGGGCGCCGGGCATGTCGGCCATGTCGCCGAAGCAATCCAGGACGTGGGCGATCCTTAAGTTTTCGACCTTGTCGAGCCGTATGACGATTCCCACGCCGGCGCCGTCCTGGTGCACCACGAAGGCTTGATGCGTGAACGACGGGTGTCGGTCGAACCGCCAGGCGAGCGCGTCGGCGTCGCGGACGTACATGCTGCAGTGTTCGGAGAACCCCTCGGCGATGGCCGCCAGGTCGCCGGCCGACACCTCTTCGGCTTCGAAGCCGGGTTGCGGCTTGCGGTTCCATGTCCGTGCCAGCCGATGGCCGAGCGCGCCGATTTCGGCGTAGGGTTTGATCGCGTCTAGATCATAGGCGCGGACGAAGCGCGGGATGTGGCGCATGAACCGGAAACCGCTTCGCATGTAAACGGACAAGGCCTCTTCGGAAATCCCCATGCCCATCAGCAGTTCGTACTTGTCCTGGAGGAACTTCATTATCCGACCGCCGGCGCCCCGGTGCCGCGCGTCCTCGGCGACGATCCATGTGGTCAGCTCGGCACCCTGTAGTTCCTTGCCGCACAGTCTGAAACGCCGCCGGTTGAGGCCCATGACCCCGAGAATGGTTCCGTCCGGTTCCGCCGCGACGCAGCAACGGTCCTCGCCGCCGTTGTCCGGGGGCTGGCGGAACTGCCAGTCGTAGAAGCCCTGGTCGCCAAGCGCGATGCGGCGCTGCCAATGGCTTCTGTAGAATTCGGACACCGCGTCGCTGCCGATGCCCAGCTCATGGGGTTCACCGACCGCAAAGGTGCCCTTGTTTTGCTCAGGCGCCATGGAAATCCGCCAGGGACGTCATGCCATGGGCGAACAACGAAGGCTTTGCTTTGTTAGCCGATGGCACCGGAGATGAACTCTTGGGCGATTTGCGTGCGCGGGTGCTGGAACAGGGCCTCCGTCGGGCCGGCTTCGATGATCCGGCCGCCGAACATTAAGATCGCCTGTTCCGAAACCCGCCGGGCCTGTTGCAGATTGTGGGTGACGATGATGATGGTGTAGTCCCGCTTCAACTCGTCGATGAGATCCTCGATCCGTTGCGTGGCCACCGGATCGATGGCGGAGCAGGGCTCATCCATGAGGATGATCTCCGGCTGGTTGGCCAGGGTCCGCGCCAGGCACAGGCGCTGCTGCTGGCCGCCGGAAAGCTTGTGCGCCGGCTCGTGCAGCCGGTCGGAAACCTCGTCCAGCAGGCCCACCCGGTCCAAATATCTCTCGGCGTAGGCGCTGGGCGACTCGTCACCCAGTTCGCGGAAGAACTTCGCCCCGAACAGGACGTTCTCCAGGATCGACATGGGGAACACCACGGGACGCTGATGGATGATCCCGATGTGCTTGCGGATGATCTTGGCGTCCGTTTCGGGACCGTAGATGTCGAACCCGTGCAGGAACACGGAGCGCGCGCCGACCCGGGCGCCTGGGGTCAGTTCCAGGGTCCGGTTGAGGGTCTTGACCAGGGTGCTTTTGCCGCAACCGGACGGCCCCATGATGGCGGTGACGCTTTTCTCCGGGAAATGGCAGTAGATGCCGCTCAATGCCGGCGCCTCGCCGTACCAGACGTCCAGGCCGTGCACTTCAAGGGTGCTGTCATGATCGTCGCTGGGATAGAGGGCGTTGAGGGAATCGCCAAGATCGGCCTCCGACGGCAGATCGTCGGCGCGAAGCGATGTGTCCTTGGGGAGGGTATCTGGATTGAGATTCACGAACCGGGCCTTCCTATCCGCGCCGCATGTAGGCGTTCAGGCACATGGTGGCGAAATTCGCCAACAGGAGGATGACCACCAGGACCAGCGCGGTGCCGTAGGCATGGCCGAAGGAGGTCGCCTCGCCGACCAGGAAATAAAGATGCGTCGGCAGGGTCATCACCGGGGCGCTCAAATCCAATCCGCCGCGAACGAAGATCACCGCCGCCGTGTAGAGGACCGGGGCGGCGGAGCCGAAGGCATGGCCGGCGGCAAGCGTTGTCACGGCGAGAATTCCCGGCGTCGCCTTGCCGATGATGATCCGCCGGATCATGTAGGACTTGGTCACGCCAAGCGACAGGGCGGCCTCGCGATACTCGTCCTCGACGGATTCCATGGCTTCCTGGGATCCGATGAAAATGATCGGGAACATGACCAGCCCCAGGGTGATGCCGCCGGCCAACAGGGAAACGTTCAAGGCCAGGAAGATCACCAGGAAGGAATAGCCGAACAGCCCGTAGACGATGGCCGGGATGCCGGCCAGGCACTCCATGGTGAACCGAAAGGCGGCGATCAACGGTTTCGACTTGGCGTACTCGGCCAGATAGACGGCGCCGCCGACGCCCAAGGGCACAGCGATGAGCAGGCCAATGCCGACCAGCGCCAGCGAGCCCTCGATGGCCGGCCAAATGCCGCCGGCCGTCCCGAGGGGGAACCCCTTCGGGCCCAGAGTGATGAAGTCCCAGGAGATATAGCTGATCCCGCGAACCAGGAGAAAGCCGATGATGGTGATCGGCAGCGCCAGTCCGGCCGCGCCCAGCACCCAGGTGGCGATGGTGAACCCCTGGTCGAGGCGGCAGGCCCGGCGGTAGTGGCCGGATTGGCCGGAGGCGATCCTATCCATGGTTCAACACGCGTTTCTTCCAGGTCCAGATCAGGGTGTTGATCAGCACGATCACCGCCATCAGGGTCAGGCCGGCGGCGAACAGGGCGTGGTATTTGTCCGAATTGACGCCGGCTTCGCCCAGTTCCGTGGTGATCAGCGCGGTCAGCGGCTGGCCGCGGTCCAAGAGCGAGCCGGGGACGGCGACGGAGTTCCCGGCCAACATTAGCACCGCCAGGGTCTCGCCAATGGCCCGCGCCAAACCGAGCGCCGCGGCGGCGAACATGCCCGGCGTCGCCCAGACGACGACGACGCGGCGGATCATGTGGGCCCGGGTGACGCCCTGGGCCAGGGCCGACTCGCGAAGCTCCTGGGGGACGGCCCGGAAGGCCTCCGCCGAGGTGCTGGCGACGAAGGGCAGGACCATGATCGACAGGATCAATGCGGCGGCCAGGATGGATTCACCGGTGGCCATGTCAAACCGCGCCTCCAGCCACGGCAGCAAGGTGACATAACCGAAGAACCCGTAGACCACGGACGGAATGCCTGCCAGCGGGTCCATGGCCGGCCGCAGCGTGATCTGCACCCAGGGATGGGCCACCTCGGAGAGGAACAGTCCGATGCCGAAACCCACGGGCACCGCCAGGCACAGACAAAGTCCGGTAATGAGCAGCGTTGAAAGCCACGAATGAATGATCCCGAAAGTCGGCGGCTCGGCCAGCGGCGCCCAGGGGTCGGTGAAGAAGAACGCCAGGAGGCCGCGTCCGGATACCAATGCGGGATAGGCCTCGATGACCAGGAACAGGCAAATGAACAGAAAGGTGCCGCCGCCCACGGTCAGCAATCCGAGGGCGGACGACCACATGACGCCGTTGCCCAGCTTGCCCCGTCGGAGCGCCCTGGCGGACGGCAGAAACGATGTATCAATGACCTGAGCTGACATGAGCGTCGGACCGGAGCCCCGCCTCCCCGTGAAGGGAAAGACGGGGGCCCGTCCCGGATCGGCTTAGCGCGCCGCCATCTTCAGATTGGCGGGCACGTAGTTGTTTTCGACGACGACCTTTTGGCCGTCGGTCAACAGGTGTTCGATGAACCTCGCCGTCATGGGATCCGGGGTTCCCTTGACGACCAGATGCAAGGGCCTGACGAAGGCGTACTTGCCGTTGATCACGTTCTCGTTGCTCGGCTTCACGCCCCTCAGCGGGAAGGCGTGGACCTTGTCGCTACCGAAAACCAGCCCGGACGAGATGTAACCGATGCCGCGGGTATTGGTTTCCAGCTTCTTCAACAAAGCACCCTGGGAGGGAAGCTGCAGGGCGTGCGGCGAGACCTGGGACTTGCCCATGATCAGCTTCTGCAGCATCTCGGCCGAGCCGGCGCCCGCGTCGCGGACGAACAGAACGATTTTCTCCGCCGGCAGGCTGGCGTCCATGTCCTTGTAGGTGGCGGCCTTGCCGGAGAACAGTTTCTCCACGTCGGCGAATGCGAAGCCCGGGGTCTTCTTGGCCAGCGGATTGTTCTTGTTGGCGGCGAAAACCACGGCGTCCTTGCCGATCAGGTAGAGTTTATGTTTGCCGAGGGCCTTGACCTCCTTCGCCTTCAGGTTCCGGGAAGCCATGCCGATATGGACGGTCCCGTTGATGGCGGACTTGACGCCGAAACCGGAACCGCCGCCGCTGACGAAAATGACGATGTCCTTCTTCGGCAGGCTGGGGTCGACCTTGTCCCAGGTCTCGTAGACTTCCATGAAGTCGCTGGCGACCTTGGAGATGATCGGCAGCAGGGTGGTCGAGCCGCCCATGCGAATGATGCCGTCGGCCATGGGGCCCGAGAGGGCTTGCGAGGAAATACCGAAGGTGAGGATGGTACTCAGAACCAGGAATCGTAGGATTTTCACGATTGTCTCCTTGTGCTCGGAATCGAATCCGGTTCTGGAATCCGCCTCAATGCCCGGGAACCGCAGCGATGCGGTCCGAACACAGGCGCCATGACAGAATGGGAGTCGGAATTCCGATAGCTCTTTCTTGTAACGCGGCCGCCTTTGCGGCTTTCCCGGCGGTGATGAACCGGCGCCCGGAGGAGTGCGTCAAAACCCTCGAAAAGCCGGACTGAACGCGGACAGGAAACGCCGCGAAAATCCGGTCTTCTCATTACCGGCGGAAGCTATTTTCAATGCTCGGCCAAGTCAAGATGGAACCCTGTCCTTTGATCCTTGACGGTGGAATTCATAACGCCTAGCAATCACTGCGCCTGTCCCGAGCCGACGAAGGGAGTGCCGTTGAGATGCTTGAGCCGCGAAGTGTATGGATCATCGGCCCGCCGTGCGCCGGCAAGACCACCCTGGCGCGGCTGTTCGTCAAGCGGCTCCGCGACAACGGCCAGCCCTGCATCCTGCTGGACGGCGATGAGGTCCGCGACGTCTTCGAGAACAAGCTCGGGTATGATCCCGCGTCCAGGCGCAAGCAGACGGCGCGGATCAAGAAGCTGGTTCGGCTGGTCGCCAGCGGTGACGTCCTGCCGGTGGTCGCCATCATCCATCCCTTCGAGGACGACCGGGCCAAGTGCCGCGAGGAGTTCCCGGCATATTTCGAAACCGCCCTGGCCTGCAACATGAAGGAGCTCATCCGCCGCGATACCAAGAAACTCTACCTGCCGGCCATGCAGGGAAAGAAACGCCACGTGGTCGGGGTCGACATCCCCTTCGATGAACCCCGCAATCCGGATCTCACCATCCACAGCGAAGAGATGACACCGGAAGAGATGCTTGAGATGCTGTGGACCGCGTTCATGGATTTTTCCGATACCAAATCCAAGTTGGCTCAGTCATAGAAAATCTGCCGGGTGGCCTGCATGGTCAACTGGTCGCCATCGGAATCCGCATGTTCCTCGAACAGCCGGACGACGTGGTCACGGAGTTCCGGACGGAAAACCGTCTCGAGCTCGTCGTAACGTTTCTCCAGTAGATAACGCCGAACGTCCCGGCCGTTGAGCGGTGTGACGTCGTCGCCGGAATGACGGCACCCCCGTTCCGTGGTGATCTTGTCACAGATCGAGCAAAACCGCGGTTCGGATATGGCCATGATCTCGATGTCCAGGTCGGTGAGGTCCTGGAAAATCTCCTGCGAACCGTACTTCGGATAGAAGTCGCCGATTCCGGCGTGGTCCCGGCCGACGATGAAGTGGCTGTATCCAAGGTTCTGCAGAACGGTCGCCTGCAGGAAGGCTTCCTTCGGTCCGGCGTAAATGGGCGGCAGCCGGAGATTGTTCAGGAACACCCGGTCCTGCGGATAGAAGTTGGCGATCAGGAATTCGTAGGTATCGAAAATGACGTCCGGCAGGAAGCTGCCCTTCATCTGCGCCCCGGTAATCACGTTGATGCCCAGCAGATCACCCGTCTCCAGGGCGATGTTGTGCAGATACTCGTGGCCCAGGTGGCACATGTTGCGGGTCGAAAAGGCGATGGCCGTCTTGCCACCCCGGTCCTTCATGGTCTGTCGGGATTCCACCGGGGAGTTGAAATGCCGGAACAGCTCGATCTTTTGGCGGTCCACATGAACCGGCCCGCCGGCGCAGACCGCGGCCCTGCCCATGATGTCCAGGACGCCGGGGTGGGCCTCGGAATCGGTGCCGAACACGGCCTTGCAATATGAACGGGGCTCGAAGGTGAACACGCTTTCCACGGACATGGCGGCCACGGTGCCGCCGTCGTTACCGACAAGCACCAAGTAGTCGCCGGGTTCCACCGTATCGGCGATGTCCGGTGGGAGCATGAGCAGGACCGGCACCGTCCAGTCCAGCCCGCCCGGCAATTTGCACCGCTCGGTGACGCCTTGGAATTCCGCCTCGGTCATGAAGCCCTCGAGGGGGCTGTAACATCCGGTGGCGATATTCGTCAGGTGGATCGCGTTTTCATGCGACAAGGCGACGTCGAACCGGCGCCGGCCGTCGCCCAGCCGCGCCAACTCAGCGGCGGAAACCAGCCGATCGACCAACCGACCGCCGTAAGGCGAAACGCTCATGGCTTCGGGTTCGGGTTTTTTCAGGCGGCGTCCGATTGGGCCGGGTCCAGGCGGTAGGCTTGATTGACGATGGATTGGAAGATCTCGCCGTCCGTTTCTCCCAAGTCCCGGTAACGTTCGACGACCTTGGGTTCCAGGGCGGTGATGCCGGCACCGTGCTGGCCTCTGAGCTTGGAATTGAACAGCGTCCAGACGGGCAGGAACGATTCCTCCGCCGCCTGCATCCCGGCGACGATCATCGGGAATTTCCAGAACAGCTTTTCCATCTCATAAATGACATCCGGATCCTCGTCCTCCGGATGCTCTCCGTTGGCATCCAGATAGTGGCTGAGATGGGCGTGGATGGCGGAAAGCTGTTCGGTCCAATCCCCGCGGGGGCCGGCCCGGTCATCGATGAGACGCAGCATGATTTCGGCGTTCTCGGGACTGATGGACAGCCACTTGCGGTCGATGCCCAGCATGTATTCGCAGACGTCGGGCTGCAGGAACGGGAACCGTGCCTCGATGGGGCCCAGGTTCATGAAGATGATCGAGGCCCGGCGCAACATGTTCTCGTAGATCGCCGACATGAACTTCATGCGGCTGCGGACATTGGTTTGCGCCTTGTGCGATGCCGTCAGTTCCTTCCAGGCATCGTAGGCGCCGAGCAGTTCGTCGACGCCGTGGCCGCCGATGGTCACCTTGAACCCGTCTTTGTGCATGACCGGCGCCAGATAATAGTAGATGGGCAGGGGGTAGACGCTGAGCGCCTTGATCCGCCGGGTTTCGAAGGTGGTGACGATGTCGGGGATGTCCTCGACGAGCTGTTCGCCGGTGGAGCGGATCTCCTTCAGTTCGAAGCCGATGGCCTCGAAGCCCTTGGCCGCGACCTCGGCCCGGCGCACGTCTTCCGAGACGCTGCCTTCGACGGCATAGACGTAGCCCGTGGGCCGGTAGTCGACGCGATCGAAATCGATGCTGTCGAGCACGTAGAAACCGGCCAACAGGCTGTCGATGCCGCCGGAGAACATGGTGCAGATGGGCACGTCGCCCATGGTCCGGTTGGCCGCCGAGCGGCGCAGCAGGCGGTGCAGTTCCTGGCCGACCTCGACGATGGGCGCCTCCATCTTGCGCGGCGTCGGGCGAAAGTAGGGTTCGATTCGCAGCTCGAAGGTTTCCAGGTCGAGAATGGCCAGATCGCCCGGCGTCAGTTCGATGGCGTCGTCCAGGGGGACCCATTCCAGTTCGCGCATTCCCTTCAGCTCGCTGGAAAACAGGAACACCCGACGGTCCGGATCGTAGTAGTAGAACAGGGGAATCCGGCCCGGCCAGTCGCGGGTGATGATCAGTTCATTGGTGTTCTGGTCATGAATGGCCAGCGAGAACAGGGAATCGATCTTTGGGTTCTTGACGAATTCCCTGCCCTCGCGCTCGTAGAGCCTGAGGAAGACTTCCGTGTCGCCCTTCGTCTCGAAGCGGGCGCCGGCGGCCACCAGGTCGTCGCGGATTTCCGCGAAGGTATAGAGCTCGCCGTTGAACACCAGTTGAACCTGGCCGTCCTCGGAAACGTAGGGCTGGTCGGATTCGCCTTCGGCGACGTTCGGTTTCGCCGATCTCTTCACTGAATGGCGCCTGGCCGCCATCACCACGTCGCCGTATTGGCGGACCGATATGCCGTCGTTGCCGCGGCGGATCGCCTCAATGCAGGTTCGCGCCTGTATCGTTGAGATTCCGACGCCACCGAAGATGCCGCACATTGTTAGCTCCTTAGTTCAAATATTGAGGTTTCGGACGATTTGGCCTGGCCTAGCCGTTGACAACCCGGAGTTTGTAGCCGGGCAAGAGATCCTCCTGAACGCGGCCCCAAAGCTCGTCGAGCATCTGGGAAGGGCTCAGGTGCGCGCTGTCGAGGACGAGGTCGGAATGGCCCGGCTCGTCGTAGTCGATGTCGAGCCCGACGATGTTCTGCTTCTCGCCGCGCTCCTGTTCGTTCCATGGGTAGACGTGCTTTTGGATTTTCTCGTCGCGTTCGATGCAGGTATCGAGATCACACTTCAAATAGGTCTCGAAGTATCCGGGCAATTCCCGACGGCAGCGCAGGCGGTCATCCTCGAAGGGATGGATGATCGCGACCACCGGCAGAATACCCTGCTCGGATGCCCATTTCACCAGGCGCAGGACGCGTTCGGTCTGCTTGCGCCGGGAGGCGGCATCGTAACCCAGTCTTTCGGGGAAAATTTCCCGAATCTGATCGCCATCCAACAGCATGCAGGGATATCCGCTGTTGCGGAGCCGCTCCACCAACAGGGTGGCCAGGGTGGATTTGCCCGCGGAAGACAAACCCATAATCCAAATACTACTCATGATATTCCTTTTTCTCGTTGCAGGCCGGTCTGTGGGCCCTCAGTATCGATCAACAAAATGAGTTAAATCGACAAAAACAAAAAATGCCTGAAAAGAAAGCCGTCTGTCCGCTATGCGGCTCGTCTGAGATCGCCGCCGGGTCCATCGAGCACGTGATGATCCGTCATATGGATTTCCAACCCATGGAAAACCAGCCTAGACGTCTCCACTCGTGCATGCGCTGCAAGTTGATTTTCCAACGCGACTCCTCTGTTCACTCCGAAATTCGCGACATGTACAGAGGGGTGTCCTACACCCGCACGCGGAACGCAAGGCATGTCGTCATTGACGCCGGAGAAACCTTCCGGGAAACCTACGACGAATTTGCCGAAATTCTCGCCGCCAACGTTCCGGTCGATGATCCCAGCATTCTGGATATCGGTTGCTTCGACGGAGAGTTCCTGATCCGCCTGGCACAGATCTACCCGGATTCCAGTTTCCACGGGTACGATATCGCGCCGGCCCTTTCCGAGCTCTTTCCAAAGCGTGAGCGGTTTCATTTTCATTCCCAACTGGATGCGATCAATTCCCTGTCCCGGAAAATCGACGTGGTCTTGATGGTGAATTCGCTCATGTACGTGGATGATTTTTCGTCGCTCATGGAGAAGGTCGAATCGTGCCTGAAACCGGGCGGCATCATCTTCGCCGTTTGCCCGGACACGCGCGTCAATCCGTGGTTTCTGACGTGCGGCGATCAACTCAGTTACCTCACGCCGGCAACCATTTCGAACTTCTTTTCGATCTTCGGTTTCCAGACGGAGATCATCGAATGCGGCTTGCGTCATCCGCGCAACCTCATCACGGTCTCCCGGAGATCCCCGGCCGATCGCGATTTCCAGGACGACGCGACTTTGGAGGCAGGCCTCCGGCATTTGAAGCAGGCCCGGGAAAGACTGTTCGAAATCGTATCCACGCACCGCGCCCAACCGTCCGGCGGGCGGCTGTGTGTCCTCGGCTGTACCAACAATGCTGCCTGGGCCGGCAATCTGATCGGCGAGGCCATCGACGCATTCGTGGACCAAAACACCCATCGTATCGGCAGCACCTTTTACGGCCGGCCGGTGCTTTCGCCGCGGGACCTGGACGAGAGGGACCTGGTCGTCATTCCCTACGGCGCCACGGCGGCTCCCATCAGCGAGCGATTGCGGGCCAACTACGGCCTCAAGACCCAAGTGATCTAAGGCCCGGTCCATCAATTCAGGAAATCCCGGTTTTCGCGCAGAAATCCGGTGGCGACACGGTCCGGGGATCCATACAAGCGATGGTCCTCGGGAATGAGGCTCCAGAAGCGCTGCTGCAGTTCCTCGTCTTCGGGCAGGTCGCGCCAGGTGCCGTCGATGCGGGCATCCAGTTCTCTCGCCATGCTGGCGATCTCCGCGGCCGAGTTCTGGACCAGCATCATCCCGGCGTCCAGGAACTTCTGGTCGGTGGTGAAGTCATCGGCCCCGGATTCCAGTTCATCCTTGAGCGACAAGAGGGTTCCGTCGCCAACGCGCCGAATTCGTTTTGGCATCACCAGATTGTTGTTGGGGCCGCTGCCGGTGTTGAGGTAGGCGAGCGGGGTCATATTGGTCAGGCCCACGGGCCTGCCGAAGCTCGAGGCGAATCGATATATGCCGGCCGTGTCGCCGATGAAGAACTTGCTGTTTCCGAGCAAGAAGACGTCGCCGAAGGCGCTTCGGTGATAGGACGCGTAATCGATAATTCTCGGATTGTCGGTTTGCAGCGGCGCGGAGACCACGGCGCCCATGCGCAACACCCAGTAGCCACGGGCAGCCATCTCCTCGGCCATTGGCATGAAGTTTTCAATGTCGACGTCCCGGTGATCGTGATAGGCCCAGCCGCCGGGGTTCTTTGTCGTGCTGGAATCATTGAGGTATGCGGAGTCGCGGGCGGCGAAACATACGTAATCCGCGTCGCTCGGGATTCCCAGACTCTCCAGGATCTCGGCGCCGCGACCCCGCTCCGCCTCGCTCAGCGGCAGGAACAGACGACGGTCGTTGTTCCAGGCCGCGTAGTCGAAAGTTCCGGTGGAATCGAGATTGATCCAGATTCGGTTCCGTGGGAACAGGCGCTGGGTGGCGAAGTAGAGATATAGAACGAGACGGCTGCGGATGACCGTCATACGTTCGCTAATCTTTTCCAGAATGATCTCGTTGCAGACCGTGAGGCCGGTGATAAAGATGTTGATCTCCCAGCCCTTCACCGTCGCGGGATCACGGCGCCGGAACCAATATTCGGTGTTGGCGGTCAAATGACCGATTCGTTCCGTGACCAGCTTGCCGACTCGAATGCGGACGACAGGCGACAGTATCCAGACAAGCCCGAGCAGGACGCCGCCGACCAGGCCGGCGCAGAACAGCCGGAGCGCGCGGACGCGCTCGGCGAGGTTACGCTCCCGGGTCATTTATTCGAGACTGTCCGGCAGCACGTTTCGGTGTCTGAGAACGCGCCAGTAGGCGGGTAAGGTGACGCCGTATCGGCGGCCCACGTAGATCGGAAAACTGAGGATCGCCCAAATGTAGCGGATCAGGCTGACACCCAGATAGGTGCCCTGGGCGGCCCGCAGACGGAGCTTGGCGGCATCGTTGCCGGGCGTTTCCCGAAGCTCGGATAGGGCCCGTACCAACCACTGCCGGTACCAGCGCGGCCGCCAGATATTCAAATCCCTTTGCGTCCACTTGTGCCGGTAGAAGGCGTTGAAGGTGTAATCCTTGAGGGCGATCCGGCCAGTCGCCTCGTCACGGGCGTTCCTGAAATACGCGGCAATTCGGGCTGGCCGCAGGTAGGCGATAAACTCGTCACATTCGACGTTCGATGGAAGAAAGATAACAGCCAGAAGCCGCATCCTTTCGAACAAGCCGAACCTTTCGATTTTCAGGGGCTTGTAGCCATACTTCTCCATATAGTCGGAGAACAGCCCTTCGAAGACGTACCAATCGCGCTGCCCGATCTTTTTCTGCCAATCGAGGGACACGATCCTCGGATTGACCTTGTTTGTCGGCCCCGTCTTGTAGATGGGATCGCTCCACCAGCTCATCCCGCCGAAGGTGATGTCCAGCATCACCGGATCGTCGTCGATGCCCAGGAATTCCGCGGTCCGGCGCATGACCCCCGGCAAGTCGTAGAAGAGCGCCTCATGGCGAACGACTCGGGCGCGCTCTGCCGGAAACCCGTCGAGAATCTGCATGGTTTCGAAGAAGTACCTCATGATGAAGAAATAGACGCGGCGCCGGAATATGGCCGCGTCGGTCGCGTCGTATCGCTGTTCATCAATATTGGCTTCGCTGCTGTTGTAGCGCCCGAACAAATTGGAGCGCGGGTCGCGGACCGTCGCCAGCACCAACATGTCGGGGAAGTCTCGAAACAGGTAATCGCGGACGTACTCGTGGACATGGATATGAAAGACCAGCACCTTCTTGCTTGTCATGTCCTCGGCCCGGCAGAAAGCGTAGGCGTAGTGGAGGGCGAGCAGAAATGTTCGGGCCTCCATGGGCTCATCCTGCAGGAGGTGCAAAAGAAAGTCCTTGAACTGGCGTTCGTTGATGGCGATGTAGCCCTGCCGATCGTCCCCCAGTCTTGACATGCCGTCGTAGCCGGGGATCTCCCGGGTGTCGATGACCGAGGCGTGCTGAATGCAGAAGGCGTCGATGATCGCCGTCCAGCTCCAATTGCCGGCCAACTCCTCCCGCCACTGGGTCCAATGCGGATAGAGGTACATCAGAGGATAGGCGGGGACCATATAGATTTCCGGATGGCCATCGAGAAAACCCTGGAACAGCTTGGTGCCGCTGCCGTTTCCCGTGTACAGGGCGACCATGCGCGGCTCAGGGATATCCGAGAACCGGGGCCAGTCGGCCTCCGCCGCCGGCGTTTCGGGTTTCGGGCTCAAATGTTCTGGCATCGACGGTTCATGCACATTCGAAGGTTTCGGCACGATCGACGAGCGGCTGTTCTAGAGGATGGTCCAATAGTAGTCGCCGGTGTAGCCGACTTCGTTGAAGAGCTTGATCCAGCCCTCGGGATAGTCGTGGAACTCGGCGGTCAGCACCCAGCTTTCGAAGATTTCCTTCTGTTCCGGGGTGCGATAGCTGTCGACCTGGACATAACCCTTGCCCGGGGCCAGTCGTTCGATTTCCTGAAGCGCTTGGCCGCAGAGATCGCGCGGCAGGTTGTGGATGCTGTTGATGGCGACCACCGCATCGAAGCTGCCGTCCGGGAACGGCAACTTCTCGGCGCTACCCAATTGCAACCGGCCGACCACTTCCGACTCGCAGTGCATCAAGGCGTACTCGGAGATGTCGAGGCCGAAGGCGTCAATGCCAAGCGACAGGAAATCCTTGACCAAGAAACCCTTGGCGCAGCCGACATCGAGCAACCGGTCCCCCGGCTTCAATCCGAAATGATCGATCATCGTTTGCGCCACCGGCACCCAACGGCCGTCGTAGCGATAACCGCCGTAGCCGTATTCGCGGGGTCCGTCGAAATAGAGTTCGCCATACTCCTTGGAGGCGGCGATCACCTCCGGATTCTTGCCGCCCTCGCGGGCTTTGACATCGCGTTTGCTCTTAGGCAGCGCGTCGAGAAGATTGACTTCGGGCATCTGGGGTTCTCCTTGTTTTGCGCCGGCCGTCGCTATTGCCGGTAAAAGTCATTGACCGCATCGGCCACGTAGGCGATCTGGTCCTCGCTCAGGTATTGATGGATCGGCAGCGCCAGGACCCGGTCGGCCTGGGCTTCGACAACCGGGAAGTCGCCGCGCTTGTAGCCGAAGGGCTCGGCGGCCGGGTGCAGGTGAAGGGCCGTGCCGTAGTAGACCAGCGTCTCGATCCCGCGCTCGCTCAGTCAAGCCTGCAAGCTGTCCCGATCCTCGGCCCGAATGATAAGCATGATGTTGGAGTTCACCTCATGCGGTTTCTCGGCCGGGATGACCACCTCGGCGGCGGTGATCATCTCCCGGTAAAGATCGGCGTTGCGGCGGCGTTTCTCGATCACGCCCTTAAGCCGGCCCAGCCGGAACAGCAGGACTTCGGCGTTCAGTATGTCGAGCCGCGAGTTGACGCCGAACAGCACGCAAGTGTCGCGTTCCGCAAGTCCATGGTTGCGGTAAAGCCGGATTTTCTCGACGATTGCGTCGTTGTCGGTGACAAGGAAACCGCCGTCGCCCAGGGCATTCAGGTTCTTCAGCGGATGCGCCGAGAAGCAGCCGACGTCGCCGAACGAACCGCCATGTTTGCCCTTGTAGTACGAGCCCATGGCCTGGGCCGAATCTTCGATCACCAGCAGGTCGTGGCGGCGGGCGACATCGATGATGGCATCCATATCCGCGATTCGGCTGGTCCAATGGACCGGCATGATCGCCTTGGTCCTGGGGGTGATCCTTTTCTCGATTTCGGCCGGATCGATGTTCTGATCATCGCGGACGTCGGCGTATACGGGGGTGGCGCCGATATGGACGATTGATCCGGTCGAGGCGACGAAGGAGATGGGCGACGTGATCACCTCGTCACCCCGGCCGATGCCGAGCGCCATCATCCCCATCATCAGCGCATCCGTGCCCGAATTCAGGCCGATACAGTGTTTGGCGCCGACGTACTCGGCGATCCGCGCCTCGAAATCGCGGAGCTCCGGCGTCAGTACCAAGTGGCCCTTTTCCAGAACCCGCTCGACGCAGGCCAACAGCTCCGTCTTCTCCTCTTGATAGCGGATCCGCAAATCGATGAAAGGCACTTTGATGTCGTTCATGTTCTTCTCGATTCGTAGAAACTGCGGACCGTGCCGATGACATGTTCCTGTTCGGCGCGACTGAGATAGCTGTCGACCGGAAAGGTGATCATCTCGCGGGCATGGCGGTCCGTGGTGGGGAAGTCGCCTGCCCGATAACCGAATCGGGCCAGACCTTCCTGTTGATAAAGGGGGACCGGATAGTGGATCTTGGCCTCGATCCCCGATTGCAGGCAATGTTCGAGCAAAGCATCACGCTCCTCGGCGAACACGATGTAGAGCAGGTAGGTGTGCAGGACCGATTGCCGGCGCTCCGGAATCCGAAGTTCCGGGGTATCGGCGAAACCCCGATCGTAGAAGGCGGCGGCTTCGCGCCGGCCGGCGACGATCTCGTCGATTTGGCCGAGCATCCAACTGCCGACGATGGCCTGTAGGGAATCGAGCCGTGTGTTGTAGCCCAGAATCTTGACTTCGTCGCGGTTGGCGAGGCCATGGTTGCGCAGCATTCTCAGGTTGGCGTTCATCGCGTCGTCATCGGTGACGATAATCCCGGCATCGCCCCAAACGTTGATCAACTTCAGGGGATGCATGGAGAAGCCGGCGGCGATGCCCCACGAGCCGGCCTTCTTCCCGTCGAGTTCCGACATCATGCTCTGGCAGGCGTCCTCGACCACCGGAAGGCCGTGGCGGGTGGCGATTTCCATGATCGCCGGCATGTTTGCGACCTCACCGGTCAAGTGCACGGGCATGATCGCCTTGGTGCGGGGCGTGATTGCGGCCTCGATTTCCTCGGCGCGTAGGCAGAAGGTGTCATCGCAATCGACGAAAACCGGCCGAGCACCGAGCTCATTGATGGCGCCGACGGTGGCGATGAAGGTGTTGGCGCAGGTGATCACCTCGTCGCCGGGGCCGACCCCGAGGGCCTTCAGCGGCAGTTTCAGGGAATCCGTGCCGGAGCCGACGCCGCTCGCATGCTTCATGCCCATCTTCTCGGCAAAGGCCAACTCAAACTCCCCGACGGCCTTGCCGAGCGTGAAGTCACCGCTGGCGACAAGTTCCCGAATTCCGTCGAAAACCGCGTCGACGTCGGCGAACTGTTGAGGCAGCGGCGAATAGCGGACTTTGTTCATTACTTGTCGGCGCCCGTCGCCAGCAGCGGCCGGTTGTCACGCAGGAATTTCGCGCCGGCGGTACCGGGGAAGGGACTGCCGTCAAAACAGATCGCCGGGCTGATCTCCCGATAGATGCGCATCAGTTCCTCGTCTTCGGGAGCGGGCTGCCATTTCCCATCAAGGCGTTCGTTCATCTCGATGACCAGATCGAGAATTTCATCGGGCGTATTGTCCACAATCTCGATCCCCGCGTCGTTGTAGGCCTGGATTTCTTCCTCCGTGAACCAATCCGAATCCATGCCCATCTCGATCAGTTCCTTGAACGGGATGAATTCGCCGGTTTTCGTATTCCGGCATTTCTTGACGATAAAGACATCGTGATGGCTGCGGCCGCATTCCCCGTAGGGGATCATGTTGGCGTAGGCGATGGGCACCCCGAAGATCGAGGAGAGAATGTAGATACCGGATGTCGTGCCCAGGAAGAATTTACAGTTGGCCTGCAAATAGGCATCCGTGAACTCGGGGTCGTCCAGGGTCGGGCGAATGTCCGCCGTGTAATCGATGATGTTGGGATGACGATCACTCGACAGCGGCTTTTCCGGCTTATGGATTCCCATCCGCAACACGTAGATGCCTTGCTCGGCGAGGTAGGTGGCGGCTTTCAGATAGGTCTCGATGTCGCAGTTGCGAAAATCCAGGGACCCCCAGTAGCTATTGGGGTCCAGCTTGGTGTCCGGTGAATCCGTGTACAATCGGTCCTTGGCGAACATGCATACGTACTGTGCGCCTTCGGGAACGCCGATCTCGCGAAGGATTTTTTCGCCACGCGCCTTCTCAGCAGGCGTGAAGCTCAGCTGCGGACCCGGCTCGTACCATTCATCGCTGCGCAACCAGCCCGTCATGCCAAGGTCAATCCAGATGGGGTCATCGGGCGAGTTCTGCCGGAGCGCGCTCAATGTCTTATGAAGCCAGTCGCTCTGGATCACCCGGACGCGCCGGGCGAACATCTTCAGCACCTGATGATTGACCGGTTCCCCCGAAATGAGCACCGGGATCTCCCGTTGTTTCGGAGGGTCATAGGCCCGCTTGCGGAGGAAATATTCGGTATGCCCGTACATCCGGCCCATTGCCCGGTGATACATCAATCCAATGCGCAATTTTCCGAAAGGTCTGAGCAGAACGGAAATCAGGAAGACCGCCACGGAAACCAGGCGCGCGCCGAGGGATAAGCGGGACGCGTCGAAACCCTGCTGGCGCTCCTCACTTTCCCAGATGGTTTCCTTTCGTGTTTTCGTCCAGACGATTTCTTTTGGCTCAATTCGCGATTCGTAGGCATTGTGGTAGAATCCCTCTCGATACGCTTTGGGAGTCAGAGAGATGGATCACGAGCGCTTTCGGGACTGGTTCTCGCGTGTCGATGAGTTGACGGCGGCGCAGC
>Ga0209568_1000044_pt1 | contig 43289 bp, 36 predicted proteins | sample WorMetOlspDAHAB2_FD_187406 | JGI IMG/M metagenome (GOLD analysis project Ga0209568, IMG submission 187406) | Marine gutless worms symbiont microbial communities from Max Planck institute for Marine Microbiology, Germany - Olavius sp. DAHAB.2... ...
TGGACAAGCCGCTGCGCGCCTTGACCACATCTCCACAGGCGCCACAACACCAACCAGGAGGTCATATCAAAAGGAATCTGGCGGCATGATCAGTGAGCGGAGTACACCTTAACCAAGCCGCCGAGCCGTCCAACGAAGTGGGACCACCTCAGGTATCGCATGACGAACCGGGGGACGTCCTACATTCCCCGTATCTTTCGTTCGACGTTGACCCTGAATCCGCAGAAACACGACCTCCAGAACCAGAGTACATCATCCATAACATTTTCCATCAGTGCGCACAATACGCCAAAAAACACGGCGACGGGACGCAACAAACGTGCGATTTAGTGCGGATGAATGCATCATTTGTCAAAGTTCGTCTTTCATCAAAACTCAACGGTTCGCGTGAGGTCCTTGAATCCCTTGCCGTCCGGTGGTTTGATCGCTTCTCAATCTCACGGGGCTTTTTGGGGTTCTTGTTCCGCCGCCGGCTTTGTCATCGCCACGCGCCGGCATTCCGCGCTTGATGTTCACGGATATTTGAGATGGCACGCAAGGCGCAGAAGGCAACCGAGCCGTCGCAGATCGCGGTGTTTCGCCTGCTCGTCCGCGAGGCAATGCATCCCCGAACGGAGATTCTCGCCGTCCGCGAGGGCACGACCTGCTCCGATCTGATCGCTCGAATCACCGCCGAACGGGCATCGTGCGCCATCGTCGTCGATCCCAACGTGCGGCCCATCGGCATCATCACCGAGCAGGACATCGCCCGGCGAATCGCCTTCCGCATGCCGCCCGACACGCCGGTCGAATCGGCGATGACATCGCCGGTCATGACCATTCAGCGCCGCGACTACCTCTACCACGCCATCGCCCGGATGCGGCGGAACCGGCTGCGCCACATGCCTGTGGTCGACCGCGATGGACGGCTCGTTGGCGGGCTCCACCTGCACGATGCGCTTGGTGCGGCGTCCGAGCGGCTGATGGGCCAGATCGAGCAGTTGATCCACGAGGACACGGTTGAAGGACTGCACGAGGTCAAGGATGCCCTGGTCGAGCTTGCCGAGGAGCTGTTCAGCGTCAACGTTCCGGCGCCGGAAATCCAGCAGCTGATCTCGCACATCAACAACGACATGTACCGGCGCGTTGGCGAAGGCGCCGTCAGTGCCATGGAATCGGAAGGCTGGGGCGAACCGCCGGTCGTCGCTTCGACCATCGTCATGGGCTCGGGCGGGCGCGGCGAGAACTACCTGTTCCCCGACCAGGACAACGGCTTCATCCTCACCGACTACCCGGACGCCGACCACGGCCGCGTCGATACCTACTTCATCGAGCTCGCCGAACGCATGTGCCGCGACCTCAACGACATCGGGTTGCCGTACTGCAACGGCTATTGCATGGCGATGAACCCGCTGTGGCGAAAGACGCTGAGCCAGTGGATCGAACAGATCAACCTGTGGGGACGTAAGAGCAACTTCGTCGCCATCCGGCTCTCCGACATCTTCTTCGATTTCCAGCCGGTATGGGGCGACCGCGCGCTTGCCCGGGAACTCCGCACCGCGGTCACCGGCATGGTCAGCCACAATCACTTCTTCCTGCGCCAGATGTTTCAGGACAAGTCCGATCACAACGTGGCGCTCGGCATGTTCGGCCGCATCGTCACCGAGAAGGACAAGGACGAATACAGGGGCCAGGTCGACCTCAAGTACACGGGAACGATTCCGCTAGTCGGCGCGATCCGTCTGCTGGCGCTCCGCGAGGGGGTCGAGGAGACATCGACGCTCGGACGCATCGTCGGGCTGGAGGAACACGGCGTCCTGACGGTGACCGAAAAGGAAGACCTGACCAACGCCTACCACGTCATCACCGACATCCTGCTGCGCAAGCAGATCAAGGACTTCAAGGCCGGCCGCCGGGTCAACTACCACGTCGATCCAGAGACCCTCAACAAGCGCAACAAGGCGACATTGGTCAGTTCGCTGAGGTCCATCGATTCGCTGCGCAAGCGGGTGCACATGGAGTTCACCGCCGAGATTCTGTGACCTCGGCAACCGGCGACGGGCCCGCGCGACCGCGCTCGCTGAGCGCGATCCCGGCAAGCACGAGAACAAGACCGCCAAGCGCCGACCACTCCGGACGCTCGCCCATCACGGCGACGCCGACGCCCACCGCCCACAGCGGGATCAGGTAGTTGATCTGCGACAGGAAGCTCGGCCCGGCGGCGGCAACAAGCCGGAAGTAGACAACCGTCGCCAGCGCCGTCGACATGACCCCGAGGACGCCGACCGCGATCAACGCGGGAATCGGTACGTCGACCGGCCAGGGCGTGCCACCGGCCGCGGCCACCAGCGCCATCAGCACAGCGGCGATGGCAGTCACGCCGGCGGCCGTGGCCACGGCGTCGGCGGGCGGGCGCCGTCGGGCGAGAATGGTGTTCACCGCGTAGCAGACGGCGCCGCCGAGAACGGCAAGCTGGGAGACCAGCGCCGAACGCGACCCGCCCAGCGCGAGCAGCGCTTCAGGGCCGATCAGCACGACGACCCCGGCAAAGCCGACGAGGAACCCGGCGACCTTGGCCGGGGTCAGTTGCTCGCCTTCGACGAACACGTGGGCCAGCACCATCGTTGTCAGCGGCATCACCGCCATCAGGATGCCGGCGAGTCCGGATGAAATGCCCTGCTGGCCCCAGCTGATGAGCACGAACGGCAAGGCGTTGCCGACCACCGCCATCGCCGCCGAATAGGCCCACAGTCGCCTGCCCCGAGGCAGCCGGCGGCCGAGCGCAACACCGACAGCGGCAAGCACGACCGCGGCGATGGCGAGGCGTGCGGCGACCACGGCCTCCGGCGCGAGTGCGGAGACGGCGACCTTGGTGAAGGCGAAGGAACTCCCCCACATCGCCACCAGCGCGATCAGCAGAAGCCAGTGCGACAGGGGGCGACGGGATGCCAGGCATGGGAGGGCAGCGTAGCCCAGTGCTTCCCCGGCATCAAAAGGCAGAAGCTTCGAAGCGCCTCGGAGCCTGGCGTGCTAGCTCGCCGCCACGCCGGCTGGACAGCTCACGCCGGTGCCGCCAAGGCCGCAGTAGCCGCCCGGATTCTTGGCCAGGTACTGCTGGTGATAGTCCTCGGCGTAGTAGAACGGGCCCGCGTCGGCGATTTCGGTGGTGATGCGGCCGTAGATGCCGGCGGTCAGAGCTTTCTGGTAGGTGTCGCGGGACGCCTCGGCAGCGCTGCGCTGTTCGGCGGACGTCGTGTAGATGGCCGAGCGGTATTGGCTGCCCACATCGTTACCCTGGCGCATGCCCTGAGTCGGATCGTGGGACTCCCAGAAGAGACGCAACAGCGCGTCATAAGTGGTCTTGGTCGGATCGAACACCACCAGCACCGCCTCGGTGTGGCCGGTGAGCCCGGAGCACGTCTCTTCATACGTCGGGTTCGGCGTGAACCCGCCGGCATAGCCGACCGCCGTCGTATAGACGCCCGGCGCCTGCCAGAACTTGCGCTCGGCACCCCAGAAACAGCCCAAACCGAACACCGCCGTCTCGAGCCCCTCCGGGAACGGCGGCTTCATCGGCGTTTCCAGCACGTCGTGACGTGCCGGTACCGGCATCTCGTCGGCACGGCCCGGCAGGGCTTCGGCTTGCGAAACCAAGTCCGCTTTTGCGGATTTCAGCGAGAACCACATGTCGCGCCCCTCTCAACGTCGTCGGCGCACGATATGTGGCGTTCGAGCGTTCGGAGCGCAAGCCGAAGGCAGATGAGACGGCTCGCCAAACGGCTCAAGAGCAACCTATAGATTGATGATTATTCTATACAATACACATTAATAGTGGAATTTTTGTCGTTTTCGGTGCTATGATGAACGGACTGGGGAATTACCTGAGAAACGTCGAAGCCACGCGCGGTGGTGCGCCGTTGCGCGCGGTTCGCCGTTTCCGAAGGGTCGTCCCCGCGACCGGGGACGACCTCATCCGATGGAGGACGTCATGAGCCGGGTGGAAGTCGCCTATACCGGCAACCAGCAATACGAGGCGCTCAATACGCGGAACGCCAAGCGGGTTGCCGTCGATTGTTCAATGACTCGGGGTGAGGAGTTCGGCCCCGAAAGCCTCGTCGCCGCGGGGCTCGGGTCCTGCATGCTCATCTCAATGGCCACGTTCGCCGAGAGACACGGGCTCGACGTGACGGGTTCGCGTGCCGACATCGATGTGTTTTTCGGTGGTCGACCGGAGACCCGGATCACGTCGATCGACGTGACGGTTCATGTGCCGAAGACGTTCGCGAAGGACGAGCGGGCACAACTGGAGATCGCCGCGTCGGCCTGTCCGATCAAACACAGCTTCCGGTCCGATACGAAGATCTCGACGCAGTTCGAGTACGGTGCCGAGCCGGCCCAGGCCGCGTAGCACATCGCCGACGGTTTCGGGCCGCGATCACGAGGTGACGGTGACGCCCGATATCTGGCGCCGGTTGCAAAGGCCGGCGGCAGCGCGGACTACTTGATCTCGAGGTCGTTCTCGACGGCTCGTACACCCTCCACCGCGGCCGCGACCTTGCCTGCCTTGGCCTTCAGCTCCGGCGTATCGACGAAGCCTGAGAGCTGCACCTTGCCCTTGAAGGTAGTGACCTTGATGGACAGCACGCCGAGCTCCGCGTCCTGGAGGATTGCCGTCTTGACCTTGGTGGTGATCGCCGCGCTGTCGACGTACTGGCCGGTGCTCTCGCGGGTGCGGGTCTCGGCGCAGGCGGCGAGCGAAACGGCGACGAGAAGAACGGCAAAGAGGCGAAAGGCGGTCAGACGCGGGCGCATGGCGTTCCCCCTGGACGTGGCAACAACAGCGACCGGATAGTGCCTAATTGCGGCGGGATTGTGGATGACGATTGTTGGATAAGCGCCCCTACCCCTCCGCGAGCGCGGGGTCGTAGGCGAGGTTGGGGGCGAGCCAGCGTTCGGCCTCGGCAACGGTCATGCCCTTGCGCCGGGCGTAGTCGGCGACCTGGTCGCGGTGGATGCGGCCGACGCCGAAGTAGCGGGCCTCGGGGTGGGCAATGTAGTAGCCCGATACCGACGCCGCCGGCACCATGGCGAACGAATCGGTGAGCGCGATCCCGGCGTTCGTCTCGGCGTCCAGCAGCGCAAAGAGCGTGCGCTTCTCGGTGTGGTCGGGGCATGCGGGATAGCCGGGTGCCGGGCGGATGCCGGTGTAGCGTTCGGCGATCAAGTCTTCGTTGGAGAGCGATTCTCCGTCCGCGTAGCCCCAGAACTCGGTGCGTACCCGCTCGTGCAGGCGCTCGGCGAAGGCCTCGGCGAGGCGGTCGGCAAGCGCCTTCACCATGATCGCCCCGTAGTCGTCGTGGCTGCGGTCGAAGTCTCGGACCACCTCATCCACGCCATGACCGGCGGTGACGGCGAAGCCGCCGATGTGGTCGGCGAGGCCGCTCTCCCGGGGAGCGACGAAATCCGCAAGCGCCCGGTTGGCTCGATCGGCGCGGTCGCGGGCCATCTGCTGGCGGAGCGTGTGGATGGTGGCGAGGACGCCGGAGCGGTTCTCGTCGGTGAACACCTCGATGTCGTCCTCGCCAACGGTGTTGGCCGGCCAAAGCCCGATGACGCCCCGCGCCGTCAGCCACTTCTCGCCGACGATCCTTTGCAGCATCGCCTGGGCGTCGGCATAGAGCGACCGCGCCGCCTCGCCGACCTTCGCGTCATCGAGGATGTCGGGAAAGCGCCCGGCCAGCTCCCAGGTCTGGAAGAACGGTCCCCAGTCGATCCGCGTGACCAGCTCGGCGAGGTCGTAGTCGTCGAACACGGTGAGGCCGGGCCGGGCCGGTGTCGCGGGGGCATACCCGGTCCAGTCGATCTTCGAGCGGTTGGCGCGGGCATCGGCAATGCTGATCCGCCTTTTCTCCGCCTGGCCGCGGCCGTGGGCGGCACGGATGTTGGTGTACTCGTCGCGAACGTCGGTTGCGAACGCGCCGGCGTCGGTCTCCGACAGCAGGCTGCCGACGACGCCGACGGCCCGCGAGGCATCGGTGACGTAGACCAGAGGCCCCTCGTAGTTGACGGCGATCTTGACCGCGGTGTGGACCTTGGACGTGGTCGCGCCGCCGATGAGCAGCGGGGTTTCGAACCCTTGGCGCTTCATCTCGGCGGCGACGTAGCACATCTCGTCGAGGCTCGGCGTGATCAGACCAGAGAGCCCGATGATGTCGGCGTTCTCCTTCCGCGTCGTCTCGAGGATGGTCGCCGCCGGCACCATGACGCCGAGGTCGACCACCTCGTAGTTGTTGCACTGGAGCACCACGCCGACGATGTTCTTGCCGATGTCGTGGACGTCGCCCTTGACCGTGGCCATGACGATCTTGCCGTTGGACGACGACGCGCCTGCCGCCTTCTCCGCCTCCATGTAGGGCAGCAAGTAGGCCACCGCCTGCTTCATCACCCGGGCGCTCTTGACCACCTGCGGCAGGAACATCTTGCCCGAGCCGAACAGGTCGCCGACGACGTTCATGCCGGCCATCAGCGGCCCCTCGATAACCTCCAGGGGGCGCGCCGCGCGGGCCCGGGCCTCTTCCGTATCTTCCTCGATGAACTCGGTGATGCCGTTGACCAGCGCATGCGAGAGCCGCGCATTGACGTCCGCCTCGCGCCACGACAGGTCGACGACCTTCTCCTTGGCGCCGCCGCGGAACTGCTCGGCGATCTCGAGGAGGCGCTCGGTGGCGTCGTCGCGGCGGTTGAGGAGCACGTCCTCGACCCGCTCCAACAGGTCGGCCGGGATCTCCTCGTAGACGGTGATCTGGCCGGCGTTGACGATGGCCATGTCGAGGCCGGCGGCGATGCCGCGGTAGAGGAACGCCGAGTGCATGGCCTCGCGGACCGTGTTGTTGCCGCGGAACGAGAACGACACGTTGGAGACGCCGCCCGAGACGTGACAGTACGGAAGCGCGTCCTTGATCCGGCGGGTCGCCTCGAAGAAGGCGACGGCGTAGTCGTTGTGCTCCTCGATGCCGGTGGCGACGGCGAAGATGTTCGGATCGAAGATGATGTCCTCGGGCGGGAAACCGACAGTGTCAACGAGCAGCCGGTAGGCGCGCTCGCAGATCTCGAACTTGCGGTCCGCCGTGTCGGCCTGCCCTTCCTCGTCGAAGGCCATCACCACCGCCGCGGCGCCGTAGCGGCGCACCTGCCGGGCGACCTTGATGAAGGCGTCCTCGCCCTCCTTGAGGCTGATGGAGTTGACGATGGCCTTGCCCTGCACGCACTTCAGCCCGGCCTCGATCACCGACCACTTGGACGAGTCGATCATGATCGGCACCCGGCTGATATCGGGCTCGGTGGCGATGAGATTGAGGAAGCGGGTCATCGCCGCTTCCGAATCCAGCATCGCCTCGTCCATGTTGACGTCGATGATCTGGGCACCGTTCTCGACCTGGTCGCGGGCGACGGCCAGCGCCGCCTCGTAGTCGTCCTCGAGGATTAGGCGGCGGAACTTGGCGGACCCGGTGACGTTGGTCCGCTCGCCGATGTTGACGAAGATACCGTTCACGATGCGAGCTTGAAGGGTTCGAGCCCGGAGAGGCGGAGCTGGCGAGGCAGCGTCGGGATGGGCCGCGGCGGCAGCCCGGCGACGAGATCGGCGATGTCTCGGATGTGGTCGGGCGTTGTACCGCAGCAGCCGCCGACGATGTTGACCAGCCCGGAAGATGCCCACTCGCGGATGTGACCACCCATCTCCTCTGGGGTCTGGTCGTAGCCGCCGAATTCGTTGGGCAGGCCGGCGTTGGGATAGGCGCTGACCCGGACGTCGGCCGCACGCGCCAGCTCGGCGACGTAAGGCCGCAACTGCTCGGCGCCAAGCGCGCAGTTGAAGCCGATGGAGAACGGCTTGGCGTGGCGCACCGAGTTCCAGAACGCCTCCGGCGTCTGGCCCGACAGCGTCCGGCCCGACAGATCGGTGATTGTTCCCGAGATCATCACCGGCAGCACGACGCCCCGTGTCTCGAACACCTCGTCAATGGCGAACAGTGCCGCCTTGGCATTGAGGGTGTCGAAGATGGTCTCGACCAGCAGCAGGTCGGCGCCGCCCTCGATCAGCCCGTCAGCGGCCTCGCCGTAAGCCTCGCGCAGCTCGTCGAAGGTGACGTTGCGCAGACCCGGGTCGTTGACGTCGGGCGAGATCGACGCCGTGCGGTTGGTCGGGCCGATCGCCCCGGCGACGAAGCGGGGCTTCTCCGGGGTCCGCGCCGTCCACGCGTCGGCCGCCTCGCGGGCGATGCGGGCGCCCTCGACGTTGATCTCGCGCGCGACCGCCTCCATGCCGTAGTCCGCCTGCGAGATGGTGGTGGCGTTGAAGGTGTTGGTCTCGACGATGTCGGCACCGGCGTCGAGAAAGGCCTCGTGAATCTCATGAATGACGCGGGGCGCGGCGAGGCACAAAAGGTCGTTGTCGCCCTTGAGGTCGCTCGGCCAGTCGGCGAAACGGTCGCCGCGGTAGTCCGCCTCGGAAAGACCCCGGTCCTGGATCATTGTCCCCATGGCGCCGTCGAGAACCAGGATACGAGTCTCGGCCGCCGCCTTCAGCGCGGAGAAGCGGTCGGTGTGGTTCGTCATCCGCGCGCGCTCCCGGCGTCGAGAGCCGGTTCCGGCCTGTGGTTGATGTCCTGCCACGGACGCACGCCGAGCACGTGGCAAATGACAAACACCAGTTCGGCGCGGTTCAACGTGTAGAAATGGAACTGGCGGACGCCGCCGGCATGCAGTGCCCGGCACTGCTCGATGGCCACCGATGCGGCGACCAGGCGCCGGGTTTCGGGCGCGTCGTCGAGGTTCTCAAACACTTCTGCCATCCATGTCGGCACCGCCGCGCCACAGGCTTCGGCAAATCGGGCGACCTGGGCGAAGTTGGTGACCGGCAGGATGCCCGGGATGATCGGCACCGAGATGCCGGCCGTCCGGGCGCGCTCGACGAACCGGAAGTAGACATCGACGTCGAAAAAGAACTGTGTGATGGCCCGGCTGGCACCGGCGTCGATCTTGCGCTTGAGGTTGTCGAGGTCGGCCTCGGCGCTCTCCGCTTCCGGATGGGTTTCTGGGTAGGCGGCGACGCTGATATCGAAATCGGCGATCCGCTTCAGGCCGGCAACGAGATCGGCCGCATATGCGTAGCCGCCCGGATGGGGCTCGTACCGGTCCGCGCCCTCGGGCGGGTCTCCCCGTAGCGCGACGATGTGGCGGATGCCGGCATCCCAATAGATGCGGGCGACCTCGTCGATCTCGCCCCGGTCAGCGCCGACGCAAGTCAGATGTGCCGCCGGTTCCATTCGCGTCTCGCGGCGAATGCGGAGCACCGTGGCGTGGGTGCGTTCGCGGGTCGAGCCGCCGGCACCGTAGGTCACCGAGACGTAGGCGGGCTCCAGCGTGGCCAGTCGCTCGACGCAGGCCCAGAGGGTCTGCTCCATCTTCTCCGTGCGCGGCGGAAAGAACTCGAACGACACCTCGACGTCACGGGGCAGCGGCGAGGCGATCGGCAAGCCACCGTGCGCCGCCCGCCAGGGTCCGGGCGAGGGTCTTCAGCTCGGTCATGGTTCAGGCCGCCGAGCGCGTTCGGGCCGCGGGGCGCGACGCCTTCCACAAGGTCACGGTGAGCGTGCCGCCCGGCAGGTGCACGACGTCCTCCAACGCGATCCCGGCGGCGGCACACCATGCGCCGACCTCGGCATCGTCAAAGCCGAGGCGGCGGTGCGCGTGCTCGGCGCGAAGGTTTTCGAGGTCGTGCGGCGCGAAGTCAACCACCAACAGCGCGCCGCCCGGCCGCAGCACACGCGCCGCTTCGGCGACGACCGCGGCCGGATCCTCGGCATAGTGCAGGACCTGATGGATGGTGATGGCGTCGAACGACGACTCGCCGAACGGCAGCCGGTACATGTCGGCGTGGCGGACCGTGCAGTTGTCGAGGTTTGCCCGTTCCAGATTGGACCGGGCCACGGCCAGCATCTCGCGTGACAGATCGACGCCGTTGGCACGACGGAACCGGGGCGCCAGCACTTCGAGCATGCGCCCCGTGCCGGTGCCGATGTCGAGGAGATCGCCGCCAGAAACCCCCGCGAGCAGGTCACCGACCGCAGTCTCGATGTCCCGCTCGTCGACATACAGCGAACGCAAGCGATCCCATCCAGCGGCATTGCGGCTGAAGTAGGCACTGGCGATTCGCGCCCGGTGGGCCTTGACGGCGGCGAGGCGCTCGAAATCTGCCGCGATGGCGTCATCGTCCCTGGGCAGCATGGTCAAGAGGTTACGCGCCATTTTTGCACCCGGATCAGCGCTAGCCAGGCGATGAAGAACGAAGGCGCCCTCGTGGAACCGCTCCAATAGGCCGGCATTGACCAAAATGCGCAGATGCCGGGAGACCCTGGGCTGGCTTTGCCCGACGATATCAACCAGTTCGCCGACGGTCAGTTCGCTGCCGTCGCAGAGCGCCAGCAGCCTTAGCCGGGAGCGGTCGGACACGGCGCGGAACGCCGCAAGCAGCGCGCTCATATCGTCGGTCATGGCCAGGAGGAACCTTTGAAATTAACGTATAAAAATATCTTTATATATGTTGATGATTGATGTCCACGGTTTTTTCGACGCGCTGGTGGTGGACTGCTCCGCCGACGGATTCACAGCACGTGTTCCGGCTGGGTGGTCGACCGGCGACAACCGTTGCAAATCCGCAACGGGTGAACTCGTTCGCTCGGTGGCTGGCCGTGGTGCGGCTGGTTTTCGGTCGGCAGCTATGATAGGTCGTTTGACAGATATGCGTGCCGGTTGCGTGCCCGTCTGGGTGCGTGGGCGCCGTGCCACCGTGGGGGCCGTTTTTGCGGTCGGTGGCCGACCATGCCGCTATTGCGGGCGCGCGGAACAGGGATGGTTGTGAACATGATCGGATTCGGCGGCACTCTTTCGGGACTTCGGGCATCGCGTCTTGGTGCCGTCGTGGCGGTGGTCGGACTGGTTGGTGCGTGTGCCACGCCTCCCGATCCGTCGGACACCGAGGCATCCGCCGAATACCGCGAGATCAACGACCCCGCCGAACCTTTGAACCGGGCCATCTTCGAGGTCAACCGCGGCCTCGACACCATGTTCTTGAAGCCGGCCGCGGAGTTCTATGGCGGGATCATGCCGCCGCCCGCGCAGGAGGGCGTGCACAACATGCTCAATAACCTGCGCACACCGGTCATCGTCGCCAACGATCTTCTTCAAGGCGACCTCGACCGGGCCGGGACGACCGTGATTCGGTTCGTCATCAATACGACCTACGGCGTCGTCGGCTTTGTCGATCGGGCGGCCGAGCTCGGCTACGAGTACCATGGCGAGGACTTCGGCCAGACGCTCGCCGTCTGGGGTGTCGAGGAAGGCCCTTACCTGATGCTGCCGATCATCGGCCCGTCGAACCCCGCGACGGCATCGGGTTCCTCGTCGACATGGTGTTCGATCCGTTCTTCTGGTGGTCGTACAACACCGACACCGGTGACGTGGCCTCCGGCATGAAGACGGGTGCCACCGTGGTCGACTTCCGGACCCGGAACTACGACGCCCTCGAGGACCTCGAGAAGTCCTCGCTCGATTTCTATGCCGCGGTGCGGAGCCTCTACCGCCAGCGCCGCGAATCCGAGATCAGCAACGGCGACCCGTCGCTCACGCCGACCCCCGGATTTGGCACCCTGCCCTCGCCCCATCTGCCATCCGCCGAAGAAAAAGCGTCGGTTCCCTCACAGTGATGGCGCCAGCGCGGCGGCGGTTCCTCGCCGGGCTTGTCGCGGCGATTCTTGCGCCGGCGGCCTTCGCTTCGGCGGTCGCGGCGTCGACCGATCGCGCCGAACAGTTCATCCGCGAACTCGCCTCGAAGGGAATCGAGCTCCTCACCGAGGAGGGGTTGGCGCATGACGAGCGTGTCCGGCGCGTCCGCGGCCTGATGACCGACTACTTCGACATTGAAGCCATCGGCCGGTGGGTCCTGGGCCGCCACTGGCGGCGGGCGACCGCCGCGGAACGCCAGGAATTCCTGGCGCTGTTCGAGGACTGGATCGCGCTGGGCTATGCCTCCCGATTCGGCGAGTACGCCGGCCAAACGGTTCTCGTCATCCGGTCCGTCGACCTGGGCAACGGCACGGTCGTCGTCAGGTCCAAGGTCGTCCAACCCGGGGGAACTGAGCAAATCCTGGTCGACTGGCGGGTGCACGGAGGTAGCGGTTCCCTGCGCATCGTCGATGTCGCCGTCGAGGGGACGTCGATGAGCCAGACGGTGCGCTCCGATTTCGGCTCGACCGTGCGCCAGGGGGGCGGCAAGGTCTCGGTCCTGATCGGGGCGCTCCGCGACAAGGTCGAATCGTTGAAGGCGGAAGCTGCGGCACAGTAGGCGGCCGTCCCGGTTCCCCCAGAAGTAGTCCCAACCCGACGTGGCGACGGAGCGCCGATCCGCAAGGCCAACTTTGCGCCTTCGCTGCTTGCGTGCGCTGGCCTGGCACGGTAGGGAAGAACGCCCCTGTTGGCGCCCCGAGGGAACACGGTTTCGATGCGCGCGCTTCTTCCGCTGTTGATTGTCGCCGTCACCACGCTTGCGCCGCAGCCGGGGTCGGCGGCGGACACCAATGCCGCGATCCGCGAGTTCTTCGGCGACTATCGTGGGCGCACCCTCTTTCCCATGGGCGAGGTCAAGAACCGCGATCTTCGGGTGCTGATCAGTGCCTACGGCCAATTCGGCGGCTTCACCCTTCTCTGGGAGACGACCATCCACGAGCCGGGCGGCAAGACGCGCCTGGATCGCCACCTGTACAATTTCCGCCCGTCAAGAATCCCGGACGTGTTCACGGTCGCCCGCACGGACGGCGAGGGAAAGCCCGTGGTCGTTGACCCGATGACCGGGGCGCCGTTGGTCTGGGCGCGCATCGCCGGGGAAACGCTCTCGGTGATCCTGGTCTCGATCGCCGAGAACGGCGATCTGCAAACGCAGATCTACGACCGCACGCTGACCGAAGACGGACTCCGCCTCCTGTTCCGCCGGTTCGTCAACGGCGAGCAGGCGCGCGAGATCAAAGGTACATTGAAGCGTATCGCACAATAGCTCGCCCCTCGCGGAGGAGGTCGAACTCCATGTCCGATTGGCACGTTTCCCTTACCAACATCGTCGACCAGATCAACGCGTCGCCCGATGGTCCGCGCTTTCACTACCCGATCCGTCACGGGACCATGCGGGTCGGCGTCTACGCGCCCCGCGGCACGGACCCCCAATCGCCCCACACCCAGGACGAGGTCTACATCGTCATCGCCGGCGAGGGCTGGTTCGTGCGCGGCGACGAGCGTCGGCCATTCGCGGCCGGCGATGTCCTGTTCGTCCCGGCCGGAGACGTCCATCGCTTCGAGGGCTTCACCGACGATTTCGCCACCTGGGTGGTGTTCTGGGGCCCCGAGGGCGGCGAGAGCGCCTGACTCCGAGGTCAGAAGTCTAGGCGCCCCGCCCTACCCGCGCTTCAGCGGCTTGTATTTGATGCGGTGGGGCTGGTCGGCGTCGGCGCCCAGCCGGCGGCGGCGGTCGGCCTCGTAGTCCTCGTAGTTGCCCTCGAACCAGACGACCTGACTGTCGCCCTCGAAGGCAACGATGTGGGTGGCGAGGCGGTCGAGGAACCAGCGGTCATGGCTGATGACCACGGCACAGCCGGCAAACTCGGCGAGCGCATCTTCGAGCGCGCGCAGGGTCTCGACGTCGAGGTCGTTGGTCGGTTCGTCGAGCAGCAAGACGTTCGCCCCCGATTTCAGCATCTTGGCGAGATGCACCCGGTTGCGCTCGCCGCCTGAGAGCTGGCCGACGGGTTTCTGCTGGTCCGGGCCGCGGAAGTTGAACTGGCCGACGTAGGCGCGGCTCTGCATCTTGCGCTTGCCGAGTTCGATCTCGTCGAGGCCGCCGGAGATTTCCTCCCACACCGTCTTTTCCGGCGACAGCGTATCGCGGGACTGATCGACGTATCCCAGCACCGCGGTCTCGCCGACACGCAGGCTCCCGCCATCGGGTTGTTCGGCACCCGTGATCATGCGGAAGAGGGTCGTCTTGCCGGCACCGTTGGGACCGATGACGCCGACAATCCCGCCAGGTGGAAGGCGGAAATCGAGCCCGTCGATCAGCAGCCGGTCGCCGTAGCCCTTGCGCAGTTCCTTGGCCTCGATGACCAGATCGCCAAGACGCGGCCCCGGCGGAACGACGATCTGGGCGGTGCCGAGGGGCTTGTCGCGGGCTTCGGCGAGCAGCGTCTCGTACGCGGTGATCCGGGCCTTGCTCTTGGCCTGGCGGGCGCGCGGCGACGTGCGAATCCATTCCAGCTCGTGCTTGAGCACCCGCTGGCGGGCGCTCTCTTCCTTCTCTTCCTGGGCGAGCCGCTTCTGCTTCTGCTCCAGCCAGGACGAATAGTTGCCCTCGTAGGGAATGCCCCGCCCGCGGTCGAGTTCGAGAATCCACCCGGTGACGTTGTCGAGGAAGTAGCGGTCGTGGGTGACGACCATGACGGTGCCGTCGTAGTCCTTGAGGAACCGTTCGAGCCAGGCGACCGATTCGGCATCCAGGTGGTTGGTCGGCTCGTCGAGCATCAGGATGTCGGGGTGCTGCAGCAGCAGCCGGCAGAGCGCGACGCGGCGGCGTTCGCCACCGGAGAGCGTGGTCACGTCGGCGTCGGCCGGTGGACACCGGAGCGCATCCATCGCCACCTCCAGCGTCCGTTCCAGTTCCCAGCCGCCGACCGCGTCGATGCCCTCCTGCAGTTCTCCCTGCTCGGCCAGCAACGCATTCATTTCGTCGTCGTCCATGGGTTCGGCGAACCGCGCGCTGATTTCGTTGAAGCGGTCGAGCAATGCCTTGGTGTCGCCAAGGGCGTCCATGACGTTGCCCTCGACGTCCTTCGCCGGGTCGAGTTCGGGCTCCTGCGGCAGGTAGCCGACGCGAATGCCTTCCGCGGCCCAGGCTTCGCCGCCGAAGTCCGTTTCGAGGCCGGCCATGATCCGCATCAGCGTCGATTTGCCGGCGCCGTTGACGCCCAGCACGCCAATCTTGGCCCCCGGCAGGAACGACAGCGAAATACCATTGAGAATTTCGCGCCCGCCCGGAAAAGTCTTGGTCAGACCCTTCATCACATAGACGTACTGGTAGGAAGCCATCCCGTCCCCCTGCTAAGGCGAATCCATGCCGACTGGGCGCCCGTTGTAGCGCCTGCACCGCCAGCACTGCAACCGGGCCTGACGCGCTGCAAATCCTTTGCGCACCGCATCATACGGGGTGGTATATTGGACGGCTCTGTCGTAAAGGATGAGATGACAAGGTACGAAGCTGCCGGTCAGGGCTAACCGGAGCCCACGGGTCAAGGAGGCTGAGGGAGGGGATGACGAAATCGATTCTCGTCGTCGAGGACGAGCCCAATATCGTCTTGTCCTTGCAATTCTTGATGAAGAAAGCTGGCTTCGACGTGCGGGTGGCCCGCGATGGTGAGGAAGCCCTGCAGGCGGTCGAGGAGCGCACTCCCGACATGGTCCTGCTCGACGTGATGATCCCCAAGCGGGACGGCTACGACGTCTGCCAGACGATCCGTTCCAATCCCGATTGGTCGAACATCCACATCATCATGCTCACGGCGAAGGGGCGCGACGTCGATCGCGAGAAAGGGCTGGCTCTCGGCGCCAACGACTACGTCACGAAACCCTTTTCGACCCGCGACCTGACCGAGAAGGTGAAGGAGATCCTCGGCGCCGACGATTGATCGGGCGGCGAGACCGGGATCGGGTATCGGCGCGATGGGACCCCGTATCTTCCTTTTGATCTGCTTCGCCGCCTTGGCCGCGGCGTCGATCGTCGCCGTTGCCGCCGGCACGTGGTTGATCGCCTACAACCTCCCGGAAAACGCCAAGGACTTTACCGAAACGGTGATCGTCTACGGAGGCGGCCTTGCGTTCCTCCTGGCAGCGGCGATCGCCGTGCTTTGGGCCTATCTGGACATGGCCATGGCCCGGCCGCTGGCAACGATTGTCCGGGGCGTGCAGACCGTCCTTCACGCCAATCCCGAGCACCGGATCGAGATCGACGACGAGCACCAGTTGGGCGGCCTTCCCGAGGCGGTCAAGTCGCTGGTCGGGTGCGTCGCCGAAGGGCGCGGAACGGTCAATGACGCGATCGCCGCCGCCACCGAACAGGTGGAAGACCAGAAGGCCCAATTGGAGACGATCCTGCGGGATCTGCATGAAGGCGTCGTTGTCTGCAATCTCGGGCACAAGATCCTGCTCTACAATCATCGGGCCCTAGAGCTTCTCCACGTCGCCGGCGAGCTCGGACTCGATCGCTCGCTGTTCAACTTCACCAACCGGCAACCGTTCCTTCACGCCCTCAGCCGGCTGACCAACCGTCTCACCGAGGGGCGCCATCGGGAGCACCCCGAGGGTGTCAGCGCCCCGTTTGTCGGGTCGACCACCGACGACCGTCATACCCTGGAAGGCCGCATGAGCCTGATCCTGAATACGGAAGAGAACCCCACCGGCTACGTCATTTCGTTCGAGGACAAGACCGACGAGCTCGCCGCACTGGGTACCCGTGACCATTTGTTGCGCGACGCCATCGAGGGTCTCCGCGGTCCGGTGGCCAATATCCGCGCCGCCGCGGAGATTCTGTCAGGCTTCCCCGAGATGAGCACCGACGAACGCAGTTCTTTCGAAACGGTGGTGTTCAACGAGAGTGCGCGGATGAGCGAGACTCTCGAAAACCTGTCGACCGAGTACCGCAAGGTGATCACCGGACATTGGCCGATGAGCGATCTCTACTCGGCCAATCTGTTCAACAGCATCGAGCGGCGCCTGCGCGAGGACAAGGACGTCAAAGCGGTGATGATCGGCATCCCGCAATGGCTTCACGGCGACAGCTACACGCTCGTCGAGCTTATTGACCGGTTGGTTCACCGAGTCAGCGAAAATACCGGCGCCGACTCGTTCGAACTCGAAGCGATCGCCGGCGAACGGCACATCTATATGGACGTTGCTTGGCAGGGCACGACGGTATCTGCGGCCGATCTGACCGCCTGGCTCAAAGAGGAGCTGGTTGGCCCCCTCGGCGGCCTGACACTCCGCGATGTGCTTGACCACCACAAGACCGACGTCTGGAGCCTGACCCATCGCGACGGCATGGCCAGGTTGCGTCTGCCACTGCCGCGGCCGGTGCGCCCGCCGACTCATGGGGAAGGCCGGGTGCGTTCGGCACGGCCGGAGTTCTACGACTTCGAGTTGCTGCAACGCCCGGCGATGCTTGACGAGCTCGGTTCGCGGCCGCTCAAGTCCCTGAACTACGTCGTTTTCGACACCGAAACCACCGGACTGCAGCCTTCGGCGGGCGACGAAGTGATCTCGATCGCCGGCGTTCGGATCGTCAACGGACGAATCCTGACCGGTGAGTCCTTTCAGCGGCTCGTCGATCCGGGTCGGGTCATCCCGAAGGAATCCATTCGGTTTCATGGCATCACCGACGAGATGGTCAAGGACAAGCCGCCGATCCGCTTGGTGCTGCCGCAGTTTCGGGAGTTCGTCGGCGATGCCGTACTGATCGCCCACAACGCCGCGTTCGACCTCAAGTTCCTGAAACTGCGCGAGGCCGAGGCCGGTGTCACCTTCGATATGCCGGTTCTGGATACGCTTTTGCTGTCGGTCTACGTCCACGACCACACGCCGCGGCATACTCTCGACGCCGTGGCCGAGCGGTTCGGGATCGTCGTTCAAGGCCGGCATACGGCGTTCGGTGACGCGTTGGTCACTGCCGGCGTATTCTTGAAGATGCTCGATGTTCTCGCGGCGCGCGGAATCGAGACGCTTGACCAGGCCATCGAAGCATCCAACACAATTGTCGAGGTTCGCGCCAAGCAAGCCAGCTTTTAGGACCGCGAACCCGCGGACGGGAGGATTCGGGTATGAGCGAGATACGCAGCACCGGCGAACGGATCGCCGCCCTCTTCCTTCTCGGCTTGGTCCTGTTCAATCCGCTGATCATCAGTGTCTTTGATGCCGGGGCCGAAGCCCGCGCAATGGGCATTCCGCTTCTCTATCTTTACCTGTTTGCAGCCTGGGCGCTGCTGATCGCGCTGGTCGCCGTCGCCATCGACCGGCCGTCCAATACTCCGGCACCGCCACCGCCGACCGTTCATCCGGGCGGCGACGAGATCTGATCGGCCATCGCGATGCTTCCAGGCTGGCTCATCGTCGTTACGTCGTTCGGCTATCTGAGCCTGCTGTTCGCGATCGCCTACTACGGTAACCGCCGGGCCGACACCGGCCGCAGTGTCATCGCCAACCCCTACATCTACGCGCTGTCGATTGCCGTCTACTGCACATCCTGGACGTTCTACGGCAGTGTCGGCCGGGCGGCGTCCTCGGGGGTCGGGTTCCTGCCGATCTACCTCGGCCCGACGCTGATGTTCGCGCTCGGCTGGTTCGTGCTGCGCAAGATTATCCGCATCAGCAAGGTCCACCACATCACCTCCATCGCCGACTTCATCTCGTCGCGGTATGGCAAGAGCCACCTTCTCGGCGGCATGGTCACGGTGATCGCCGTGGTTGGCATCATGCCGTACATCACCTTGCAGCTGCGCGCTGTGTCGGCGAGCTTCAACGTGCTGCTGAACTACCCGGACGTCGCCAATCCCGTGCCGCCTGCGCTGCCGCTGTTCGGCGACACCGCGCTTTGGGTCGCCGTCCTGATGGCGCTGTTCGCCATTCTGTTCGGCACGCGCCACATCGACGCCACCGAGCACCACGAAGGCATGGTCGCGGCGATCGCCTTCGAGTCGGTGGTCAAGCTGATCGCCTTCGTCTCGGTCGGCGTGTTCGTCACCTGGGGACTGTTCGACGGGTTCGAAGATCTGTTCGGCAAGGCCGCGGCAATGCCCGAACTGGCCAAGCTGATGAGCATGGACGTGCCGGGTGCCTCGTGGATACCGCTGACGCTGCTGTCGATGATGGCGATCATCTGCCTGCCCCGACAGTTCCAGGTCACAGTGGTCGAGAACGTCGATGAAGGCCATTTCAACAAGGCGGTTTGGCTGTTTCCGCTCTACCTCCTGATCATCAACATTTTCGTATTGCCGATCGCCTTCGGCGGTCTGCTGCGGTTCCCCGACGGCTCGGTGAATGCGGATACCTTCGTCCTCGCCCTGCCGATGGCCGAACACAGCCCATGGCTAGCCCTGTTCGCCTTCATCGGCGGGCTTTCCGCGGCAACGGGCATGGTCATCGTCGCCTCGGTGGCCCTCAGCACCATGGTCTGCAACGACCTGGTGATGCCGGTCCTGCTGCGCTTCGCATGGCTCCGCCTGGCGGAGCGCAAGGACCTGTCGCGGCTCCTGCTGAACATCCGCCGCACCGCCATCGGAATGATCCTGGCATTCGGTTATCTCTACTTCCTGCTGATCGGCGAGTCCTATGCACTGGTCACCATAGGGCTGGTGTCGTTCGCCGCCGCGGCGCAGTTCGCCCCGGCGATCTTCGGCGGCATGTATTGGAAGGGCGCGTCGAGGCGCGGCGCCGTCGCCGGCCTTGCCGCAGGCTTCGTCGTCTGGGGCTTCACGCTGCTGCTGCCGTCCTTCGCCCGGTCCGGCTGGCTGCCGGTGACGTTTATCGAGCATGGCCTGCTCGGCATGGACCTGCTGAGGCCCTATGCGCTGTTCGGCCTTGAGGGACTGGATCCCATCTCGCACGCCCTGTTCTGGAGCATGCTGGCCAACATCGGCTTCTACATCGGCGTCTCGCTGATCGACCGGCAGAGCACCATCGAGCGCATCCAGGCCACGCTGTTCGTCGAGGTGTTCCGTCAGAGCGAACCCGGAATGGCCGCCGGATTCTGGCAGGGCAAGGCTGCGGTGAGCGACCTTCGCGGCCTTGCGGAACGGTTCATCGGCCCCGAGCGAACCCAGGAAGCATTGAACGAGTACGCCCGCCGCCACCGGCTCGACCTCGACAAGATCGTCGAAGCCGACGGCGAACTGGTGCAGTTTGTCGAACGCCGCCTCGCCGGCGCCATCGGCGCGGCCTCGGCACGGGTGATGATGGCCTCGACGCTGAAGGGCGAAGGTGTCGGTCTCGAGGAGATCATGGAGATCCTCGACGAGACGTCGCAGGTCCTCGAGTACAGCCGGCAGCTCGAACAGAAGTCCCGGGAGCTCGAAGCGGCAACGGCGGAACTCAAGGCGGCGAATGAACGGCTCACCGAACTCGACTGGTTGAAGGACGAGTTCCTGTCGACGGTGACCCACGAGCTGCGCACACCGCTGACGTCCATTCGCTCGTTCTCCGAGATTCTTCACGACTCGCCGGATCTGGATGACAGCGAACGGCTGCACTTCCTCTCCATCATCATCCGCGAAAGCGAGCGCCTGACGCGGCTGATCAATCAGGTCCTCGATCTCACCAAGATCGAGACCGGGCGCATGGACTGGCAGATCGGCGACGTCGATCTCGGCGAAGTCATCGAGGATGCGATCGCGTCTCTTCACCAGCTGTTCGAAGAAAAGAATGTCGCCATCGAGGTCACGGCGCCGCAGGCCGTTCCCGCGGTCCGCGGCGATCGGGACCAGTTGATTCAGTTGGCCATAAACCTGCTCTCCAATGCGCAGAAGTTCTGTCCCGAGGGAACCGGACACATCCACGTCGCCGTGGAACACGATGACGGCTCGCTTCGCGTCAGCGTCGCCGACAATGGTCCCGGCATCCCCCCCGAAGAGCACGAACAGATCTTCGAGAAGTTCCACCAGGTTCGCGCCGGCGCAACGGGCAACCCGCTGGGGTCCGGACTGGGCCTCGCCATCTGCCGCGGCATCGTCGAGCACCTCGGCGGCCGCATCTGGGTCCAGAGCCAGCTCGGAGAAGGCGCGACCTTCTACTTCACCGTTCCCCACGGCCGCACCTGACGGCATCGGCTCGGCTGATGACATCTTCCGGTCCCGGAATTCGACGGCTTGCCGCAAGCCGGGGCCTCGAATAGCATCGCGAACTCATGTTGGGCGCGATCCCGTTGCCGGATCACGTCGGGGCACGGATTTGGCGCAAAGCCTCGTGATGCGAGCCGCCGGGAGGGAAACCGCGTGCGATCGATCCTCGAGAATGGTCGTTCTCTTCGCGGCTGGTCTCAGCGGCTGGCGAACGCACCCAGGCTCCAATCGCCGACGGCCCTGTCTTTGGCAAGTGCCTGAGCCGTCGAACCGAGATGAACACCTATCGGCGAGACCCTGAAGTCCCAGGGCGCATGACTGACGGGTCCCTGGCCGCGCCTCCCGAGTTCCCCGACCTCGTCCGCATGCTGCGATGGCGGGCCGAGCACCATCCCGACCGGCTTGCGCTGATCTTCCTTGAAGACGGCGAAACAGAAACCGAGCGCGTGACCTACGCCGAGCTGGACCGGCGGGTCCGGTCGATTGCCGCACTGCTGCAGGACCGGGGAATCGTCGGCGAACGGGTTCTTCTTCTTTACCCCCAAGGCATCGAGTTCGTCGTCACCTTCTTTGCCTGCCTCTATGCCGGCGCCATCGCGGTGACGTCACCGCCACCGCGGTCCCAACGTGCGCTCCCGCGAATCGCCGCCATCGCCCACGATTGCGGGCCGACCATGGCGTTGACCACACCCGAAACCATCACCATCGCCAAAGGCGATTCCGGGTTGTACCCGGGCCTCGAATCCATGGACTGGGTCATCGCCGATACCGTCGACGATACGACCGAGGACCGATGGCGGGCGCCAAACCTCAGCGAGTCCGACATCGCGTTCTTGCAATATACGTCGGGTTCGACGGCGACCCCCAAAGGCGTGATGGTCAGCCACGGCAACCTGACGCACAACCTGCGCATGATTGCGACCGCCCAGGGCCACACCGACGAGACGCCGTGGTTGACGTGGCTTCCGGTGCACCACGACATGGGGCTGATCGGAGGCATCCTGGAGCCGTTGTCGATCGGCACCCATTGCACGGTCATGCCGCCGATCCGCTTCATCCAGCGGCCGATCCGCTGGCTGCGCGCGATCTCGAACTATCGGCCCCACACCAGCGGCGCGCCCAACTTCGCCTACGAGCTCTGCATCCACAAGACGACGCCGGAAGAACGTGCCGGCCTCGATCTCTCCAGTTGGCAGGTGGCATTCAACGGCGCCGAGCCGGTGCGTGCCCAGACGGTGAAGGACTTCGCCCGGACCTTCGCCGAGTACGGACTTCGCGCCGAGGCGCTGTACCCCAACTACGGCCTTGCCGAGGGCACCCTGATCGTCACCGGTGGCCGCAAGTGGGAGCTGCCGGTGGTGCGCGCCTATCGCGACGAGGCGCTGGACCTGGGCGTTGCGGAACGGGTCGAACCCACGGATGTCGGCGCCCGCGTCCTTGTCAGCAGTGGTCGTTCGGTTCCCGAGCAGGAAGTCGCCATCGTCGATCCCGAGACCTGCGAGGAGCTCGGGGAACAGCGCATCGGCGAGATCTGGGTCCATGGTCCGAGCGTTGCCCAAGGGTACTGGGGTCGCCGCAGCGAAACCGAACGGGACTTCCGCGCGCGAATCGCCGAAACGGGCAAGGGGCCGTATCTCCGCACCGGTGATCTGGGGTTCATGGATGAGGAGGAAGTGTTCGTCACCGGCCGGACGAAGGACCTGATCATCTTCCACGACCGGAACATCTACCCCCACGACATCGAGGCGGCGGCCCAGCAGAGCCACGACCTGTTGCTCGGCGGCACGGGCGCCGCTTTCACCGAGAACGGGGACGAAGAAGGCCGCGTCGTCCTGGTACACGAGGTCGGACGCAAGTTCCGCAAGCTCGATTTGGCCCAGGTCGTTACCGGCATCCGCGCCGCAGTCTGGGCCGAGCTGGAGATCCCGCTCCACGCCGTCGTGCTGGTCAAACCCAGCGCCCTCCCCAAAACCTCGAGCGGCAAAATCATGCGTCATGCGGTCCGTACGCGGTACGCCGAAGACGACCTCGGCGCGGTCTGGTTCGACACACTGGATTCCTCGGTCGAAATCGAGGGCGCCATGCCCGCTGCCGTCGCACCGGGGCCCGAGACCGATGGCGACGCCTCCGAGGTCCTCGGCTACGTGCGCGACAAGGTGGCCTCGGCCTTGGAACTGCCCGCCGAGCGAATCGACGCCGGTCGCCCGATCTATGCAATGGGACTGGACTCGCTAACCGCGGCGCGGTTGGCCGCTGACGTCGAAGCGGAACTTGGCATCTCGCTGCAGATTACCGCGTTCATGCAGGAACGGACGCTCGACGACTTGGCCGAGGACATTGGCCGACGCCTCCCCGGCGGTCGCCTGCCCGATCTCCACGCGGGAGCCAGCCGTCCAGCGGCAAGCCCGGCAGATCAAGACGGAAACGGCGCGACGGAGGTCCCGCTCACGCGGGGACAGAAGGCTTTGTGGTTCCAGCAGCAGCTGATGCCGGACAACGCCGCCTACAATGTCGTCGTCGCGATCCTCGTGCGGGGCCGGCTCGACCTGGACCGCCTTCGCAGCGCTATCGACCAACTTTCCGACCGTCACTCCCTTCTCCTGGCACCACTGGTCAACCGGCGCGGCGAACCGCATTTTGCCGCCCCCGATGGACGGAAGATGCCGTTCGAGTCTTTCGACCTCGGGGACCGCACCGACACGGAGTTCGAAGACGTCCTCCGCGAGATCGCGCACAAGCCCTTCGAGATGCAAGACGCCCCCCTCAGCCGGGTGTCTCTTCTTGCCCGTAGTCCGACCGAGCACGTTCTCGTGCTGTGTCTGCACCACATCGTTTGCGACGGCTGGTCGGTCAACGTTCTGTTTGACGAGCTGAAGTCGCTCTACGAGGAACCGGGGGCGTTTTCGTCGCCAAGTCCTCCGGGCTCGTACGCCGACTTCTTGCGTCGACAGGAAGCGACGTTGGCGTCTGAAACGGGAACGACGGACCTCGATTTCTGGCGAGACCGACTCGACAGCGCGCCCCAGGAGCTGGACCTGTCGGTAGCCCGGCAACGCCCACCGGTACAGACATTTGTCGGAGATTCCCTGCCGATCGAACTCGACCCGAAGGAGGTCGCGGGCGTCCACGCGTTGGCTGTGGAAACGGGAGCCACGCCCTTCGTCGTTTTGCAGGCGATCTTCCAGGTCCTGATCCACCGATACACCGGCAGAACGGATTTCCTGGTCGGTACGATCATGGCGGGGCGAACGGGCCCCGGTTTCGACCGCACGGTCGGTTATTTCGTCAACCCGGCGGTCCTTCGCGCCGAGCTTTCCGCGGAATCGAGCTTCCGGTCGCTCATTGTCGATGTCCGGAAGACCGTCCGCGCCGCGATCGAGCACCAGGATCTGCCGTTCGCCGTCCTGGTCGAGCAGTTGAACCCGCGGCGCATCGCCAATCGCTCGCCCCTGTTCCAGGTCGCATTCGGAATGACACAGCTGCCGTTCGAGGCCATGGACTCGCTGTCCGCTGCCCGGCTCCGGCAACCCGGCGCGGCCGACGGGACGCTGGAGTTCACGCCGTTCTTCGTTCCCCAGCAGGAAGGGCAGTTCGACCTCAACCTCGAGTTCCTGGAGACACCATCCCGAGTCTTCGGCTCCCTGAATTTCAACACCGACCTGTTCGACGCCGAAACGATCGGGCGCATGATCGGCTACTTCCGGACCCTTCTCGACGCGGTCCTGGAGGAGCCCGACACCACAATCGCCGCATTGCCCATATTGACCGTGGCGGAACGCGCCGATCAGAAGGCTTGGAACGCCCGGTCGGACGAAATGCCGGCACCCGGCCTCAGCGATGCGGCGACGTTGCCGCAGTTGTTTGAGGCCCAAGTCGCACAGACGCCGGACGCCATTGCGGTTGAAAGCCGCGGACGATCGCTCACCTACGCAGAATTGAATGAACGCGCAAACCGACTGGCCCACCACCTGCGAAAGCTCGGCGTCAGTCCGGACGACCTGATCGGTATCTTCGTCGAGAAGTCCATTGAAATGGTCGTCGGCCTCGTCGCGATCCACAAGGCGGGCGGTGCCTACGTTCCCATGGACCCGGACTATCCCGACGGTCGCATCGACTACATGCTGGCCGACAGCGGCGTTCGGGTCCTGCTGACGACGCAGAGTTTGCGTCATCGCTATGTCGCTCGTCCGCAGGACACCGTCTACCTCGATACGGACGTCGCGGAGATCGAGAAGATGTCCGCCGACAATCCGTCCACGTTGGTCGGCGCCGACAATCTCGCCTACGTCATCTACACGTCGGGTTCGACCGGAAATCCAAAGGGTGTGATGATCCCCCACCGGGCGGCCTGCAACCGCCTGATCTGGAAGCGCGAGGCGCTCGGCATATCCGCCGCCGATCGGGTCCTGCAGACGATCCCTTACAGCTTCGATCCCTCAGTTTGGGAGATTTTCACGCCGTTGATCGCTGGCGCGCGTGTCGTCATTCCTCGGCCAGGGACCCAGCAGGAGCCTTCGCAGTTCGTCCAAGAGATCATCGACCACGGGATCACCGCGTTCTCGTGCGTTCCCTCGCTCCTCGAACATCTCGTGGACGAGCGCGGTTTCGGGAATTGCAAGACCTTGAGGGTGGTTGTCTGCGGCGGCGAACCGCTGGCTCCCGCCTTGATCGACCGATTCGCCGCACGCAGTTCCGGAACCATCCATCACTTCTATGGCCCGACGGAAGCTACGATTTTCGCGACCCACTGGCCGTGCATTGCGCAGCCACCGGGAACGAGGGTCCCCATTGGACACGCGGTGTCCCACGCCCACGTCCATATCCTCGACGAGAATCGTCAGCCCGTCCCGATCGGCGTGCCGGGAGAGCTCCATATCGGCGGCGTCGGTTTGGCCCGTGGATACCTCAACAGGCCCGAGTTGACCCGCGACGCCTTCATCGACGTACCGGACGGGTGCGATGAACGCGGCCGTCTGTATCGGACCGGCGATCTCGCCCGCTTCAAGAGCGACGGCGTCATTGAATTCCTCGGGCGCACGGATACCCAGGTAAAGCTCCGCGGCTATCGGGTCGAACTCGGCGAAATCGAGAACCGGCTGCGGGCGTTCCCCGGCCTTCGAGACTCGGTGGTCGTGGTCCGCGGCGATCCCGCCGGCCAGCAACGTCTGGTCGCCCATATTGTCCCGCGGGATTCCGATCCGCCATCGCCCGGCGAGATACGGGCGTTCGTCGCCGAGGCACTTCCGGATTACATGGTTCCGTCGGCGTTCGTCTCTCACGACGCCTTGCCGGTCTCGCCGAGCGGAAAGATCGACCGCAACGCCCTACCCGACGCCGATCCGGCGGCCGCCGAACGGCCCCCGATGACGCCGCCCGCGGATGCCTTGGAGGCCAATCTGGTTCGGATCTGGGAGCTCGTGCTGAACGTGAAGCCGATCGGAACGCAGGACAATTTCTTCGATCTCGGCGGCCATTCCCTGCTCGCGATGCGCATCCTTTCGCGGATCGAGAAGCAGCTCGGCGTCAGGCTGTTGGCACAGACGCTGTTCGAATCGCCTACGATTGCGTCTTTGGCAGCCGCTCTGCGCCAGAAGGGCACGCCGGGGGCGTCGGCGTCGGTGGTGGCGATCCAGCCGGGAGGCGATCGCCGTCCGCTGTTTTGTGCCGCGCCCGGCCACGGGGATGTCATTCGCTTCGCCGCCCTGGCCTAACGCATGGGCGTGGAACGCCCCTTTTATGCTCTGGTCCCTCCGCATCCCGCCGAAGGCGAACGGCTGCGGATCGACATCAGCGGCCTGGCACGGCGCTATACCGACGAAATCATCGCCATCGCCCCGAATGGCCCCTATCTGATCGGCGGGTTTTCGGTCGGTGGGATCATCGCCATGAAGGTCGCCCGCGAGCTCACTCGGCGCGGCCATGACATCGGCGCGACCGTCCTTCTGGACACGGTCTATCCGACATGGTCGGCCGGAAGCTTCTTCCTCTATCGGATGATCAAGGTGTTGGTGACCCGCCTGGGATTGGGATCGGCGCACCTGGTGGGCGGCCGCGGCTTGCGCGAGATCTTCACCGACAAGGGTTTGGAAGGCCAGCTCGAAGCGATGCGGAGCTATCGGTTCGAACGCTACGACAGCGCCATTGATCTGATCATGTCCCGCGGCAACTCGCGGTTCCACTTCCAGTTCTTTTCGAAGTGGCACCGCCGGACCTCCGGCGGCGTTCGCGAGCACGTCGTCCCGGGATGGCACGGGTCCATGTTCCGCGCGCCTTACATCTCCGATCTGGCGCGCATCTTGAGCGGCATCCTCGCGCGCACCGATGGCGAGCCAGAGCACGAGGGCGCGGGCCGCCCGACCGAAGCGATCGGCGGTGAGTCTGATACCGCCGTTCTTCCCTCCCCGGACCGATGAACTGGATTTCGCGCCGCCTGACCGACGGGAGTCAAACCGTTCGGAAACAGGGGGTTGTCATCAACTAATCTGTACCACTCGGGAGACATCGACGGTACGATTGGCTCCGTAGGGTGAGCGCTGTCGGCCACCGGTCCGGTCGGCCGCCGGCGGTCCGGAGAAACCCGAGACGACAACGGGGAGGGCTCAGGGGCATGGCGGGAACGTCCGAATCCGGCGGCGTGGCGCAATCCATTTCCGAGGCGATCATCCGTCTGCGCTGGGTGATCATCGTCGTCTGCCTGGCGGTGACGCTCGTTTGCGGCCTCGGCATGCGCTTCCACGTGGACGAGGCAACCGGCAAGCCGGTCGTGGAAACCGACAGCCGGGTCTACTTCGGACCCGACAATCCCGACCTGATCGCCCTGGAATCCCTCGAGGCGACGTTTACCAAGGACAACAACCTGCTGGTCGTGCTGGCGCCGAAGAATGGCAACATCTTTACGCGCGAGACCCTGGCGCTCGTCGAGGACCTGACCGAGCAGGCGTGGCAGACACCGTATTCGCGCCGCGTCGACTCGGTGACGAACTACCAGCACTCCTACGCCGAAGGCGACGACCTGATCATCTCGGATCTGGTCTCCGGCGCCGCCGACCTCACGGACGAGGATCTCGAACGAGTCCGCGAGATCGCCAATGCCCAGGTCGAACTGTATCGGAAGATCGTCTCCGAGAAGGGCGACGTCACCGCCGTCAACATCACGGTGTTGAACCCTGGCGAGAGCCTCAACGAAATCCCCGACATCGTGAACTTCGTTCGGGATCTCGCGTCGAAGACGCGCGCTGCCCATCCGGAGGTGGACGTCTACCTGACCGGCGGGGTGATGACCGACATGGCGTTCGCCGACGCGTCGGAAGAGGATTCCAAGACATTGATCCCAGCAATGCTGGGACTGGTCGTCCTCATCGTCGGCGTGGCGCTGAGGATGGTCGTCGGCACCCTCGTCACCATCGTCGTCATCGCGATGACCGTACTGACGACGATGGGCCTCACCGGCTGGGCCGGGCTGATCATCAATTCGTCGACGACGATCGCGCCGGTCATCGTCATGACCCTAACGGTGGCGCATTCCGTCCACCTGCTGGCCGCGCTCCGCTACAACATGGGCGACGGCATGGAGAAGCGCGCGGCCCTGATCGAAGCGCTGAGGGTCAACCTCGAGCCCATCGCCATCACCAGCCTGACGACCGCGGTCGGCTTCCTGTCGCTGAATTTCTCCGAATCGCCGCCCTTGCGTGAACTCGGCAACGTCGTCGCCGTCGGCATGGTGCTGGCGTTCCTCTATTCCATCCTCTTCACGCCAGCGGCGATGGCGATCCTGCCGAGCCGGTCCAAGGCCAAGGCGTCGACCGGGAAATCGGCGATGGACCGCCTCGCCGACGTTGTCGTCGCCAAGCAGAAACCGCTGCTCTACGGCTGCACCGCCACCGTGCTCATAGCCATGGGCGGAATCACCCAAATCGAGCTCGACGACGACTTCTTCCGCTATTTCGATCACCGGTATGACTTCCGAGTCCATTCCGACTTCACCATGGACAAGCTCACCGGCCTGCACATGATCGAGTACTCGCTGCCGTCGGGCGAGGAGCAGGGAATCCTTCAGCCCGATTACCTGAAAAAGCTCGACGAATTCGCCGAGTGGTACCGACAGAGCGAGAAGGTCGTGCACGTCTCGGCAATCACCGACACCATCAAGCGGCTGAACCGGACCCTGCACGCCAACGACGAGAGCTACTACTCGATCCCCGACACCAGCGACGAAGCCGCGCAGTATCTGATGCTCTACGAGCTGTCGGTGCCCTACGGCCTCGACCTCAACAGCCAGATGGACGTCGGCAAGTCCGCCTCGCGGATGACCATCACCCTGGTCGACGTCAAGGCCTCCGAGGTCCTCGACCTCGCCCGCGCGGGTGAAGCATGGTTGAAGGAAAACGCGCCCGGGATCTGGGAAGCGGCTGGGGGAAACCCGGTTCGGGCAACGGGCATGTCGGTCGCCGTGTCGACGATCTCCGCCCACAACATCCAATCCATGCTCGGCGGCACGTTCCTCGCGCTCTGCCTGATCTCGCTCCTGCTGCTGTTCATTTTCCGCAACGTGCGGATCGCAATCATCAGTCTCGTTCCGAACCTGACGCCGGCGGCGATCGCGTTTGGCATCTGGGGCTATCTGTTCGGCGAGGTGAACCTGGCGATTTCGGTGGTCATCGCCATGACCCTGGGCATCGTCGTCGACGACACCGTGCATCTGTTGAGCAAGTACCTCCGCGCCCGGCGCGAACATGGCGAAGACCGCGAAGGAGCGGTTCGCTATGCCCTGCACACGGTAGGCATGCCGCTTTGGGTGACGACGGTGGCCCTGGTCGTCGGCTTCGGCGTACTCGCCACCTCGGGTTTCGCGGTCAACGGCGACATGGGGCTCTTGAGCGCCATCACCATCGCCGTCGCGCTGATCGCCGACTTCCTGCTGCTCCCACCCATCCTGATGCAGTTCGATAGGAGAACGATGACATGATCCGATCGATCGCGATTATTCTCGCCGCCACACTGGTGATGCCCGGCCTGGCGGCGACCGAAACGCCTGAGGAGAAGGGCCTGCGAATCGCCAATGAGGCCGATGCTTCTGATGCCGGTTTCGGCGACAGTGTCGCCGTCGGCACCATGATTCTGCGCAACAAGCAGGGCAAGGAGAGCATCCGGGAGTTCGAAGCCCGGACCCTGGAGTCCGACGACGGCGACAAGATCGTCAACCTGTTCCACAAGCCGCGCGACGTGAAGGGCACTGCGCTGCTGACCCACAGTCATGCCGACGGCAACGACGATCAGTGGCTGTTCCTGCCGGCGCTGAAGCGGGTCAAACGAATCAGTTCGTCAAACAAGTCCGGTTCGTTTGTCGGCAGCGAGTTTTCGTACGAGGATCTGTCCAGCCCGGAAGTCGCCAAATACACCTATCAAGTGGCTTCGCGACGAGAAGTGCCCTGGCGCCGATGACCTGGATTGCTTTGTAATCGAACGTTTTCCGACCGACAAGTCATCCGGTTATAAGCGCCAAGTCTCGTGGATCGAGCAAAAGACGTATCGCAGTTACAAGATCGATTACTTCGACCGCAAGGACGCCTTTTTGAAAACGTTGACTTATCACGACTATAAAGTATACCTCGACAAACACTAGCGGCCGGGAAAGATGGTCATGTCCAATCACCAGACCGGCAAGAGCACGGACATGGTCTGGGGCGAGTACCATTTCAAAACCGGTCTTCGGGAGAGCGATTTCGTTTCGGGACGGCTGAAGAATCTCCGTTGATATGACCTTCGTTCGCGCCTTCGTCATCGCCGTCATCCTCGTCGCGGGCGGCGCGATTGCCGCCAGCGCCGAGGACAGCGGCTCAGATGGCGCGAGCCTCCTTTTCGACGGAACGTTCGAGTTTTCTGGCTTCGTCGGCATCGAATCCCGTTTCTTCGCCTATTCGCCCGAGTTCGGACAGGATCCTCAGCGCGCGCAGCCGTCGGCCATGCTGCAGGGTGAGGTCCGCTACGATTTCAACGACGGCAACGATCTGCTGACCTTGATCCCGTATGCGCGCCTCGATCTTGATCCCGTATGCGCGCCTCGATCTTGATCCCGTATGCGCGCCTCGATGAGGTCGACGGCCGGAGGACCCATTTCGACCTGCGCGAGGCCAATTGGCAGCACCTCGCCGATGACTGGGACGTGGTCATTGGCCTTGGCAAGGTGTTCTGGGGCAAGACCGAGGCCCGCCATCTCGTCGACATCATCAACCAGACGGACTACGTCGACGATTCCGATGCCGAGCAGAAGCTCGGCCAGCCGATGATCAACGTCAACTTCCATCGCGACTGGGGCTCTGTGGCCCTGTTCGTGCTGCCGGGATTCCGCGAGCCCGAGTGGCCGGGGCGTGATGGCCGGCTGCGCACCGCCTTGCCGGTTTCCATCCACGACCCCGAACCGATCTACGAGTCGGGGGCAGAGGAGCACCATGTGGATTTCGCCGGCCGGTGGACGCATACCCTCGGCGATTGGGATCTCGGCCTGTCGCACTTCCACGGCACAAGCCGGGAACCACGCCTCAACGTGGTCGCTGACCAGGGTGGCCGTTTGGTGCTGCAGCAGTCCTTCGACATCATCGACCAGACGGGCGTCGACATTCAGGCGACCAAAGGTGCCTGGCTGTGGAAGTTCGAGGGCATTTCGCGGTGGAGCGGTCAGGCCGATTCACATTTCCTCGCCGCGGTCGGCGGTTTCGAATACACGGTCTACGACCTGTTCGAGACCGGCAGCGACCTCGGACTGCTGCTGGAATACCTCTATGACGGGCGCAACTCGGGCGCCCCCCAGACCGCCGCCCAAGATGACGTCTTTGCCGGGGCTCGCGTAACCCTGAACGATGTCCAGGATACGTCCGCGCTGATCGGATTCGTCATCGACCGTCACACCGGTGCGTCCGTCATCGCCATCGAGGCAGAACGGCGAATTGGCGACTCGTTCAAGCTGGAGATCGACGGCGGCGTCATCGTCGGCGCGCCGACCACGGATTTCATCCTGTTCGGCCGGCGCAAAGACGACTTCCTTCAGGCACGCTTGCTTTATTACTTCTAGGCGCCGATTCGGGTGTCACGGTTGGAGGGCGCGGCCCGTCCCTGAATGGATGGGGGCGGCTTTCGATTTCCCTTCTCTGCTCGCCAAAATTGGCGTGATTTGGCGCATATCTTGCATAAATATCGATAGTTTGACTGCTCCGGTCCACGGATATGACCCGACTGGCACTGTTCACAATCGCGTTTTTGATCGCCGCATCCCAGCCGGGACTCGGATCGCCGATCCGCGAAGACGATGTCGATCTTCAACCGGTGCCGGACAGCTCGCTGACAATCTACGGCCTGGAGGCCGCGGAGCGCGCAGTCAGCGATTCGGTGATGGCCCCTTTGGACGAGGGCCGGCCATCTGTGGGAGGGCTCTCGCGGGAGAGGGCCCCGAAAGTCGACGAGCCGGAGTTCTCCACCCGCGGTTTCGATCGCAGCCGCGCGTCGGCGCAGTCGGCATCTGACGACGTGCGGGATGCCAACCCGCAACCTCGCGGCAACCGGGGCACGGGCAGCGGCCGTCGCCCGCAAAGCGAGGCGCACGGCCCGTCCATCGACGAGATCCTGCGAGGCCTGGAAACGTCTCGCACGCGCCGGACTCTTCTGAGCCTGCGGCGAATGGCCAGGCCCACGACGGGCGATCGGCGGGCGGTTCGGCTCAAGTTTCACTCGCCGATCAGTTTCTCGCCGAAGTTCTTGAGTCCGCCCTGGTTCCGTCCCTGGAAGACGACGGGACGATCACCTTCTCCGTCCTGGGATTCGGCCAGTTTCAGGTGGAGTTTCAAGGCGATTCCGAGGATCCGACGATCCACGTCGTCGAGCAGGAGACCGGCCTCTCGTTCACACGCTCACCGACCGAGGACTACGGAGAAAGAATTTCTGACGCCGACTACACGCCCGTCAAAGCCCGGCTTGACCGCCGGATCTCCGTCCGGCAAATCTTCCGCGAGATTGTGTTCTCGATTTTGTACTCTCCGATATTCTATATATTATTGGTTGGTGGCGTGATGATTTATTTCCATCGATGGCTGCGCCGTGCTTGACTGGCTCGGTTCGGCCGGTGCCGCTTAGGATGCTCTGACGACCAGCCGGTTCCGCGCCGCCAATCGGCCTCCCCGGACTCGAAGTGTGAAGAATTCCGACAGCGAAGGCGAAACGACAACCGAAGCCATTCGAGTTCGATCGGGAAAAGCGGTTTGAAATCAGTAGATTGGATTGACGGATCGTCAATAGACCCGGTGTAAAGGAATTCGACGCCAGTCATTCGAAATTTCCATGGCCGGACCCGATGGTTTCGGTGCCGAGTCCCCGCGTTGAGAAAGCTGGGAATGCCATCCGGTCGTCCGGAGCGATCTGTCCATCAATTTCCTCGGGATCGAATCGCTTTGTCGGAATCGCTTTGATTTCAGATGGTTCCCTGCACGTGATGCTGCGTTCTTGCGGTCGGGTGACGTGAGACGCTGGCATTACGCCCCAGCGAACCATGGCTGAATACGGATCGCCGGGGCAATTCGGCGAGCCTGTTTCGCGACGATCCTTGCTGGGCATGGCGCGTTGTCCGCAAATTTTACAAGGCCGTGGCGAACAGCCACGGCTCATAGAACGCAACCCCTTGATTTTCCAAGAAAAGCAACCCACGGCACGATTTTTGCATGACATCATGGCACCAACGAAGCCGATGAGCGCGGGGGGCAATCGCTTTGTGCTGGTGCCGGCAACGTTGGAACGCCGGCCCTGAACATCCGGTCTTGGAGCACATTTCCTTCGCGAGTCCTGAATTTCTTTTCGTTATTATTTTTTAAACTAGTTCTGTTGATATACTGGTGATGTATTCGAGGGTTCTCGGGTTATAAAAATACGGACGGAGGAGAGCTGACCGTTGCAAATTTGCAGCGCGTTGCTCGAACCGCCGTGTAAGTGCTTTGACAACGAGGGTGCAACGCTCGATGTCGTGGGGAAGGATGGGGGTCGAACTGCATGGACCGCCGGGAACCGACTGAAGGAGCGCCGCAGCCGACTCAGCGGCGCATATCGTGGATTTCCGCGCTGCTGGTCTGGGTGGTGATCTCGATTTCCGGATGGTTGGTCATCGGTGGACTGATTTCGGTACTCACACCGGAGCAGGCTTCGCAAACGGCCACCGAGGAACCAACCGAAGATCTGAAGAACTTCGCCCCGGCGGCGGGGCCTAGCACGCGCCCAAGCGACTGAGAAACGACATACCGCAAATCTTCGCCGCCGCCCGGTAGCGGACCGCCAAGATCCACCAAACAGCCTTGCTCTGGATCGCCGTTCCCGATAGGAACATTCGGCTGTTCTGCCCGCGAACCCGCTCCGGATGCGGACCCCGGCGTCAGAGCAAGACCGCGAACGGCACGCACCGGACCCTCACTCCAAAATGTCGCCTTCCACTCCTCCAGACCCCAACGGGGTCCCTTCCCGGAACCGGAGTGACGTCCCGCTCGTCGCCAACATCATCGACCGGCTGACCATCGGCGGGATGGAAAATGGCTTGGTCAACGTCATCAACGGAACGCCGGAAGACCGCTACCGCCACGCAATCATCTGCCTGCGCACGGATTCGGATTTCCGGGACCGCATCCGCCGGGACGGCGTACAGATTTTTGCCCTCGGCAAGCGCGCCGGCAAGGACGTGAGCATCTACGGGCGCGTATCTCGGCTGCTGCGCCAACTCCGGCCGCAGGTCGTCCATACCCGCAATCTGCCGACAGTCGACATGGTCGCGCCGGCGGTGCTCAGCGGCGTCCCATGCCGCATCCACGGCGAGCACGGCCGCGACATGGTCGAGGTGGCGGGCGCCAACCGCAAATACAATCTCCTGCGACGTCTCGTCAGTCCCTGGGTCGACCGCTACATCGCGGTATCCCAGGACATCGAGTCCTGGCTCCACAAGACCATCGGCGTGCCATCGGGCAAGGTCGTGCAGATCTACAACGGTGTCGACGGCGAACGATTCCACCCGGCCGCTGACGGCCGGGCCGCGATCCCCGTCGACGGTTTCGCGCCCGAGGGTGCCTTTGTTATCGGCACCGTCGGTCGCATGGAAACGGTGAAGGACCAGTTGAACCTGGCCCACGCGTTTGTGCGTCTGGTCGATCAGGTCGCCGATGGCCGGCGGACTCTTCGGCTGATGATGATTGGCGACGGAACCCTCCGCGCCGAGATATCAGGCATCCTCGCCGCCGCCGGCATTGGCCATCTCGCCTGGCTGCCCGGCGCGCGCGAAGACGTTCCCGACATGCTTCGCGCTATGGATATTTTTGTTCTGCCGTCGATGAACGAAGGCATTTCGAACACGATCCTCGAAGCGATGGCCTGCGGCCGACCGGTGGTCGCGACCCGGGTCGGCGGCAATCCCGAACTCGTCGTCGCCGGCGAGACCGGTGCCCTGGTTCCGCCGCAGGATGCGGCGGCGCTGGCCGACACCCTCGCCGACTACGTCCGCGATCCCGGGAGAATCCGCCGGCACGGCGCCGCCGGTAGGGCGCGGATCGAACAGGAATTCCAGTTGCCGGTAATGGTGGACCGCTACCTTTCGGTCTACGACTCGGTGCTGGCGGCCAAGCGCATCGGCCGTGCCGTGACATCGCCGGCGGACCATTGACCATGGCGACACCGATCCGGCTTCTGACGTTCTCGACGCTGTTCCCGAACTCGGAGCGGCCGAGCAATGGTGTCTTCGTCGAGAATCGGCTGCGGCACCTGCTCGCCGACGGGCGGGTGGAATCGCGAGTCATGGCGCCCGTGCCGTGGTTCCCGTTTCGTGGCAAGCGCTTCGGCGATTACGGTGCCTTCGCGCGCGTGCCACGGGCGGAAACGCGCCATGGCATCCCGGTCCTTCACCCGCGCTATCCGCTGATTCCGAGAGTGGGCATGACGAGCGCCCCGGCCTTCATGTACGTGGCGATGATCGGTCCGGTTCGCGACGTTCTGAAATCGGGCTATGACTTTGACCTGATCGACGCGCACTACTTCTATCCCGACGGTGTGGCCGCGGCGCTGCTCGGGCGCCGCTTTGCCAAGCCCGTCGTCATCACCGCGCGCGGAACCGACCTAAATCTGATCCCGCAGTACGCGTTGCCGCGGCGCATGATCCAGTGGGCGGCGGCGCAAGCCGACGGTCTGATCACGGTGTGCCAGGCCCTCAAGGACACGCTCGTCGCGCTCGGAGCCCCCGACGCCAAGGTGTCGCCGCTGCGCAACGGCGTCGACCTCGAAACCTTCCGCCCCGTCGACCGGGCGGCGGCGCGCGCGCGGCTCGGTGTCGACGGGACGGTCGCTTTGTCCGTCGGATATCTTATCGAGCGCAAAGGCCACCACGTGATCATCGAGGCGCTCGCCGACTTGCCTGGCGTCACCCTGCTGATCGCCGGGCGTGGCCCCGAAGAGCAGACCCTCAGGGCCCTCGCCGAGCGGATCGGCGTAACCGACCGCGTTCGCTTTCTCGGCCAGGTGGCGCACGAGCAGTTGCCCGAGATCTATGGTGCCGCCGACCTCCTCATTCTCGCCTCGAGCCGCGAGGGCTGGGCGAACGTGCTGTTGGAGGCAATGGCTTGCGGGACACCGGTGGCGGCCACCAACGTCTGGGGGACGCCAGAGGTCGTGGCCGTGCCCGAAGCGGGACGGCTGATCCAGGAACGCACTTCCGCCGGTGTTTCCGAGGCCGTCCGCGCCCTGCTTGCGACCCTGCCCGACCGCGCAGCAACGCGCGCCTATGCGGAAGGATTCAGCTGGGAGCCGACGACCGAGGGTCAGATCGCACTGTTCGAAAAGGTTCTCAGCCGACGGTCTTCCGTCGACCCAGGCAGACTGGCATGATCCGTGCTAGCGGTATGGCGTAGTTGAGGGGTAGCCAAGGTCCGGCGACGACAAGAAAAAGCGCATGAAAATACTCCACATCCTCGATCATTCGTTGCCCCTGCACAGCGGCTACGTCTTCCGCACCATGGGCATCCTCAATGCTCAGCGACGGCGGGGATGGGAAACGGCCCACCTGACCTCGCCGAAGCACACCTTGGAAACGCCCGGGGAAGAGCAGGTCGACGGATGGCACTTCTACCGGACGGGACCGGCAAAATCTTCCCTTGGGGATGTTCCTGTCGCCCGCGAGTTCGCCTAGATGCGGGCCACGGCCAACCGCCTGGACGAAGTCATCGAAGACGTCAAACCGGACGTGCTGCATGCCCATTCGCCCGTACTGAACGCGTTTCCTGCTCTCACGGTCGGCCGACGGCGCGATGTGCCGGTCGTCTACGAGATCCGCGCCTTCTGGGAGGATGCCGCCGTCGACCATGGAACGGGCAGCGCTGTCGGACCGCGATACCACGCAACCCGGTTCCTCGAAACCAAGGCCATGCGGCGGGCCGATGCGGTTACGACGATCTGCGAAGGATTGCGGCGCGACATCCTCGGGCGCGGCCTGCCCGCCGACAAGGTCACCGTCATTCCGAACGCCGTTGACGTCGAGCGCCTGCAACCGTCGCAGGCAGCCGATCCGGAACTTGTCGCGCGCCTGGGACTTGCCGGTGCAGAGGTCATCGGGTTCATCGGCTCCTTCTACAACTACGAAGGCATCCTACAACTACGAAGGCATCGATCTCCTGCTCGCCGCCGCCGCGCAGGCCGCGGCCGAGCGGCCCCAAATGCGCGTGCTGCTCGTCGGGGGAGGCCCGGAGGATGAACGTCTCCGAGCGAAAACCACCGAGCTCGGCATCACCGACCGGGTCATATTCGTCGGCCGGGTACCGCAGGAAGAGGTCGGCCGCTACTATGATGTCATCGACGTCCTCGTTTATCCCCGCTACCCGATCCGGCTCACCGAGATCGTCACGCCGTTGAAGCCCCTGGAAGCGATGGCGACGGGCCGCATCGTTCTGGCATCCGACGTCGGCGGCCACAAGGAACTGATCCAAGACAACCGGACAGGCTATCTGTTCGAAGCGGGCAATGTGGATCGTCTAACGGCAGCCATCCAACGCGTCTTTGAACGCCGGGAGGAATGGCTGGCAATGCGCACCGAGGGCCGGGCATTCGTCGAAGCCGAGAGGACGTGGGATCGCAGCGTCGCAAACTACGTGCGGGTTTATGAATACGCCCTCAGCCGGCACACTCGACGGTCGAGTTGAGGGTCAAGGCGGTTTCGGACTGGCCGCTCGCGGGACCGGTATCTTGGCTTCGTCACCTTGCTTCCAGATTGCCTGAACCGACGTCAGGCGATAGGCTGGCCACGCCGGAGATCGGGCAGCGATCCGGCGTGATCACGGGAAGGTTGCGATGAAAAGAGACAGCGTGGGTGTCGGCATGCTACCGCGGAACGCGTTTGCCGAGGCGGGCCGGATGCTTGCCGCGATGCTGTGCGTCGTGGTCTTGGTCGCGGCCTGCGAGGACAGACCGACGCTGACACCGAAGGAGTTCATCGAACGGGCCGAACAACACCGCAAGGACGGTGAATATCGTGCCGGCGTCATCCAGATCAAAAACGCCCTGCAACAAGAGCCGAACAACGTCGATGCCCGGATTCTGCTGGGACGCATCTACCTGGAAGCCGGCGACATCCAGGCGGCCGAGGGCGAGCTCGAACGGGCGCTGGACCTCAAAGCGGACCCTGAAGAACTGTTGGAACCGCTTGGCCGAGCATGGCTCGCGCGCGGAAGGTTTGAACAGGTTCTCGACGAGATTGAGGCTGGTGACGACGCGACGGCCTCCTTGCGCGCGGCGATCCTGGTTCTGCAGGGCAATGCCAATATCGGTCTCGGGAACACGGCCCGGGCAAACGAGAACTTCCGTGCGGCGCTGGCGTTGGATCCGGAGAGCGCCGGCGCCTACGTGGGTCTCGCAAGGCTGGCGATGGCATCGAAAGATGAGGAGAAAGCCAAGGCCGCGATCGACTCCGCCGTCGACGTCGCGCCGGACAATCCCGACGTTCTGGCGACAAGGGGCGAGTTCGCGTTTTTCAACCAGGACTTCGACGGTGCCATCGACGCCTACCGGAGGCTCACCGAAATCCGCAAGGGCAATCCTTTTCCGAGGATGAGCCTCGCCCACGCGCAGATCGCGGCGGGCAAGATCGAGGATGCGCAGCGCAATATCGATCGCGTGCTCAAACTGGCGCCAAAGAACCTGCTCGGCCTCCATCTGAAGGCGCTGGCGGCGCATCAGTCGGGCGATTTTGAAACCGCCCAAGCGGTGGCCAACCAAGTCCTGGCCAAAACACCCGATCACCTTCCGAGCCAGCTGATTGTCGGGTCGGCCAGCTACCAGCTCGGCCACATGGAACAGGCGGCGCGGTACCTGGGCCGCTATCTCGTCGACGCGGATTCGGATGACGCGGCGCGGAGGCTGCACGGCGCGGCCCTGATCCAGATGCAACGCCATACCGAAGCGTTGGAGTCCTTGCGTCCGCTGCTGGCCGGTGCCTCGGACGACGTACAGGCGCTTTCGCTGATCGGTCAGGCGGCTGAAGTGGCCGGCGATTTCGAAATCGGCGAGCAGGCACTGGCCCGCCTGGCCAACCTCAACCCGGACGATCCGAACCTTCAGATGCGATTGGGCCTGGTCCGCTCGAACCGCGGCAATGTCGAGGAAGCCGTCGAGGATCTGGAAAAGGCCGTGGAGCTGAACCCGAAAGACGACCGGATCGCCGTGGCGCTGTTCGCGACCGCGCTCCGCGGCGGCCAGTTCGACAAGGCCCAGGAAATGGCCGACCGTTTCAAGGCCCGGCTGCCGAATGAGCCCGTCGGCCATAACATGGAAGGCATCATCCATGTCATGCAGCGGCAATTCGCGTCGGCGCGGCAGGCGTTCGAGAGGGCCCTCGACGTCGTCCCCGGCGAACCCAGTGCCAGCCACAGCCTTGCCAACCTGGATATCGCGGACGGTCGGGCGGACGACGCGCGGGCCCGCTTGACGCGGTCCTTCGACCTGTTCCCGGACAACGAAACGACCGTCCTGAAACTTGCCGACCTGGAAGCGGAAGCGGGGAACTGGAAGGCTGCCGTGGCTTGGGTCGACCGTCAGCTGGAAAAGGACCCGACGGCCGCGCGTCCGAACATCGCGCTCGCCGACATCCTCCGTCGCAGTGGAAAAGCGGAGGAGGCCCTGGCGGTGCTGGAAGGCGTTCCGGAAGACGCCCGCTCGACCCCGCTTTTCCTTCGGGCCACGGGCGAAGCCCAAGTCTTTGCCGGCAATTTCGAAGACGCGATCCGGTCGCTCCGCCAATTGGTCGACGCCGAACCGGACTCGGCGTTCGGCCACTTCATGCTGGCGACCGCCTACCTCAACGCAGGAGAGCGGGCCGGCGTCCGGCGCCACTTGGAACGATCCGTCGAGCTGAACCCCGATCATCTTCCCTCCAAGATCTATCTCACCAACTTCCTGATCGAGGAGAGAGACTTCACGTCCGCCCAACGGTACGTGGACCAGTTGCGAGCGGAGGCGCCGACCCTCCCGCAGGTCCTGGAATCCCAGGGTATGCTGGCACTTGCGCGGAACCAGCCTGAGGATGCGGCGAGGCTGTTCAAGAAGGCCATCGATATCCACCGCCTCCCCACGCGGACGCTGGCGATGAACTACGCGCTCGCGCAATGGAACGCCGGTGACCTCATCGGAAGCGTCGAGACCTTGAGCACCTGGCTCGGCTATCTGCCTGACGACAATCAGGCGCGTGCCGTTCTCGGTTCCCGGTACGCCGTTCTCGGCCGGTTCGAAGATGCCAAGAATGCTTACGCGGCAGTTCTCGACAAGCAGGCCAATGCGTGGACGGTCCGCAACAACCTCGCCTTGGTGCTCCTTGATCTGGGGCAGGCCGCGGAAGCGCTGAAGGAGGCGGAACGGGCGGTCCGGGATTCGAACGACAATCCCCGCGTCCTTGACACTGCGGGGGTTGTCGCAATCGAAGCCGGGAAACCCGAACAGGCGGTCGAGTGGCTGGGCCAGGCAGCGGCGGCCGAGCCGGGTAACCCGACCATCCGCTACCACCAGGCCCGCGCACTCGCAGCGGTCGGCAAAACGGATGAAGCCCGTAAAGTCCTGAGTTCGGCGCTCGAGGACAATGCCGAATTTGGTGAGCGCGCTGAAGCCCAGCAGCTTCTGGAGGATCTGGGTGGCTGATGGCACCCGGTGGATGGTCACGCGTTCTCGCACGGCTCCAGGCGCCCGGGACGATGGGCGGGGCCGAGCCAGCGCGGACACCTTGAGTCTAAGGTTCAGTTTTATGTGAGGACGGATCGTCCGTTGAGCGGCAATCGGGGGGTCGTGACGGGATGGACGGTAGCGAAAGCGAACGGCTGTACGATACGTACACGCGCTGGTTCGAGGTGATCCGCGCGGACACCGACGACCTGCGGGACGAGGTCTACAGACTTCGCTACCATGTCCTGGCTGTCGAGCACCCTTACCTCGACCCCGAAGACTACCCGGATGGCCGAGAACGGGACGAATTCGACGACCACGCGGCGCATTCGCCGCTGATCCGTCGGCCGAGCGGCACCGTCGCTGGCACCGTCCGCGTGGTCCTGCCGTTTCAGAATGGCGAATTCCGAAAGCTGCCCATCCAGGATCACTGCCACGATCCGCTGGTGAACGACCCGTCGCGGTTTCCCGTTCAGCGAATGGGCGAAATCTCCCGGTTCAGCGTTTCAAAGACCTTCCGCCGAAGGTTGACGGATACGATGTATCCGGATGTCCTCGACGAACGGATCGGCATGCCGCCCGAGGCCAGCGAGATCCGGAGGGCGATGCCCCACATCACCCTCGGCCTGATGCAGGCGATCGTCGCCATGTGCACCGAAAACGGTCTGGCGTTTGTCTGCGCGTCCATGGAAAAACAGCTTCTTCGGCTGCTCGGCCGGGTCGGTGTCTATTTCGACGAGGTCGGGCCCCTGGTCGAGCTCTTCGGCCTGCGCCAGCCGTGCTATCGGAATCTCCATGACCTTTTGGGGCAGGTTCGCAAGGAACGCCACGATGTGTGGGATGTTCTGACCGATGACGGCGCCCTTTGGGACGCCGTCCGACGTATCGACTCGCGATCCTGATCGAGCTTCCCGCCGTCGATCCCACTTGCTCTCCGTTGGTCCGGGCACAAAAAGAACCGGGGGCGGTTTCCCGCCCCCGGCGCATTTTTTCGTGCGATCGGGTGATCGGTGTCAGGCGGCCTTCTTGGCCATCCGACGGCGAGTCACACCGAGGGCAACCAGGCCCGCGCCCAGGAGACCCAGGGTGCCCGGCTCGGGAACCGCGGTCGCCTGCGAGGTGGCGTCCTGGTTGATGTTCAGCGTGTATTCGATACCGGCCGACAGCGGACCCGAGACCGCCGAGAAGCTGCCACCCGACATCGAGAAGCTCGCCGCAACGCCCTCGTTGACGTTCGACAGGTTGCGGGTCAGATCGTACGGGTCCGAAAGCTCGGTACCGCCGCTGATCCCACCGGCTAGGCCGTTCGGCGTCCATTCGAAGACCGTCGCGCCCTGGTCGTCCTGGATCGAGATCGTCAGACCAGCCGACGCGGAGGCGAATGCCCCGTTCCGGGTCTCGCTGGTCAGGTCGGCCAGAAGGTCGATGTCGGCGTCAAAGCTGATGGTGACGCCACCGGCCTGCGCCAGCGCGAAGGTGAAGCTACTGTTGGTGCCGGTGGTGCCAGCAGAAGTCCCGGCCTTCTCTCCACGCACGACCGACTCGGCCACCACCTGCGCAGTGACCGTGCTGGGAACCGGGAGACCAGTGACCAGCGCGCCAGTGATGTCGCCGTCACCGCGGGAGAAGCTCGGGGCGCCGCCGCCACCGATGGTGCTGCCCTGGTCGAACAGGTTCTCGTACCCGGCAAGGCACGCGCCCAGGCACGACATCGGGATGGACACCTGGCCCAGCCCGCCGACGAGGCCGGAGTTCTCGCTGGTGTCCGCGAAACCGGTCAGCGTCGCGTTGCTCGTCGCCTGGTTCTGAACGCCAAGGGAGGTAAAGTCGCCGGTCCCCATAGTGCCATCGAGCTGGCCGCCAGCGTTGGACACCATCGCACTGGTAATCACCATCGACGCGAAGCCGATGGCGTCGGCCTTGGCCGGACCGGACACCGACATCGCCATGACGCCGGCGGCGGCAGTCGCCAAGAGCCCATTCTTGATCGTCGAAAACTTCATCTCTCGTCTCCTATGATGATTGTCCAGCGGGATTTTGCTGTCCCGTGATTTTGAAGGCCGGGAAGTCCTCGAAGACCCAGCCGTTCTTGAGCGTGTCGTAAATGATCTTGAGGAGTTTACGCGCCGT
>Ga0209568_1000045_pt1 | contig 43268 bp, 47 predicted proteins | sample WorMetOlspDAHAB2_FD_187406 | JGI IMG/M metagenome (GOLD analysis project Ga0209568, IMG submission 187406) | Marine gutless worms symbiont microbial communities from Max Planck institute for Marine Microbiology, Germany - Olavius sp. DAHAB.2... ...
AGTCGCAAGAAGCCGCCGTCGGAATCAGTTCGTCGCGACCACAGCAGACCATGGCTCGCCGTACATCATGCTCAAACGCGAAAAATGCAACAAATACAGCCCAATATCAAACCCGCGCACAGGTCTCATTAGGCAGCTAACCTGTCCAATTCCTCGACCAGCGCCGCGCCCATGGCCGAGCACGACACCAGTTCCATGCCGTCCTGCATGATGTCGCCGGTACGCAGCCCCCGGGCCAGCGTGTTGGTGACCGCCTTTTCGATGAGATCCGCATCGTCGCCCATGTCGAAGCTGTAGCGGAGCGTCATGGCGAAGGAGAGCACGGTGGCCAGCGGGTTGGCCTTGTCCTGGCCTGCGATGTCAGGCGCAGAGCCGTGCACCGGCTCGTACATGGCGCGCCGCCGGCCGCTTTCGTCGGCGCCGGACAGCGTCGCCGAGGGCAGCATGCCCAGGGACCCGGTCAACATGGCGGCGCAATCGGATAGGATATCGCCGAACAGGTTGTCGGTGACGATCACGTCGAACTGCTTCGGCTGGCGGACCAGCTGCATGGCGCAGTTGTCGGCGTACATGTGGTGAAGCTCGATATCGGGGAAGTCCTTGCCCACTTCCGTGGCCACCTGGCGCCAAAGCACGCCCGTCTCCATGACGTTGGCCTTCTCCACGGAATGCACCTTGCCGCCTCGCTTGCCGGCCAGGTCGAAGGCGACCCGGCAGACCCGGTCGATCTCAGGCGTCGTGTAGACCTGGGTGTCGACGGCCCGCTGGCCGCCTCCCGCCATGTCCTCGATGAACTTCGGTTCGCCGAAGTAGGCGCCGCCGGTGGATTCGCGGACGATCAGGATATCCAGGCCGGAAACCAGGTTCTCCTTCAGGCTCGACGCCTCGGCCATGGCCGGCAGGCAGGTCGCCGGGCGCAGGTTGGCGAACAGGTCCATGTCCTTCCGGAGCGTCAGCAGGCCGGCTTCCGGGCGGATCTCGCGGGCCACGTTGTCCCACTTGGGCCCGCCCACGGCGCCCAGCATGACGGCGTCCACGTTCATGGCCTTGTCCAAGGTCTCGTCCGTCAGCGAGGTTCCGTGGGCGTCGATGGCCGCACCGCCGACAAGATCCTCGTCCAGATCGAAGGAGACGTGGCGCCGGGCGTCCATCCAATCGATGACGCGCCGCACCTGGCCCATGACCTCGGGCCCGATTCCGTCACCGGGCAGGAAAAGCAGTTTCTTGTTGGCAGGCATGATGAACGGTTCCTCGTCTTCGCAAGTGTTGCGGGGCTGGGCGGGCTACTCGGCGGCGTAGAGCCAGGGCTGGGAGGCCTTCTGCTTTTCCTCGTAGCCGTCGATCTTGTCCTTTTCCTGCATGGTCAGGCCCACGTCGTCGAGACCGTTGAGCAGGCAATGCTTCTTGAATTCGTCCAGTTCGAAGGCGATCTCGCCACCGTCGGGGCCACGGATGGTCTGCGCCTCCAGATCGACGGTCAGCGTCGCGTTGGCGCCGCGCTCGGCGTCGTCCATGAGCTTTTCCAGTTCTTCCTTGGAGACCTTGATGGGCAGGATGCCGTTCTTGAAGCAGTTGTTGTAGAAGATGTCGGCGAAACTGGTCGAGATGACGCAGCGGATGCCGAAATCAAGGAGCGCCCAGGGCGCATGCTCGCGCGACGACCCGCAGCCGAAGTTGTCGCCGGCGACCAGGATCTGGGCCTCCCGGTAGGCCGGCTGGTTGAGAACGAAATCCTCGATCTCGTTGCCGTCGTCGTCATAGCGCATTTCCGCGAACAGGTGCTCACCCAGGCCCGAGCGCTTGATCGTCTTCAGGTACTGCTTGGGGATGACCATGTCCGTATCGACGTTGATCATGTTCATGGGCGCTGCGACGCCCGTCAGCGTGGTGAACTTTTCCATCTCGCTTCTCCCTCTCAGTCCAGATCGCGCACGTCGGCCAAGTGGCCGGAGACGGCGGCGGCGGCGGCCATGGCCGGGCTGACTAGGTGGGTCCGGCCCTTATAGCCCTGGCGGCCCTTGAAGTTGCGGTTCGACGTGGACGCCGAACGCTGGCCCGGCTCCAGCCGGTCGTCGTTCATGGCCAGGCACATGGAACAGCCCGGCTCGCGCCACTCGAAACCGGCTTCCGTAAGGATCTTGTCGAGCCCTTCGGCCTCCGCCTGGTCCTTGACCAGGCCGGAACCGGGCACCACCAGCGCCTGCACGCCGTCGGCCACTTTCCGTCCTTTTGCGACCTCGGCGGCGGCACGCATGTCCTCGATGCGGCCGTTGGTGCAGGACCCGATGAACACCACGTCGACGGGGATTTCGTTCATCGGCGTGCCGGCTTCCAGGCCCATGTAATCCAAGGCGGCCTGCGCTGATTCCTGCTTAAGCGGGTCGTCGAAATCGGCCGGCGACGGCACCCGCCCGGTGATCGGTGCCACGTCCTCGGGGCTGGTGCCCCAGGTCACCTGCGGCACGATCTCGGAGACATCCAGGGTCACTTCCTTGTCGTAGCTGGTGCCCTCGTCCGACGGCAGGGTCTTCCACAGTTCCACGGCGGCCTCGAACTGGCCCGCCTTGGGCGCCATGGGCTTGCCACGGACGTAATCGAAGGTGGTTTGGTCCGGGGCGATCAGTCCGGCCCGGGCGCCGCCCTCGATGGTCATGTTGCAGACCGTCATGCGCCCCTCCATGGAGAGATCGCGGATCGCCTGGCCGGCGTACTCGATGACGTAGCCGGTGCCGCCGGCGGTGCCGATCTTGCCGATGATCGCCAGGATCAAGTCCTTGCCCGTGCAGCCCGGGGGCAGCGCCCCGTCGACGGTGATCCGCATGTTCTTCAAGGGGGCCTGCAAGAGCGTCTGGGTGGCCAGTACGTGTTCAACCTCGGAGGTGCCGATGCCGAAGGCGAGCGCCCCGAAGGCGCCGTGGGTGGCGGTATGGGAATCACCGCAGACGATGGTGCTACCGGGCAGCGTGAAACCCTGCTCGGGGCCGATGATATGGACGATGCCCTGGCGGATGTCATCGATGTCGAACAGGGGCACGCCGAATTCCTTGCAGTTGGCCTGCAGGGTCTCCACCTGGATGCGGCTTTCCTCGTTCTCGATGGGGCCGGCGCGGTCCTTGGTGGAGACGTTGTGGTCGGGCACGGCCAGGGTCGCGTCCGGGCGGCGCACCGGGCGGCCGGCGTCGCGCAGCGCCTCGAAGGCCTGCGGGCTGGTCACCTCGTGGACCAGATGGCGGTCGATGTAGATGAGGCAGGTGCCGTCGTCCTGGACGTTGACCAGATGGTTCTGCCAGATTTTGTCAAACAGCGTTTGCGGCGCGCTCATGCGTCGTTCCCTCCCTCCATGGTGCGGTCGGTCGGCGCCCCGCGAACGTCCGGGGCGGCCTTAAGTCAATCGGTCGTTTCGGCTTCCGCTTCCGGCGCCGGGGCTTCCCCGTTTTGGGCCCCCTTCGCCTGCTTCTTGCGGGACTTGCCGCTTTCCTTCTTCGCCACTTCGGCGGCGCGGCGGTCGTCGGCGTTCAGCTTCGCCTTGAAGCCGTCCGTCTGCTCGGCAATCCGCGCCGACTTACCGGTGCGGCCGCGCAGGTAGTAGAGCTTGGCCCGGCGCACGTCGCCGCGGCGGACCACGTCGATGGATTCGATGGTCGGCGAGAAAAGCGGGAAGACCCGCTCGACGCCCTCGCCGTAGCTCAGCTTGCGGACCGTGAAGGCGGAATTGACGCCGGCGTTCTTGCGGGCGATGCACACGCCCTCGAAGGCCTGCACCCGCTCGCGGGTCCCTTCCACCACCTTGACGTTGACGCGAAGCGTGTCGCCCGGCGCGAAAGGCGGGATGTTGCCGTCGGCCGTCAGCTTCTCGATCTCTTGGTTTTCCAGTTCACTAATGACGTTCATCGTTCTGTTCCTTCGTTCACCGCGGCCACGCCTTTCGTGGAGGGCCGCAAAATTCCAAAAAACCGCCGGTTTATCAACCGTTTTTCACGTACTTTCCCCGGCGGCGGCTCGGCTGTAGCGGGCCCAGAGGTCCGGACGGCGTTGCCTGGTCAGGGTTTCCGCCTCCTGGAGGCGCCAATTCCTGATGTTTTCGTGATGGCCGGACAACAGGACGTCCGGCACGCGGCGGCCCTTCCAGTCCTGGGGCCGGGTGTAATGGGGATATTCCAAAAGCCCCGTCTCGAAACTCTCCTCGAAGCCGCTTTCGGCCTTGCCCATGACGCCGGGCAACAGGCGCACGCAGGCGTCGATCATGGCCATGGCCGCCGGCTCGCCGCCCGAGAGGACGAAATCGCCGAGGCTCACTTCCTCCAGGTTCCGTTCCTCGACGACCCGCTGGTCCAGTCCCTCGAAGCGGCCGCAAAGCACGATCAGGCCCGGTCCCTCGGCCAGTTCGCGGACTCGCCCCTGGGTCAACGGCAGGCCGCGCGGCGAGGTCACCAAGAGGGGCAGTTCCGGTGAACCCTGGGCGGTCGCGTCCAGGGCCGCGTCGATGACGTCCGGGCGCATGACCATGCCTGGACCGCCGCCGAAGGGGGAATCGTCGACGGTGCCGTGCTTGTCCAAGCCGAAGTCGCGGATATTCACGGTCTCCAGCGACCACAGGCCGTCCTTCAGCCCCTGGCCGGCGAGACTCACGCCGAGCGGCCCCGGGAACATCTCCGGGAATAGGGTTAGGACCTTGCTTTGCCACCTCTCCGTCAACCGTCTTACTCCGTTTGCGCCGCCGGCCCGTCGGGCTCCGGCGCCTTTCCTTTCGCTTCCTCTTCCGGCGGCTCCAGGAGCCCCGGCGGCGGGTCCACCGTCAAACGGCCTTCCGCCAAACTGACCTCCGGCACGATGGCCTTGGTGAACGGCACCATGAGGCCCGAATAGGGGCCACCGGTGACCTCCAGGACATCGCCGGCGCCGAAGTCGTCGACGGCGCTGACCGTGCCCAGGACCTCGCCCGTGGTGCTCACCGCCTCGAGCCCGACGAGGTCCGAATGGTAGAACTCATCGTCTTCCGGGGCCGGCAGGGAACCCCGCGGGATGTGGAGTTCCAGGCCCTTCAGGGCCTCCGCCTGGGTTCGGTCGGCGATCCCCGCGATGCGGGCGATGAGCTGGCCCTTGGCCTGGCCCGTTACCCGCACCTTGTAGCTCGCCTCACCGGCCGCATCCCAGAGCGGCCCGTAGGCGCAGAGGTCTTCCGGGGCCGCCGTGTAGCTCCGGATCCGGACCTCGCCCTTGAGGCCGCGGACGCCCGTGACGACGCCCAGCAACACCAGTTCGGCCGGTTCGGGCTTGCCGTTCACAGGCCTCAGCCTTCCTCCTTCTTCTCTTCCTCGGCCGGCGCCTCCTCGGCGGCGGCTTCTTCAGCCGGAGCCTCTTCGGCCGGTGCTTCCTCGGCGGCGGCCTCTTCGGCCGGGGCCTCTTCGGCGGCAGCTTCCTCGGCCGGGGCTTCCTCGGCGGGCGCTTCTTCGGCCGCAGCCTCTTCCGCCGGGGCTTCCTCAGCCGGGGCTTCTTCGGCAGCAGCCTCTTCCGCCGGGGCCTCCTCAGCGGCGGCCTCCTCAGCCGGCGCTTCCTCAGCGGCCGCGGCGGCTTCCGCCGCTTCCTTGGCCTTCTCCTCCTGTTCCTTCATGCGCTCCAGGGTCTTCGCCCGGGGCAGGTGCTTCTTGGTCTGTTCGGGCACCGCCGGCTTGTCGACGAAGCCGAGTTGCGAGAGGTACTGGGCGACCCGGTTGGTCGGCGTGGCGCCGACGCTGAGCCAGTGCTTGACCCGGTCTTCGTTGATGATGAAGCGCTCCGGATGGTCCTTCGGCACCATGGGGTTGTAGGAACCGACCCGCTCGATGAAGCGGCCGTCGCGGGCCTTCCGGGAATCGGCCACCACCACGCGGTAGAAGGGGCGCTTCTTGGCGCCGCCCCGGGAAAGTCTGATCTTCAAAGCCATGTCTCAATTCTTCCTTTCGTTACGTCGATCTCGGTTGTTCGTGAAAATGCGTTAATCCCAATTCCGTTTCATCGCATGCCATTTACCGCATGCCGGGGGGCATGCCCGGCGGCATCATGCCGCCCATCATGCCGGCCATGCCGCGCTTGCCCATCTTGCCGGCCTTTTTCATCATCGCGCTGACCTGCTTGTGCTGCTTCAACAGCTTGTTGACCTCCTGCACGGAGGTGCCCGACCCGGCGGCGATGCGCTTCCGGCGCGACGCCTTGATGATCTTCGGGTTCTGGCGTTCCTTGACGGTCATGGACAGGATGATCGCTTCCTGGCGGGCGATCAGCTTGTCGTCCAGGTCCGCCTCGGCGATCTGGTTCTTCACCTTCTGGGCGCCCGGCATCATGCCGAGCAACCCTTCCAGCGAGCCCATCTTGCGGATCTGCTTAAGCTGTTCGGCCATGTCCTCGAGGGTGAACTGGCCCTTCAGCATCTTCTTGGCCATGCGCTCGGCGTCTTCTTCCTCGACCACCTGCTGGGCCTTCTCCACCAGGCCGACGATGTCGCCCATGCCGAGGATCGAGCCGGCGATACGCTCCGGGTTGAAGGCTTCCAGCGCCTCCATGGTTTCGCCGGTGCCCATGAACTTCACCGGGCAGCCGGTGACGGCCCGCATGGAGAGCGCCGCGCCGCCCCGCGCGTCGCCGTCGACCCGGGTCAGCACGATGCCGGTGACGCCCACCTTGTCGTTGAACTCGCGGGCCAGGTTGACGCTGTCCTGGCCGGTCATGGCGTCGGCGACCAGCAGGGTTTCCGTGGGCTCGGCGGCGTCGCGCACCTGGGCCACCTCGTTCATGAGTTCCGTGTCGATGTGCAGGCGGCCCGCGGTGTCCAGCAGCACCACGTCGTAGGCCTCCAGCCGCGCCATCTGCATGGCCCGCTTGGCGATGGCCACGGGCTGCTCGCCCAGGACGGCGGGCAGGCAGGTGACGCCCGTCTGCTCGCCGAGCGTCGCCAATTGTTGCTGGGCGGCCGGCCGGTAGACGTCCAGGGACGCCATCAGCACCTTCTTCTTCTCGCGGCTGGTGAGCCGGAGGCCGAGCTTCGCCGTCGTGGTCGTCTTACCGGAACCCTGCAGGCCGACCATGAGGACCGCCACCGGCGGGGTGCCGGCCATGTTGACGCCGCCGCCGTCCTCACCAAGCGTGTTGACCAGTTCGTCGTTGACGATCTTCACCACCATCTGGCCCGGGGTGACGCTTTTCAGCACCTCCGCGCCGACGGCGCGTTCACGCACCGCGGCGATGAAGTCCTTGGCCACGGGCAGCGCCACGTCGGCATCCAGCAGCGCCACGCGCACCTCGCGGAGCGCCGTGTCGACGTCCGATTCCTTGAGCGCACCGCGCTTGGTCAGCGTCTCGAATATGCCGCTCAGTTTGTCTGTCAGGCTCTCGAACATGCGCGCTCTCGGTCCTCGGTTCATCTGGGCCGCTTGCTGCCCGCCGCCACAACGTGAAACGCGCCAGCGCGCGAAACTCGCGGACTGGCGGCGCCCCCCGGAGATTTCCGGGTCGCGGGCGTAGGGTCATCAAGAGGCCCTTGGAATCGGCGCGCAATCTATGGACCCGGCGGGTTGAAGTCAAGGCCCCTGCGGCCATGACGCCTGGTGCGGGAATCCGGCTGCGACCTTGGGCGGCCCGCGCGCGCCTCGTCCCTTGGCAGTGGTCACGGCACATGCTAAACCAAAAATTGCGAAACTCAATTATCGCAACGAAAAGTCGAGTAATTTAAACGTGTGTGATAATAAACAACAGCAACCGAAAGCGTCATGCCGCGCCCCGTGACCAGCCAGGCGGCGCGGCGCCTGAACGCCGAGTTGGGCCAACGGGTGGCGGCCCGGCGCCAGGCCCTGGGGTTGAGTTCGCGTCAGTTAGAAGACGCCCTGCTTCTGCCGGCCGGCGCCGTCGGCTGCATCGAGCGCGGCGAAAAGGCATTGGACGCGGGCCTGATCATCGCCCTGACGGAGATCCTTGAGGTTCCCGTCGGTTTCTTCTTCGACGACCTGCCGTCGGCCATGGGTGCCGGCGCGCCGTTGTCCCGGCCGGCCCATTTGGTCGCCGAGCTTTCCGAATTCCTGGACCAGTTCCACGGCATCGAGGACGAGGCGGAGCGGCGCCAGGTGCTGGCCTTGGTGCGCTCCGTCGCCGAGTCCGGGCAGTACTGATCGAAAGGCCCGGCCACAGGCCCCTCTTGACCGGTCCCTGCCGGCCCGGAACAATCCGCGCATGGATCTGAAAGACATTGAGAAGGCGTTGTGGGGCACCGGGTTGATTTCCCGGGGCGGGTTCCATCCGGGTCCGGACGACCTGATCCCGGAGGCGGCGGGGGACGTGGGCACCGTGGTCGTCGTCGGCAACGCCGGCGAGGCCATGTGGCAGGTGTTCTCGGCGTCTGCGGAATACGCCCGTCGGGACCGCGACGACCATACCCTGAACGCCTGGACCGAACGGGTGCTCAGCGACGTCGCGGCGGCGCTGGGCGCCCGGGTGGTGTTCCCCTTCGGCGGGCCGCCCTATCATCCGTTCCAGCGCTGGGCCCAGAAGGCGGACAGCGTCTTCGCCTCGCCCATCGGGCCGCTGATCCATCCCGTCTACGGGCTCTGGCATGCCTACCGGGGCGCCCTGCTGATTGCCGAGCGGTTCGACCTGCCGGCCCGCGCCCCCGTCGCCAACCCTTGCGAGAGCTGCCCGGACCGGCCCTGCCTGACCACCTGCCCGGTGGACGCCTTCAGTGAACAGGGCTACGCGGTGCCGCGCTGCGTGGCGCATCTGCAGACGGCCGAGGGCGCCGACTGCATCGAGGCCCATTGCCGGGCCCGGCGCGCCTGTCCGGTGGGCCGCACCTACCAATACGTGGCGGAACAGGCGGCCTTTCATCAAAACCATTTCCTGCGCGCCCGGCTGGCCGCGGCGAATGAGGAACCGGGGTTCTGAGAACAGCCCTGGAGCGGCCAAAGGGCGATAAACTCCCGGCCATCCAGATATTTTGCATGTGCGAAATAATTTATGGTGCACTGCACAATAAACAGTTGACATGGGTTCTGGATATGGTATTTTAAGCTATGTTGCAGTGCAGCATAAATGTGGTGATGCCGATGACGGGTCGCCCCATTGAACCCTTGTAGCCAACCTACGGAATAAGGAATGAGACCATGACCAAAGCTAAAAACACCGATCCCCTCGCCGTTGTCGAAGATGCCGTGAACGCCGCCATCGCGACGGCCAAGGACAACCAGGAAAAATTCGCTCAGGCCATCGAGGCGGAAGCCGAGAAGGCCCAGAAGGCCGCGCTGGAAGGCCTGGACCAGGCCGTTAGCGCGCACCACGCCAACATCGACGCGTTGGTTGCCGCCACCAAGGCCGCCTTCGACGGTTTCGCCAAGATTGGCGAACTGGCCAAGACCCAGGCCGCCGAGGCCCTGGAATCCCGCACCGCCGACGTGAAGACGGTGCTCGCCACCAAGGACCCGAAAGAAGCCGTGACGGTTCAGGTGGAACTGGCCAAGGCCGCTCAGAAGCAGGCCACCGCCGCCGCCGAGGCGCTTGCCGACGCCGGCCGCGAGGTCGCCAGCGAAGTGGCCAAGCCCGTCGAGGCGCAGGTTGCCGCCAACCTGAAGACGCTGTCTGAGATGAAAGTCGCCTGACACGATCCGCCGGCCATAAGGCCGGAAAGCGGGAAGGAACCCCGGATGCCCCTGGCGCCGGGGTTCCTTTTTTTCTGACTAACGGCGGTTCTGACTCAAGAACTTGCGGACCACCGGCCAATGCTGGAGCACCAGGTTGTGGCTGCGCGACTTCGGGTCGTAGACCGAGGTGCCGCCGTGGTCGCGCACGTAGTCCCGGCACCAGGTATCGTAAACCTTGAACCACAGGTCCTGGCCGGAATCGAAGGTCAGCAGCGCTTCCCCGTCGCGCATGCCGTCGCCGCCCATGTTGGTGTTGCAGCCGCCGTTGATCAGGATGCGGCCGCGCACCGGCTGGGCGCCCCGGTAGCCGGCCACCATGCCGCCGCCCTGGCTGTGTCCCATGAGGAAGATGTTGTTCCGGTCCACCCAGGGAAGCGCCGCCACCCGCCGCATGGCGTAGTTGATCTCGTCGCGGCGCATGGTGCCCACCTCGTCGACGAGCGAGATGTCCACCGTGTGGTCGGCGAAGCAGAACACGGGCCGCGCCCGGGCGAAGGAATCCGGCGCGATGGTGACGAAACCGTCCAGTTTCTCCAGCCATTCCAGGTGCAGGCCGCTGGCCGCCACCATGCCGGCGCAGCCGTGGAAATAGACCACCACGGGAAGCTTGGTCCCGGCCGGGAGCTTCGCCGCCAGTTCATCCAGGCGCGCCTTGCCCAGGTTCGGCCGTCCGCCTTTCGCCGTCGCCCGCGCCTTGGCGTAGGCGGCCGGCAGATCGAGGCCATATTCCGCGGCCATGGACTTGGGGATGCGCACGTCGGCCCGCTCGAAGGTCAGCGCCACGGGGCCGGTGCCCACCGTGCCGCCGCCGGTGGTCTGGCAGGCGGCGAGGGCAAGCAGGGCGAGGAGGGCGAGGGCGGAACGATTGATGCTTGGCATGGGGTTGCTCCTTGGTGATCTTGTCCCGGCGATCACAGGGTCTCCAAAGCGCCGGGGCGGGCCAGGATCACATTGTAGACGAAAGTCGGGTCGGGGCGGTTGTCCCCGGCCAACAGCACCGGCGCCGTGCCGTCGTCGCGGGGCAGGCAGATGACGAAGCCCAGATCCCGGGCCAGGGCGAACAGGGCGTCGGCGTCCGCGCCCATGCGTTCGAGCCCCATCATGTTCACCTCCATGATGACGAAATCGACGGTGCCCCGGGCGAAAAGGCCGCGCGCCCCCCCGAGCACCAGGGCCTCGGCGCCTTCCGTATCGATCTTGACCAGCCGCACCCGCTCGATCGCCCGTTCCGCCAGCAGGGTTTCCAGCCGCCGCGAGTGGACCCGTTCGGTGCGCGGATCTTGTCGGGTCCGTTCATTGGACGGGTGATCGGCGGGATCCCAGAGCGCGTGGCCGCCGTCGTTGTCGGCGTTGACGTGGATTTCCGCTTCGCCGTCCCGGTCTGAAATCACCGCGCGCACCGCCTCCGCTTGGGTCAGCCCGTTCGTTTCCATATGGTCACTCAGGCGTTGAAAGTTCTCCGCCACCGGCTCGACGGCCAGCACCCGGCCTTCGCCGCCGACCACGGCCGCGGCGAGCATGGAGAAATAGCCGATGTGGGCGCCGATATCGACGAACACGTCGCCGGCGCGGAGGACCCGCATCAAGAACAGGTGGCTGGCCTTCTCGTAGGCGCCGTCGTTCTGCAACTGGTTCAGCATGCTCAACTGCACCGGCGAGGACCGGTCGAAGGTCATGGCGATGCGCCGGTCGTTGACGGCCAGGTTGACGGAAACCGCATCCATGCCCCAGCCTCGCACGGGGCGGGCCGAAGCTCCAGGGGGTTCGGCGAGCGCCGTGGTTTTGCCTTCTCGGATGGTTCCGGACACCTTCGGTTCACCCGAATCCAGTGGATTTTCCCCGCCAACGGACGTATGTAGCGGCCTATGAACGCATTGGCTTTCACCAAGATGCACGGCCTTGGGAACGATTTCGTCGTTCTCGACGGGCGGGATGTGCCTGTTCCCATGGACGCCGCCGGGGCCAGGGCCATCGGCGACCGGCGCACCGGTGTGGGTTTCGACCAGTTGCTGATCATGGAACCGGCGAAAAACGGCGCCGCCGATCTGTTCATGCGGATCATGAACCCGGACGGCTCCGACGCCGAGGCCTGCGGCAACGGCACGCGCTGCGTCGCCGCCTGGGTGATGGCCGAGACCGGCGCCGATGAGCTGAAGATCGAGACCGTCGCCGGCGTCCTGGAGGCGAGCATGGGCGCCGACGGTCTGGTCACCGTGGACATGGGGCCGGCCAATCTGGACTGGCGTGAGATCCCCTTGGCGGTCGAGGCCGACACCCTGCATCTGGGGATCGAGAACGGTCCCTTGAAGGACCCCGTCGCCGTCAACGTGGGCAATCCGCACATGGTGTTCTTCGTCGACGACGCGGAGGCCGTGGACATGGCGGCGCTCGGCCCGGAACTGGAACACCATCCGCTTTATCCGGAACGCACCAACGTCGAAGCGGCGTCCCTCATGGGCCCCAACAAGCTGCGCATGCGGGTCTGGGAGCGGGGCGCGGGGATCACCCGGGCCTGCGGGTCCGGGACCTGCGCCACCGCCGTGGCGGCGCACCGGCGCGGCCTCACGGGGCGGCGTGTGGAGGTGATCCTCGACGGCGGCCCCCTGACCATCGAATGGCGCGACGACGGCCACGTGCTGATGACCGGCCCCGTGGCCACCAGCTTCGAAGGGACCCTTGATCCGGCATTGCTGGCGGGCGGGGACTGAGCCGTGGCCGGGCCACAGGTCATCACCTTGGGGTGCCGGCTGAACGCCTTCGAGTCCGAGCTCATGCGCGAGCAGGGCGCCGCCGCCGGGCTCAAGGACGCGATCATCGTCAACACCTGCGCCGTCACCGCCGAGGCCGAGCGCCAGGCCCGCCAGGCGATCCGCCGGGCCCGGCGCGACAACCCGCGGGCCCGGCTCATCGTCACGGGCTGCGCGGCGCAACTGGATCCGGCCAAGTACGGTGCCATGCCGGAGGTCGACCGGGTGCTGGGCAACACGGAGAAACTGGACCCGGCGCGGTTCCTCGACGGCGACGACGCGGACGCCATCCACGTCACCGACATCATGCGGGTGAAGGACATGGCGCCGCACCTGATCCACGGGTTCGACGGTCGCGCCCGGGCCTTCGTCGAGGTCCAGCAGGGCTGCGACCACCGCTGCACCTTCTGCATCATCCCCTTCGCCCGCGGTCCCAACCGGGCCGTCGGCATCGGCCGGGTCGTCGACCAGGTGCGGCTTCTGGTCGAGCGCGGCTTCAAGGAGGTGGTGCTGACCGGCGTCGACATCTGTTCCTACGGGGCCGGCTTGCCCGGCGAGCCCCGGCTCGGCGATCTGGTGCGCCGGCTGCTCAATGCCGTGCCGGAATTGCCGCGCCTGCGCCTGAGTTCGCTCGATCCGGCGGCCATGGACGACGCCCTGTTCGACGTACTGGCCCATGAGCCCCGGCTGATGCCGCATTTGCACCTGAGCATCCAGGCCCTGGACGACATGGTCCTGAAGCGCATGAAACGCCGCCACACGGTGGCCGACGTGTTCGCCGTGGCCGAGCGGGCCCGCGCCGCCCGCCCCGACGTGGTGCTGGGCGCCGACATGATCGCCGGGTTCCCGACGGAGACCGACGGGCAGTTCGCGGGTACCCTGAAAGCGGCCGAGGCCTTGGATCTGACCCATCTGCATGTCTTCCCCTATTCGGAGCGCCCGGGGACGCCCGCGGCGCGCATGCCCGCCGTGCCCGTGGCGACCCGCAAGGCCCGCGCCGCGGCACTGCGCGATCTGGGCGACAAGGCGCTGGCCCGGTTCATGGCGTCGCGCATCGGCGAGGCCGCCGCCGTGCTGGTGGAGAACGACGGCCGCGGCCTTTCGGAACACTACGCGCCGGTGCAGTTGTCCACGGACGCCGTCCCGGGGGCCCTGGTGGATGTCCAGTTGACCGGCGTCGCCGACGGCGTCCTGACGGGGGTGTCGCACCCATGAGCGAAGCGAACAATGGCGGCTGGCTCAGCCGCCTGAAGGGCGGGCTTTCGCGCTCATCGGAGAAGATCACCGGCTCCATCACCGGCCTGTTTACCAAGCGCAAGCTGGACCAGGCGGCCCTGGATGAGTTGGAAGAGGTGCTCATCGCCGGTGATCTCGGGGTCAGCACCGCCATGCGCCTGAGCCAGTCCCTGGCCGACAAGCGCTTCGACCAGGAGATCACGCCCGACGAGATCCGCGCCCATTTGGCCGATGACATCGCCGGCATCCTGGACCCGGTGGCCCGGCCCCTGGAGATCGACGCTTCGCACAAGCCCTTCGTGGTGCTGGTCTGCGGGGTCAACGGATCGGGCAAGACGACGACCATCGGCAAGCTGGCCAAGCAGTTCAAGGAAAGCGGCAAGTCGGTGATGATCGCCGCCGGCGACACCTTCCGGGCCGCCGCCGTTGAGCAGCTCCAGGTCTGGGGCGAGCGGGCCGGCGCCCCGGTGGTCACGGGCCCGCCCGGCGGCGACGCCGCGGGCCTCGCCTTCGGGGCCCTCGAGCGGGCCGAGGCCGAGGGCGCCGACGTCTTGATGATCGACACGGCCGGCCGCCTGCAGAACCGCAAGGACCTCATGGCGAAGCTGGAAAAGATCGTCCGGGTGGTCAAGAAGCTGGACTCGACGGCCCCCCACGCGACGCTCCTGGTCATGGACGCCACCATCGGCCAGAACGCGCACAGCCAGGTGGAAACCTTCAAGCAGATGGTCGCCGTCTCCGGCTTGGTGATGACCAAGTTGGACGGCTCGGCGAAGGGCGGCGTGGTCGTGGCCCTGGCCGAGAAGTTCCAACTCCCGGTGCATGCGGTGGGCGTCGGCGAGGGCATCGACGACCTCCGCCCCTTCGAGGCCCGCGCCTTCGCGCGCTCGCTGATGGGGCTGGAGGCCTGATCAGCAAGGATTCACCGCCGAGGTCGCGGAGAGCCGCCGAGGTCGCAGAGTTGATAAAATAAAACTCCCTGCGCCCTCTGCGTTCACTCTGCGCCCTCTGCGTTCACTCTGCGCCCTCAGCGGTGAATCTTTTTTGATGCGGTTCGTTGAGGGTGAACTTCGGCTACCCAAACCGCCCCAGCACCGCGTCCGTTTCCTCGACCAGTTTTTCCAATAGCTCCGCCGCCGGCAGGGCCCGGGTCATGGTCGCGCCCTGGCCGGCCCACAAGGAAACGAAGTCCGGGCTGCCGGCCTGGGCGCTGGCCTTGCGGAGCGGCCCCGTCAGGGTGTTGAGGATGGGGAAGTCCGGGAACGCCGCCTCGCCGCCCGCCGTCTCGCGCATGTAGCGGTTCTCGATGCTCCGGGCCGGGCGGCCGGAAAAGGCGTGGGTGAGGCGGGTCTGGTCGTCGCGGGCGTCGGTGAGTGCCTTTCGGTGCACGTCGGGGATCGCCGATTCCGGACAATTGAGAAAGGCCGTGCCCAGTTGCGCGGCTTCGGCGCCGAGCGCCAGCGCCGCGGCGATGCCGCGGCCGTCCATGATGCCCCCCGCCGCGATCACCGGGACCGAGACGGCGTCGACGATCTGCGGCACCAGGGCCATGGTGCCGACCCAGCCGTCCTCATAGGGCTCGGCGAAGGTGCCCCGGTGGCCGCCGGCCTCGAAACCCTGGGCGACGATGGCGTCGATGCCGGCGGCTTCCAGGGTCTTCGCCTCGGTGACATTGGTGGCCGACGAGACGGTGAAGATGCCGGCTTCCTTCACCGCCTTGAAAAGGTCTTCCCGGGGCAGGCCGAAATGGAAGCTGACCACGGGCGGCTTCAACTCCAGCACGGCTTCAAGATGGTCCGCGTTGAAGGGCTCGGAAGAAACCTCGGCGGCCGGCACCTCGCCCAATCCCAATTCCTGATAGTAGGGCGCCAGTTGGTCGCGCATGGCCTCGCCGCGGGCCGCGTCTACAGCCGGATCGGTGTGGACGAAGAAGTTGATGTTGAAGGCGCCGTTGGTGGCGGCGCGGATCGCCCGGCAGTTGTCGCGGGTGGCGTCCGTGGACTGCAGGGCACAGCCGAGCGACCCGAGCCCGCCGGCCCTTGAGACGGCGGCCGCCATCTCCGGCGTCGACGCAGCGGCCATGGGCGCTTGGATGATCGGCACCTGTAGGCCGAGACGGTCGGTGAGGCGGTTATTTTTCCAGGTCGGCATGGCGGCTTACTCCCAAGTGACGGAGCGACTTTCCCGCGCCCCGGGACGGTTTGCAAGGCAAGGCGGCCCGAACTAGCATCACGGGCGGTTTTCCAGAGGTCATCCGTGGAAATACATATCGTCCTGTTGGTTTTGCTGGCGGCCCTCGTGCACGCGTCCTGGAACGCCGTGGTCAAGGCCAGCGGCGACCGGCTTTTGACCTTCACCGCCATCCACGCCACGGGCACCGTCCTGGGCGGCGTCGCGGCCCTGTTCGTCGGCCTGCCCGACGCCCATGTCTGGCCCTACCTGCTGGTCTCGGCAGTGATCCACAACGTCTATTACATGGCGCTCCTGCTGAGCTACCGGCTCGGCGATTTGAGCAAGGTCTACCCCATCGCCCGGGGCTCCTCGCCGCTGATCGTCGCGCTGCTGGCCGCCGTGGTCGCCGGCGAGGTGCCCAATGCCTACGGCATGGGCGGCATTGCGCTGGTGTCGCTGGGCATCATCAGCCTGACCTTCGCCCGGGGCCGGCCCACCCAGGCCGGCCTGAAGCCCCTGGCGGCGGCCCTCCTCACCGGCATCCTGATCAGCACTTATACGCTGATCGACGGTCTCGGCATGCGGGCCGGCGCCAGCCCCTGGCCCTACATCGTCTGGCTCAACTGCCTGGAGGGGATCCCCTTCACCGCATACGTGCTGATCTTCCGGCGCCGCGACGTGCCCGATTTCCTTAAGGCCAAATGGAAGCCGGCGGCGGCCGGCGGCACGCTGACCATCATCTCCTACGGCATCGCGCTCTATGCCATGACCCAGGGCGGCCTGGCCCACGTCTCGGCGCTGCGCGAGACCTCCGTGTTGTTCGCCGCGATCATCGGCACCTACCTTCTGAAGGAGGGTTTCGGGCCGGTGCGGATCCTCGCCGCGCTGGTGATCGCCGCGGGCATCGTCGTCTTGCAGATCGGCGGCTAGTCCCGGAAGAAAACCGTTTTCCGGTGTCCGGCGGCTGCTATGATCTGGCCGAAGCAAAAAAACATGGGGAACAAGATGAGCACCGGGGACGACACCAGCGCCTGTTACATTCCGGCCACGCGGCTGATCGAGCTTTACGAATGGAAGACCCTGTCGCCCGTCGAGGTGACGAAAGAAGCGCTGGCGCGCATCGATGAGGTGAACGACGCGGTCAACGCCTTCTGTCTGGTCGACGAAGAGGGCGCCCTGGCCCAGGCCCGCGAATCCGAGGAACGCTGGATGAAAGGCGAGCCCCAGGGCCTGACGGACGGCGTGCCGGGGAGCGTCAAGGACCTGTTGATGGTCAAGGGCCAGGCCACCCGGCGCGGCTCGAAGACCACCGACGAGAATGCCCTGGAGCGCTTCGACGCGCCCGCCGTGGCCAGGCTGCGCGAGCACGGCGCGGTGATTATCGGCCGCACCACGACGCCGGAATTGGGCTGGAAGGGGATCACCGACAACCCCCTGCACGGCATCACCCGCAACCCCTGGGACACCTCGAAAACCCCCGGTGGTTCCAGCGGCGGTGCTTCGGCCGCCGCGGCGCTCGGCATGGCGCACCTGAACATCGGCACGGACGGCGGCGGCTCGGTGCGGATCCCGGCCGGCTTCACCGGCGTCTTCGGCCTGAAGCCCACCTTCGGCCGGGTGCCCGTGCATCCGCCCAGCGCCATGGGCACGCTCAGTCACGTGGGCCCGCTGACCCGCACGGTGGAAGACGCGGCCATGATGATGAACGTCATGGTCCAGCCGGACCCCCGGGACTGGCATTCCCTGCCCTACGACCCCTGGGACTTCCGCACCGGGCTCGATCTCGGCGTCAGGCACCTGGCCGTCGCCTTCAGCCCGAACCTGGGCTACGTAAAGGTGGACGGAGAGGTGGCGGCCATCGTCGCCGACGCGGTCAAGGTGCTGGAGGAGCAGGGCGCCAACATCGAGGAAACGGACCCGGGCTTCGACGATCCCATCGAGATCTTCAACGCCCACTGGGACTGGGGCGCGGCGCGGGTGGTGGCCCAGCATTCGGCGGACCAGCAGGCGGAGATGGACCCGGGCCTGCTGGCCATTGCCGAGCGCGGCCGGTCCCTGACCCTGGATTCCTATACGGATGCCGTGGACGCCCGGGTGGATCTGGGCCGGCGCATGAACCTGTTCTTCGAATCCTACGACCTGCTGGTCACCCCGGCGCTGCCGATCCCCGCATTCGAGGCCGGTGTCGACGTGGCCGATGCGAAGACCCAGGAGGGTTGGCCCGACTGGACCCCCTTCACCTACCCCTTCAACCTGACCGGCCATCCGGCCTGCGTGGTGCCTTGCGGATTCACGGAATCCGGCCTTCCGGTGGGCCTGCAGATCGTCGGGCCGCGCTACGCGGACCCGCTGGTCATGCGCGCCGCCGGCGCCTTCGAGCAGTTGCGCCCCTTCGTCATGCCCGAGGCGCCCAAAACGGCCTGATCAGCCGCCGCCTCCCGATTGCAGCCGCTCGACCCGTTGCAGGTTCTTCTGCATCGCCGCGACGGCCTTCGTTTGGCCCTGTTCCTGGTAGACGGCCAGGGCGCCGTCGAAACAGCCGGCCGCTTCCTGCAGGAGCTTGGCGTCGCCGGTCCGTTTGGCCAGGGCGAAGGCCGCCGAGCCCAGGTTGTTGGACGCTTGGGCCCAGAGCAACGGCGCCACCGCCTGGTGGCGTTCGGCGAGAACCTCCCGGTAGATGTCGACGGCCGTCTGTAGTTCCCCGGTGCCCGCCCCGATGGTTCCCCATGTCACGTAGACGGCGCCGCGCTGGTTCATGACCTCTATCCAGCGGGCGGGGTGTTCGTCCTTGGGGAACAGGTCCTTTACGGCGTCGAAGGCGGCCAGCGCGTTGACGCAATAATCCGTGTTTAGTTCCTTTTTGCCGCGTCTCAGGAACAGGCTGCCCAGTTGCCGGTAGGCCATGCTCCACTCGCGTTTGTGTTTGGACCGGCTGAGGGCGCCGGCGACGGTCTCGAGGGCATCCGCCGCTTCGTCCAGCATTTCCGCATCGCCGGTGATCTCGGTCAGCTCCTGAAGGGCGACGGCAAGGCGCACCTTCAATTCCGTCAAGACGGTCGGGGTGATCTCCTTGGGGCCGTCCTTGACCGCCCGGCGAAAGGCCTTGATGGCCGTGTTCAAGCCGCCGGATTTCCCCGTCACCTTCCAGACGCTGGCGGCGACGACGCCCAGGTGGGTCATGACGGATGCCGTTTGCTCGGCGGTCAATTTCCCGCCTTCACCCTTCAGGATCGCCAAGCTCTTTTCCGCCGCGTCGATAAGGTGCGGCGTCAACAGGGTCTGGTGGTCGCGCTTTCCGGGAAGCGCCGCGGCGATCGCGCTGGCGTAGATCAAGGTCGCCAGTTCAACGCCGAAATTCGGCGGGACCAGCAGCGAATCGGCCCAGCCGAAGGCCTCGGGCCGGCCCTCCGGCGGCCGGGCCGGCGGGATCAGCCGGAGCCTCATTCCGGCTTTTGTCAGGCTGCCTGAGACAAACAGATCGGCCTGCTGTTCCTCGACCATGTCCGAGGCCTCGGTGAAAAGCTCCGTCAACTTCGCCACGGACGCCGTTCCCTCAAGCGGCGTCGGGGCGTCGGGGACCTGTTGGATCTCAATCATCTGGCCGCTGCCCAGGGCGCCCACGAAGCGCTCCGTGAACTGCCCCTCCCTGTCGCCCTTGAACTCCGAAACCAAAATCCGGATTTCCTGAGGGTTGAGGCGCCGATTGCCCGCATCGTCGGTGGTTTCGGCGGGCACGGGGGCCCGCTCCCCGGCGGGTTTGGCCGGCGCCGCCGAGGCTTCCGGTTCGGCTTCCGGCTCGCTGGTGGAAGGATCGGCCTCCGCCGGCGGCGGTTTGCGCCGGAAAAGGCCCATCAACCAATCGAAAAAGGACATGCCCTGGCGACTCCGGTTCGTTCCTTCACGTGTTTCGCGGGATCGCTCCGTTCATCTGGATCCCGTCCCGCCGGGCGTCTTGGGCCCAACGGGTGCCGCCCCGCCGGAAATTATATCGGCGGCTTGCCGGCGGCGGAATAGGCTTGTGCGTTGGCAGCGGTGGGAATCAGGGGTGGCGGTCGAAGTAATCGCCAAGCGCCAAGGCCAGTTCGAATTCCTGGCAGTCCATGGCGAAGCCGAGAAGTCGGAACAGGGCGTTGCGGTTCTGCTCCTCGCAGCAGCCGCGGCGCGCCAGGAGCGATTCCGCCTGCTCGGCGATGGTTCGACCGAGGGTGCGCTCGCAGCGGCCGACGAACTCATCCACCTTGTGGCGGCTAAGCAGCCGGGCCGGGATGTAGCTCCGGGTGGTGCCGTTGGTGCCGTAGTAGTGTGAACCGAACATCTGGCGTCTCTCGTCCTATCCATCCTTCACTCATACCTAGTATCAAAACGGTCGAATGCTGTCGGTGATGGCGGTCACAGGCCGGAAAATCGGCAGCCGGATCGGATAAAAATTGTTTTTTATCAATTAGTTGAGCGATTCAAGGGAAAGTCCCGACAAATCTTCAGGTTTTCTTCAGTCCATCTTGGTATTGGTTTCCCATCGGCATTAGGAACGGGACATTCTTTAATGCAGAGCTACGATCTCAGCCGCCTTTCCATCCTCATCGTGGAGAAGAGCCCTCTCTTGCGCTCCGTCTTCCGCCAGGTGCTCATGGAAATGGGCATCGAGCGGGTGGAGACGGTCGATTCCATCGAAAAGTCCTTTTCCGCGTTCAATTCCATCGACCCGGACATCGTTTTGGTGGACTGGTCGCCGGATTTCGACGGAATCGGCCTGCTGGAGCAAATCCGCCGGGACAAGGAAAGCTGCAATCCCTACGTGCCGGTGATCCTCATGTCGGCGAACACGGATACCTCGCAGATTCTTTTGGCCCGGGATTCCGGAATCACCGAATTCCTGGCCAAGCCCGTGTCGCCGAAATCCCTCTACGAGCGTATTGTCGCCATCACTAGGCAGGACCGCAGTTTCATCAGGTCCAATTCTTTCTTCGGACCGGACCGGCGCCGCAAAAGCTCCGAATTCGCCGGCGAGGACCGCCGCGGCCAGGCGCACGCCGCGGAATAGGCCGGCGCGTCGAGCGGGGCCGGTGGCGTTTTACCTTTCCGCAAAATGAAAGAGGCGCCGCGCCGGCGCCTCCTTCGTCTTGAACGGGGCCGAAACGGCCTAGATCGGATCAACTATACACGGAAACAAAGTGATTCCGTTTGGCCGTGATCTGCTCTAGCCGATGATCGCGTTCAGGGTCGGGCTCGGGCGCATGGCCGCATTTCGCTTCGCCGCGTCCGGGCGATAGTAGCCGCCCAGGTCGACGGGCGCCCCCTGGGCGGCGTCCAACTCTTCCATGATCTTCGCCTCGTTTTCCGTCAACTGCTGGGCGATGGGGGCGAAATGGGCCTTCAGCTCGGCATCCTCGTCCTGGGCGGCGAGGGCTTCGGCCCAGTACGTGGCGAGATAGAAATGGCTGCCCCGGTTGTCGATTTCGCCGACCTTGCGGCTCGGCGATTTGTTCTCGTCGAGGAACTTCTCCGTGGCCTTGTCCAGGGCCTTGCCGAGGACGGCGGCCTTGGGGTTGTCGGTGACCCGCGAGAGGTGCTCGAGCGAGGCGCCGAGGGCGCAGAACTCACCCAGTGAATCCCAGCGCAGGTGGCCCTCGGCGACCATCTGCTGGACGTGTTTCGGGGCCGAGCCGCCGGCCCCGGTCTCGAACAGGCCGCCGCCGTTCATCAACGGCACGATGGACAGCATCTTGGCGCTGGTGCCCACCTCCAGGATCGGGAACAGGTCCGTCAGGTAATCCCGAAGCACGTTGCCGGTGACGGAAATGGTGTCCTGGCCCTGCTTCATGCGTTCAAGGGAGAACCGGGTGGCGTCGGCCGGGGCCATGATGTGGATCTCGAGGCCGTCCGTGTCGTGGTCCGGCAGGTAGGCGTTGACCTTCTTGATGATCTGGGCGTCGTGGGCCCGGTTCTCGTTAAGCCAGAAGACGGCCGGCGCGCCCGTCAGGCGGGCCCGGGTTACGGCCAGCTTCACCCAGTCGCGGATCGGCGCGTCCTTGACCATGCACATGCGCCAGACGTCGCCAGCCTCGACGGCGTGCTCATGGATGGCGTTGCCGGCGGCGTCCACCACCCGCATGGTGCCGTCGGCGGGGGCCGTGAAGGTCTGCGGGTGGGAGCCGTATTCCTCCGCCTTCTGGGCCATCAGGCCGACGTTCGGGATGGTCCCCATCTCGGAAGGATCGAAGGCGCCGTGCTCCTTGCAGAAGTTGATGGTGGCATCGTAGACGGGCGCGTAGCTGTTGTCGGGGATCACGCACTTGGTGTCCGCTTCCTGGCCGTCCGGGCCCCAGCCCTTGCCGCCGCCCCGGATCAGGGCCGGCATGGAGGCGTCGATGATGACATCGGAGGGGACGTGCAGGTTGGTGATGCCACGATCGGAATTGACCATGTACATGTCCGGCTGGGCGTCTATGGCAGCATGGATGTCCGCCTCGATGGCAGCCCGCTGGTCGTCGGGCAGGGTCGCGATCTTGGCCTCCAGATCACCGATGCCGTTGTTGGGATCGACCCCCAGCTCGGCCAGGGTATCGCCGTGCTTGGCGAATACGTCCTTCAGGAAGGCCCTGACGGCATGGCCGAACAGCACCGGATCGGAGACCTTCATCATGGTTGCCTTCAGGTGCAAAGAGAACAGCACGCCCTGGGTCTTGGCGTCGGCGATCTCGTCTTCCAGGAATTGGCTTAGCGCCTTGGCGCTCATGAAGGTGGCGTCGACCACCTCGCCGGCCTGCAGCGGCGTCGCTTCCTTCAAGACCATGACGGTGCCGTCGGCGGCCTCGAACTCGATGCGGGCGTCGCCGGCCTGGGCCTCGGTGACGGTGGTGGATTTTTCGTTGGAGAAGAAATCGCCGCCGGACATGGACGACACGTGGGTTTTTGAATCCGACGACCAGGCACCCATGGAGTGGGGGTTCTTCTTGGCGTATTCCTTCACCGCCACGGGGGCGCGGCGGTCCGAGTTGCCCTCCCGGAGCACCGGGTTGACGGCGCTGCCCTTGACCCGGTCATAGGTGGCCTGGATTTCCCGCTCCGCATCCGACTGCGGGTCCTCGGGATAGTCCGGCAGGTCGTAGCCCTGATCCTGCAATTCCTTGATGGCCGCCTTCAGCTGCGGGATGGAAGCGGAGATGTTGGGGAGCTTGATGACGTTGGCGGCCGGCGTCTTCACCAGTTCGCCCAGTTCCGCCAGGTCGTCCGACTGTTTCTGGGCGTCCGTCAGCCGTTCCGGAAACTGGGAGATGATCCGCCCGGCGAGCGAGATATCCTTGGTGCCGACGTTGACGCCGGCGGCTCCGGCGAAGGCCCGGATGATCGGCAGGAAAGAACCGCTGGCCAGTTCCGGCGCTTCGTCGACTATGGTGTAAATGATGTCCATCTGTTCGGTCATTTTCTCAATCTCACTCCACAAGAATCCGGTGCGCCGGGGAACCTTTCCGCGGGCGGCATAGTTTTAGAGCATTATTCCGGGATTTCGAGTCCCCTCGTCGCCGCGCCGCCGATCAGCGGACAGCGGACCTTACGCCAAAGCCCCGGAAGCGGCCCTGATTTCGGTCAAGGGACGGTGCCCGCATCGAAATAGTTGCGAAATTTGAGGCAAGTCAATGACACTTTATATTTTTCGAATATGATAGGGAGTACCAGTCCGAAGACCGACCATCGGGGCAAAAGGAGCCGACGATGGACACCAAAAAAACCCTCGCCATCCCCCATTCGCTCACCCAGCGAACCCAGCGCGTGACCCTTTTGCTGGCGGCGCTTGCCGTCGCCTTCGCGGTCTGGTCGCTGGCTGCCAAGCCGGCGCATGCCGCGCAAAAGGCGGCCACCTCGACGGCCGACCACGGGCAGTTTGAACAGTTGAAGAAGAAGTTCACCAGCGGTCCCGAGGTCACCAAGGCCTGCCTGGAATGCCACACGGAGGCCGCCAAGCAGATCCACAAGACCAAGCACTGGACCTGGGAGTTCAAGAACCCGGACACCGGCCAGATGCTGGGCAAGCGCCACGTGGTCAACAACTACTGCATCGGCGCGGCGCCCAATATCGCGGCGTGCTCGTCGTGCCACGTGGGCTATGGCTGGAAGGATTCCAGCTACGACTTTACCGCCCAGGAGAACGTCGACTGCCTGGTCTGCCATGACACCACGGGCCGCTACACCAAGGACCCGAAGAAGAAGAAGCCGAACCTCGGCCTGGTGGCCCGCAACGTGGGGCCCACCAGCCGGGCCAGCTGCGGGTCCTGTCACTTCAAGGGCGGCGGCGGCGCCGCGGTGAAGCACGGCGACCTGGACCCGACCCTGGTGGACCCGGACATGTTCGTCGACGTGCACATGGACGCGGACGGGCTCAATTTCGCCTGCGCCACCTGCCATCGCGGCGATCAGCATGCGGTGGCCGGCAGCCGCTACGCGCCGACGGCCGTCGACAGGCACGGCATCGATGTCCCCGGCCGCGCCGAGGGCGGCCGCGCCAGCTGCGAATCCTGCCATGATCGGGCGCCGCACGCGGAAAACGCCAAGCTCAACGACCACGTGGACAAGATCGCCTGCCAGACCTGCCACATCCCCACCTATTCGCGGGGCGATTTCGCCTCCAAGGAATGGTGGGACTGGTCGACGGCCGGCAAACTGGCCGCCGACAACACGCCGGTCTCCAAGGCCGACGCCAACGGCCATGAGATCTACAACTCGAAGAAGGGTGACTTCATCTGGCGCGACAACGTGGTGCCCGGCTACGTGTGGTTCAACGGCCGCGTCGAATACACCCTGCTCGGCGATAAGATCGACCCGGGCGCCGTGGTCCCCATCAACCGCTTCGCCGGCGGCCCGGACGACCCGGACTCCAGAATCTGGCCGGTCAAGGTGATGCGCGGCAAGCAGCCCTTCGATACGGTCAACCGGACCCTGGCCGTGCCGCGCACGGTGGGCGCCGACGGCTACTGGAAAACCTTCGATTGGAAGGCCTCGCTGACCAAGGGCATGGCCGCCGCCGGCCAGCCGTTCAGCGGCAGCTACGGTTTCGTCGAGACCACCATGCTGTGGCCCATCAACCACATGGTCGCGCCCAAGGAAGAGGCCTTGGACTGCATCGCCTGCCACGCCGCCGATGGCCGCCTGCAAGACGTCGCCGGTGTCTACATCCCGGGCCGTGATTCCATGTGGCTTCTGGATTGGGGCGGTGTTGCCGCGGTGCTTCTGACCCTGCTCGGCGTCATCGGCCACGGTCTGGCGCGCGTGTTCTTCAATATCCGACGCGGGAGGATGTCATGACCTCGCCCGAGAAGATCTACGTCTTCAAACGCTTCGAACGGTTCTGGCACTGGTCCCAGGCGGCGCTGATCATGTTCATGGCGCTGACCGGCTTCGAGATCCACGGCACCTATCGACTGTTCGGTTTCGAGCGCGCCGTCGATTGGCACACCACCGCCGCCTGGACGCTCATCGGGCTCTGGGTGTTCGCCATCTTCTGGCATTTCACCACCGGCGAATGGCGCCAGTACATCCCGACCACGGAGAAGATGCTGGCCGTCGCCATGTACTACTCCGTCGGGATTTTCAAAGGCGGGGCGCATCCCTTCAGGCCGACCGTCGAGCGCAAGCATAATCCCCTGCAACGGGTCGCCTACCTGCTGTTCAAGGTGGTCATGGCCCCGGCCATCTGGATCTCCGGCCTGCTGTATCTGTTCTACAACGATTGGGCCGAATGGGGCTTGGGCGGGCTCGACCTGGCCTGGGTCGCCACCATCCACACGGCCGCCGCCCTGCTGTTGGTGGTGTTCCTCATCGGCCACGTCTACCTGACCACCACCGGCAAGACCCTGTTCGCCCAGATCAAGGCCATGATCACCGGCTGGGAAGAGGTCGAGCACTGAGCGCCGGCGCCGGAAAAGGAGGTTGAGAACCATGTCCGAACTGAAACTCGATCACCTGGTCATCCCCCGACGGGACGTGCTGGCGCTTGGCGGCGCCGCCATGGCCGCGGCCGCCGTCCTGGCGCTGATGCCGGGCACCGCCCTGGCCACCCCGAAGGCCGCCCGGGCCAAGCTGAAGGAGCTGGTCAAGGGTGCGGAAATCCAGAAAGGGCGGGTCCACCTGACGCTCCCCAAGTACACGGACCGCGGCCCGTTCACCCGGATCGTCGTCGACGTGGACAGCCCCATGACCGCCGACGACCACGTCAAGGCCATCCACATCGTCGCCGAGCGCAACACGGTCCCGGAAGTCGCCTCCTACCGCCTCGGTCCGGAAAGCGGCCGCGCCCGGATCGCGACCCGCATCCGCCTGGCCAAGAGCCAGAACGTCCTGGCCGCCGCCGAGATGAGCGACGGCAGCGTCTATCTGGGCCGGGCCCGGGTCAAGGTGAGCCGCGCCGGCGGCGGTTGCGGTTGAGGGGAAAGGAGAAACGCCATGTCCACCATGCCACTGGTCAAGGTGCCCCGGACGGCCAAGAAGGGCGAGGCGGTCCTGCTGAGGGCCAAGATCCGCCATCCCATGGAGACCGGCTGGCGCAAGAACGCCGCCGGCGAGACCGTGCCGCGCAAGCGCATCAACCGGTTCACCTGCACCTTCGAGGGCCGTGAGGTGATCGACGCGGATTTCCATTCGGGAGTCTCCGCCGATCCCTACCTGGCGTTTTTCGCTCGCGCCTCGAAAACCGGCACCTTCCATTTCAAATGGTTCGAGGACGGCGGCGGCATCTTTGAGCGCACCGCCGCCTTGGAAGTCATCGAATGAACGCGACCTTATCAATGGGAAATCGCGGCGCCGTGCCGCGATCCGGAACTAGGAGGGCAAGATCATGAAACCCATGAGATATTTCATCATCCTTCTCGCCGCGGCCGCCTTTGTCACCCTGGGTGGGCCCGTGGCCGGGGCGGGCAAGGAGTGGAAGAAGTACCCGCACATCGTCGACGTCAAGGTCGTCATGGAACACGCCGCCATCCCGAAGCGCGACGGCGTGATGATCATCGACGCACGGCCGACGGCCCGCAAATACGACGTCGGCCACATCCTCACCGCCGTCAGTATTCCGGACCGCAAGTTCAACAAGATGGCCGGCATGCTGCCGAAGGACAAATCGACGCTGCTAATCTTCTATTGCGGCGGCCTGAAATGCCCGCTTAGCCATAAATCCGCCTTCAAGGCGGAGAAGATGGGCTTCACCAACGTCAAGGTCTACGCGGCCGGATATCCGGACTGGATCCAGAACGGCAACCTGGGTTCGGTGAGCGCGGCGCATGTGAAGAAGCTGATCGACAAGAAGGCCAAGGTGATCATCGTCGATGCGCGCCCCAAAGCCCGCAAGTACGACAAGGGCCATGTGCCGACGGCGATCTCCATCCCGCTTCGCAAGTTCGACAAGCTGGCGCACATGCTGGGCACCGACAAGCAGATGCCGCTGATCTTCTACTGCGGCGGCCTGAAGTGCCCGCTGAGCCCCAAGTCGGCGGTCAAGGCCAAGCAGCTCGGCTTCAAGAACGTGATGCTGTTCCAGGCCGGCTATCCGGCATGGAAGAAGGCCTACGGCCCCGGCCCGACGGCCAGTATGAAGCCGGCGGCGGCGAAATCCAAGGTGGCCATCGATACCGGTAACGAGCCCGACACCATCACCTTTGATTCGTTCCGGAACATCGTCGCCAATGCGCCGAAGACCGTGCATCTCATCGACGTCCGCGACCCCGAGGAGTTCAAGATCGCGGCATTGCCGACGGCCGTCAACATGACCGTCGACGAGGTCGAGGAGAAGGTCGCCGAGTTGCCCAAGGACAAGCCGATCATCTTCATCTGCTCGACGGGGGCCCGCAGCGGCGAAGCCTACGACATCGTCAAGCCGGAGCGTGAGGATCTGAAGGTCTACTTCCTCAACGCCACCATCGAGTACGCGAAGAACGGCGCCTACACCTTGGGGCCTCCGGGCTGACGCCTATGTCGGTATAGAGCGCGCCCGGGTGCCGCCCGATCGGTACCCGGGCGTTTTCTTGGGTGCGCCGGCGGTTCAGGCAACCGCCGCCGGCACCCGATCGTGCCAATCCGTATCCCGCTGGTAGGCGGCGCCGGCGGCATAAAGCGTCGCCTCGTCGAAGGGCCGGCCGACCAACTGGAAGGCCGTCGGCAGGCCGCTTCCGGTGAACCCGCAGGGCACGGTCAAGGCCGGCAGCCCCAGGTAGTTTACCGGCCGGGTGCAATGGCCCATGGCGACGATGGCCTCCATGAAACCCGGGTTGGCGGCGGTGTCCGATTCGGCGATGGTCGGCGGCGCCGAGATCATCACCGGCAGGTGCAGCAGGTCGGCCTCCGAAAACACGGTGTTCGTGAACTCGGCCAGGATGGCGGCCCGGAGATTGATCGCCTGGAGATACCGGGTCCCCGGCGTCGCCAGGCCGGTCATGAACCGGGCCCGGGTCTGGGAGCCGTAGTCGTCGGGCCGGTCTTGCAGCCAGGCCTGGTGGCGGGCCGCGCCTTCCGTGGCGGTGATCAGGCTGGTGAAGGCGTTGGTGGCGGCGGTGGAGTCCGGGATGGTGACGGCGACCGGTTCGGCGCCGGCCTCGGTCAGCACGTCGAGGCTGGCGCGCACCAGATCGGCGATCTCCGGGTCCACCGGGTCGTAGAAGAAGTTCTCCGGCACGGCGACGCGCAACCCCTTCACGCCGCTTTCCAGGGCCGCCACGTAGTCGGGCACGGCGAGCCGGCTCGAGGTGGGATCACGGGGATCGTGTCCGGCGATGGCCTGGAACATGAGCGCGTTGTCTCGCACCGTGCGGGTCAGCGGCCCCAAGGTGTCCAGGGAGGGCGACAGGGGCATGGCGCCGAAGCGGCTGACCCGGCCCCATGTGGGTTTCATGCCGACCACGCCGTTGCAGCAGGCCGGGAAGCGGATCGAGCCGCCCGTGTCCGAGCCCATGGCGCCGAATGTCAGGCGCGCCGCCACGGCGGCGCCGGAGCCGCTGGAGGAGCCGCCGGTGATGTGCTCCGTGTTCCAGGGATTGCGCACGTGGCCGGTGATCTCGTTGTGGCCGGTGACGCCGAGGGCGAACTCGACCATGTTGAGCCGCGCCACATCCAAGGCGCCGGCCTCGTCCAGGCGCTCCAGCACGGTACCCGTCTCGGTGGGCACGAAGTCGGCCCGGATCTTCGAGCCGCAGCCGCTGATCCGGCCGGCCCGGTAGAACATATCCTTGTGGGCAAGCGGCACTCCGTGCAGGGGGCCAAGCGGGCGCCCGGCGGCCCGGTCCCCATCGGCCAGGCGGGCCGCTTCCAGGGCGGCGTCCGGGTCCACCTGTTGGACCGCGTTGAGGGCCGGCGCGATCCGTTCCATGCGCGTCAGGGAGGCCCGGGCGGCTTCCTCGGCGCTGAGTTCGCCGCCCCGGATGGCGGCGGCGACGTCGCTCAGCGAGAGAGAGCAGATATCGTCACTCACCGGGAATGTCCTCTTTCAAGGCCGCCGGCGCCAATTCATGCAGCAGGCGCACGTAGTTGGCTTGCTCCATCTCGAAGGGAAGGCGGGAAAGCTGGCCCTGGACCAGTTCGCCCAGGTCGGCGGTACGCGACGGGTCGCCGATGGGGGTGTCGGCGGCGACGCCCTGGACGCGTCTCAGCCAGGCATTGACGGGATCGGTTTCCGACACGGGGGCCTCCTTTTCCGGACGCCGCCATGTTACGGTCGCGCCGGAGTTTGTCAAAAGAATGGGGTCCGTGACATGGACATCGTCTCCCGCGTCCTTGCCTTCTGGTTCGACGAGCCGGAACCCGATCTGAGCGCCGACGGCGACTACCGCATGGTCTGGTTCAACAGCGATCCGGCCTTCGACCGGGCCATCGCCGACGAATTCGCCGCCGACGTTGCCCGCGCCGCGGCCGGCGAGTTGGACGGCCTCCAGAACAGTGCGGCGGGATGTTTGGCGCTCTGCATCCTGCTCGACCAGTTCCCGCGCAACCTCCACCGGGGTTCGCCCCAAGCCTTCGCCACGGACGCCGTCGCCCTGGAGATCGCCCGCCACGCCATCGCCCAGGGGTTCGACAAGTCCATGGGCAAATACCGGCAAATGTTCCTCTACATGCCCTTCGAACACAGCGAGGACCTGGCGGATCAGGTCACCTCCGTCGAATTGTTCCGTGCCATGGACGACGACAACACCTATCGCTACGTCCTGGAACACTATTACGTGATTTCCCGGTTCGGCCGGTTCCCCACCCGTAACGCCGCGCTCGGGCGGGAAACCACGCCTGAGGAGGCTGCGTTCCTGGAGAGCTTCGACGCCTTCTAAAGCAACTTCACCGAGGTGTGAGCGGCGTCGGAACGCGCCTATATAGTATAATAGCGATAGCCATTTTCATCAGGAGAGCCGAAATGAAAGCAACAAGAATGCTCTTCGCCGTTCCCCTCGCGGCGGCCCTGGCCGTCCTTGGCGCCTGCGCGCCGCAGCCGGGCGCCGTGGAGGGGTACCGGGCGATCGACGAAACGGACGGATTGATTTCCCTGGACCTGCCCGAATTCAAGACGACCACACCGACCCGGGTCACCCACCTGAACAGCATCCAACGCCAGGAGTATGCCCTCATGGAGGGCTCCGCGGCTCGGGCCGAGGTCGTTTTGGTACAGGCCCGCCATTTCTTCCTCGAGAACGTCTCCCTCAGGGTCACCTTAGACACGGAGGACGTGGTCGGCCTTTGGAACGCCTTCAAGGGCAAGGACCTGAAGCTGGCGCCGTCCCAGTGGCATCATGCCGGCTGGAGCGGTTTCTGGTACCGGCCCTTCCAGGTGACCGACGAGAAGCGCGCCTGCGTCGCCTTCAATACGGAATGGGACATCCACGCCGCGGATGAGAACCTACGGCCGGACCAGGCCCTGTTCGGCTATTACTGCGCCGCCCCTGGCGAGACGATGAGCGCCGGGAAAATCGACCAGGTGATGGAGACCGTCGGCGTTCGGGGCGTCAACAAGCGGTTCCGGGGAACCAACCTGGAGCTGGCCATGGCGCCGGATCCGAGCCGCCAGGATATCCTGGCCGGCACGGCGCGTGCAGGTGGCCCGGCCAAGAACAGGGGCACGGACCAGTTCCCCTTCGACATGGCCGAGGTCTACACGATCCACGGGGAATGCACCGGGGCCGAGTGTTAGCGCGTTTCAGGGATCAATGAGGATCCGGACGGTCGTGTCGCCGTCCACGGCGAAGGCCGCCTCGGCGAAGGACGGCGGGCCCAGGAAGGCGCGGGCGCCGCTGGAAAAGGCGTAGTCCTCCAAGGGAATGCCGAGAAAACCCTGGTCGAAATCGTCGTTGTCGTTCTCATCGTGATAGACGGCGACGGCGAAACGCCCGGGCTTCAGTCCGGCGAAGGTCTTTCGCGCCACCGCCTCAGCGATGGGCACCTCTTCCTCCACCAGCATGCCGTCGCTGTCGGGGAAGGTCTCAGGATTGTCGTATACCGCGATATGCACGTTGCCTTGGGAACTGCGAAGGCCGGTGACGATGACTTCCAGTTGGGCGGCCTGGGCGACCGGGGAGATCGCGGTCGCCGCCAACAGTGCGACGGCCGTGACCACGGCCCGAAGGTGGCCGCCGGCCATTGCTTGGTGATTCCGGGGGAAGGGGCGAGCGCTCAAACCTGGATGTTCAGATAGAACCCGCGCGGCACGTCCTCGCGGAGCGGCCGGTCCTGGTCCAGGACCTGGTTGAGACGCCTGAGCCCGCGGCGTTCCGCTTCGCTCTCGCGTTGGTCCGTGACCGCCGCCCGGGCCCGCACTTCGCGCACGGACTCGGCCTGATAGCCGCCGGTCCTGGATACGGTCCCCGGGGACTGGGAATTCACAAACGTCAACCCATCCGTCATGACGGGCAATCTAGGGAAAAAAGGTTAACGGAGTCTCAAGGGCCGGGGGATTGCTAGCTCAGGTCTCGCCGTGGCGGACGAAGACCGTCTCGCCGCCGTTCTGATGGTGTTTCAGGGCCCAGGTGATGCTCGGGAAGGCCAGGTCCTCCCAGGGGACCTCCGCCCATGTGACCAGCTTGACGTCGGCGCTTTCCGGCCCGGCGGCGAAGTCCGCGCTCAGCATTTGGGCCCGGTGGATGACGTAGACCTGGCTGATCCTGGGAATCTCGTAGACGCCCAAGACGCCGGTGATCTCGATACGGGTCCGTGCCTCTTCCCAGGCCTCCCGGGCGGCGCCCTCGGCGAAGGTTTCGTTGTTTTCCAGGAACCCCGCCGGGATGGTCCAGTAGCCGATCCGGGGCTGGATCGCCCGCTTGCAGAGCAGGATGCGGTCCTCCCACATGCAGACGGCGCCGACCACCACCTTCGGGTTGTCGTAGGCGATATAACCGCAATCGGGGCAGGTCAGCCGCGGCCGGTCGTCGCCGTCGGGGACAATCTCCACGGTGGGGCCCGATGGTCTGTTCTCGGTCATACCCGACAATGTGGCGACCGGCGGCACGGAAGGCAAGACACCGCTGTGCCGCCGCGACGATGTCCGTGTTCCGGGGGTTAGGCCGTGATGTCCAGGTGGCGGCCGCGCGGCGTGTCCTCGGCGTGGGCCTCGTCGGCGGCTTCCACCTTCTTGGTCTCGATCTCCTTGCGGCGCTCCTCGAGACGCGCCTCGTCGGCGTTGAGGTCACGCCTGAGCGCGTGGCGCAGGTTTTGCGGCGCGCTTTCCGTATTGGCCACCGACGTCAGTCTTTCCGCCATGGATACCCCTTTTTTGCTCCACCCCCTAGATGTGCCGCGGTGCGGCACCGACCCCACGAAATCTAGCCGAAGCCCCGTAAAAATTGGAGTCCAATCATATTAAGATATGTAAACAACTGAAAAATAAGAACTTCTCGCTCCCGTGCGGGGATGATAGGTTGCCCGCAAAAGGAGTCCGCGAATCGGGCCATGAATGGCAAAGTGGAAGACACGGGGTGCCCCCAGGGACGATGGCCGACGAACAGAATTTCGAGCACGAATTCCTCGACCTGAAGGGTGACGGCCTGGAGGACAAGACCTTCCTGGGCAGTGTGCGGCTCGGCCTGCGCACGACGCTTTTCTGGGCCTTGGGTTTCGTTTCGCTGATCTTCCTGGGCGTCATCTATTTCCACGTGGACCAGAAGATCGTCGCCGCCATCGACGACTGGCGGGCCGCCCGCGAGGTCTCGATCCTGATGACCCGGGTGCAGTCCGGCCTGGCCCAGGCCGAAGCCCTGGAAAAGACCTACGTGCTGGACAAGAAGCGGGAGCTCGCCGACGCCTTCTCCGACGAGCTCACCCGGGTCGGCGGGGCCTTGGATACCTTGTATCAGTTTCCCCAGGCCGGGTCCGTGCGCCAGCATATCGCGACGCTCCGCGATGGCCTGGTGCAGTACGGCCAGCAGTTTTCCCAGTTCGTCACCGCCGAGGAGGCCCTCGGCCTGACCACGGACACGGGCATCAGCCCGCGCCTGCAGACCCTGACGGCGCAGGTCAGCGACGGCTTCACCAAGGCCGGGTTCGCCAACCTGGCCGACCAGATCGCCCGCATCGTCCGCGAAGGCGCCGATACGCTCAGGTCGGGGTCCTCCGACGGGGTCAAGGAGATCCAGGAGCGCTACCGGACGCTGTTCGCCTTCCTCAAGGCCTCGGGCATCCCCAGGAAGCAGAAACCGAAGCTGCAGACCCTGTTGAAGGCCCACGAGGCGGATATGATGGCGACCATCAACAGCCGCTTCGCGCTGGAGAACGAGCGCCGTCGGTTCGGCGAGATCCTCGCCTACGTGGCGCCCAGCACGGACGCGCTTGCCGTGTTCTCCGACGATCTCGACCGGACCACGGCCCGGCGCCTGGACCGGGCCCGCAGTTTCGCCCGCTATACCATCGCCGGCGCCACGGCGGGGATCTTCCTGTGGTTCATCTTCGCCGGGCTGCTCCTGTTCCGAAGCGTCGTCGGGCCGCTGCAGTCCCTGGCCGGCGCCGCGGCGCGCCTCGCCGGCGGCGACCGCGGCACCCAGGTGCCGGCCCGGGGCAATGCCGACGCCACCGGGCAGATCGCCCGGGCCTTGGACAAGTGGATCGACGACATGGTGGATTCCGACATGATCCGCCGCGAACTGGAGCAGACCCGGGCCAAGCTGGAAATGACCGCGGCGGACGTCGAGTGCAAGGTCCAGGCGGCGGCCGAGCAGGCCACGGCGGCGCTCCGGGCCCAGTTGGAGACCCCGGAACCGACGCCGGCCCCGGAAGCACCGCCCGCCGCCGAGCCGGAACCGCCGGCCGCACCGCCGGCGAACCTGGCGCCGCCCATGGACCCGACGGCCGCCGTCGGGCCCATCTCGTCGATCTCCCAGCAACTGACCCACTTCAGCGAATACGTGACCGCCGCCGCCCACGACGTTGAGCGCACGGAGGCGCTGATCCGCAGCCTCGCCGAGGCGACCTCGCACATCGAGGTGCTGGGCAACCTGGTCACCGCGGTGCGCGACCAGGTGAACCTGCTGGCCTTCCGGGCCCAGCCCCGGGACTACGGCCAGGCCGATCCGGAGAACCTGATCCCCTTCAACACCGACGAACGGACGGAAGCCGGCGGCGGATTGACCGATCCGCTGACCACCGGGCGCCTGGACGCCATCCGCGAATCCACGGACCGGGCGGAACGAACGCTGCAATCGGTGCGCGCCTCCATGGACAACGTCAACGCCGTCGCCCAGGACATCGCCACCACGGCGTCCGGCCAGGCGCTCGCCGCCACCAACAAGTTGCTGTCGCAATCCCAGTACCTGCAGCACATGCTCGACGACATCATGGCCAAGATCCAGCCGTCCTCCGCCAACCGCCTGGGTCCGCCGGAGCAAGGACAGACGCCGGGTACGCCGCCGCAGAGCGGCATTCCGCCAAGAAAAGCGTAAACTTAGTTTTGGCCGCTGAGCGCCGCCACGCCCGGCAGGGTCTTGCCCTCCAGCCATTCCAGGAACGCCCCGCCGGCCGTCGACACGTAGGAGAACTTGTCGGCCACACCGGCATTGGCCAATGCCGCCACCGTGTCGCCGCCGCCGGCGACGCTGAGGAGCGTGCCTTCGCCGGTCAGCCGGGCGGCTTCGCGGGCCACGGCGTTGGTGCCGAGATCGAAGGGCGAGACCTCGAAGGCGCCCAAGGGGCCGTTCCAGACCACCGTGCGGCAGCCCTGGAGGCGCTGCACCAGGTCGTCGATGCTGGCCGGACCCACGTCCAGGATCATGGCGTCGGAGGGCACCGCATCAACGGGCACGGTCTGGCTGGCCGCGCCCTCGGCGAACTCCTTGGCGACGGTGGCATCCACGGGCAGCACCACCTCGCAGCCGGCCGCGGCGGCGTCGGTGATGATGGCCCGGGCCTGCTCGGCCATGTCGTTCTCGCAAAGCGAATTGCCGACGTCTGTGCCTTGCGCATAGAGGAAGGTGTTGGCCATGCCGCCGCCGATGATCAACTGATCGACGCGGCCGGCCAGGTTGCCCAGAACCTCCATCTTGGTGGAGATCTTGGCGCCGCCGACCACCGCGGCGACGGGCCGCTCCGGGTCACCCAGGGCGCCGCCGAGCGCCTCCAGTTCCGCCTGCATGAGGCATCCCGCCGCGTTGGGCAGCAGCCGCGCGATGGCCTCCGTCGAGGCGTGGGCCCGGTGGGCGCAGGAAAAGGCGTCGTTCACGTAGACGTCCGCCAGCTCGGCCAGCCGGCCGGCGAAGTGCGGGTCGTTCTTGGTCTCGGCGTCGTGGAAGCGCAGGTTCTCCAGCATGACGATGTCGCCGTCGGCGGCCTCGGAAACGGCTTTCTCCGCCGCCTCGCCGATGCAGTCGTCGCCGAAAACCATGGTCGCGCCCATGGCCTCACCCAGCGCCTGGGCGACGGGCTTAAGGGAAAGTTCCGGCATGCGCTGGCCCTTGGGCCGGCCGAAGTGGGACAGCACGATGACCTTGGCCCCCTTGGCCTTGAGGTCGCGGATGGTGGGCAGGCTGCGGTCGATGCGGGTGGTGTCGGTGACCCGGCCGTCCTTCATGGGAACGTTCAGATCGGCCCGCACCAGGACCCGTCTGCCGGCAACCTCGAGATCGTCGATGGTTTTAAACTCGCTCATGGATTCGCCTTCTCCGTTCGCCTTCCCCGGCGATCTTTATAAGGCCGCCGGACCGGGGAGACCAGCGCACCATCGGGGTGGGGAAGGGGCCGCCCGCATGGGCGGCATCACTGTGTCAGGGCCTTGATCCGGGCCTCCGCCTCGCGGGCCTTGGCGTCTTCGCCCAACACCCGGTAGGCGTTGGCCAGGCGCTTCCAGCCGGCCAGGTCGTCAGGGTTCTCCTTCAGCCGGTCGGCCAGGCGTTGGACCATGCCACGGATCATCTCGCTGCGGTCCTGGGCCGACATGCCGGCCGCCGCCTCCATGTCCTCGCGGGTCGGGCCGGGGGTGTCCGGGGCGGCCTCGGCCGGCGGCGCCGCGGGCCGGGCGAGCATGGGCGGCGAAGGCGGCGGGCCGAGGGCCAGGGCGTCGGCGCTGGCCGTCACGGTGGCCGGGTCGATGCCCAGGTCCTTGGCGGCGGCGGCGATCTGTTGATCCACGTTGACCAACCACGGCGCCCCCTTCGGCGACACGGCCTTGAGGTCGATCCAGCCCTGCAGGGCGCCCTCGACGTCATCGGCCTGGGCCTTGGCCAGGGCCAGGTAGAAGCGGGCCCGGGGATTGCGTTTGTCCGTTTCCACGGCCCGCTGGAGAAGCGCCTGGGCCTTTTCGCCCACCGTGTTGGCGTCGTTGATGATCAGCACTTCCGCGTACTGGACGATGACGGTGGGGTCCAGCGGCGCGATCTCATAGGCCTTCTGCATGGCATCCACGGCCTCGGCGTTGCGGTCCAGCGCGATCAGGGAGCGGCCCAGCAAGAGCCAGCCCTCGATCTTCGAGGGGTCCTTCTCAAGCCGCGCCTTCAGCTTGTCCGTCAACTGGTTCATTTCCACCGCTTGCTGACGCTCCGCCGTGTTCGAGCGCTCGGCGGCGATGTCGCGGTCCGCGTAGGGCAGGTTCGGCAACCCAGGCACGCCCAGGCTCAGGTACATGGCCACGGCGCCGGCCGGCACCAGCATGGCGATGGCGACGGTGGTCGGCGTGAGGCGGGTAGTGCCGTCGGTTCTCTTCTCCGCCCGCTCGTCTTCTTGGGCGAGGGCCAGGATCCGCCGTTCGATCTCGGTGCGGGCCGCCGCCGCCTGGTCGTCGCTGAGCACGCCGCGGTCGCGGTCGCGATCCACCTCGGCCAACTGGTCCTTGAAGACGTTCAAATCAAATTCGTTGCGCTGGCCGGTGAGATGCGCCGGCGGCTTGACCATGGCGCGCACCAGCACGGCGGTGACGACAAGCGCGATGATGCCGACGATGATCCAGAGCCCGGTCATTGGTCCTTCTCCCCGAGCAGGGAGTCGAGCTTGCGCCGTTCATCGTCGCTGAGGGGCGGCGGTGCCGCCGCCGCCGGCGCCTCGGGGGCCCGGCGCTGGCGCCGGAAGAAGGCGAAGTAGGCCAGCAAAGCCAGCAGCACGAACAGGGCCGGGCCGGCCCAGAGCACCGCCGTCGCCAGCTTGAAGGGGGGCTTCAGAAGCACGAAGTCGCCGTAGCGGGAAACCACGTAGTCGACCACTTCGGTATCGCTGTCGCCGGCACTCAGGCGCTCGCGCACCAGGACCCGCAGGTCCCGGGCCAGGGTCGCGTCGGAATCGTCGATGGACTGGTTCTGGCAGACCACGCACCGGAGCCCCTTGGAGATCTCCCGGGCGCGCAGCTCCAACAGCGGGTCGGAGAGCATCTCCTGGGGATTGACGGCCGCCGCCGGCGGGGCGGCCATGAGGACCATCAGGGCAATGAGCAGGGCACGCATGTCAGGACGCTCCATCTTTCCGTAGCTTGTCGACAAGCGGCTTGATGGTTTCGTTCCAGATCTTGGCGTTCATGGGCCCGACCAGCTTGTAGCGGACGACGCCCTTCTGATCGACCAGGAAGGTCTCCGGCGCCCCGGTCACCCCGAAGGCGATGGCCGCCTTGGAGCGCGGGTCGTCGCCCACCAGGTCGTAGGGATCGCCCTTTTTCTTCAGCCAGGCGGGGCCCGCCTCCCGGTTTTCCTCGCGCCAGTCGATGCCGTGGATGGGCACGGCGCCGATGGTCTTCAGTTCCATCAGGAAGGGATGCTCGATCTGGCAGGCGACGCACCAGGACCCGAAGATGTTGACCAGGGACACCTGGCCCAAGAGGTCGGTGCTGGCGAAGCCCTTGTCGTCGCGGCCCTTGATGGGCGGCAGCTTAAACTCCGGCACCGGCTTGCCGGCCAGCATGTTGGGCAGCTTCCTGGGGTCCTTGGTGAGCCCCACGGCGAAATACCCGGCCAGCACCAGGAACACCACCAGGGGGAGCAGGAAAAGCAGGCGCTTGTTCACGGCTGTCTCCTCAAGCTCCCGCGGCGTCCGTCGCGGCCGCCGGCCGGAGGTGCCGCTGCGGCGCGCCGACCCGGTGGCGCCGGTCGGTGAGGCTCAAGGCCCCGCCGAACACCATGATCAGGGTGCCGATCCACATCCAGACCACCAGGGGATTGAAATAGAGCCGGGTGACGAAGGCCCCGTCCGTGCCTTCCGGATCACCGATCACCGCGTAGAGGTCACCGGCCAGCAGCGTATGGATGGCGGCCTCCGTGGTCGGCTGCCGGGATACGTTGTAGACGCGCTTCTCCGGCTCCAGGGTGGCGATGTGGTCGCCGTCCCGGGCCACCTTGAAGACGCCGCTGAGCCGGCTGTAGTTGGGCCCGCGGCCCTCGCGGGCCCCCTCGAAGGTGAATTCGTAGCCGCTCACCATAACCGTATCGCCGGGCTTCATGGTCTGGATGCTCTCCACCTTCCAGCCGCCGGCGCCGACCATCCCCAGGATGCCCACGGCCAGGCCCAGGTGGCCCAGCGTCATGCCCCAACTGGCCCGGGGCAGGCGGCCGAGGCGCCTGAGGCTTTCACCCAGCGGTGCGCGGAACAGGCGGATGCGTTCGGCCAGTTCGGTCACCGTGCCGGCCCCCAGCCAGACCGCCAGCGCGACGGCGGCGACGGCCAGCAGCGGCCCATCCATATAGGCCGCGTAGGCGACGCCGGCGGCGACGACTGAGAGGCCGAAGGCGACGCGCAGGCGCATCAGCGCCGGGATCAGGTCGGAGCGCTTCCAACTGAGGAAGGGGCCGACGGCCATGGCGACGATCATCGGGATCATGATGGGAATGAACACGGCATTGAAGAACGGCGCGCCGACGGAAATCTTGCCGCCGCCCACCGCATCCACGATCAGCGGATAAAGGGTCCCCAGCAACACCGAAGCCGCCGCCGTGGTCATCACCAGATTGTTGAACAAAAGCGCGCCTTCCCTGGACACCGGCTTGAACAGGCCAGTGGACGTCAGTTGCGGGCCGCGCCAGGCGAACAGCACCAGGGAGCCGCCGATGACGATGATCAACAGCACCAGGATGAACACGCCCCGGGCCGGGTCCGTGGCGAAGGCGTGCACGGAGGTGAGCACGCCGGAACGCACCAGGAAAGTGCCCAACAAGCTCAAGGAGAAGGTGATGATGGCCAAAAGCACGGTCCAGCCCTTCAGGGTGTCGCGCTTCTCGATCACCGTGGCTGAGTGCAGGAGCGCCGTACCGGCCAGCCAGGGCATGAACGACGCGTTCTCCACCGGGTCCCAGAACCACCAACCGCCCCAGCCCAGTTCGTAGTAGGCCCACCACGACCCCAGCACGATGCCGGCCGTCAGGAAGGCCCAGGCGGCCAGCGTCCAGGGACGCACCCAGCGGGCCCAGGCGGCGTCGACGTGGCCCTCGATCAGGGCGGCGATGGCGAAGGAGAAGGCCATGGAGAAGCCCACGTAGCCCAGATAGAGCATGGGCGGATGGAAGGCCAGGCCCGGATCCTGGAGCAGGGGATTGAGGCTTTGGCCGTTCAAGGGCGGCGGGAACACCCGCTCGAAGGGGTTCGAGGTGAGCAGCATGAACAGGTAGAAACCGACGGCGATCATCGCCTGCACGGCCAGCACCCGGGCCTTCAGCCCCGGCGGCAGGTTGGCGCCAAAGACGGCCACGGCGGCGCCGAAGATGCCCAGGATCAGGACCCACAGCAGCAAGGAGCCCTCATGGTTCCCCCAGACCCCGGAAATCTTGTAGAGCAGCGGTTTGTCCGTGTGCGAGTTCTTGATGACGTTGAGCACCGTGAAATCGGACGTCACGTAGAGATGGGTCAGGCAGGCGAAGGCCGTCGCCACCAAAAGGAATTGCAGGATCGCCGACGGCTTGGCCAAGGCGATCCAGGGCGCGTGGCGCCTCTCGGCGCCGATCAGCGGCAGGGTCGCCTGGACGACGGCGACGAAGAGGGCGAGGATCAGGGCGAAATGGCCAACCTCGGCGGTCACTGACCGGCCTCCTTGGCTTGTCCGCCCATCTTTTCCTTCCACTGCCCGGACTTCTTGATGGCGTCGGCCACCTCCGGGGGCATGTAGTTCTCGTCGTGCTTGGCCAGCACCTCGTCGGCCTCGAAGACGCCGCCCCGCAGCCGGCCCTCGGCGACCACGCCCTGGCCCTCGCGGAACAGGTCCGGGAGGATGCCCTTGAAGCGGACGTCCACGGCCTGGGCCGTGTCGGTGATCTTGAACTGGACGATGCCGCCACCGGGCTTGGTCACGCTGCCTTCCTCCACCAGGCCGCCGATGCGCAGGCGTTGCGCCGGGTTCGGCTGCTTTTCGGCCAATTCCGTCGGGCTGTAGAAGAACACGATGTTGTCCTCGAACGCCGTCAGCACCAGGGCCGCCGCCGTGCCCAGCAGCAACAGGGCGATCATCACGAAGGTCAGACGCTTATGCTTGCGTTTCATTGTCCTTGCCCTGCTTGCGCCGTGCGCGCGGGTTGAGGCCGTCCAGTTCCGCCGCCGTGGATTTGACGAAACGCCGGCTGGCGACGAACAAGGCGACCAGCACCACGGCGACAATGCCGTAGGCGGGCCAGATGTAGCCGCCGTGACCGCCCATGTTGAGGAATGCTTCCATGTCAGCCCGCCTCCCCGGCGACGGCCTGGCCGTCGCCGCCTTCCGCGGCGTGCACTTGGCGCATCCTGAGTGCGCGGATCTTCATGGCGTTGATCTCACCGCGGATGCGCAGCAGCATGACCCAGACGTAGTAGGCCTTGAAGGCGAGCGCCATGAGGATCAACGGCGTCAGCATGGAAGAATGGATGGCCGGGCCGTCCATCTTGATGACGCTGGCCGGCTGATGCAGCGTGTTCCACCAATCCACGGAGAACTTGATGATGGGCACGTTGATGAAACCCACCAGGGCCAGGATGGCCGAGGCCTTGAAGCCCCGCTCCGGATCATCGAAGGCGCTGTTCAGGGCCATGTAGCCCAAATACAGGAAGAACAGGATCAACACCGAGGTGAGCCGCGCGTCCCAGACCCACCAGGTGCCCCACATGGGCTTGCCCCAAAGCGATCCGGTGACCAGCGCCAGCAGCGTGAAGCAGGCCCCGATGGGGGCCGTGGCGCGGCCCGCCAGGTCGGCCAGGGGATGCTTCCAGATCAACGCCACGGCGCAGGAGACGGCCAGCGCCGTATAGCAGAACAGCGCCATCCAGGCGGCGGGCACGTGGATGTACATGATCCGGACCGTTTCCCCCTGCTGATAGTCGGCCGGCGACGAGAACAGGGCGAAATAGAGGCCGGAAACCAGGAATACCAAGGTCAGCCCGGCGGCCCAGGGCTGAATCACATCGGCCAGGCGCAGGAAACGTGTGGGATTGGCGAAACGGTGCATCATCAGAGGGATATGTAATATCTGTGGTTGGGAAATTCCACGCCCGGGCCGCTCCATTTTAATACGAATTGCGGCAAGAATGCGCCTTGACGCAAGTCAAGAAAATGTGTGATTGGCGCCATCTTCACGACCTCAGGGCCTGGCGCAGGGCGCTGGCGCTGACCCAGGGGCATAACGCGGTGGTGGCGAGCAGCAGGCCGGCCAGGATCAGCAGGTGCGGCCTCGCCGGAAATCCGCCCAGCGCCGCGTCGACGGCGCTGACCCCGAAGATCAGCACCGGGATGTACAAGGGCAGGACCAGCAGGGACAGCAGCACGCCGCCGCGCCGCGCACCGAGAATCAGGGCGGCACCGATGGCGCCGATCAGGCTGAGGGTGGGGGTACCGAGCGCCAGGGCCAGGATCAGGATGCCGAAACCACTGGCATCCATGTTCATGAGCACCGCCAACAGCGGCGCCGCGATGATCAGCGGCAGGCCGGTGGTGATCCAATGGGCCGCGACCTTGGCGGCGACGGCGATCTCGAGGGTGATCGGCTGGAGCACCAGAATTTCCAGGCTGCCGTCCTCGAAGTCCGTCTGGAACAGGCGCTCCAGGGACAGCATGGAGGCCAAAAGCGCCGCCACCCAGATGACGCCGGCGGCGATGCGGGCCAGGATGCCCGGCTCCGGGCCGACGCCGAAGGGGAACAGGACCACGGCGATGACGAAGAACATGACCACCATGACGCTGTCCATGCCCTGCCGGTAGGCCAGTTTCAGGTCGCGCCGGAGGATTTCCGTGAAGCTACGCATGGTCCGCGTCCACCACGGTGAAATCGTCCAGGTTGAGGACCTGGGCGTTGTCCAGGTCCAGGTCCTGATGGGTCGAGGCGACGACCATGCCGCCGCCGGCCCGGTGCTCGGCGACGGCATCGCGGAGCGCGGCGATAGCGTCCTTATCGAGGGCCGTCGCCGGTTCGTCCAGCAGCCACAGATCGGCCGGCGCGGCGAGAATTCGGGCCAGGTTGACCCGGCGCTTCTGACCGGCCGAAAGGAAACGGCCCGGAATGTCGGCCAACGCCGCGATGCCGAGGGTCCGCATGGCTTTCTCAGTGTCCGTGGTTTGCGACCTGAGGCCGGCCCAGAAGGCGATGTTCTCGGCCACCGTCAAGACCGGTTTGACGGCGTCGGCGTGGCCCACGTAGTGGATGCGCCGGTGGTGGGCGTCCGGATCGTCGTGGATGCCGGCCTCGGCGTCGTCCCAACGGACGGTGCCGCTGATCGGCCTCAAGAGGCCGGCCATGATCCTGAGCAGGGTCGATTTGCCGCTGCCGTTGGGGCCGCGCAGGACCAGCGCCTCGCCGCCGCCGACGGAAAACGACAGGCCGGCGAACACGGTGCGGCCGCCGCGAAAACAACTCAGTTTCTGGCCGTTCAGCCGGGGCATGCGGGCCGTCCTTTGCCGTAAACGTTGCCGAAACCTAGCCCATGCCGCCGGAAAAAAGAAGCGAAGTCAAAGCATTGACGGAAAACAAAGGCTCAATTCGCGATTCGTAGGCATTGTGGTAGAATCCCTCTCGATACGCTTTGGGAGTCAGAGAGATGGATCACGAGCGCTTTCGGGACTGGTTCTCGCGTGTCGATGAGTTGACGGCGGCGCAGC
>Ga0209568_1000046_pt1 | contig 43245 bp, 37 predicted proteins | sample WorMetOlspDAHAB2_FD_187406 | JGI IMG/M metagenome (GOLD analysis project Ga0209568, IMG submission 187406) | Marine gutless worms symbiont microbial communities from Max Planck institute for Marine Microbiology, Germany - Olavius sp. DAHAB.2... ...
TAGTGGTTAGTGTTTAAATGGAAATACCGCCACTCGCAGTGGGTTTGGCGCACCGCAGGCTGCACTCCCTCTCCCTCCGGGAGAGGGCTGGGGAGAGGGGATCAAACAAGTCTACGCTAGCCATTTGAAAATTTACCACTACCAAATGTCGGTAGTGGTTAATGTTTAAATGAGAACATCGCCGATAGCAATATGTTGGGCACGCCACCGGCTGCACCTCCTCTCCCTCCAAGGGTGTCGCAAAAGCCCCTCTCCCGCCGGGAGAGGGGTTGGGGAGAGGGAATCAAAAGAAGCGATCGGGCGTGGTTAATGAACCCCTCTACGCTGACCATTTAAATATCTACCACTACCAAAATGTCCAGTAAAGGACAAATTGTCATACCGAAAGAAGTACGGGATTCCCTACACTGGGATGTGGGGGTTGAACTGATATTAGTGACATCAGAACATGGTGTCGTGCTACAGACTAAAACCCCGCAAACACACAAAATCCCAGTAAAAGCCCTAAGGGGGTTCTTACAACATACATGTGAGCCTGTTCCAACTGAAACACTTTGTAAACCTGTCGAGTACACTAATGATCGCTTTTGATACCAATTTATTGATTCGCCTTGCGGTCAATGACGATGAATACCAAGCAGATATAGCCGACAAGGTATTGAAATAAAAAGCATAACAAAAAAATGCAGCGGACCCAAAAACGCGGCGTTCGTTTGGTGGTGAATTCAGACTCAGTGGTGCTGCGTTTTTGGGCCCCTGATTTTTGGCGTTAGGCGCAGCAATATATGAAGAAACTTCGCGTCTATCTTGATACCTCAGTAATAGGTGGCTGCTTCGACCCTGAATTTGAAGAATGGTCAGAAGCTTTGATGACAACTTCAAATCGGACAGGATTTACAAGATTACACAAGATTTACAAGATTTTCGTATTTCCTGAATATCCGACGCCCTCTCACACGCTGACCAAACCAGCAAACGCCCTTCACCACAAAAAACCCTGTTCATCCTGAAAATCCTGTTAATCCTGTACCGCGGGAACCTCGGACTTAATCAGAGGTTCCCTAACAGTTACAATAGTTTTCGCGCGTTCCCACGCTGGAGAGACTGTGAAGGCGAGATGCGTCTATCGTGCCCGAGCGCAAGGCGCGATGAGGGGGATGGCGGCCCTTCTGCGATGAGTCGCAACACCGCTATCGGCTGCGCGGCGACGTGCATCGCAGCAAAACATTCACGTGCAACGGGTATCTTATCTCTCAGTGCTCACCCGCCGGGCCGCCGATATGGCCCTCACCGGTCGTACCGCCTTCGGGCTTGGTGCCCAGGGTCGCCTCCGCACCGCCGGACCCACCCTCCGTGTCTTCGCCCCAGTCTCTGGGTGCCCGCGGGGAACGCCCGACCATGATGTCATCGATCTGGTCCGAGTCGATGGTCTCGTATTTGATCAAGGCATCGGCCATGGCGTGCAGCTTGTCCATGTTTTCATCGAGCAGCCCTTGCGCCCGTTCGTAGTTGCGGTCGATGACATTTCGCACCTCCTCGTCGATCAAGTGCGCCGTCTCATCAGAGACGTTTTTGTGCTGGGTCACCGAGTGGCCGAGAAAGACCTCCTGCTCCTCCTCGCTGTAGGTGAGCGGTCCCAGCCGCTCCGATAGGCCCCACTTGGTCACCATGTTGCGGGCGATTTCGGTCGCCCGGTGGATATCGTTCTGGGCGCCGGTGGTCACGCTCTCCGGGCCGAAGATCAGCTCCTCGGCGATGCGCCCGCCGAACAGGCTGGAGATCTGACTCTCCAGGCGTTGCTTGCTCAGGTTGTAGCGGTCCTCCTCGGGCAGGAACATGGTCACACCCAGGGCCCGGCCGCGGGGGATGATACTGACCTTGTAGACCGGATCATGGACCGGCACCAATCGGCCCACGATGGCGTGTCCGGCCTCGTGATAGGCGGTGAGCTTTTTTTCTTCCTCGGACATGACCATGGAGCGACGCTCCGCACCCATCATGATCTTGTCCTTGGCCTTCTCGAATTCCTCCTGATCGACCAGACGCTTGTTGGCGCGGGCGGCGAACAGGGCCGCCTCATTCACCAGGTTGGCCAGGTCGGCGCCGGAGAAGCCCGGCGTGCCGCGGGCGATGATCGAGGCCTTGACATCCTCCCCCACCGGGATCTTGCGCATGTGGACCTTGAGGATCTGCTCGCGCCCGCGCACGTCCGGCAGCGGCACCACCACTTGCCGGTCGAAGCGGCCCGGACGCAGCAGGGCCGGGTCGAGCACATCGGGCCGGTTGGTGGCGGCGATGACGATGACGCCCTCATTGCCCTCGAAACCGTCCATCTCCACCAGGAGCTGGTTCAGGGTCTGCTCGCGCTCGTCGTGCCCGCCCCCCAGGCCGGCACCGCGGTGGCGACCGACGGCGTCGATTTCATCGATGAAGATGATGCAGGGGGCGTGCTTCTTGGCCTGCTCGAACATATCGCGCACGCGGGAGGCGCCGACGCCGACGAACATCTCGACGAAGTCGGAGCCGGAGATGGTGAAGAAAGGCACCTTGGCCTCACCGGCAATGGCGCGCGCCAGGAGGGTCTTGCCGGTACCCGGGGCGCCGACCATGAGCACGCCCTTGGGGATCTTACCGCCGAGCTTCTGGAATTTGGACGGATCGCGCAGGAAGTCGACCATCTCCGTGACCTCTTCCTTGGCCTCGTCGGCACCGGCCACGTCGGTGAAGGTGACCTTGACCTGATCCTCCGAGAGCATGCGTGCGCGGCTCTTGCCGAAGGACATGGCCCCGCGACCACCGGCCCCGCCCTGCATCTGGCGCATGAAGAAAATCCACAGACCGATGAGGATGAACAGCGGGAACCAGTTGATCAGGATCTGCATCAGGATCGAGGGCTTCTCGGGAGGCCCCGCCTTGATCAACACCTTGTTGTTGAGCAGATCGCCCACCAGACCCTCATCGCCGGGGCTGTAGGTGGAGAAACGCTGGCCGGACTGGTTCACCCCTTCGATGGTGCGCCCGGTGATGGTGACCTCCGCGATCCGGCCCTGCTGCACCTGATCGACGAAGTCGGAGTAGGCCATCGCCTGCGGACCGCTCCGGGTCGATGTAAAGTTGTTGAATACCGACATCAGGACGATCGCAATGACCACCCATAGAATCACATTCTTCGCCATGTCGCTCACGGCATGAGTCCTCTTACTCCCACGAAAACCGGCCCGACAGCGCTTTCATTTTCGAGCATATGCTCGGAAAATGGGGGCGCCGGCGGCTTCTATCAAAGCGCACATCCACTTGCTTCAACCTACTATAAAGCATACCCGGTTGCGACTAAATAGAGTTCTCGGCTCCTGGGACGGGAAGATTTCGGCTTACGGCCGGCAACGCGCCTGAAGGAGGCACGCACCTCCTTGTGAAACGCCTCGAAGCCCTCCCCCTGAAAGGTCTTGACCACCAGCGCCCCACCGGGTCTCTGCAACTGCCGGGCCAGATCCAGGACCAGCTCGCATAGATACATCATGCGCGGCTGATCCACCGCGGGATTACCGCTCAAGTTCGGCGCCATATCCGACAGCAACACGTCTACCGTCCTACCCTCCAGGGTTTGCCGGAGTCGCGCCAGGGAGGCCTCCTCGCGGAAATCGGCCTGAATGAAGACCACATCCGGCAAGGGCTCCATCGGCAGGACATCGAGGGCGACGGTCCGTCCCTGGGACCCGACGATCCGGGCCGCTGCCTGGCTCCAACCGCCGGGTGCCGCCCCCAGGTCCACAACCGACATACCAGGGCCCAGGATCCGCTCTTTTTCCTGAATCTCCAGCAGCTTGTACGCGGCACGGGAACGGTAGCCCTCCTGCCGCGCCCGCTTTACATAGGTATCCTTGAAGTGCCGATCGAGCCAGCGTCGGCTGCTCTTGGTCTTAGCCCGCATAGCGCAGTCCCGGGTTGTCTGGCGTTGGTTGTGGGATCCGACGTGTTGGGCCAGTACGCCGTTTCACCTTGATTTTCGGTAGGGAACGCCCGACCTGGCGTTCCGGGTTTGGGTGCAAATTTTTTGGAACGGCACAGAGGCCGTTCCCTACAGGAGAAGTCACAAACGGAAAAATAAGGTGAAATAGCGTACTGGGGCGCGTTCAGAGACTGTCTGAAAAGGTCGCCGGGGACAGGTCGGGTTAGCCGCAGGGATGCGGCCCAACCCGACTTGACGTATCCGGTTAAGTTTCTGTCGGGCCAGGGCGCGCCCCACCACAGCGACCTGCCTCGCTTCATCGAGCGCGCCTGACCCGGCCTACTTGGCTATCGACCTGCTCGGTCCGGTCCTGCCAGGTAAAGTCCGACAGCAGCACCCAGGCCAATGAGCGATTCCTTGTCTCATAATAAGGAGAATTTATGACAAACGCTATAAAACTGTATTTGACGCCTTCATGGGTATATCATTAGAGGGTAATGGTTAAGGTATAAATGGAAACATCGCCTCTGGCAATGGGTAGGGTGCGCTACAGGCTACACCCCCTCCCCCCCCCGGGAGAGGGCCGGGGAGAGGGGATCGAACAAGTCCACGCCAGCCATTTAAAAATTTACCACTACCCATTAGAGTTGTTACTGTTGATAACCATTTGATTTAAAAACATTTTAGGTTCATGGCCTGACTGAGAAATCAGACAATTTCGTTAGTGAAATACTTAGGAGAGAATGCACCATGCCAACTTTCGTGCGTACTGAGAAGTGCGATGGCTGCAAAGGCCAGGACAAGACCGCTTGCATGTACATTTGCCCCCATGACCTGATGAAGCTCGATAAGGACGGGTCCGAGACGGGGCATGCCATGAAGTCCTACAACCAGGAGCCCGAGCAGTGCTGGGAGTGCTATTCCTGCATCAAGATCTGCCCGCAACAGGCGATCGAGGCCCGCCCCTACGCGGATATCGTGCCCCTGGGCGCCTCTGTGCAACCACTACGCGGCACCGACTCCATCATGTGGACCATCAAGTTCCGCAACGGGACCATGAAGCGTTTCAAATTCCCGATCCGCACCACTCCGGAAGGCTCCATCGACCCCTACGGCGGCAAGCCGGAGGCCGACATCGCCAAGATCACGGAGCCCGGCTTCTTCGTACAGGCCAACGGCTACCGCGCCGGCGAGCCCGGTGAGCTGATCAAGAAGTAAGCTCCGATAAGTCGGTTCCAAATCGAATACAGAATCAAAGGTAGAGAGAATGGCCGGAGAATTCGGAAATCCCGAAGTCATCGAGGAAGAAGTTGACATTCTTATCATCGGCGGCGGCATGGCCGCCTGCGGTGCCGCTTACGAGATCGGCCCCTGGGTCAAGGCCGCCGGCGGAGACATCAAGATAAAACTGGTCGACAAGGCCGCCCTGGACCGCTCCGGCGCCGTAGCACAGGGTCTGTCCGCCATCAACACCTACATCGGCAGTGAGCAGGACCCCGCCGACTATGCCCGCATGGTCTCCAACGACCTGATGGGCATCACCCGCGACGACCTGGCCTATGATATGGGCCGCCACGTGGACGAGTCCGTGCACCTGTTCGAAGAGTGGGGTCTGCCGATCTGGAAGACCGACGAGAACGGCGAGCGCCACGACGGCTCCAAGGGTCTCCCCCCCTTGAAGGACGGTGGTAAGCCGGTGCGTTCCGGTAAATGGCAGATCATGATCAACGGCGAGTCCTACAAGTGGATCGTCGCCGAGGCCGCCAAGAAGGCCCTGGGCACCGAGCGTATCCAGGAACGGGTCTTCATCGTCAAGCTGGTGAACGACAAGCACGACAAGAACCGCGTCGCCGGCGCGGTCGGCTTCTCGGTGCACGAGCACAAGCTGTTCGTCTACAAGTTCAAGGCCTGCCTGCTGGCCGCCGGCGGTTGCGTGAATATCTTCCGGCCCCGTTCCGTGGGCGAAGGCCAGGGCCGCGCCTGGTATCCGGTATGGAACGCCGGCTCCACCTACGCCATGGCTGCCGAAGCCGGCGCCGAAATGACCATGATGGAGAACCGCTTCGTACCGAACCGCTTCAAGGACGGTTACGGCCCGGTCGGCGCCTGGTTCCTGCTCTTCAAGTCCCAGGCCACCAACGGCTTCGGCGAAGTCTACATGCAGCGCAACAAGGAGCTGCTGGACGACTATCCCCCCTATGGTCAAGCCACCGTTCCGGCCGCTTGCCTGCGTAACCACCTGACGCTCGAGGAAATGCGCCAAGGCCGCGGTCCCATCTGGATGGACACGGTCACCGCCCTGGCCAAGCTGCGCGAGACCCTGTCTCCCCGCGAGGTCAAGCACCTGGAGGCCGAGGCCTGGGAAGATTTCCTCGACATGTGCATCGGTCAGTGCGGCATCTGGGCGGGCGAGAACATCGAGCCGGAGAAGAGGAACTCCGAGCTCATACCCACCGAGCCCTACCTGCTCGGCTCCCACTCCGGCTGCTGCGGCATCTGGGTATCCGGTCCGGAAGACGTGGGCGCACCCACCGAAGAGACCGAAACCGGGGTCCCGGATCACCTGCCTTCCGGCTGGAATTGGGGCTACCGCGGCATGACCACCGTGACCGGCTTGTTCACCGCGGGTGACGGCGTCGGCGCCTCCGGGCACAAATTCTCCTCCGGCTCCCACGCCGAAGGCCGCCTGGCCGCCAAGGCCATGGTCAAGCTCGTCATGGACAACAAGGACTTCAAACCCGAGTTAGATACCGACGTGGAAATCCTCATCGAGGAGATCTATCGTCCGGTGCGCAACTTCCTGGAGTACAAGGACTATTCCACCGCGATCGACATCAACCCCAACTACATCACCCCGCGGATGCTGCAATTCCGTCTCCAGAAGGTCATGGACGAGTATGTGGCCGGCGTGGCGACCTACTACACCACCAACGCCAACATGCTGGAGCTGGCGGAACAGAAGCTGGAGATGCTCAAGGAAGACTCCCTGAAGATGCGGGCCAAGGACCCGCACGAGCTGCTGCGGGCCTGGGAGAACTACCACCGCCTCCTCACCGCGGAAGCCCACATGAAGCACATCCAGTTCCGCGAGGAATCCCGGTATCCGGGCTTCTATTATCGGATAGACCACAATGTGATCGACGAAGACAACTGGCACTGCTTCGTAAACTCCATCTACGACAAGGAGTCTAAGAAGTGGACCTGCTTTAAGCGGGCGCATACGGACCTGGTGGACAAGTCCAAGCTGTTCAAGTAATCCTCGACAGCTTATATCGAGACTTGAGAATCCGGGCGCCGTGAGGCGCCCGGATTTTTTTGTTCGGCTCTCCGGAGTACGGCGGCAGGTAGTGGTAAATATCAAACTGGTCGAGTGTAGAGCACCTGGAGCGCGGGCAAGCCCGCGCCTACTGCAGATCCGGGTCGTGTCGGAAGTAGGCGCCGGCTTGCCGGCGCTCACGCGATCATTTGAAAATTTACCACTGCCCGGCGGCAATCTGTCTTCGTGGTTCGTGCTTGCGTCCAATCGTATTTGGAAAAAGTGTAACCGTGCGGCGAAAGTTCAGAACCCACAAAAAATAATCCTGTTCATCCTGAAAATCCTGTTAATCCTGTCCTATTGGAATATTGCGACGAGCGTTCAGACGAAACCGCAACCTGTTTTGACTTTAGAGGAGACCGCACCGTGAACGACGAGAGCTTCGACCTTCCCTTCGAGAGCCCCAACCTGCCGCAGCTGCTCACCGCCGACACCAGGTTCAAGTTCCGGTGCTATAAGGGAATCGCCTGCTTCAACGCCTGCTGCGAGCGGGCCGACGTCACCTTGGCCCCCTATGACATCCTGCGTCTGAAGTCGCGCTTCGGTCTGACCTCCGAGGGATTTCTCAGACAATACACGGTCCCCTTCCGGATGGACCAGGATGGCGTGCCCGGCCTCAAGCTGCGCACCGACGACGCAAGCACCTGCGTGCTGCTGGCCGGAGAGGAGGGTTGCAGTGTCTATGCCGATCGTCCGACCGTCTGCCGTTACTACCCGGTGGCCCTCCTCAACATGCGCAAGAAGGACTCGTCCCAGGCCGAGGAGAGCTACTCCCTGATCTCCGAGCGTCACTGCAAGGGCCATCTCGAAGAGCGCGAGATCAGTATCGAAGACTACCGCATCGAGCAGGGGTGCAAGGAGTACGACGACCGGAATCGGGACTGGTACCGGTTGATTCTGAAGAAAAAATCCGCCGGTCCGGGGGTGGGGCGTCCCTCCGAGATGAGCCTGCAGGTCTTCTTCATGGCCTCCTACAACCTGGACATGTTCCGCCGCTTCGTGCTGAGCGAGAACTTCCGCCGGTCCTACCGGCTCAACGACGCCTTCTTTCAGGCGGTCGAAACGGACGACCTCATCCTGATGGACTTCGCCTTCCAATTCTTGCGCCAGGCCCTGTTCGGCGAGAAAAGCATCGCGGAAGTCGAGAATGCCTGGGAGAAACGGGTCGAGGAACGCAAAGAGATCTGGAAGCTACGCACCCAAGCGGAGCTGGTGCGCAAACAGCAGGACGAGGACGATAAATACCGTATCTAGGGGGTGAGCTCAATTAGGGATAACACGATGATTTTACTCGACAGACTAAGATTGCCCGAGTCATCCGGCGGATGTTGTGGCCAATTTCTAATCGCAGCACAACCATCCGGTTAAGCTCAACCCTACCTGCAGGATTATATGCTGGACGACATGGTGCGGGGACTGGGCCTGACGGTGCGCGTCGAGGATGCCCCCTTCGAGCCGCCCTGCGAGCCGGAACCCGGCGCCTACGGACTCGATTTACCCCTCCTGATCTGCAGCCAAGCCCTGGACGCGGCCCGCATTCCGGGCGAGACCGGCGGCTGTCCACACACCGCCGTCCGAGAGGACGCCTCCATGAACCTCGCCGCGCTGCCTATGGAACACCGTCAGCTGTCGGGTTGACACAGTAGCTCTTCGAGCTATACTGAAGGTGTTCCCTTTCATGGGGGTTATTTCTCCTTCCAAAGGTCGTAAGATCATGCAAACCGTCGGCGCCAAAGAAGCCAAAGACCGATTCGGCGATCTGCTGCAATCGGTGCAACGCGAACCCGTCTCTATTTTGCGTAACGGCCGACCGGCTGCCGTATTGGTATCCCCGGACGATTATGCGCACATGGAGGGACGGGGCGAGCGTGTACGTGGGCTCCTGGAAGATATCCGCCGCGAGGCGAGCGCCAATGGGCTGACGCCGGCGATACTCCATGACCTGCTCGCAAACGAGTAATGGTTATCGCTGTGTCTGCGATACCAATGTCTTGATCAGCGGTCTCCTGACCGCCGGTATTCCTTCCAAAATCCTCAGCTATTTCCTGTTGGATGCCGGAAAGCTGGTCTTTTCCGAGGTGACGGCGGGTGAACTGATCCGGACCCTGATGCGGAACAAGCTCGACCGCTATGTTTCGCGTCGAAAACGCCGGGAAGTGCTCCATGAGATACTGTTTTCATCGGAGTTCGTTGTACCCGTCGAATCCAGAACCCTCTGCCGCGACCCGGATGATGATCCGTTACTGGATGCAGCGGTTGCGGCACGGGTCGATTACCTGATTTCAGGAGACGAGGATTTGCAAGTACTCGGGGATGTCGAGGGAATCCCCATCGTGAGCCCGGCGGAGTTTTTGCGTAGGCATGAGTCGCGACAATGAAAGAGAGTGCCCGTTACATCAAGATTGTTGAATGGTCCGAGGAAGATGAGAGCTTTATCGGGCAATGCCCCGGCATAATCGGACCATGCTGCCATGGTTCCGATGAAAAAGCTGGTCTTTTCCGAGATATATTGACCCTAACTACGAATCACACGCATCGACGCGAATGTTCCCGTAGAAACCGCAAAGGCACGGAGGGAACACGGAGAAACGCCCCCTACCTGCTATGAACCCGAGAAGACTCATCAGCTTCGATTGGGCGCTCAAACGCCTGTTGCGCAGCAAGGCCAACTACGAAGTCTTGGAAGGCTTCCTCTGCGAGCTACTCAAACAAGACATCCGCATCCTGGAGATCATGGAAAGCGAGAGCAACCGGGCCAATGCCCGAGACAGGTCCAATCGGGTCGACCTCAAGGTCCGCAATCAGGACCGGGAAATCCTCCTCATCGAGGTCCAATACGAGCGGGAATTCGACTTTCTGCAACGGATCCTGTTCTCCACTGCCAAGACCCTTACCGAGCACCTGACCGCATCCGAACACTATGCCCGGATCAGTAAGGTCATCTCCATCAACATCCTCTACTTCGATCTGGGGCAGGGAAAAGACTATATCTATCATGGCCGGACCCAATTTCTTGGCGTGCACTACCACGATGCCCTCCGGCTGAATGACAAACAACAAAAGCTCTTCGGCAAGCATTATCCCCACGAACTCTATCCGGAATACTACCTGCTGAAGATCAACCAGTTCGACGACATTACCCGAGACTCCTTGGACGAGTGGGTGTATTTCCTGAAGAACGAAGAAATCAAGGAAGAATTTCAGGCCAAGGGGTTGAGAAAGGCCAAGGAAGTCCTGGACATCATGAATCTGGGCGAAGAGGAGAGAAGTGCTTACGAGTGGCATGTGGAAGAGATGCGTTACCAGGCCAGTATGTATCACTCCAGCTTTATGGACGGACAGCTGGAAGGGGAAAAGAAAGGGATGGAGAGGGGGATGGAGCAAGGGATGGAAAAAAGTCGAATGGAGATGGCAAGAATCATAAAACAGGCCGGTGAACCCAAGGAAAAGATTGTGCACTATACACAATTGATGCCGGAAGGAGTGGAAGCTTTGTGACGAGTACTCCTTTTCACCTTATAGGGACCCTGAAAAATTGCCTTCCCGGCAATTTTTCATGTTCGCGTAGATTCGCGCGATTCGTAGTTTTTATTTTCGGATTTTCGCGCAGGTGCCATCGTTTGTGCCGTTGCGATCCCAATTGCCGAATCCTCATGTAAACCACCTTGAAAACGAACGGAGAAAAGCTCGATGAAAACCCCCGCGGATTTTTACAAGCCACTCGCCATCGGTGCGCCGGAGCCCATCCGCGAGCTGCCGATCGCACTCGAACGCACCATCCACTTCCTGCCGCCCCACATCGAGAAGATGCGGGCCAAGGCCGGACAGACTGCCCAGAAGGTGGACGTGCTCCTGGGTAATCTGGAAGACGCCATCCCCATCGAGGCCAAAGAGGCGGCCCGGACCGGATTCATCGAGGTAGCCAAGGCGGTGGATTTCGGCGCAACCGGCCTCTGGACCCGGGTCAATGCTCTGAACAGCCCCTGGTTTCTGGACGACATGACCGAGATCGTCGGGGCCGTCGGCAACAAGCTGGACGTGGTGATGATCCCCAAGGTGGAAGGCCCCTGGGACATCCACTTCGTCGACCAGCTCCTGGCGTTATTGGAGGCCCGCCACGGAATTGGAAAACCGATCCTGATCCACGCCATTCTGGAGACGGCCCAGGGCGTAAAAAACGTCAACGAGATCGCCCAGGCCAGCCCCCGCATGCACGGCATGAGCCTGGGCCCCGCCGATCTGGCCGCGTCCCGGGGCATGAAGACAACGCGCGTGGGCGGCGGCCACCCCTTCTACGGCGTCATCGCCGATCCCCCGAAGGACAAGGAAGGCGAGGAGAACAAGGAAGAGCGGGCCTTCTACCAACAGGACCTCTGGCACTACACGGTGGCGCGCATGGTGGACGCCTGCCAGTCCAACGGGCTGCGCGCTTTCTACGGTCCCTTCGGCGACTTCCAGGACGGCGCGGCCTGCGAGGCCCAGTTCCGCAACGCCTTCCTGCAAGGCTGCGTGGGCGCCTGGACCCTGCATCCGAATCAGATCGAGATCGCCAAGCGGGTCTTCAGCCCCGAAGTCGAAGAGGTGCGCTTCGCCAAACGCATTCTCGAGGCCATGCCGGACGGCTCGGGCGCGGTGATGATCGACGGCAAGATGCAGGACGACGCTACCTGGAAACAGGCCAAGGTGATCGTCGACCTGGCCCGGCTGGTGGCCGCCAAAGACCCGGAACGGGGCGCCGCCTACGGGTTATAGGGGCTGGTTGGGAATCATTTTTTGCCGCCAATGAACGCGAATCGGTTGCAATCGGTTTACCCTCATCGACGATTCTTGGTCCATCCTTACGTTTTATACTGCCACACGGCACAATCTGCGCATTTCACTCCCTCTCCCTCCGAGGGTGTCGCAAAAGCCCCTCTCCCGCCGGGAGAGGGGTTGGGGAGAGAGGGTCAAAGGGCGAGATCGGTCCTTCTCGGTGCCTTTTGCGACACCCTCCCTCCGGGAGAGGGCGGGGGAGAGGGGGAAATTCAAAAGCTTGGATTGTGCCGCGTGGCAGTATATTCGCGGCCATTTGCGTTTATTTGCGGACCAATTTTCCGTGAAGATCCAGAATGATCCAAAATGAGGGTGTTTTTTCGATAGATATGAGCGATCTACAAAATAAAGGCGATGCCTACGACAGCCCCTGGAAAGAGGTGCTCGAGCACGCCTTTCCCGAGTTCATGGCCTTTTATTTCCCGGAGGCATACGCCCAGATCGATTGGGCATGGGGCCACGAGTTCAAGAACACCGAGCTGCGCCAGGTGGTGCGTGACGCCGAGCTCGGCAAACGCTTTGCCGATACGCTGGCGCAAGTCACCCTCGATGATGGCGAGCAACGTTGGATCTATATCCATATCGAGGTCCAGGGCCGACGCGATACCGACTTCGCCAGGCGCATGTTCACCTACAACTACCGGCTCTTCGACCGCTACGCCCGTCCCATCGCCAGCCTCGCCGTGCTGGCCGATGAGGATGCCGGGTGGCGACCCGACCACTATGGCTTCGAGGTCCTGGGTTGTCGCCATACCCTGGAATTTCCCGTGGTCAAGCTCCTCGACTATGCGGACCGCGTTGAGTCGCTGGAAGCGAGCCCCAACCCCTTCGCCTTGGTGACCGCCGCGCATCTGCGCACCCGTCAGACCAGGAACGATCCCCAGGCCCGGTATCGGGCCAAGCTGGCACTCGTGCGTTCGCTGTACCGGCAAGGCTGGGACAGGCAGCGCATATTGGACCTCTTTGCTATCCTGGATTGGATGATGCGTCTGCCCGATACACTTGAACAACGGCTCTGGCAGGCGATCGAAACCATCGAAGGAGAAACCAAAATGCCCTACGTCACCAGCGTTGAACGATTGGCTATTCAGAGAGGGATGCAACAAGGCCTGGAGCAAGGTAGGCTGGAAGGGAAGTTGGAAGGGAAGCTGGAAGGGAAGTTGGAAGGGAAGCTGGAAGGGAAGTTGGAAGGGAAGCTGGAAGGGAAGCTGGAAGGGAAGTTGGAAGGACTGGAGCGCCTGCTTGTCAAGCGCTTCGGCCCCCTCGACGAAGTGACCCGTCGGCGCCTCGATACGGCCACCCTGGAGCAGCTCGATCTGTGGGCCGATCGCATTCTGGATGCAGCCACGATAAATGCCGTGTTCGAGGGGCATTGACGCGAGAGGATGCTGAGCAAAAAATTCACGCCTCGTCGGTCTGAAGCGAAGCCTCGTTATCCACCAGTCGCTGGTATGGGAGCACCCCGAGTCCGAGCGGATCGGTTATCCGCTGGTGGAGGTGATCTCCTCGGGTGTTGCCGGCAGCAAAACGCTCAGCTTCGCGACCGTGGATTTCGATACGGCCGCGGCCGACCCGACGGTTCGGGTCCGCGTCGTGTCCGGCGACGGCCTGGTGCGCCGAGACAAGTCTTGGCGGCTCTCAACCCTCAGCGCTGAATAGCGGCCTCCTGGGCGGCGGCCGGCAGGCGGACCTCGTGGAAGTATCGGATGGCCTTTTCCCGCTTGGCGGTGGATCGCCGGACTTGAAATCGAGCTCGATGCCCATGGCGTGAAGGAGTAAACCCTGACCTTCGGGTTTGTCGCCTAATGGTACAGAATTTACAGGATATTATAATTTTTGGTAATGGTTAAGGTATAAATGGAAACATCGCCTCTGGCAATGGGTAGGGCGCACTACAGGCTACACCCCCTCTCCCCCCGGGAGAGGGCCGGGGAGAGGGGATCGAACAAGTCCACGCCAGCCATTTAAAAATTTACCACTACCTAATTTTTATTTAAGAAAAGAAATCCTGTTAATCCTGCATCATCCTGTTAATTTTTTCGGTAATGGTTATCCAAGAACGGGGTTTTGATCCTCAGCCCGGTCATGTCCCAGTTTTCCAACCACTTCCCGAATTTCATAGTGGCCTCTTTTGGTCGTTTTTCAGGGTCTCATCGACCCGGAGGGTGATGGTTGCCTCGTTCATGGCGACGGCCCCCTTGTGTGTTACAGGTTTAGTATAGGGGAGCACGTCGGCGTGTCGGATCAGCACAATGGCAAAAGTGGTTTTTCGGGAGAGCGTGGATTCGGGAGTAGTTTTTTTTGCGATGGGGATATATGCCAATCCATCTCTTCGAGAGGAACCGCACCGAGCAGTGGCTCGGCACCATGCGGAAGCTCGATGGCACGGACATGGCAGGTGCGGCCCGCAACCTCGATTTCGACGATTCCGAATATTCGGTATTCGTGCTCTCCTCCATCTGCAATGTAAACCCATACCTTATCCAGCTCTTCCAGCTTGAGTCGGCTTATTATCTCTGATGGAAGGGCCAGCTCTGCCGCCCCGGAATCCACCAATGCGTCGCATGTGACATCCGCTCCTTTTTTATCATCCGCAAGTCTTGTAGGTCGGGTTAGGCGCGCCTTCGCAGGTTGGCGTGTGTTAGCGAGGCCGAACGCGCCGTAACCCGACATCCAAGGCTGGCCTGCGACATCGTGTGTCGGGTTACGGCGCGCTCGAATCTTGTGGCCCAACCAAACACACCCCAGCACGCGCCTAACCCGACCTACAAGACTGATTAGCAATGAGCACTGGATTCCGGCAATCCCTGCCGGAATGACGTAGTCCTGGATTGTTTAGCGTTGGTTGTAGGATCTGTCGTGTTGGGTTACGCCTCTCACCTAGCGCCATCGATCGCTTGATCGATGGCGCTAGGTGAGGGGCTAACCCAACCTACACGCAAAGCAAGGTCCGCGCGGGCAGACCGCACGGGGGTAATATGGGTGTAGGTTGAGTTAAGACGCCGGCACTGATCCGGCAGACAATCAGCGAGCCTGTATGCGTCGCAACGCAACACGTCCGGTCCCCCAGGCAGTACCAAATAATTCAGGATTGCTAACCCAGCACCGCCGTTGCCTGCATGGTGGTCTTGCCGTCCGGTCCCTGGGCTTCCAAGGCAACCGTATCGCCCTCCGGGCGACCCATGAGCCGGAACGGGTACAGGTCGAACAGGGGCGCCCGGCCCTGAAAGCTGAATTCGGCGATGCGTCGGCCGGGGTTGTGTTTTCCGGTCAGCCCCGCGAGCATGACCGCGGTCAGGGGACCATGGACGACCAGGCCCGGATAGCCTTCTTCATCAAGGGCGTAGGGGCGGTCGTAATGGATGCGGTGGGCGTTGAAGGTCAGGGCGGAGAATCGAAACAGCAGGACGGTATCGGGCGTGATCTCCTCGACCCAGGCACCGGTGGGGACTTCGGGCAGGGAGGGAAGGGGTACCGGCGCCGGAATCCGCGGACCGGGCTCCTTGTAGACGATGTCTTGCTCTTCTTCGATGCGGACCTCGCCCCCTTGCCGGAGCCGATAGCGCACGGTGACGAACACCAGCTTCCCGGCCTTGCCGGATTTCTCCTTGACAGCGAGGATCTCGCCTTCGCGAGCCGCCGGCTCCCCGATGGTGAGGGGACGGATGAAGCGGGTCCGGGCACCGGCGAACATGCGTCGCGGCAGCGTGACGGGCGGGAAGAAACCGCCGCGCTTGGGATGGCCGTCGCTGTCGATCCGCGAGCGGGGGGCTTTGGGCAGGAAGTAGAACCAGTACCACAGGGGGGGCAGGGGATCACCACGGGTCATGGGCTCCCCATCCAGATCCAGCATGGCGGCCGCGGCCTGGGCCGGAAATTCGGAGATGGTCTCTTCCCGGATCTCCTGGGACCCGACCCAGTCGGTCAGTGGTTTGTTTTGGGGCTTGTTCTGATCGCCCATCATGAAATCTCCGGTGGCGGATAAGTATTAGTTCAAAAACAACGTGAACAAGCGATTGCGATTTCGTCTGAACCCTTGTCGCCATATTCTAAGATGTTCAATTTGTGGTAGTGGTTAGTGTTTAAATGGAAATACCGCCACTCGCAGTGGGTTTGGCGCACCGCAGGCTGCACTCCCTCTCCCTCCGGGAGAGGGCTGGGGAGAGGGGATCAAACAAGTCTACGCTAGCCATTTAAAAATTTACCACTACCCAATTTGTTTTTGAACCGTTCCTAAGCTTTGAGTGGGGGCCTATTCGATCCCCTCTCCCCAACCCCTCTCCCGGAGGGAGAGGGACGTTGGGTGCCTACGGGAACATCCGTGTGAATTTCATGGAATCTCCACTGGTCCGGCAACCACGCCCGCCTCTCGCAAGCGGCCGATCTCGGCGTCGCTCAACCCCAGGTCTCGGCTCAGGATCTCGTCCGTGTGCTCGCCCAGTAGCGGGGCCCGACGCGGAGGCTCACGGCTGAAAGCGCCGAAGTCGATGGGTGAGCCGGGGACCGGATAGCTGCCGATGCCGGGCTGCTCGAGCTCGGAGAACATGGGGTTGGCGGTGGAGACCCGAGGGTCCTCTGCCAGCATTTGCCCAAAAGTGCGGTAGGGACCCCAACAGACACCGGTGCCTTTAAAAGCTGCTTCGATCTCCGCCAGGGTGCGTTGGGCACACCAGGCGCGAATGGGCACCGAGATTTCCTCGCTGGCGAGAAAGCGGTCGCCTTCTTTTTTGAAATCGAGCCCCAGCCTGGTTTCGATGGCGCCGATCGCGTCGCTGAGGCCGGTGGTCTTGAGCAATTCTTTCCACATGTAGCCGGTTACCACCACGATATAGAGCCAGCGCCCGTCGCTGGTCTCGAACTCGCTGCCGTAGGCGCCGTAGAGGTAGTTGCCGTAGCCTTTTCTATCCTCCTGGTTGATCTTCGCCTCCTGGATGAATCCCAGGTGGCCGGTCATGGCGAAGGCGATGTCGGACAGCGCCAATTTGACCAGCTGCCCCTCACCCGTCAGGCGTCGGTGACGCTCGGCGGCCAGGATCGCCAGGGCCAGATTGACCCCGGCCAGGGCGTCCCAGGCCGGAAGGACGTGATTGACCGGCCGCGGCGGGCCCTCGGCATGATGGTTGCCGGTGACGAAGGGAAACCCGGCGGCGCAGTTGACCGTGTAGTCCACGGCCGAGGTCCCGTCGGAGCTGCCGAGGAGGTTGACCATAATCAGATCTTCCCGGCGTTTTTTCAACTCCCCGTAGCTCATCCAACCCTTGTCGGCCCGCAGGTTGGTCGAGAAGATGCCTTTGCCTTCGCCGGGGGCGGCGATCAACTCGCCCAGGAGCTCCTGGCCCTCCGGCTTGGTCGCGTCGATGGCGAGGGAGCGTTTGCCCTTGTTGAGACCGACCCAATAGAGGCTCTTGCCGTTCTTGGTGATGGGCCATCGGCGGGCATCGATGCCGCCGCGAAGGGGGTCGAAGCGGATGACGTCCGCGCCGAGCTGGGCCAGGGTCATACCGCCGAGGGGGCAGGCGACAAAGGCCGAGGACTCGACGACGCGGAGACCTTCCAGGATCTTGAACATGAATGTCCTCCGGTACTAAGGGCTGTTGACATAATCATATGCCAACTGCTAATAGGAAAAAATGGTAGTGGTGAATTTTTAAATGGCTAGCATAGACTTTTCTTTGACCCCCTCTCCCCGGCCCTCTCCCGGGGGGAGAGGGGGTGTAGCCTGTAGTGCGCCCTACCCATTGCCAGAGGCGATGTTTCCATTTATACCTTAACCTATACCTTAACCATTACCTGCTCGCCGATATGGCCGACGTTGAAGACCTGACCGAATTGGAAGACCAATAATTCGCCGTGACTGCGAAATCCCACAGCCATACCGGCGTACAGCTTCTGTATGACTGACAGGTGCACAAGAAGATGCCTTGGGCATGAAATCCGTCTCTCGTTCCGGGGAAAGAAACGATGATCGACATGCGTTCGCGGAAAGCAATTCCGGTCAGAGACCGTCTGATCCTGGCGCTGGATGTGCCTGACAGGGATACCGCTCTGGAGACGGTGGAACTGCTCGGCGATTCAGTCAATTTCTACAAGCTCGGCCTGGAGCTCTTCATGTCCGGCAGCTACTTCGAGCTAGTGGAGCAGCTACTCAGGCGCGGCAAGCAGGTTTTCTGCGACCTGAAGCTCTTCGACGTACCGGAAACGGTGGCCCGCGCGGTGCGTCAGCTCAAGGATCGGGGCGTGGACTTTACGACCGTGCACGGCAACGACTCGATGCTCCGGGCCGCGGTCGGCGAAAAGAACGGACTGAAGATTCTTGCCGTCACAGTGCTGACCAGCCTGGATCGGGGCGACCTGGAGGACCTCGGCTTCCAGTGTGATGTGGAGAGCCTGGTGCTCTCGCGCGCTCGACGCGCATTGGAGCTCGGCTGTGACGGCATCATTTCGTCGGGTCTGGAAATTTCGTCCTTACGAAAAGACCTTGGCGACCAGCTTATCATCGTGGTTCCCGGCATTCGTCCGGTGCAGAACCGTCCGCTGGACGATCAAAAGCGTGTCGTCACCCCCACCCAGGCCTTCCAGGACGGTGCTGATTATATCGTGGTCGGACGACCCATCCGTGACGCCGAGGATCCACGCGCCAAGGCCGAAGCGATCCAAGCTGAAATCGCGGTTGTTTTTGCTTGAGCCGAGCCGGTCCCGGTGCTGTTCGGCGTTGCCCGAGAAGGTGTCGTGTTGCGTTACGCCGCGTTCAACGCCATGCTCCCCTAGACGTTTTCTCGCGCGGCTAACGCAACCTGGTAATGGTTAAGGTTTAAATGGAACCATTACCACTGGCAGTGGGTTTGGCGCTCTAATAGGCTATACTCCCCCTTCCTCCGGGAGAGGGCCGGGGAGAGGGGATCAAAACAAGTCCACGCAAACCATTTAAAAACTTACCACTACCCACAAAGAATCCTCCAAGCCGAGAGTGGAAGCGTGGTCGGCCACAATGGCGTGTTGGTCAAGAGAACGCCGAAGCTGTTCAGCCGTTTTCTTCGCTTCCCGATGTATAAAGGGGACAATTTTCTCATGGGTCTACATTCGGAAGCGTTCTTGTGGGAAGTGTAAGACGCTGGACCGCCAGCCTTGTGGTAGGTTTTGGAACCACGAAGAATTTATGTTGGATTTGAGCGGTTTTCAGGTCTTTTGGCAGGATCATGAGGACGTTACCTCGGCCTCCCCCCACTTCCCACATCGGCCTGAACCGGCGCTCCTCGAACTTTTGGTTCCCCCACGAAGGATCGCCCAGCAGTACCAGGCCGTCCTTGGAGATACCCCGCACCACAGAGAAGTGGTTGAAGCGGTCCTGCCCGCGCGGGCGGAGGTTGGCAATGATAGGGGCTTTGAGAAACTTAAGTTGCTCGAAATCAAGTGCCGCGCCAAACGCCCTAAACCCAAACTTCTCAACCACATGCTTGAGCTTGACAAAAGAGGTGGCGGCCTCGGTAAGGCCCGCTTTGGCGATTTCATGTAAGACCATCCGCTCGGACACATCCACGCCATAGAAGTACTTCAAGATCGTTGCCGTTGCAGCCGCCCCGCAAGACGTATCCAGGCTTTGTTTCACAATCCCAGCGTCGCGAAAATCCTTCCAGGTTTTGATTGAGATGCTGCCCCGTGCCCGAGTGTAGTTTAGGTGAATCTCGCCCGCGCTTACCTGCACTCCCATAACGCATAAGAGTGTGCCTAACAAAGCCGGGGCCGTCCTGCTAAGGGTTTACCTTAACCTTAACATGCTGCGTTCTTTGCGCGCTACAACGCCTTTAAAAGGGCAGGAGATAAATACGCGTCGAAAAAGGCACCTGCGCCGCGAGCGGCACTAGCTGAGGCAAGGAAGACCCACGCTCCACAATGGATTGCTACCATGTCTGGCGACATCTGTTTAATGCACCTATTACCTTGCAAGCGGACGTGGTATAAGCGGGGGAGAATAAGCCACAAAACAATCAAGGCCCCCATGCTCCAAAAGGATACAAGAAAGCTAAACCGTATCTGCTCAACAGGAAGGGATCCAATATTGTATCGGTATAGATCAAACAAGAGCATCAAAAACGCCAAAATCAGCGTTGGTATTACTACATACGGAAGCTGATCATCACGCGAGATCACCCCCTTTGCTCGCGCTAAATAGGGCCTTAGCCAGAGCCTGTTGAAGAGCGCCAACAGGAGTAAATATACAGGAACACTAGTCCATAGAGCAGAGGGGGCCATGTCAAAAGCATAACCAGGCCGTATAAAAAACTCCACCCCCAGCATATGGAGAGCAGCACTCGGTATAACGGGAAAGCTAAAAACGAATAGCCCAAGAAGAGGGAAAGCAAAAAAAACCATCTTGAGCGCAGAGGGGGGTTCAGCAAACCGAAACTACTACACACATGTTAGAAAACACGAATGCCGGATTAAGGGCTTTTGCAAGCTCTTTTTTAGAGTAGAAACCCAAACGAAAACCCCAGAAATCCCAAACCGCCTCAGCTAACAGCCAAAAGAGAAACAACGCGCCTAAAGGGATAATGATATAAGGGATTTCCTTGTCAACGTCAACAGGTATCTTTTTGTCTCTTTGTGAACGCCACAAAGCCCCTACGAGAACTAATGCTAGTAAAACAACAAGAGTAAAATCCGGGGAGACAAGGAGATCGCTGGTCATTGCCCAATGCGCCGTATTGCACCCCTAACCTCACGTGCGGCACTTCCAAGATTGTAGTCATGCCTACGCAGTAAGTCCTGGAGGCCGGCCATTGTGGCGCTAGGCCCTCCTAGATAGTCAACAAGGGCACCTCCAGCTCCCACCGGAATTGCAGTAAAAATACCTGTAGAGGCTAACCCGATCAGGGAGGACATGAACATATATTCACCGAATAATCCAGCCATTCCCATGCCCTGGGACCCATATTCATAAGGGGAGGTGGTAGTGGTAAATTTTATAGGAAAAAGAAAAAAAGACAAGTTCTTGTAGCGCGATCTCATAATAATTCAGGACTGCTCAGCCGGCTATCCGGGCCCGGACCACATCCGCCAGACGGTCGGCGATGGAGGTCACCTGGGCTTCGTCCGCCCCCTCCGCCATGACCCGGATCAGGGGCTCGGTACCGGACGGACGCAGTAGCACGCGCCCGCATTCGCCAAGCTCCTGCTCTGCTGCTCCGATGGCCTCCTGTACTTCTGGCAAGCCGATGACCTCTTTCTGCTCATCCAATCGGATGTTGATCAGTCGTTGGGGATACTGCTGCATTTCACCCACCAGGTCCCCGAGATCCCGGTCGGCATTCTTCATCGCCGCGAGCACCTGGAGCGCCACCACGATGCCGTCGCCGGTAGAAGCGCGGTCCCGGCAGATGATGTGCCCCGAGGGTTCACCACCCAGGATTCCGTCGTCCCGTTTCAGACGTTCCATGATGTAGCGGTCGCCCACCTGAGTACGTACAAAACCTACGTCGAGTCGCCGCAGGGCGTGCTCCAACCCCAGGTTACTCATCAGGGTACCCACGACCTCGCCCTTGAGGCATCGCTGCTCCAGGCGCGATTTGGCGACGATGTAGAGCAGCTGGTCGCCATCGACCAGATTACCGCCCCCATCCACCATCAGCACCCGGTCTCCGTCCCCGTCGAAGGCCACCCCGAGATCCGCATCCTCCCGTACCACGGATGCCATGAGCGCACCGGGGTTGGTAGAGCCGACCTCCCGATTAATATTGAACCCGTCGGGCTCGTCCCCGATGGCGATAACCTGCGCCCCGAGCTCCTCGAATACGTCCGGTGCCACGTGGTAGGTCGCCCCATTGGCGCAGTCCACCACTAATTTCAGCCCCCTGAAGTCCATGGTCGCCGGGATGGTGCTCTTACAGAACTCGATGTAACGGCCACGGGCATCGTCCAATCGCTTGACCTTGCCCAGCTGCGCGGGACCGACCGTTTGCAGCGGTTGGTCGAACTTACGCTCGATTGCCGACTCGACCTCGTCCGAGAGCTTGTCTCCGTCCGCCGAGAAGAACTTGAGACCATTGTCCTCGTAAGGGTTGTGAGAGGCACTGATCACGATACCGGCAACACCGCGCAGGGTACGGGTGAGGTAGGCGATGGCGGGGGTGGGCATGGGGCCGAGTAGTCGAATGTCCACGCCGGCGGCGACCAAACCGGCCTCCAGAGAGGATTCGAACATGTAGCCCGAGATGCGGGTATCTTTACCGATCAGCACCTTGCCGCCCTGTCCTTCGCCGAGTACACGCCCCACGGCCCAACCCAGCTTGAGCGCGAAGTCCGGCGTGATGTTCCCCTCACCCACCCGCCCCCGAATGCCATCGGTACCGAAATATTTGCGCGTCATATTCTCACCCTTCCGCCAGTAGAAAACCCGAACGATCATTCAGGCTTTCCGAAGCTGCGCACCGCCCAGGCCACCCGCAGGGCGTCCACCGTAGCGGCCACATCGTGCACCCGCACCAAGCGGGCACCTCGCTCGACCGCCAGCACCGCGGCCGCGAGGCTCCCCGCCAGACGCTCGGTGACCGGCCTGCCGGTGAGATCACCGATCATGGACTTGCGCGACAGGCCTACCAGGACCGGAGACCCGAGCGAGCACAGCTCGCCAAGCCCCACCAGCAACGCGAGATTGTGCACCAACGTCTTTCCGAAACCAAGGCCGGGATCCACGATTATACGATCCGGGGCCATACCGGCCTTGACGCAGACCTCGATCCGCCGGCGCAGGAAGTCCCGAACCTCGGACACCACAGCGCGATATGCCGGTGCCGCCTGCATGGTTCTCGGCTCTCCCTGCATGTGCATCAGGCACACCGGCACACCGGCCTCGACTGCGGTTTTCAAGGCCCCCGGCCCACGCAAGGCACACACATCATTGATCATCCCGGCCCCGGCATTCACCGCGGCGCACATGACCTCCGGCTTGCTGGTATCGACGGAGATAGGCACGGAAACCCGGTGACCGAGGGCCTCGATCACCGGCACCACCCGCTCGATCTCCTCGCGCACCGAGACCGGAGCGGCCCCCGGCCGCGTAGACTCGCCGCCGATATCGAGAATATCGGCCCCCTCTTCCACCATGCGCTCCGCGCGGCGCAACGCACGGTCGATGTCGAAAAAATCACCCCCGTCCGAAAAGGAATCGGGAGTGACATTCAAGACGCCCATCACACATGGACGGGACAGGTCCAGCGACCTGCCCGCGCAGTCCAGCATGGCAGTACCGGTAATATTTATTTGGGGTAGTGGTAGTTTTTCAAGTGGGCACAAAAAACCCCTCTCCCGCCGGGAGAGGGGTTGGGGAGAGGGGATCGAATCGGTTCTCACTTTAAACTCACCCACCACCCTATTTGGTTCTTCACATTGCTGAAAGGGCATCCATAGCTGTCGGGCCCCGCGTGATTATATCCCGAGCAGGAGCTAACCTTCGTTGCGTCCCCCGCGCTTGTCCGCCGCCCTGTCGAGTCGTGCGCCAAGGTTCCGGATCTGCGGGGGTCCGCCTCCTCTGCGCCGGCAAGCCGGCGCCTACATCCAACGTGACTCGGATTTGCTGTAGGCGCGGGCTTGCCCCGTACCTATCGCTTGGGCGCACCTTGGTATCGCTGGTTTTCTCGGCGATAGGTGCGGGGCGAGCCCGCGCTCTTTAAGCACTCCCGGAATATCATATTCCAACCCGCACGCAATGAACCCTTCGGGTGTCACTGAGCCTGGTTTCCGCAGGATAAGCCCGGGTACACTCGGGTCCGGCCTCCGGGCATCTGGGGTGAAAGTGACAGCCCGGCGGCGGCTGGGAGGGGGAAGGCATATCGCCTTCGAGTCGGATGACTTCGCGGCGCAGGTCCCGGTCGACCGTAGGTACGGCGGAGAGCAGGGCCTTGGTGTAGGGGTGACGGGGATCGTCCAGGACTTCGGCGACGGTCCCGCGCTCGACGATGCGGCCCAGATACATGACGGCTACCTGGTGGGCCAGATAAGAGACCACGGAGATGTTGTGGGTGATGAAGAGGTAGCTCAGGCCCAGGTCGCGCTGGAGCTGCCGGAGGAGGTTGAGGATCTGGGCCTGGACCGAGACATCCAGGGCGCTGGTGGGCTCGTCGCAGACAATGACCTTGGGCTCCACCGCCAGGGCGCGGGCGATGCAGATCCGCTGGCGCTGCCCGCCCGAGAATTCGTGGGGGTAACGGTCCGCGGCCTCGGCGGGCATTCCCACCCGATCCAGCAGGGAATGCACCCGCTCCAACCGTTTTGCCCGACTGGGCTCGATGCGGAGGGCCTGGAGGCCTTCGCCCACGATATCGCCTACCAGCATCCGGGGATTCATGGCGGCGAAGGGGTCCTGGAAGATGATCTGCAGATCCTTACGGTAGCCGCGCATGGCCCGGCCGCCGAGCCGGGTCAGCTCGGCGCCGTTGAAGCGCACCGTCCCGCCGGTGCTGGGGATGAGTCGCAGGATGCCCTTACCGACCGTGGTCTTGCCGCAGCCGGACTCGCCCACCAGGGCCAGGGTCCCACCCGCGTGCAGGTCCATGGAGACCCCGTCCACGGCCTTGACGTGACCCACGACCCGGCGAAAAACGCCCTTGTGGATCGGAAAGTGGACCTTGAGGTCGTCCGCCCGCAGCACCGTCGCGCCCATCCGAGCGGGGAGGGCGGCACTCTCGGTTACCGAACCTTCGGAGCCTGCGTCCACGGTCGGCTCGCCGTCTTCCCAGAGGTGACATCTCACCCGATGCCCCGAAGCGGGGGCATGCCAGGCGGGCGCCTGGTCCCGGCAGTGGTCCAGCACCCGATGGCAGCGGTCGGCGAATCGACAGCCCTGGAACGGTCGGTCCAATGGCGGCACCCGACCTGGGATGACGGCCAGGGTGCCGGCGCGCTTCTCGGGCGCCGGTAGACTCGCCATGAGCTTGTTGCTGTAGGGATGGGTCGGGCGGGCGAAGAAGTTGGTGACCGTCGCCGTCTCCAGGATCTGACCGGCATACATGACGGCGAGTCGATCCGCGGTCTCGGCCACTACGCCGAGGTCATGGGTAATGAGCAGCACCGCCATGCCGGTCTCGCGCTGCAGGCCCTTGAGCAGCCGCAGGACCTGGGCCTGGATGGTGACGTCCAGGGCCGTGGTGGGCTCGTCGGCGATCAGGAGCTCCGGGGTCCTCGCCAGGGCCATGGCGATCATGACCCGCTGCTTCATGCCGCCGGAGAGCTGGTGCGGATATTCGCCGCTGCGCCGCTCCGGGTCCGAAATGCCCACCGCGCTCAAGAGCTCCCGCACCCGCTGCGGCGTCCGATGGCGGGCACGGTCCTCCCGCAGCCGCACGGCCTCGGCGATCTGCCGCCCCACTGTCAGTACCGGATTCAGGGAGGTCTGGGGCTCCTGGAAGATCATGGCCATGCGCCCGCCCCTTACTCCGCGCATGGCGCGCTCGGGCAACGCCAACAGCTCGGTGTCCCCGAGTCGCACGGAACCCTGGGTAATGCGTCCGGAAGGCGGCAGCAGCCGCATCAGGGACAGGGCCGTCATGGACTTGCCGCAACCCGACTCCCCGAGCAGGGCGAAGGTCTCACCCCGGCGGAGCTCCAGGTCGACGCCGTCCACCACCCGCACGGGTCGGCCTTCGGAGCCGAGGAGGGTGGTCAGCCCGCTGACCCGGAGCAGGGGATTGGTCATGTCGATCAAAGCTACCGGCAATCCTGCATTATTTCGGTGCTGTGGTCGTGATGGATTTTCGGCAGTGGTTAAGGTTTAAATGGAAACACCGCCAATAGCGGTGTGTCGGGTACGCCACCAGCTACCCCCCTTGTCTCCGAGAGTATCACAAAAGCCCCTCTTCCGCCGGGAGGGAGACGCAAACTGCCTGTACCGTACCTCCACGGAAAAAGTGGGAACCGATTCGATCCCCTCTCCCTTTACCCCGCACCTATTGCCGGTAGCTCCGACAGCACCTCTACCGGCTCCCCCCGGCGATAGGTGCGGGGCAAGCCCCTCTCCCGGCGGGAGAGGGGCTTTTTGTGCCCACTTGAAAAACTACCACTACCGACTCTTTTTATGTTGGACAAGACTGTGCATTGCATCAGTGCCATTTTTAAGAGAAAATTATAATGGAGTCTGTTAAAAGCTAACAGCGTCTTCGGGAGAGACCGTGAAGCGTGCCGAGCGTTTCCCTCGGCTCCCGGAGGTGGGTGATTGAGGTTGCGGGGGCATTTATACTTAGAATTATGAAGAAATTAACTTATTATTTAGCTTAAAGGCGAATGATGTTTACTATATCTTATTGTTTTGTAAGAGATTATTCTATGATTTGCTCGAATTTAAAAAAGTAAATATTGTGAATTATCAAAGTATAACATGCACACACAACATACAACAAAAATCGCTTTTCTGATCCTGCTGGTGGCCGTCTTTGCGTCTCCCTGCATTGCCGCCGATCAGGTGCCGTCGTTCAAGCAGATCTATGCTTCCAACGACAGGAACGAGCTTATGGCTTGGGGTCAACGTTATGCGCAGGGTGTCGGTGTGGCCAAGGATACCCATAAGGCCATCAAGCTCTTATGCAAGTCCGCCCGTAAAGGAGACACGGATGCCATGTTCGAGCTTGGTCAGCTCTACGCCTTCGGACAGGGCATAGAACGCGACTGGGATCTCGCCAGCGCCTGGTACCGGAAGGCGGTCAAGGACAGGAGCCGCAAGGCCCAGGCGATGATCGAAATCCTCAAGACGCGGAACCGGCCCAAAAAACGTGAGGTATCCTGCCCCCTGCCTACCAGCGGGGGTATCAAGATGCAGGTTGCCGACCATACCCGCACCTATACCCATTCCTTCTCCGTCTCCAAAGAAATCGACCGCATAGTGCGTTCCATAGCACCCAGGTATCAGCTGGATCCGAACCTGGTGTTCGCGGTGATCGAGGCCGAATCCAGCTTCAACCCCAAGGCACTCTCCTCCGGGAATGCCCAGGGTCTGATGCAGTTGATCCCGGCGACGGCGAAGCGTTTCGGGGTCAAGAATGTCTGGGACCCGGAGCAGAACCTGAAGGGAGGCATGGCCTATCTGCGCTGGCTGCTCGACCATTTCGAGGGCAATGTGGAGCTGGCATTGGCCGGCTACAATGCCGGTGAAAGGGCCGTGGAACGCTACCAGGGCATTCCCCCGTATGCGGAGACCCAGAAGTACGTCAAACGCATCATCAAACGCCCCGGCCTCGGCGGTTGAGCCGACCGCTCATCCATTCCGCGGTTTGATCGTCAGCAGCTCAGGGGGACCAAAGGGAAAGGGGACCAAGCTGGGCGGGCCGGATTGCCCGCCGATCAACGGCTCGCCACCCCGGAACGATCCAGGCTTTGTCTCTTACAGGAGCATCTGACATTCACCCGAGTGAGGCGATAAGGCGTAAACCCCAACCTCCGAGCTTATCTCCTACTATAGTACAGGATTCACAGGATTTTATAATTATTCGGAAAATGGTAGTGGTTAGTGTTTAAATGGAAATATCGCCACTCGCAGTGGGTTTGGCGCACCGCAGGCTGCACTCCCTCTCCCTCCGGGAGAGGGGATCAAACAAGTCTACGCTAGCCATTTAAAAATTTACCACTACCCGGAAAATAATCCTGTTAATCTTGTCCCATTAGCGGATTGAGAACACCCCCTAGTACCACACTTCACCTTATTCTTCATGCTCAAACCCGTAGGGTGGGCTGCGCCCACCATCTAGGCACGGTATTGGTGGGCACAGCCCACCCTACGGGATATGCGCAGAATATGAAGAAACGGTGTACTAGTTTCCGGACACTCTCTTAAGCCTGCCATGACCCTACCGCCAACCGCACCTGAAAAAAAGTGGAGAATGTGAACCAACCCCGCGAACGGCAGGCACCGAAGGGAGGTCCTTCCACGACCGAGGGGCAGCCCGACACGTCCGAACGGCGGGAGGCCGAGCGTTCCCCCGAGCGCCCCCCTGGGCATTTCAAGACGGCAGGATCGAAAGAACGGCCCGCGGAGCGAGCCGACCCGTCCGACGAGCTCGAGCGTTGTCGCACCCAGCTGCGCGATTATGAGCAGAGGCTGGTAGCACGCATCGCGGACGTGGATGGCGATTTTCGGGCAACGACCTTCCGACTCCAGCGGACCCAGCGGACCCAGCACGATGCGATCGACAGGCGTGTGCAGCGTCATGCCTGGATCCTGGGCGGGCTGGTATTGTTCGCGGTCCTCTTCGCCATCGCTCTCTTCCTGGTCTATCGTCAGTCCGCATCGGAGTCATCTCGGGTCGCCGCCGAGGTTTCTGAAATGCACCGCAGGCTCGCGGGCCTTTCCGAGGAGCAAAGGGTCCGGACCCAGGTCCGGGAAAGACCCGATCAGGTGGCCACGCAAATCGCAGCGGTTGCAGCCGCATCAGGGGGACCGGATAAGGATGAAGAGCCGGCCGCACAGGCGTCCTCTGCCGGCACCGGCCAGACTCCTGGTAAAGAGACCCCCGGTGAAGAGGCCGGAGGCCACCTCTCCGGGGAGACGCAACACCCCGAGGCGAAGCAGAGGGAGCACACCCGTGACCTGAAGGCTCCGTAATCGGCCCCGCAAGCCACGGATGCCGACCCGGCTCCGCCCGAGACCGCCGCCTCGGCGTCCACAACGGACGTATCCGACGGTACGGATACCACCGGTCAGACCCCTGGTAAAGAAACCTCTGGTAAAGAGGCCGAAGACCGCCTCTCCGGGGAGACGGAACATCCCGATGGGGAGCAGACGGACCGCGCCCGTGACCTGAAGGCTCCGCAATCGGCCCCGCAAGCCACGGATACCGGCTCGGCTTCGCCCGAGGCTATCACCTCCGTATCCACAACGGATGTATCTGATGGTACGGATACCACCGGCCAGACCCCTGGTAAAGAAACTCCTGGCGAAGAGGCCGAAGACCGCCTCTCCGGGGAGACGCGACACCCCGATGAGGAGCAGAGAGACCGCGCCCGTGATCTAAAGGTCCCGCAATCGGCCCCGCAAGCCACGGATGCCGGCTCGGCTCCGCCCGAGGTTGCCACACCAATGTCCACAACGGATGTGTCTGACGATATGGAGAATGCCGGTAGCGTGCCGGAGCAGCGCGAGGGAAATCCGCCGGTGCCGGAAACCGCAAGGGTGAACAGTCCGGGGGCCGGCATCAGTGATGTTGCCGTGGTCGCAGGAACCACTGCCGGTGCCTCGAACCCCGGCAGAAAGACCCATCTTATCTCGAAGAACGGCTACGGCCTCCAGCTCATCGGCTTCTTCAGCCGCAAGGCGCTGGATAAATTTGCGGCCCGCAAGGAATTACCTGCCCAGGTCTACGTTATTCGCGAGACCTATCGGAAGCGTCCCTGGCAGGCGATCATCCATAGCCTACACTCGAGCAATGCCGCGGCGCGGGAAGAGCGAGCTGGCCCGACTGCCGGCGGACCTGGCGGCACTCGAGCCCTGGATACGCTCCCTGCCGAAAGGGACCAGGCTACAGGTTATCGAGACCGGGCCGGAGTGACCAACGGCAGTCGGAGTCGGGGGTCTGCCTGACTTATCAAGAGACGGCAGCAATCCTGAATGATTCGGTGCTGATCGGGGAGCCGGACGTGTCGTGGTGCGGTGCCCGAAGGCGTGCTGATCCGTGGTAGCGATGGTGCCGGCATCTCAACGCAACCTACACCCACATGATCCTCCGCGCGGCCCTTGCGTTCGCAAGCCGGACAGGTGCCTAACCATGAAGAATCCGGCTTTCTCAACTCTTCTTTTTGCCGCCGGTCTCTTATGGACCAGCTTGTCACCCGCGGGCATACCGGCCACGCCGGTGATGACGCTCTACCAGTTCAACGGCAAGCGGGACCTACCCTATTACGAGATCGAGTCGTTTCGCGAGCAGGGACCCTCCTCACCGGCGGGGACACTGGCCCAGGGGACCTCGCTCATCCCCTGTCTGGTGGTCCGTGATGGTCAGGCATTGACCGACGAGAAGGGGACGCCCTATGTGGGCTTCCGGGTCCTCGTGGACGCTCGCAAGGCCACACCGGCCGCGACGAGCAAGTTCAAGCGCGCCTTTGCGCAACGCAGGTCAATGCGCGTTGCAAACCATCACTGCGACGGTCGGGTCGGACATGTGATCAACGTGCGGCGGCTGTACGTCCTGAGCAAGGCCCCTTTCTTCGATCCGCCGGGCTCGGGACGGATCGGCCGCATAATGGGGGCCCGAAACAAGCTGGACAAGATCATTCGCGCCTTTCACAACTCGTCCCACTGCGCCGATGTAAATCGAAGGCTGGTAGAACGCCGTCAGGCCCTGAACAAGGCCTGGAGCCGATTCATCGCCGACAATCGGCGCAAATGGCCGGAGAAGACCATAGCCCGGGCCAAGCACCTGGATTACACCATGCGCACGGCCATCTACGAGGCACACCTGGACCGAGGCTGCAACGCCTACGGCACCTGCGAGCGCAACATCGTCGCCTTGTCCATTCGCAACCGGGGCCGAGCCGAATCCTGCCTGAAACGCCAGGGCTGTCGATTTCCGGGAGATTACCAGGGAGCTTCCTCCAAGGTGTCTCAGTACAACATCTGGGACGAGTACCTGACCCAGATCTCCGGTCTTACCTCCTGTTTCCTGCGTTCGGACCTGGGCAGCAGCAAAGATGCCGATTATTACGCCAAGATTCGCGCCATATACGAGCAGAACCTGGATGACGTCCGGCGCATCCTCTTCGGTGATGATCGGGACCTGCGGGCCATCTTTCGCAAGGCGTCTTTAGGCGATATCAAAGCACTCCGCCACTACTATCACGCCCCGGCCATGGGCAAGTGCTTTCCCGAACACAAGCGGGTCGAGTACATGTCGGTCGCGGTGGCGAGAAAAGGAACCCACTTCGCCCTGATCGCCAACACCCGGATCGAGGTCGGCAACAGAGGCGAAAACGGATACAGGTTCCGGGAGTCTCTATTCGAAGAGACGCCCAGGAAGGACCGGATCCGTATTCTCGACAATTATCCGGGCTTCGAGGTGGATGCCCGCAAGGTCTCTCTGAGGACCCCATCCGCCTGTCCCCCCTACGGGATTCCTCCGGGCTGCAACCACAGTAGCGTCGGCCGCTACCGCCGCACCCCGCCCTGGCTTGAAGCCGGTAAGGCTCTGGGGCTCCGGTGCAAGGTCCGTGATCGCGGAGCAAACTGCCGCGGCGGAGGGAGCCTGAAGACCGTCACCGTAGGCGGTACCTGCGATACCCAGATGCGGCCGGTGGCAGGGGTACGCTAACGCCGACGAAATCCGGCTGTAGCTGGAAGCTAGTACATCATTTCGCTTGATTTTGCTGTTCGGAACGCCCGACCTGGCGTTCCGAACAGCTTGCGGAACGGCACGGAGGCCGTTCCCTACACGTGCAAAAAGGGATGAAATGGGGTACTAGGGGTGTTCTCAATCGACATTAATCGAGCGATAATACCAAATCGGCGTGCTCATACATCGGCTCCCGAACGCTGTGGCCCATCGCAACCAGATAGAGCTGCACACCTTCACGTCTGGCGAATTTCATTGCCGGCACGAAGTCACTGTCTCCAGCGACCAACACAATTATGTCGACATGCCGCTTCAAGGTATGAGCGGTTTGCGAATCGAGGAGTCAAGCGGTGGAGCATCGTAGTAATAAATCCTGTGGAGTGACGAGTTCACCAAGGATTCATGTGAACGCAGGTTTTCTACAAAACGCTCTACGCCTTCCGAATCCATCGGTTGGTTGCGCGAGCCCAGTTTTCTCTTGAGAAATCCCGCATCGATCAAAACAGCATAGCGGGACATAGAGCCACTAAAAAAGATGGCCGCTGACGCACGCGGAACTGAAGTTTTCTTCAATTCTCTTGGATTGTAGCGCGCAGGCGGCCGTTTTTTTATCCACTACGGTAGCAAAGATAATAGAAAATTGGGTAGTGTTGTAGTTTTGTTGTTTCCGACTCGGGATACAATCACACGGGACCTAATATTCGGGCCATCCCAGGCCATTGGGTTATCCCCGAGCTTTCAGAGATAATGACAGGGAAACGACCCCAGGAGCTTCCGGAGATGGCCAAAGAAATGACCGAAGAAATGAAAAAGAATACCAGTAAAGCCCCCAGGCTTTTGCTGATACTGAACGTTGGATGGGTCTTTCGCGTTATTCTGCTGGGGCTGTTCCCGGATGATTGGTTACCCGACGACTTTTTTTGAGTCCTTTGATTTCACTCCTGATGATACTTCTCGGCATTGCCCTCCTGGTCTCCAACACCATCCTTGTATTCGTGGCATTGTTCCGGTGGTTGGCGAGAAAAGAACGACCGCATCCGGTTACTTTCCTGCCCTTGGTCATCATGCCGGTCGTTTACTCTTTGAGCTACGAAATACCGACGAGACCGAGAGTGACATTCTACCTTCACCGTGACGCATTCATCGAGCTTGCCGACCCGACTGTCAGCGAGCTTCGGAACACCGGTAAAAGGGAACTCCGCTTATCGGAATCCCCCTTCTATAAAGAGGCCTGGGTATATCGCGACTTCTCTTCCAAAGCCTTGGGCGTGGAATTCATAATCGGCGACGACGATTTGCCGTTGGTGTATATCGCTACGGATAACCCAAACGATACTCATGGTATCTGTTCCGAAGATGGGAGACCGATCGAGAAGCTCGAGCCCAACTGGTATATTTGTCTCGAAGACTGGCCCTGAAGGGCATTCAGTACTCATGCCGGTCCGGCTATGGCCTGTAGGGTCGGGCGCGAAGTGAGAGCGGAGAGAGACGGACCTGGCTCACCAGGTTCTCCGTCCAGATCCATCCGGGCCTGATCCGGTAAAGCCGGATACCCAATACGAAAGGGCTCCGGGCGTTTCTGTTCATCTCACCGGCGATATAGCGGGCGATGGGGGTGATCTCGTCGCGGTATTCCGGCATCGGTCGGGTACTCCAAGGGTCTCGGAGGCAACGACTCGTCGAGGACCAGGACCCCCGAATCGATGGCAGGGTTGTTGCAATCCGGGTAGTAGTGGAAAATCTTCGGGGTAATAAGCTATGGGCTTGGTGTTTCCGTTATTTTTCCCGCAGAGACGCAGAGAAATCCCCTCTGCGCCTCTGCGCCTCTGCGCCTCTGCGCGAGAACAGATAAGCCCATAACGCATCATCCCGAAAATCTTTAAATGGTAGAGGGTAGGTCAGGTCGCTATGGGCTCGGCGGACTTGGGCTATCAATTGCTTTATCAGTTAAAAATTCTCCACTACCCCCCCGATACTCGGCGGATCTCGCGTGCGCGGTCAGACCCTCCCCGTGGGCCAGGACCGAGGCCGTCCGCGCCAGGGTCGCGGCGCCCTGGGCGGAGGCCATAATCAGGCTCGAACGCTTCTGGAAGTCGTAGACTCCGAGCGGCGATGAAAAACGGGCGGTGCGCGAGGTCGGCAGCACATGGTTCGGCCCGGCACAGTAGTCGCCCAGGGCCTCGGCCGTGTAACGTCCCATAAAGATAGCCCCGGCATGACGGATCGCGGGGACCAGGGTCTCCGGGTGCTCTACCGAGAGCTCCAGGTGCTCAGGCGCTATCCGGTTGGCGATTCTGACCGCTTCTTCCGGGTCCCGACTGCGGATCAGGGCGCCGCGTCGGCGCAGGGCGGCTGCGATGATGTCCCGGCGCTCCATGGTCGGCAGCAGGCGGTCGATGGCGGCCATGACGCGGTCCGGAAATTCCCCGTCCCACGTCAGGAGGATGGCCTGGGCGTCTTCGTCGTGCTCGGCCTGGGAGAAGAGGTCCATGGCGATCCAGTCCGGGTCCGTGTCTCCGTCACACAGTATCAGGATCTCCGAAGGACCGGCGATCATGTCGATGCCGACCTGGCCGAAGACGGCGCGCTTTGCGGTGGCCACATAGACATTCCCCGGACCTACGATCTTGTCCACCGCGGGCACGCGTTCGGTCCCATAGGCCAGAGCCGCCACCGCCTGGGCGCCGCCGATGGCGAATACCTGGTCTACCCCGGCGATGTGAGCGGCGGTCAGCACCAGGTCGTTGAGCGCTCCCGCCGGCGTCGGCACCGCCATGATAAGCTCCGCCACTCCCGCCACCTTGGCCGGAACGGCGTTCATGAGCACCGAGGACGGGTAGGCCGCCTTACCCCCCGGCACATAGAGCCCTACTCGATCCAGCGGGGTTGCCTTCTGGCCCAGCAGGGTACCGTGGTGGTCACGAAAGCTCCAGTCCGTGAGCTTCTGGTGCTCCGCATAGTCACGAATGCGCTTGGCCGCAAGCTCCAGGGCAGCGCGTTCCACTGCAGGAACCCTGTTCCGGGCCTGCTCGATCCTGGCCGCCGGGATTTCCAGGTCCGCGGCCGTTCGGGGTTGCCAATGGTCGAGCCGGCGGGTGTAGTCCAGCAGGGCCGCATCTCCGGCCTTGCGAACGGCCTGGATGATGGCATCCACGCGCTCCCGGACCTCAGCATCGGAGACCGCTTCCCAGGCCAATAGGGCTTCGAGACGCTGCTCGAAGTCCCCATCCGCAGTGGATAAGCGAGTAATCTCAACCATTTTCAAATCCACAGGGGTATCGACTCTCAGAGTGAGCGCGTATCGAAAACATGACCTTGGCGGAGTCGTTGGGGTATCGATCAGGTCAGTGCAGTGTAACCGCGGGCTGGTAGGCGCGGGCTTGCCCGCGCTTTACAATTCCCTGGTTCGCAATTCGGTTCCATGGCGACCACAGCGCCGGCAAGCCGGCGCCTACCGCGCATGGTGGGCCTCCGCGACCACGGCCAGTGCTTGGAAGCTGGTAGCAGCTTGTTCCTCGAAAAGCAATTTGCACGCGCCCGCTCTGCATCGCCTCCGCCCTGGTTTGGTTCTCTATCCGCCGATAAAGGGGGATTCGGAAAACGCCCTCCATGGGATTTTCCGATACGCCAAGCCGACAGTGCGCTTTCGGCCTGGCTGCGCCGAGGAGCCGTAAATTCGCGGCGCCTGTCAACCGGCGTCGCCTGGTGTTTCAATCGCCTCGCGGAGTATCGCCAGTAGCTCTACCACGGAGGCGTGCTTCACCTTCCAAGCCGCCTTGTTGACCACCAGTCGGGCGCTGATGTCCGCGATATGCTCCAGGGGCGCCAGTCCGTTGGCCTCGAGGGTGTTGCCGCTCTCCACCAGATCGACGATCAGGTCGGACAGCCCGACTAAGGGCGCCAGCTCCATGGAGCCGTAAAGCTTGATGATCTCCACCTGTTGCCCCTTGGCCGCGAAATGTCGCTCGGTGCTCGCGACATACTTGGTGGCGATGCGCAAGCGATCCGAAGTCGGGTCCGCATCCGGGACCCCCGCGACCATCAGGCGACAGCGGGCGATCCGCAAATCCAGCGGCTCGTACAATCCGGCGCCTCCGTGCTCCATGAGCACGTCTTTGCCCGCCACCCCCAGGTCGGCGGCGCCGTATTGCACGTAAGTGGGCACGTCGCCGGCCCGGATGATCACCAGCTTTACGCGCGGCTGGTTGGTCTCCAGGATCAGCTTGCGGCTGAGCTCCGGGTCCTCGCGGGACTCGATCCCGGCATGGGCCAGCAGGGGTAAGGTCTGCTTGAAGATACGGCCCTTGGACAGGGCGATCGTCAGCGCATCGGTGAATTTCATGGGACTGGTTGCGACATCCGGTCCGTCATCGTCATCCCGAGATCCGGCGGATACGCGCCCCCAGGGCCGCCAGCTTCTGCTCGATCTTGTCGTAGCCGCGGTCGATGTGATAAATGCGGTCCACCAGGGTTTCCCCTGCCGCGACCAGTCCCGCCAGCACCAGACCGGCCGATGCACGCAGGTCGGTGGCCATCACCGGAGCGGCGGTCAGCCGTTCCACCCCATGGCAGACAGCGACGTTTCCTTCCAACCGGATATCCGCTCCCATGCGTTGCAGCTCCGGCACGTGCATGAAGCGGTTCTCGAACACCGTCTCGGTAATGGTCCCGACGCCTTCGGCCACGCTGTTCAGGGCGCATAATTGGGCCTGCATGTCGGTGGGAAATGCCGGATACGGAGCCGTGTGCACATCGATCGCCCGGGGGCGCCGCCCCGCCATATCCAGCAGGATCCAATCGGGTCCGGTCTCGATCCGGGCCCCGATCTCCCGGAGCTTGATCAGCAGGACATCGAGCAGATCCGGACGCGTCTCCCGGCACAGAATGCGCCCCCCGGTGATGGCCGCCGCTACCAGATAGGTCCCGGTCTCGATCCGGTCCGGCAGCACCCGGTAGCTGGTCCCCCCGAGCCGCTCGACGCCTTCCACCCGGATGCAATCGGTGCCCGCGCCCCGGATCCGCGCCCCCATGCCGTTGAGGAATTCCGCCAGATCCGTGATCTCAGGTTCCCGCGCCGCGTTCTCGATCACGGTCTCACCCTCGGCCAGGGTAGCGACCATCATCAGGTTCTCGGTACCCGTCACGGTGACCGGATCCGGGACCAGGCGGGTGCCGCGCAACCGCTCCGACCGGGCGCGGATATAGCCCTTCTCTACGCTGACCTCCGCACCCATGGCACGCAGACCCTCGAGGTGCAGATTGACCGGTCGGGCGCCGATGGCGCAACCGCCGGGGAGGGAGACATCGGCACGCCCGCAACGCGCGAGCAAAGGCCCCAACACCAGGATCGAGGCCCGCATCGTCTTGACCAGCTCGTAGGGTGCCGAGAAGCGCGTGATCTTCCGCGCATCCACCTCGATGCACCCACGCTCCCTGACCCCGATGGTCACCCCCATATGCTCGAGCAACCCCAGCGTGGTCCTGATGTCACGCAGCTGCGGGACATTGAGCAGGGTCACCCGGTCGTCGGCGAGCAGGGTACCGGCCAGGATCGGGAGCGTCGCATTCTTGGCGCCGGCGATCCGGACCTCGCCCTCGAGCGACATACCGCCGGTGATGAGAAACTTATCCATGCCTGTTCAAATGCGGGTAGTGGTAAATTTTTAAATGGTTGGCGTGGACTTGTTCGATCCCCTCTCCCCGGCCCTCTCCCGGGGGGAGAGGGGGTGTAGCCTGTAGCGCGCCCTACCCATTGCCAGAGGCGATGTTTCCATTTATACCTTAACCATTACCCAAATGCATCCTCCAAGGACGATCCGCGCCCCGTTCATCGCTTGCCCTTCGCGTTCATTTCCCTGATCCGGTTGATCAGCCTCCTGATCCCGTTCTTGTCGCGGCCGATCTGGCTCCTGAAGCTGCTACGATAGTTCGACACCAGACTGACATTATCGATTTTCACGTCGTAGATCTTCCATTTTCCACCCTTCTTGTGGACCTTGTAGTTGACCGGGACGGGGTCCGCCCCCGGCTCCGGTACCTCGGTGAAGACCATCACGGAGGAACGACGACCGGGCTTTTCCGACAGATAGCGGATTTTCTGACCGGAGTAATTCAGTAGCGCCTTGGCGTAGGTACGAATCAGCAGATCCTGGAACGCCCGGATCAAGTCCCGTCGCTCGGCCGGAGTCGCTTGCTTCCAATGCTTCCTGCCGACGGCGGCCCGAGTGATCCTCTTGAAGTCGAAGTGGGGAACCAGGATCCGGTTCACCAAGCCGTAGATCCGGGAGGGATTGCGTTCGAGCGCCGGGCGTTGCCGCTCGAGCGCTGCCAGCATGCGCTCGCTGGTCTGTTTTATCGTTGCCGAGGCACTCCCCTTCACGTCCTCAGGTCCGGCGGACACGCCGCCCGCCGGCAGCAGACCTGCGCACAATACCCATCCGATGACGATACGATTGAACCTGTTCACTCCGAACCCTCCTCTGACTTGCTGAAAAGGGTAGTGGTAGTTTTTCAAGTGAGCACAAAAAGCCCCTCTCCCGCCGGGAGAGGGGTTGGGGAGAGGGGATCGAATCGGTTCCCACTTTCAACTCACCCACCACCCTGAAAAGAATCTGATTCACCATCTGTTCGAGTACCACTGCCGAACCCGGCTTTGGCCGGTCCGGTCCCCGGCGTGGAACGACTCCCCGGTACTCACGGGTCGGGCCTGCTTACCGTTGCCGATCAAACCGGCGGTCAGGCCACCGGCGAAGCCAGTATAGCAATCCTGAATTATTTGGTACTGCCTGGGGGACCGGACGTGTTGCGTTGCGACGCATACAGGCTCACTGATTGTCTACCGGATCAGTGCCGGCGTCTTAACGCAACCTACACCCATATTTTACCCTCCGTGCAGTCCGCCCGCGCGGACCTCGCGTTAAGTGTGTAGGTTGGGTAAGGGCCAGGGACGGCTCGCACCCAACATTCCGCCCTTATACCTGTTCCCTGGTTCTCCCTTGGATACAGAGCGCGACGAGAAGGCGTGTGGTCAACCGACACCCTTTCTCAACGCCGACCAGCGCAGTATCGGATCGATCAGATAGACATAGACCGCGGAGCTCAGGGCAGCGGCGGCGAGCAGACGTTGCATGGCCGCGGCCTCGGGGTAGCCTCCGTCCCACAGGAGTAGTGAGACGGCCATCCCGGCGGCCAGGGTTACCAATGCCAGGTGGACGGCGGGCTCCGATCCGAGCCCTTCACTCCGCGCCGCCAGGGATACCCCCAGCCGGGCGGCTATTGCTCCGCCCGCCAGTCCCATCGCCACATCCACCGGCCAATGCACGCCGACCGCTACCCGGCTGAGGCCGATGGCAACGGCCAGCAGAATCAGGAGCGTCCGCAACCAATGGGCGCGGACGGAACAGACCCAAACGCCACAGAAGGTCGCCACCGTCACCGTGTGTCTGGAGGGGAAGCTGCCCTCCCGGAGACTGGGGCCGATGAGATTGAAGGTCCCCGCCTCCAACACTGCCGGTGGGCGCAGGGCGGAAAACAGGGGCTTGAGGGAGTAGGTAAAGGCGATGGCGAAGAGGGCGGCGCCGATGAGGGCCCAGAAGACGCGCGGGCAGCGGCGCGTGAAGAACAGGGTCAGGGCAAAGGCGACCCGTTCGTCGCCGAGTACCGTGAGCCATTGCCAAAGCGGCTCGGGAAGCTCGGCCGCCAGGGTATTGAGCCGGGAGAAGCCGCCATGATAGCCACCAGCCACAAACAGGATCAGACCGACGAATACACTGATCGCCGCCCACCGGACCAGCCACGGGCTACCGTCGGGAAGGGGCGCCGGGGTGCGTTGCAGGCCCGTCGTCAGGCCCTCACGCAAGTCGCGCCGGAGAAAGACGAGAAGACCCTCAGCCATCGGGTTGCCGCGCCCTTACCTTGACCAGGGCGACCGCGCCGCGCCGAAAGATCGATTCCTGCTCCAGACCGGGATGCTGCGCGGCGAGCCCGCTCAGCTTGTCCACCCGCAGGAACACCAGGCCCCCCGGACCTGGGGGCGCGATCGGGTGTGATCGCCTGCCGGTAGAGGCTGAAGCTGGGCATGTTGGTGCGGTAAGCCACGGTCGGCAGATCCAGCGCTCGGGCCAGCAAGGCCGCCTCCTTCACCGGTCCCTGCAGGACCTCCATCACCCGGGGCACCAGCACCCCGGAGACAACGGCCATCTGTATTACACCCACAAGACCAGCCCCTGCCAGGGCGGTAGGCGTCGCCACAGGGCGATTGCCGAGACCAGGACCAACCCCAGGGCTACCGCGATACGGTAAGGGGTATCCAATACGACTCCGCCCAGCTCGAACAGGGCGAGCTGATGGGGTCTTCGGGTCCACCCGGCGGCCGATTCCAGCAGCTCCGGCAGCAACAGCAGCAGCAGGAAGAAAAGTAGCGGCGGCCCGAATGCCAGCCGGCGGCTCGCGAGCAGCTTCCGGTGCCGGGCCATCAGAACGAACAGGGGGGTTGCGCCATAGAGCACATAGTGGGGGAGCTTGGTTCCGGAGAAGGAGAAGAAAACCAGGACCGTAGCGAACCAGAGCCACAGGAAACGATCCAGGGGATCGGCCCAGGTCCACCTGAGCGCCGGCAGCAACCGCAGGAGCCAGCCGGTGAAGGGCAGCATGATCAGCGGCAATATCACCAGGTAGTAGCCGAAAAAGCCCTTATGTCCGTGCATGGCGGCGCCGAAACGGCCCAGATTGTGGCGCAGAAAGAAGCTCTCGAAAAAACCGGGACCGCTGTCCAGGTAGATGGCGATGTGCCAGGGTAGGACGACCACCAGGAACACCGCCCAGCCCCAGGGGAAGACGAGCGCCCGCAGCCAATCCTTCAGGGAGCGTGCGCTCAAGAAGAACAAGAAGCTCACCAGGATCGGAAACAGGAGCGCCACCGGCCCCTTGGTCAGGAAACCGAGTCCGACCCACAGGTAGACGCGCAACAGGGTGCCACGCTCGGGTCTGAGATACCAGCGGTAGATGTCGAAGAAGCTCAAGGCCAGAAACAGGTTCAGCACCGCGTCCGCGGTGGCCGCTTTGGCGATGATGGAGACCTCCAGGATCAGGGCCATCACCAGGGCCGCGACCGTTGCCGTCGTCGTTGCCGGCTCCGAATCCGGGCGCCGGCGCACGAAGAGCCACAGGGCCAGGAGCCATCCGGTCGCCGCCAGGGCCGAAGGGAGACGCAGGGCGAGCTCATTCAAGCCCAGCAGCTTCACGGCTACCGCCTGCAGCCAGTAGATGAGCACCGGCTTGTCGAAGCGAGGCTCGCCATCCAGATGAGGCGTGATGTAGTTGCCGTCGGCCAGCATCTCGCGCGTGGCCTCGGTGAAGGCGCCCTCGTCCAGGTCGTAGAGGGGTACGGACCCCAGCATCCAGTAGAAGCCGAGCAGCACTACCGGCACCAACAACCAGGTAGGGGTAGGGAAGGCCGCGGGGGGCTCCGCATGCCGGCTCATTCGGATTGCCTCCAGCCGGCCCGGTCCGGATCGCTCTGCCGGGCGATGGTGAAATCGGGTCGATCCCTGGACGCGAAGAAGGTCCGCGCCAGGAGCTCCGCCAACACGCCGGTGGTGAGGAGTTGGATCGCGGCTACCAGGAACAGAATACCCACGAACAGCAAGGGACGATTGCCGATGTCTTCCCCCAGGCCGAACTTGACGACCAGAATGTACAGCATGATCAGGGTTCCGAGCGCGCCGAGACCCATGCCGATGGCGCCGAAAAAGTGTCTGGGGCGGGCCCCGTAGCGCAGGAAGAAGGAGACTGCCAGCAGATCCGGCAACACCCGGAAGGTGCGTGAGAGCCCGTACTTGGAGGTCCCGAAACGACGCGCCTCGTGGCGCACCACGGTTTCGCCGATGCGCCGGGGATCGGTCACCCCCGCCACCCACACCGGGATGAAGCGATGCATCTCCCCGAACAGGCGCACCGGCTTGATGACCTCCGCGCGGTAGAGCTTCAGGCTGCAGCCGTAATCGTGCAGGGTGACACCCGTGATCTTGGCGATGAGTCGGTTGGCGATGCGCGAGGGGATCCTGCGCAGCAGCAACCCGTCCCGGCGCTCGAGACGCCAACCCTGGAGCAAATCCAGGTCCCGTTCCATGAGCTCCCGCACCATGCGTGGAATATCCGCCGGGTCGTTCTGCAGGTCCCCATCCAGGGTCGCGATCAGCGCCCCCCGGGCCGCGTCGAGCCCCGCCTGCATGGCCGCTGTCTGCCCGAAGTTGCGTCTCAGATCGATGATCCGCACGTGGTTCCCGTAACTCGTCGCCTGCTCCCGCAGGCGCTCGCCCGTCCCGTCCCGGCTGCCGTCGTCCACACAGATCAGCTCCCAGGGACCGGGGTATTCCCTCAGACCCGCGTGGACCCGCGACAGAATCGGGGCAACATTGTCCGCCTCCTCATACATGGGAATGACGAGCGAAAGGCTGTTGGAAGCGGCGGATGTACTTTGCATGTAATCTTAAGCGACCGTTTCGGACTTCTTTCCGATCGTTCATGCACCATGGCAGGGGACAGAGAACGACGGACGGAGTATACTTGCACAATGGACCGTCGATAGGAATTGGTTTAGCCAGCGGTGTCGGGTATGTCTTGGACATGCCGAACTCGTCGGGGATCTTAGCCGCCCCCGGCGGCCCGCTCACCCGAGATTCAATGTTGGGTGCAAGCCATCCCTGGCTCTTACCCAACCTACCAGGGAGCTGCCGTAGGTCGGGTAAGTCGCAGGGACGCGGCGCACCCGACATTTGAAGTTGGATGCGAACCGTTCCTGACGCTTACCCAACCTACTCGATGCGGCGATAGCGCCCGGCGGCAATCATATCCGCGATATTCCGCGCCGGCAGCCGGCTGGCGGAGACGACACGATCCACCCCCTGGCGCCGTAGGCTCCCAGTACATCATTTCGCTTGATTTTGCTGTAGGGAACGCCCTCTGTGGCGTTCCGAACAGCTTGCGGAACGGCACGGAGGCCGTTCCCTACACGTGCAAAATGGGATGAAATGGGGTACTAGCGCTTCAACATCTTTATTATGATGAATTTGATTCATGATATATTATTGATCGATTCAATCGAATTTTTGTCATCGAATAAAGCTTAAATCTCTATATCCATCAATTCAAAGTTGCATGATGTGCTAGTGGTGACAATCAACATACTTATGGTCAGCATGCACCGCATCCTCACGGTTTCTACCGACCCCGGCATCGCCCTGCACGACATCACGCCGCGGATCCGCACCCTGGTTACGGACAGCGGCGTAGTCCGCGGATTTCTGACCGTGACCTCCCGTCACACCACCACGGCCATCACCATCAACGAGAACGAGGAACGGCTGCTGGAGGATGTCAGACGCTTCTTCACGCGCCTGGCCCCACCGGGAGAGGCTTATCTGCACAACGACATCGGGCTGCGGGATTGCCCGCCCGATGAGCCGGAGAATGCCCATTCCCACCTGCTGGCGATGTTGGTCGGGAGCTCGGAGGTAATCCCGATCATCGCCGGGGAGCCGGCTCTCGGCCGCTGGCAATCCGTCATGCTGGTGGAGCTGGACGGGCCACGGGAGCGGACGGTCAGCCTGCAACTGTTCGGGGAGTGAGAGACAACCGCGGCATGGCGGATGCTCGCCGAACAGCGTAAGCGCGTAACCGAAAACAACAAAGTTGAAACACCACCAGATGCTTGTGAATCCCGGAAGGAAGAAATCGAGGTTGTGGTAAATTTTTAAATGGCTGGCGTGGACTTGTTCGATCCCCTCTCCCCGGCCCTCTCCCGGGGGGAGAGGGGGTGTAGCCTGTAGCGCGCCCTACCCATTGCCAGAGGCGATGTTTCCATTTAT
>Ga0209568_1000047_pt1 | contig 42628 bp, 38 predicted proteins | sample WorMetOlspDAHAB2_FD_187406 | JGI IMG/M metagenome (GOLD analysis project Ga0209568, IMG submission 187406) | Marine gutless worms symbiont microbial communities from Max Planck institute for Marine Microbiology, Germany - Olavius sp. DAHAB.2... ...
TGCAACCGAGATACTTGAGGGACGGCGTTTTCTGACGCCGAGCGTGGCGGCACGTGGCACGGGACAATCATCGTTGCCACTGGGGAGCGGTTGATGAGTGCGGTCAAGCCCATAACTTGCTATTCCGTATTTCATTAACAGAGTTTATTTGCCGTACGTGCAACCGCGTTGCCACGGGCCGGTTTAGCCCCTCCCGTTCGCTACGAGCCTGCGGTCGCAAATCTGTCCCGACGATGCATCCGCGGGCGCATCCGGCGACACCACTCCGGCAGCAGGCGCCTCGGGGCGCTCCGTGCCCAAGTCTAGGATCCATCCATGATCGCGACGAGACGAGAACGATCCGTTATCGGTGTCTTGGCGGCCTTGCTTGTCCTTCTCGCCGCGACGCCGGGCAGCGCGTTCGCGCAGTCCAACTCCGCCGACGTGCCGGAGAACGCACGGGCCACGGGCTATGGACGCGGCTGGGAATGCAGAGGCGGCTTTCGAGAGGTCGATGGCGTTTGCGAAGCCGTCAAGGTGCCGGCAAACGCATACCCCACGACGGCAACGTACGGGCGCGGGTGGGAGTGCGGTCGGGGCTATCGCGAGTCCAACGGCGCCTGCATGGCCGTCGACGTGCCCCCGAATGCTTACCTGAACGCGTTCGGCGACAAATGGGAATGCAACCGCGGCTATCGGAAGTCTGGAAGCGCTTGCCTTGCCATCAAAGTGCCGGAAAACGGCTATCCGACAAACACACCCTACGGGCGCGGCTGGAAATGCGAACGCGGGTATCGATCGGTCGACGGGGGGTGTATCGCCGTCAGGGTGCCTCAGAACGCGCACCTCGACTATTCCGGAAGTGGCTGGGAATGCAACCGACCCTACCGGAAGCGCGACGGCAAATGCCTGCTGCCCTAGGGCGATCCAAAATCCAGTCCTGAGCGATCACAGCAAGGCCTGGGAATTCAATCGAAAGCGACTGGCGGTACCGGCTTCGTTGAGGCATCGGCGGACTGCCTGGGCTCGACCGCGGGCCCAGACGGCGCGCGGTCGAGCGCACGAAAGCTCACCAGACGGCATTGGTCCTCGTCCCAAAGAGACAGCCAAGCGCAGGCGATGCTGTCGCTAAGCGTAATGCGATTGATCCGCCTCAGTTCGGGAACGCCCTTCAGGCAATCCTCCAAACGGTAGCTAGGGACCCTGCTGCACAAATGGTGCACATGATGGATGCCGATATTGGCGGTAAACCATCGCAAAACCGGCGGCAGATCGTAATATGAACTGCCGGCCACGGACGCCTGGTGGAAATCCCAGTCCTCCGATCGCGCCCAATACGTACTCTCGAACTGATGCTGCACGAAGAAAAGCCAAACGCCGATCGACGCGGCGATCATGGTGATGGGTATTTGCACCATGGCGAACTCGGCATAGCCGACGACGATGCCGAGAACACCGATGACAACTGCGATCGCCAAGTTCGTGGCCAAAACACCCGGCAGCAACTGCCAGCGTTTTCGCAGCATGTCCAGCGGCAGCCGGAACTTGGCCACGAACACGTAGACGGGGCCGAGACCGAGAATGACCATTGGGTGCCGGTAAAGCCGATAGGCGAAACGACGCCATCGCGAGAGCCCTTCGTACTCGTGCACCGTCAGCAGGGTCAGATCGCCGATCCCTCTGCGTTCCAGATCGCCCGACGTGGCGTGATGGATCGCATGCGCCTCGCGCCAGTAGGCGTGAGGCGTGATCGTGAAGATCCCGATCAGCCATCCGACCAGATCGTTGGCGCGACGTGATCCGAAAAAGGAGTGGTGGCCGCAGTCGTGCTGGATCATGAACAGGCGCACGAGAAGCCCGGCCGCCGGAAGGGAGAGGAGGAGGGCGATCCAATAGCCATAGTCGAGGCTCCACACCATGACCACCCAGATGGCGACAAGCGGAACGAACGTGACGACCAGCTCGAAGACACTGCGCCACGTGCGCGGCTGAGCGTGGCGCTTGAGCAGCCGCGCCCAGGCGCGCGCTTGTGAACTATCGGCAGCGTGTCTTGGGGAGACTTCGGCGCAAACGAGGTCGCGCCCTGGCTCGGGTCGAAGAGGGTCGGGGATGCCGGTGAACCTGTTTCGGGAGGAGGGGATGCGTCTTTACTAACATTCGAACGCGGCATGAACAAGGTTAAGTCCCCTGTTCGCCTCCTCTTGACAGAGCCGCATCGCCGCGGCGGCTCGTCGGGGACCCGAACAATCCTGCGGAAGTCGCCGCGCGGTTTCCGCTCGAGTGATCCCTGGCATCGGTCGGTCCACGACGAGACGATGCCACGAGCCGGGCGTGCCTTGACGTCCTAGACGATCGAAAGCTAGTGGACGGGAACCCGGATTTGTTTTCGGCCGGCAGTGCAAGGACTGACGCGCGATGACGGATCGAACCAATAGCTCAATGGCATGGACCGAGGAACAACTCCGCCGGATGTCCAAGGTGTTCATGGACGCCGCCGATCCGATCCTGATCGAGGACTTGAACGGCGTCGTTATTGATATGAATGCCGAAGCCGAGCTGTCCTACGGCTGGTCGCGGGACGAACTGATCGGCAAACCCATCAAGACCATCGTTCCTCCGGACCGGCACGGCCAGGCGGACGAACTCCTCGAACGCTGCAAGGCCGGCGATGACGTCCGCAATATCGAAGGACTTCGGCAGACCAAGGATGGCGGCGTTATTCCTGTATTGCTGACCCTGTCGCTGATCCGGAGCGAGAGCGGAGAGCCTGACGCGGTGGCCACGCTGGCCAAGGACATCAGCGCCCAGAAAAGGGCCGAGGAACGCCTGCGAAAGCACCGTCTCCAGCTCGAGCAGGAGGTCAGCGAGCGGACGGCCGAGATGTAGCGGAGGGTGAAGGAACTCGAACTCTTCAACAGGATCTCCGTCGACCGGAAACTCCGGATGATCGAGCTCAAAAAGGAGATCGGCGAGGTTCTGGTGAGAGCCGGCGAAAAGCCGCGGTACGACTACGCCTGGAATTTCCAGTCCACGTGCATTCGCCAACGCAGGCTTGATTCATCGAACAGGTGCGGTTCCGAGCCAGGCGGTCGCCCAAGACGCGAACGTGCCGCGTGTGTAAGATGGCTTCAGTGGGGGCAAACGCGGCGAGCGTATGGACAAGCGGACGATCGCGTTGATCGGCGCGCCGACCGACATCGGGGCCGCGCATCGCGGGGCGTCGATGGCGCCGGAGGCACTGCGGGTCGCCGGTATCGAAACGGCTCTGCGGCGCCTCGGCTATTCGGTAAAGGACCTCGGCAACCTCACCGGTCCGGCCAATCCGGGAGCCGAACCTGTCGGCGGCTATCGTCATCTGGGTGAAACCGCAGTCTGGTGCCGCGTGGTCCGCGATGCCGTGCGGCCGGTCATCCACGCCGGCCATCTGCCGATCCTGCTCGGCGGCGATCACTCGCTCGCCATCGGTTCCGTCGCCGCGATCGCCGCTCATTGCGCCGAACGCGGGACGCCGCTCTCGGTGCTGTGGCTGGACGCCCATGCCGACTTCAACTCGCCGGACACAACGCCGACCGGCAACCTCCACGGGATGCCAGTGGCCGTCATCGCCGGTCACGGCCCGCCGCCGCTGACCGAGCTTGGACCGGCGCGCCCCATGCTCGACACGTCGCGGATCATCCTGCTGGGGGTTCGGTCCATCGACCATGTCGAGAAGCGGATGGTCATGGACCGCGGCCTCGAGGTCTACGACATGCGCAGGATCGACGAGGACGGCATGCGCAAGGCCATGGACGACATTCTGGGCCGTGTCGCGACGGTCGGCGGGCATCTCCATGTCAGCCTCGACGTCGACTTCCTCGATCCGGCCATCGCGCCCGGCGTCGGCACGACGGTGCCCGGCGGGCCGACCTACCGCGAGGCCCAACTCTGCATGGAGATGATTCACGACTCCGGGCTCATGGGTTCCCTCGACATCGTCGAGTTGAACCCCGCGTTCGACGTCCACAATATGACTGGAAAGCTGGTGGTCGAACTGGTCGAAAGCCTGTTCGGCGAGCAGATCCTCAGCCGCCACCATTCCACCCTGTAGCGACTCCGCCGAGGAGGCGCAAACCCAGGAATGACTGGAGCGACGATGAAGACAGCCGCCGAACTGATCGATATCGAAAGCCGGCTCGGTGCCCACAACTACCATCCGCTGGACGTCGTGCTCACCCGCGGCGAAGGCGTCTGGGTGTGGGATGTGGACGGCAACCGCTACATGGATTGCCTGTCGGCCTACTCCGCGGTCAACCAGGGGCACTGCCACCCGAAGATCCTCGCCGCGTTGACCGAGCAGGCCGCAAGGCTGCCGCTGACCTCACGCGCTTTCCGCAACGACCAATTGCCGCTGTTCTACGAGGAGATCTGCGCGCTGACCAATTCGCACAAGGTGCTGCCGATGAACAGCGGCGCCGAGGCCGTCGAAACTGCGATCAAGGCGGTCCGCAAGTGGGGCTACGAGGTCAAAGGGGTGGAGCCGGACCGCGCCGAAGTCATCGTCTGCGAGAACGGCTTTCACGGCCGGACCATCGCCATCGTCGGGTTCAGCACCGATCCCGCGGCGCGAACCGGCTTTGGGCCGTTCGCACCCGGGTTCCCGATCATCCCGTTCGGCGACGCCGACGCCCTGGAGCAGGCGATCACCCCCAACACCGTTGCCTTCCTGGTCGAGCCGATCCAGGGCGAGGCCGGGGTGATCATCCCGCCGGATGGCTATCTCCGGCGCGTCCGCGAGATCTGTTCCCGCAACAACGTCATGCTGGTCCTCGACGAGATCCAGACCGGCCTCGGCCGCACTGGCCGGCTGTTCGCCGAGGAATACGAGGGCATTGAGGCCGACGTCACGCTGGTCGGCAAGGCGCTGTCGGGCGGCTTCTATCCGATGTCGGCGGTGCTCTCCAACACCGAGGTCCTGGGCGTCCTCAAGCCCGGCGAACACGGCAGCACCTTCGGCGGCAACCCGCTGGCCTGCGCCGTTGGCCGGGCGGCGCTCAAGGTGCTCGTCGAAGACGGGTTGATCGACAACGCCGCCGAGCAGGGCGCCTACCTGCTGGACGAGCTCTCCCGGCTCCGCACCAACCAGATGAAAGAAGTACGCGGGCGGGGGCTGATGATCGCCATCGAATTCTTCCCCGAAGCCGGCGGTGCCCGCCGCTTCAGCGAAGCATTCAAGGACGCCGGCCTGCTCTGCAAGGAGACCCACCAGCACACCCTGCGCTTCGCCCCGCCGCTGGTGATCAAGCGCGACCAGGTCGACTGGATGCTCGAAACCATCGACAAGGTCGTTCGCGCCGCCTGACCGATCGCGGCCCTTCGGTGCTCAAGCGGCGGCGCCCTCGACAATGATGAAGTCGGCGTCGGCATTGGCCTTGCGGATCGATCTCGCCGCTTCGTACTTTGGGCTGCAATAGCAGGCGACGGCGGTTTCGTAGTTCGGAAACTCGACCACGACATTGCGCTCCCGCGACGTCCCTTCCATGGCCTCATAGCGGCCGCCGCGGACGAGGAACCTGGCGCCGAATTTTTCGAACGCCGGCTTCGCGGCGGCGAGGTATTCCGGGTACCGCTCGGCATTGCGCACGCTCACCCGGACCATCCAGTAGCCTTTCGTCATCTCGATTCTCCCAATGGATTGCCAGTCCGACCGAATTGCTGCTCCGGTCGAGCACCCATATACCCATTGCGAATCATTCGATAAAACGAATAATAATGAATAATATCTTCTCATATAGAGATATTCATATGGATCTTTCGGACCTGCGCGTCTTCTCAGCCGTCGTCGCCGAAGGGGGCATCACACGCGCCGCCGAGCGGCTGCACCGGGTGCAGTCCAACGTCAGCACCCGTGTCCGCCAGCTCGAGGATGACCTCGGCGTGCCGCTGTTCGTCCGCGAAGGAAAGCGCCTGCATTTGGCCCCAGCCGGTCGGATCCTGCTCGACTACGCCGAACGGCTGCTCAACCTCGCCGACGAAGCCCGCGCCGCGGTGCAGGATACGGTGCCGCGCGGCGTGCTGCGCCTTGGCTCGATGGAGAGCACGGCGGCGGTGCGGCTGCCTGGGCCACTTGCCGACTACAGCCGGCACTATCCGGATGTCGTTCTGGAGCTTCGCACCGGAAATCCGACCCAACTGACGGCGGCGCTTCTGGCCGGCGAAATCGATGCCGCCCTGGCCGCCGAACCCGTTGCCGAGGCCCGCTTCGAGTCGATCGTCGCCTTCGATGAGGAGCCGGTGATCGTCACGGCCGCGGACCATCCGCCAATCGACCGGAGGGGCGGCGCACCGAAAACGATGATCGTCTTCGAGCACGGCTGTCCGCATCGGCGGTGCCTGGAGGCTTGGTACGCGGACCGGGGAGAGATGCCCGAACGCGTCGTCGAACTCCGCTCGTACCACGGTATGCTCGGCTGCGTTCTCGCTGGAATGGGGGCAGCCCTGCTGCCGAAGAGCGTGCTCGACACCTTCCCCGAGAGCCGGCGTTTGCGCATCTGGCCGCTGCCTCCGGGCGACGACCGCCTGCGTACGCTCCTCGTCTGGCGCAAGGGCACGACGTCCTCGAAAGTGGACGCATTGGCCGAGATTATTCGCAGTCGAAAGGAGGAATGACGAGCTCCAGGCTCCGAGTCGTCAGTTCACGCGGCGGCTTGGGCCAGCGACCCGGGAGTCCCGTAAGCCCGGTCGGCATAGATCAGCGGTGCGCCGGAGTCGGCGACGAACACCGCTTCAACGGCGCCGAACATCACGTAGTGCGTTCCCACCAGATTGGCGTGGGAGAGCCGGCAGTCGAAGGCGGCCAGCGGATCGATCAGGCGCGGCGCGCCGGTCACCATCCGAGTCCAATCGAGACCGCTGAACCGGTCAGCACCGACGGCATCCGTGCGGCCAGCGAACACGTCGGATATCCCCGACTGCTCGGCGCGTAGCAGGTTCACACAGAACACGCCGTTCTCCAGGATTGCCGGACACGCAGCCCCCGACCGATGCACACAGATCAGCAGCTTGGGTGTGGGACCGTCGGCCGACACCGACGACATTGCTGAGACGGTGACGCCGGCGCGGCCCGCCGGCCCATCGGTCGAGACGACGGTTACCGAGCAGGCGGTCCGGCTCATCGCGTCGAGGAACGCTCCGCGCAGCGGCGGGGCTGCCGTGCTTGTCTTGGAATGTCTTGGCGCAGTCATCGCTCCGTCCGTCTCAGGCGGCGGGCCGGCGTTCGATGGCGGCGGGTTGCCCGACGGGATCGAGCCCCATCGAGACGCGGCCGGTGAACATCTGCTGGCGCTTCTCGGGCAGGGGATGGAACTGGGCGCCGTGCGCATCGCGCAGCAGCCTCTCGAGGCCGAGCTTGCGGAAGAACCCGGCACCGCCGGTGAGTTCGAGCGCTTTCTCCGCAGTGGCGATGACGTGGTTGGCGCAGATGGTCTTGCGCACGAGCACCTTGCTCGCCAGTTCGGCGGTCGGCTCGAAGTCGAAATCGTTGGCCAGGCGGACCATATCTTCGCGGGCGATCTGGGCCATCGTGAGCAGGTTCTCCATCTCGCCGACCAAGAACGGCACAACGGGATCTCCAGCCCGGCCCTTCGCCCGCTCGCGCGCGATCGCCGCGGCGGCCTCGGCAACGCCGGTATAGGCCGACATGATCAGCGGCATCGCCACGGTGAGGATGACGCTGAAGGCGGGATGGAATGTGCCACGCGGGCGACGCAGCGCGACCGCGGCCTCGGGGACGAACACGCCGTCCAATCGGATGGTCTGCGAGCCCGTGGCGCGCATGCCCATGGTTCGCCAATCGTCCATGATGGTGACGCCGTCGGCGCGAAGCGGAACCGGGAAGTGCAACACCTGCGGTCCGGCCATCGGATCGTCAAAAGCTGCCGACGTGACCACCACATCGCCCTTGGGCGAGCCGCTGGCGAAGGGCTTGACCGCGGTGACCCGGTATCCCCCCGTCGACCCGCTCCATTGATCCGTTGGATTCGAGCCAATCGTTGGCCCCCGTGCTGACCAGGATCGTCTCGTTGCCGGCGACCTTGTCGAGCAACGCCCGGCCCGGCCGGCCGGCTCGGTCATTGGCCACCGCCGCCGAGACCAGGTGCTGATGCATCGATAGGGCCAGTGCTGTCGACGGGCAATAATGCGCGAGACCCCGGAGGAACTCGCACATCTCGGCATGGCGCACACCGCCGCCGCCGTAGGCCTCCGGTACCAGGGCCGAGAACACCTTGCGCTGGCGAAGTGCTTCGTAATTGTCACCGATGAATCCATCAGCGTCGTCGAGCGCGGCAGTCTGTTCCCCGAACTGCGGGCCGAGATCCTCGAGGATTGCGGTCAGATCGATCTTGTCGCTCATCGATCGGTTCCTTCTGCGAGGTTGTGTCTGATGTGGAGCATCGACGTGTTGCGACCATTTCTCAACTTCAACATGTGAAGTTGCAGTCCGCCCGGCTGCGCAGTAGCCTTCGACCATGCCGGAAACCAAGGGATACGGGCAGTATTGCCCCATCGCCGTGGCCGCCGAGGTGCTTGCCGAACGATGGACTCCGCTTGTTCTGCGGGGCCTGTTTTGCGGCGCGACCCGGTTCAACGACATCCAAGCCAGCGTGCCCAGGATGTCGTCGGCGCTGTTGTCGCGGCGCCTGAAGGAGCTGGAATGCGCAAACATCATCGAACGCACGCCGACGGCAAGCGGACGGGGCAGCGAGTACCGCCTGACGCCCGCCGGTCAGGAGCTGTTCCCGGTGCTCGACCGCATGGGGGTCTGGGCGCAGAAGTGGCTGCGCCGCGAGATCACCAGCGCCGAAAACCTCGATCCGGACATCCTGATGTGGGAACTTCGGCGCACGGGTTTGGATGCGGATCATCGGGTCGACAAACGTCGCGTCGTGCGGTTCCACCTCGACGGCGTCCCCGTGGCCAAGCGGTTCTATTGGCTGGTGTTCGAGCCCGAGGACGTGGACATCTGCGTGCGCGACCCCGGATACGACGTCGACCTCTGGGTATCGTCAAACGTCCGTACGCTGGTCGAGGTCTGGCTCGGCCACCGACCGATGTCGAGCGCCCTCGGCGACGAAAGCCTGCGCCTCGATGGCCCACGCTCGGAGATCGACGCGTTCCGCAAATGGTTCGTGCTGAGCCATTTCGCCAAGGCTGGCGCCGAACCGGCTGCGGGCGCCTAGCACGTCAACCTGCGGCGATCTTGCCGCCGCCTATGCCCGTCCCAAGGCCTTCAGTGTCTCCTGGTAGGAGGCGAGCGGGATGCCGTCGCCGCGCCCGCCGGGCGTGAGATCGAGGATGTTCCACAGCGGCCACATCATGTCGGCGTGGCGGGGGTGCTGGTCCGGCTCGCTGGGGGCGAAGAACATCTCCGATGCCCAGGCGTGGCGGATGCCGTCGGCGCCGCGGTGGAAGACATTGAACATCGGCACTTGGCCGAAGCTTTCCGATTCCGCGTGGTAGTCCCGGTTGAACGTGTTGCCGCCCGAGGACAGCAGGTGCGGGAACCGCCAGCCGCGCAGCGCCGCCCACTCGCGCAGCATCGGCACCGGCGCCTTGCCGACGACGGCGAGGTTCACGGTCTCGGTGATCTGCGCGGCATTGCCAGACAGCCCGTCGAGGAAGGCCGTGCACATGGGACACGGATTGCCGTCGGGGGGGTACATGAACCCGTAGATGACGAGCGAATCGCGCCCTTCGGTGAACAGCTCCGACAGCCGAACCTGCCTTGAAGGTCCGTCGGCGGTGGGGTCGGTCGGCCCCTCGTCGAACACATAGTCCTCGGCCACCGGGCCACCGGGCGGCAGGGCGCGGCGCAGCTCCGCCACGGCCTCGGTCCGGCGTCGAAGGTCCATCTCGGCCTCCAGCAGACGGTCGCGCGCCGCCCGGTATTCGGCGCTCTCATTCGGCCAGCGGAGGGCGTGGATCGTTTCCATGGTCGCCGCCATCAGTTGGATACTCCCCTCAATCCGGGGCGCTCGCCCCGTTCGACGAAGCCCTTCAGCCGGTTGCCGAGCAGATCCTGCCAGCCCTCGCTGAAGCCCGCCTCGGTCTCGGCGGTGAGGCGGCCGATCGCCGCGTGCTCGACGGTCAGCCGGGTACCGCCATCCTGATCCTCCAGCTCGAAGCGGATGTTGCCGGTGATCGCTTCGCGCATACCCATGCGCCCGGCCAGGGTCAGTAGACGGTTCCGAAACACCTGCTCGACGATGCACCAGACATAGCCGTCGCCGTCCGCCGTCACTTCCTTGAACAGCCCGCCCGGCCAGGGCTCCAGCACAATGTCGGCGGCGTCCTCGCCGCTCGCCAGGTAGGGCGCGCCCCACCACGCCGAGATGTCGTCGGTCAACGCTTTGAAGACCGTGTCCCGTGGCGCTTCGATGTCCACCGATCGGCGGATATGCAGGCTCGCCAGCGGTGCTCCGACCCAATCCGTATCCATGGCTTCCCTCATCCTTTCCCGTCGTTCCGCCTCGCGCTTCAGCCGGCCGAGCCGGCCCGCCCAGATGACCTCGTATTGGCGCATCCACGTCTCGTAGAGTTCTCTCAGGGGCTCGGCGTCGAGGCTGTTGATCCGCTCGCGGCCCCGCTTCTCGGTGCGGACCAGCCCGGCGTCCTTGAGCACGCCGATGTGGTTCATCACCCCGAACCGGGTGAGACCGTCGAAGGCCTCGCACAGCTCGCCCGTGGTCCGCGGCCGCTCGCGGAGCAGCGCCAGGATGTGCCGCCGCGCCGGTTCGGCCAACGCCTTGAACGCCCTGTCGCGGCCGTCGATTGGTGTCTCTTCGCTTGCTGCTGTCATGGGCGGATGATGGCACAGGATTTATGTTGAATCAATAGACACGTGTGTTAATATGCACATATAAATGCCGGGGAGGGATGGGCCATGGCTTTGGAGATCTTCTGGTTCAGCGGCAGCGGGTTTGCGTGGCGGGTGTTGTTGGCGGCCGAGCTGAAGGGAATCGACTACGCGTCCCGGCTCATCGAAGCGTCGGCCGGCGACCACAGGACGCCGGAGTTCGTCGCTATGAACCCGCGCGGCAAGGTGCCGGTGCTACGGGACGGAGATGTGGTCGTCACCGAATCCTTGGCGATCATCGCTTACCTCGACCGGCTCTTTCCCGATCCGCCGCTGTTCGGCCGGACGCCCGAGGAGATGGCTCAGATCTGGCGGTTTGCGCTCGATTTCGACAACTACGCCGCCGCCCGCTTCTCGGACTTCGTGCTGCCCATCTACTTTGACGCGGTCGCCACCAGCCGTGCCCAGATCGACGCCGCCCTCGACGACGTGCTCCGAGAACTGGCGACGCTGGAAGCGCGGCTCGATGGCCGCCCGTGGCTCGCCGACGAGTACCTGTCGGCCGCCGACATCGCCATCTACCCGTTTGTCGAGGGTCTGCTGAGGGCGGCCGGCAAGCCGGCGGCTGCGTCCCTCGATCTGAGCTACATGCCGTTCGGTGATACCCATCCGGCACTTGCCGCGTGGCGCCAGCGGATCATCGCACTGCCCGGCTACGAGAGCGCCTACCCGCCGCACTGGCGCGACGCCGCCTGACCCACCACCCACCGGAGACGCGACATGTCCACGTCCATCTGCCATACCGGCCGCTGTCACTGCGGTGCCGTCAGCTACGAGTTCGCTGGCGAGCCCGTGATGTCGATGACCTGCCATTGCACCGACTGTGCGCGCATCGGCGGCTCGGTCGGCCACACGTCGTTGGTGGTTCCGCGCGACGCGGTCACAGTGACGGGCGACGTCACCTGGTATGGAAGTCCCGGGGACTCGGGAATGACGGTCCGCCGGGGGTTCTGCCCGAAATGCGGAACGCGCCTGTTCGGGGAGCCGGATATGGCGCCGCAGCTGATGTCGATCAGCGCCCTCAGCCTCGACGATCTCTCCGGGTTCGCGCCGCAGATGAACATCTATGTGGCGAGCGCAGCGCCGTGGACTGTCCGCGACGACGCCTTGCCGGCATTCGACCAGTTGCCGTCCGTGCCCGAGGCCTGACCGTCCCGCGATCCCGAACTGCGCGCGGAAGCTCGGCGTCGCGCTTCCCTTTCCCCTCGGTTGCTGACATATAGCGCGAAGTCGGCACGACGGTCGGGAGGCGGCAGTGGACATCGACGAATTCGCCGCGTGGGCGGCAACGGCGGCGCGGGTGAAGGGCGACGGCGGACCCGACCGGGAACGGCTGTCCTACCTGGGGCTCGGACTGGCGGGCGAGGCCGGCGAGGTGGTCGAGCACATCAAGAAGCTGCTGCGGGACGGCGAGGAGGCCTGGCAACCGGACGCGGTCGCCGACGAACTCGGCGATCTCGCCTACTATTGGACGGCGCTGTGCGTCGCCGTGGGCCGCCAGCCTTCCGACGTGCTGGCCGCAAGCCGCGCGAAGATCGATGCTCGTCTGGCGATGGCGCAAAGCCGAGATACGTAGCCGACGTCGGACGAAGCTCTTCATTTCTTCATCGGGCCGTGCGCCGACCTGTCCGACACTGCCTTGCCGGCATCTGCGTTGAACGGTCGTCAAATTCCCACTAGCCTGATTCCCTGAGCGCTTCGACCGCTCTCGCCGGCATCGAAGCGCTGAATCGAAACCGATCGCGCGATCCGCAGCGCCGAGCCGGGCGACGTTCAGCTTTGCCGCCCCGTTCGCGTTCGCGGCACAGCGCGGCGAGGGAGGCTGGGGTTATGACTGACGTCGCCATCGTCTATGCGACCGGGCGCAGCGAACCGAGGGCGCCGCTCCTCGAACGGGGTGTCAGCGAGGATGCGATAAAGGGTTTCTTCGAGATTCAGCCCCCGACGTTCGGCGCAACCTACAAGGCGGCCATCAATCGGGACGTCTGCGATCCGGAAAAGGTGCAGGCCGTCTGCGAGTCCGGGATGGTCTATGCCGCGCTGGTCTCGGCAGAAGGCGGTCGCCTCGAGTCCTTCAGCCAGGACATGGATGAGGATCCGGTGTTCCTGGAGGGGACTGACGTCAACTGGCAAACCATTGGCCGCATGGCCGAACTGTCCGGACGGCACCGCGAACTGCTGGACGACCTCGGACGAACCGAGGACCGATGCCTCAATGCCGGTCCGGCCAGCGTGCGAGGTAGGGACCTCCTCGAAACGTACGAGTACCTCGACGCCGAGATCAGCAAGCTCGAAAGTGCATTGACGGCCTTGCGGCTGGTTTCCTGACCAAACGGCAGTGTCGCGGGTGGTCGCCGTGGACGTCGGATCATGGCTCGAGGGGCTCGGACTCGGGCACTACCGGCAGAGTTTCGCCGACAACCATATTGATGGTGAAACCCTTGTTGGCCTGACCAACGAGGATCTGAAGAAACTCGGCGTTTCTTCCCTCGGTCACCGCAAAAAACTGCTGACCGCCATCGGCGCGCTCGTGTCCGTCGGCGATACGCCGGAGCGGCCACGCGCGCGGGACGATGCAGCGGTGCCGGCACCGACAACATCCGACGCCGAGCACCGTCATTTAACGGTTCTGTTCTGCGATCTCGTCGGCTCGACGGCGCTTGCCGAACGCCTCGATCCCGAAGACATGCGCGAGATCATCGGCCGTTTCCAGGCGACCTGCGCCGAACAAGTTCAACGCTATGACGGGTTCGTCGCCCGTTACATGGGCGATGGCCTGCTGGTCTATTTCGGCTATCCGCAAGCCCACGAAGACTCCGCCGAGAGGGCTATCCGCGCCGGCCTCGATACCGTCGCCGCGATGGGCCAGCTCAACGGCGCGTCGGATCGCGGTCATGGCATCGCCCTTGCGGTACGGGTTGGCATCGCGACGGGTCCCGTCGTCGTCGGCGATCTGCTTGGTGACGGGCCGGCGGAAGAACGGACCGTGGTTGGCGGAACGCCGAACCTTGCGGCGCGCCTGCAGACCCTCGCCGAACCAGACACGGTCGTCATCGGCCCGGAAACGCGCCGCATCGCCGGCGATCGGTTCGACTACGCCGATCTTGGGCAACGGACTTTGAAGGGATTCGCGGAGCCGGTACCGGTCTGGCGCGTCATCGCTGCGAAAGAGGCCGAAACCCGCTTCGACGCCGTGCATCGGTCCGATCTCGCGCCGATCATCGGGCGGGATGAAGAAATCGAAGTGCTGGTCAGGCGCTGGCAGCGTGCCAAGCGAGGCGACGGCCAGGTCGTCCTGTTGTGTGGGGAGCCGGGCATCGGCAAGTCGCGCATTGCCCAGGCGCTACGCGAGCGCATCGACGAGGCGCATGTCCGGGTCCGCTACCAGTGCTCGCCCAACAGCGCCCTCCATCCGGTGATCGAGCAGCTCAAGGGAGCGGCTGGGATCTCCAGGGACGATTCCTCCGAGGAAAAGATCGCCAAACTGGAGGCCATGCTGCACTTGGCCATGGATGATGTCGAAGCTGTTGCGCCGCTGTTCGCCGCACTGCTGTCGATCCCGGCGGACGAGCGATACGCGGCCTTGGACATCAGCCCCGAGCAGGTGCCGGAAAGAACACTGTCCGCGCTTCTCCAGCAAATGGAGTGGCTCGCCGCGCGACAACCGATGCTCGCCGTCTTCGAAGACGTGCACTGGATCGATCCGACGTCCCTCGACCTCTTGGACCGCGCCCTCGAACGTGTTCAAGCGCTGCCCATCCTGATCATCGTGACCTTTCGGCCGGACTTCGAGCCGGCCTGGGTCGGGCAGGCGCACGTCACGCTGTTGACTCTCAATCGGATCAGTCGCCGCGACTGTGCGGCGATCGTCCAGAACATGACCGATGGGCGTAGCCTTCCGGACGATGTGCTCGACCAGATCATCGCAAAGACGGACGGCGTGCCGCTGTTCATCGAGGAACTGACCCGAACGGTCATCGACTCCGGGCTTCTCGATGAACGCGAGGATCGGTATGTGCTCTCCGGTCCCCTGCCACCGCTGGCCATTCCCTCAAGTTTGCACGACTCGCTGATGGCGAGGCTGGATCGCATGTCGAAGGCAAAGGATGTCGCCCAGGCTGCGGCAGCGATCGGCCGCGAGTTTTCCTTCGAGCTGTTGGCGTTCGTGACCGATCGTTCCGATGACGACCTCGAAGACGCTCTGACCAGACTCTGTGAAGCAGAGTTGGTGTCGCGGCGCGGTGCGCCACCGAACACCCGGTTTGCGTTCAAGCACGCCTTGGTCCGGGATGCCGCCTACAACTCCCTGCTCAAGAGCAAGCGGAGGGACTTTCACGAACGGATCGCCACCGCGCTCGAACAGCGTTTTCCCGATGTCGTCGCGTCCCAACCGGAACTGCTCGCCCATCATCACACCGTCGCCGGTTCATCTGATCCCGCGATCGAATATTGGCAACGCGCTGGACAGCTCAGTCTGTCTCGGGGTGCGAGCAACGAAGCCGTCCGGCATTTTCGACGGGCACTCGATCTGATCCGCGATCTGCCGGATACGACCCAACGAAAGAGGCGGGAGATCGCGCTTCTGAATCACCTCAGCGTCGCTCTGGTCCACGCGACGGGCCAGGCGTCGAACGAATTGGAGGAAGCCTACGAGCGGGCGTTGCAGCTCTGCGACGAGACGGCGGACACCAACCAGAAGTTCGTCGCCGATTGGGGCCTTTGGCATTTGCACCTTGGCCGAGCCAACTACGAAAAATCCCGGGAGATATGCGAACGGCTCACTGGCAGCGCCGAGTATCAGGAAGACCCGGACCATCGCCTGCAATCGTGCCACGCCGATTGGAGTACGCGTCTGTTCCTCGGCGAGCATGAGAAGACACTGGCGCTCTGCGAACACGGGTGATCGATTTACGATGCCGAACGCCACGCGGCGAGTGCGTTTGCCTTTGGCGGGCACGATCCGGGCGTATGCAGCCGGAATCTGTCGGCCCTCGTCACCTGGCAGCTCGGCTATCCCGACCAGGCACTGGCACGGTACGGCGCCGGCTTGGCACTGGCCTCCGAGCTGGACCATCCCCTCATCGTTGCCCATTCGCTGAACTGGGGGGCGTTGCTGTTCCAACTGCTCCGCAACGCCGGGGAACTGGAGGACAAGACCGGGAGAACGCTCGCGCTGGCCAAGGAGCATGGCTTCGCCAACTATGCGACGGACGCCTCGATCCTGCGAGCGTGGCACACCTCCGAAACGTCGCATCCCTTGGACTCGACCGAGAGGATGGGCGACAGCATGGCAGCGCGGCAGAGTCGCGGCACGATGTTCCTTCGGCCGTACTACCTTGCTCTCCTTGCCCAGGTCTTCGCCAGGGCGGGCAAATCCGAAACGGCCTTGGATGTGATCGCCGAGGCCAATGCCGTCGCCTCGGCCACGGGAGAGGTGTGGATCGCGCCGGAGCTTGTGCGGATCGAAGGTGAATTGCTGCTGTCCAGCGACGCAAATGACATCGAATCGGCAGAACGCGCGTTCACGAAAGCGATCGCACTCGCCCAGGACCGAAACGCCAAGTCCTGGGAGCTGCGCGCGGCAACCAGCCTCGCCCGCCTGTGGGCGGACCAGGGACGGCGCGACGAAGCCCGCGATGTCCTGGCCCCGGTGTTCGAGTGGTTCTCGGAGGGCTTCGAAACCGCCGATCTTCGAGATGCCAAAGCGCTGATCAGCAACCTTCGCTGAGCTGGGCTCGCCGCAACGGCCAGACCGGGTGATTTTGATCCCCTGTCAAGATCAATTTTTGCATTGCTGCAATGCAGCAATTCGTTTGACGACAATCGAAATTCCCGATATTATATTAGTAATCACTAATTAAGATATGACTGATACTTAGTCGCGCTTCTGCAGGGAAGCTAACGAGGGAGACGGCCGAGCGTCCGGATGGTTTGGAGCCGCGTCGATGGCCTTGTCGGCGTCGGGCGGCGAAATCGGTATCCGTCGGAGGATCGGAAATGACATCGATCGCAACCGGCAGCATTCGTCACATTCTGGCGGCCCTGATTGTGGCTGCACTTTCGGCAGCCGGTGCCAGCGCCGCCCCGTCGCGCGGTGACGCACCGTCCGGTTCCGCCTCCACGGCCGACCACACCAAATTCGAACAGCTGAACAAAACCTTCGAGACGGGGCCCGAGGTCACGAAGGCCTGTCTCTCGTGCCACACGGAAGCCGCCAAGCAGATCCACACCACCACGCACTGGACGTGGGACTACGTCAATCCCGAGACGGGGCAGCGGCTCGGCAAGATGAACGTCGTCAACAACTTCTGCATTTCGGCGGCGCCCAACATCCAGCAGTGCTCGTCCTGCCATGTCGGATACGGCTGGTCGAAGGCCGCCTACGATTTCACCTCGGAAGAGAACGTCGACTGCCTGGTCTGCCACGACACCACGGGCGAGTACTCCCGTGCGCAGCTGAGGACTCCCGGCAAGCGCAAACCGAAACTGAAGAAGTTCGCCCAGAACGTCGGTGAGACCAGCCGCCAGACCTGCGGCACCTGCCACTTCTCGGGTGGCGGCGGCAAGGCGGTCAAGCACGGCGACTTCGATCCGTCGCTCAACCACCCCGACATGTTCATCGACGTCCACATGGACGCCGACGGGCTGAATTTCACCTGCGCCACCTGTCACGCCTCGGATGCCCACGCCGTCGCCGGCAGCCGCTATGCCCCCGACGCCAAGGACACCCACGGCATCGACGTCCCCGGGCGCGACGATCGTAGCCGGGCAAGCTGCGAGAGCTGCCATGGGCTGGCACCTCACGATAGCGATGGTGATGGCGATAAGCTCAACGACCACACCGACCGGGTGGCCTGTCAGACCTGTCACATCCCGACCTACTCGCGCGGCGGGTTCGCCTCCAAGACGTGGTGGGACTGGTCCGAGGCCGGCCGGCTCGGCGCCGACGGTGCTCCTGTCGTCGAGCACGACGCCAACGGCCACGAGATCTACAACGGCAAGAAGGGGTCCTTCGTCTGGCTGAAGGACGTCGTCCCCGAATACGTCTGGTTCAACGGCCGGGTCCGCTACACGCTGGTCGGCGATCCCATCGATCCCTCCGGCGTGGTGCCCGTCAACACCTTCGAAGGCGGTCCCGACGATCCCGACGCGCGCATCTGGCCCGTGAAGGTGATGCGCGGCAAGCAGCCCTACGACACCGGCTCCAAGGCCCTGGTCGCGGTCAAGACCACCGGCAAGGAGGGATACTGGAAGACATTCGACTGGGCGTCGGCCATCGACACCGGCATGCGGGCAGTAAACGTGTCCTACTCCGGCAGCTTCGATTTCGTCGAGACGACCATGACGTGGCCGATCACCCACATGGTGGCGCCGGTTGAGGATACCGTCCGCTGCAACGAATGCCACAGCCCCAACGGCCGACTCGCCGCGCTCACCGGCTTCTATATGCCGGGCCGGGATTCCTTCGGCTGGCTCACACTGATCGGTTGGTTGATTGCCGGCCTGACCCTGATCGGTGTGCTCGTCCACGCCGGTGTGCGGATCGCGGCGGCCGTGACGCGGAGGTAACGCATCATGCGCAATGAGATGCTGTTCAGCCGATTCGAGCGGTTCTGGCACTGGACCCAGGCGCTGCTGATCCTCGGCCTGATGACCACCGGCTTCGAGATCCACCAAGCCTACACGCTGCTCGGATACCACGATGCCGCCGAGTTCCATCGCCTGTTCGCCTGGTCGCTGATCGGGCTCTGGGTGTTCGCCATCTTCTGGCACTTCGTCACCGGCGAGTGGCGCCAGTACGTCCCGACGACCCGGCGGCTGATGGCCGTGGTGCAGTACTACACCCTCGGCATCTTCCGCGCCGACGTGCCTCATCCGCACAAGAAGACGAAACTGTCGAAGCACAACCCCCTGCAGCGGCTCGCCTACCTGTCGCTGAAGGTGGCGATCAACCCGGTGCTCGTCGCCTCGGGGCTGCTCTACATGTACGTCAACGACTGGCCCGCCATCGGCCTCGGCTTCCTCAGCCTCGACATCGTCGCCATGGTCCACGTCGCCGCGGCCTTCGCCATGCTCGTGTTCCTCATCGCCCACGTCTACATGGCGTTCACCGGCAAGCCGGTCCTTTCGTACATGCAGGCGATGATCACCGGCTACGAACCGGCAGAGGAGTAGAGCCATGTCGTCGGCCGAACCTCTTCATACACGCACGCTGACCCGCCGCGAACTGCTCGCTACCGGCGTATCGGGCGCCGTTGCCCTCGGCCTGCTGGCCGCGTGGCCCGATATTGCCGAAGCGGCACCGAAGGACGCCAAGCGGAAGATCGCCGAAATCGCCGGGGATGCCACATTGGACAAGGACGGCATCACCTTGACGCTGCCTGCCCGGACAGACCGCGCCGCCTTCGTGCCGCTATCCGTCCGCGTCGACAGCCCGATGACCGAGGAGCACCACGTCACCGCCATCCATCTCCTCGCCGAACGCAACACCAAGCCCGACGTCGCGACCTATCACCTGACGCCGATGAACGGCCGGGCCGAGATTTCGACCCGCATCCGAATCGCCAAGAGCGGCGTGGTCGTCGCCCTTGCCCAATTGAGCGACGGCACGGTCCGGATTGCCAAGGCGCGGATCAAGGTCGCCGCCGGTGCGGGCGGATGCGGATAGGGGAGGGACACGATGACTCACATTGCTCGCATCAAGGTTCCGGCCCAGGTTCAGAAGGGCGAGGCATTCCGGATTCGCACCAAGGTCAGCCACCCGATGGAGACCGGCTGGCGCAAGGACGCGGACGGCAACGTGGTGCCGCGCAACCGTATCCACAGCTTTGCCTGCACGTTCAACGGGCAGCCCGTGTTCCGGTCGGACTTCCATTCCGGGGTCTCGGCCGATCCGTACCTGTCGTTCTTCGCGCGGATCGACGAGAGCGGGACGCTGGAGTTCACCTGGATCGACGATGCCGGAACGACATTCCGCCGTTCGGCGGAGATCGAAGCCGTTTAACTGACCGACCGGCGCCGCCGCGGCGCCGGCCGTCGCTGCCGAAACGCCGCAGTATCCGCACATTGTGGATGAGGCGTTCGTTGCCGAGTACGCGGTGATCCCCAAACGTGATGACGTCGTGATCATCGATTCGCGGCCGACCGCGCGGAAGTACGACCTCGGCCATCTTCCCGGTGCAATCAGCATTCCCGACCGCAAGTTCGACAAGATGACGGAAATGCTGCCCGAGGACCGCTCGACTCTGTTGGTTTTCTATTGCGGCGGTCTGCAGTGCCCGCTCAGCCACAAGTCGGCGTTCAAAGCCGAAGCGCTCGGCTACACCAACGTCAAGGTGTTCGCTGCCGGCTATCCCGCCTGGATCGAGGCGGGCGGCCTCAGCGAGGTCAGCGCGGCCCACGTCAAGAAGCTGATCGACAAGGGCTCGGACGCGGTGATCATCGATTCGCGGCCGAAGAAGCGGAAGTACGACAAGGGCCACGTGCCGACGGCGATCAGCATTCCCGACCGGCAGTTCGAGAAGTTCGCCCATCTGCTGCCGGCCGAGAAATCCACGCCGCTGGTGTTCTACTGCGGCGGCTATGGCTGCAAGCTGAGCCCGAACTCGGCGGCCAAGGCCAAGGCGCTTGGCTACACCAAGGTGCAAGTGTTCCAGGCCGGCTATCCGGCGTGGAAGGCCGCGTACGGCCCCGGTGAAACGGCGGCTACGGCCAAGGTGATGGCGCCGAAGATCGTGGTCGGGCCGGAGGCCGATACGATCACCGTCGAGTCGTTTGAGCGCATCCTCCGCGAGGCGCCCGACAGCATCCTGATGATCGACGTGCGCGACCCCGAAGAGGTTGCGCGGGGATCGTTCAAGACGGCAACGTTCATGACCGTCGACGAGGTCGAGGAGAACGTCGACACGATCCCGACCGACAAGCCGATCGTGTTCGTCTGCTCGACCGGCACCCGCAGCGCCGAGGCCTACGACATCCTCAAGATGGCCCGTGAGGATGTGAAGGCCTACTTCCTCGACGCGCAGGTGACGTTCAACGGCGACGGCTCACAGACCATCGTCGCCAACACCGAGTAGCCGTCGATCCGACGTGCGCGAACGGTTGGGGCCGCCCTCGGGCGGCCCCAGCTGTTTCGAACATCTCGCGAGTTTAAGCTACGCCTCTGTCCCCATGACGCTGAACAGGTCGGGCGGACCGGAAAGACGGCGGCCCTTGCGCAGCATGTCGGTGAAATCAGCGGCGCTGATCGGCGGACTGAAGTAGTAGCCCTGCATCATCTCGCAATCCCGCGCGCGGAGGAATTCGAGCTGCGCCTCGTCGTCGACACCCTCGGCGACGACATTGAGGTTGAGCCGATGAGCCATGGCGATGATGGCGTCGGTGATCGCGGCGGCGTCGGCGCTGGTGGTCACGTCGTTGACGAAGGCGCGATCGACCTTGAGCGTCGACAAGGGCAGCCGCCGCAGATAGCTCAGCGACGAGTAGCCGGTGCCGAAGTCGTCGACCGAGATGGCGATTCCCATGGACGACAGCTTGCGGAGAATGGAGTTGGTCTCCTCGGCGTCGGCGAGGCTGGCGGGCGATAGCCCTGTTTCGGAGAGTGCGGCGAATACCGCGCCGACCAGCCGGCCGCGCTTGAACTGTCGGGACGAGACGTTGACGGCGATGCGCAAGGACGCCAGCCCCTGTTCGCGCCACGCGCGGTTCTGCCGGCAGGCTTCGCGCAGCACCCATTCGCCGATGGGCTCGATGAGGCCGCTGTCTTCGGCGAGCGAGATGAACCGGTCCGGCGGGATCATGCCGAACTCGGGGTGGTTCCAGCGGATCAGCGACTCGGCGCCTACGACAGCGCCCGAGCGGATATCGACCACCGGCTGGTAATACAGCTCGAATTGCTCTTCGCTCTGGGCGTTGCGGAGGTCGCGGCCAAGGGTGATGTAGGTGACCGCCTTGGCGTTCATGCCGGGAGCGAAGAACTGGTAGGTGTTGCCGCCGAGCTCCTTGGCCCGCTGCATGGCGGTGTCGGCGTTCTTCAACAGGTTGTATTCGTCCTGGCCGTCCTCGGGGAACACGGCGATGCCGATGGAGGCGTGCAGGTCGACCACCGTCTCACCGACCTGGAACGGCTCCGAGAGGGTGGCCAGCATCTCCGGCATGGTCGCCGCCGCTTGATAGCGGTCGCCGGCTTCGGTCAGGACCACGGCGAACTCGTCGCTGGCCAGCCGGGCCACGGTATCGGTCGGACCGATGCGGCTTGACAGCCGCTGCGCCACTTGGCGCAACACCTCGTCGCCGCCCTCGTGGCCAATGCCTTCGTTGACGAAGCGGAAATGGTCGAGGTCGATGAACATCAACGTCAGGGCGCGGCCGTCGCGCCGGGCGCGGGCCAATGCGCGCGGCAGGCGGTCGAAGAACAGCGTGCGGTTCGGCAAGTCGGTCAGCGAATCGTGGTAGGTCTGGTGGCGCAGGCGCTCCTCGTAGAACCGCCGGGCGGTGATGTCCTCGCTGACCGAAATGAAATGGGTGATGGTGCCATCGGCGGCACGGATCGGCGAGATCGACTGGGCCGCCCAGAAATACTGTCCGTCCTTTTTGCGATTGTAGAATTCGCCCCGCCATTCTCGCCCCTGGCTGATCGCCGTCCACAGCGCCCGGTATTCCTCGGCCGACGTGTGGCCGGACTTGAAGATGTTGGGGGTGCGGCCGACGACCTCCTCCGGCGCGTAGCCGGTGATCTCGACGAACTTGGGATTGACGTATTCGATGACCCCTGAGGTGTCGGTGATCATCACCAGCACGGGGCTTTGCTCGACAGCCTGCGAGAGCTTGCGGATGGCCTCGTCGGCATGCTTGCGCAGCGTGACGTCGCGGGTCACCGAAAGGATGCATTGCTCGCCGTTGAACTCGACGACCTTGGCCGACAGAGACCCGACGCGTTCGATGCCACCGGAGGTACGGAACGTGGCCTCGAGGTCGCGCACCTCGCCGTCACGGATGAGGCCGCGGAGGAACCGGCGCTGCGCAACGGGTTCTACCCAAAGGTCGAGGTCGCGGATGGACCGGCCGATGACACCCCGCCGCGGGAAACCGGCGAGCTGGGTGAGACCCTCGTTGATCTCGAGGATCGTTCCGTTGCCGAGCCGGGTGATGGCGATGGCGTCGGGGCTGGTCTGGAATGCGGTGGCGAACCGCGCCTCGCTTTCGCGCAAGGTCTGTTCGTAATGCCCGCGGAAGATCGTGCCGCCGATGATGCCGGCGGCGGCCTTGACCGCCTCGATCTCGGCTTCCGGCCAATCATGATCGGCCTGGGCCTTGTCAATGCGCAGGAATCCCCACCAGATCTCGCCGGCGAAGATGGGCACCACGAGCACCGTACCGACGCCTTCGTCGGCGAGGAACTGTCGTTGGCCCTGCGAGAAACCGCTCACCGACGCGGCAATGATCTCTCCGCCGCGCAGCCGCTTCTCCCACCCTCCGAACCCGAAGGCGCGCAGCGGAAGATCGCGGGAACCGTCGCCGTCGGCGGTGACGCCCATCGCCGACGTCCACCCGAAGCGCGGACGGGCGACGCTTTCGCCGCCGGGATCGCTGGTCGCTTCGAACATCAGCACCCGGTCGGCCCCGACGCTTCGCCGAGCCGGGCAATGATGTCCGGCATCTCGCGCCGCCAATCCGGTGCGGCCAGGAACGCCGTGGCGGCCCGGCTCACCGCTTCGAGGACGGCGTCGCGACGATTCAGCGCGTCTTCGGTGATGCGCCGCTGCGTGATGTCTTCGGCGGTGCCGCGGAAGCCGGTGAACGCACCGGTCTCGAAATCGAAGACCGGCAGCGCACTAATCAGGAAATGGCAGACATCGCCATTGCGCGCGGTGACCGTGCACGGCGCATTGCGGAAGGGGGACCGCTCCTCGAGCTTGGTCAGCGCCAAGCCCGCGGCGGAGAAATCGCCGAGATCAAGCAGCGACCGGCCTTCCAGCTCGACCGGCTGGAATCCCAGGGCCTCGAACACCCGCGCCGACACGAACGTCAGGTTCAGATCGGCATCGGTCTCCCACACCCAGTCCGATACCAGCCGGGTGAGGTCGTCCAGGCGGCGGCGGATGTCGACGACTCGCAACCGGTCGGCCAGCCCCTCATCCGGGCGAGGAACTTCGCGCAAGTGGGGCGGGCCAGGGCGCGGCTTACGGTCTGCCATTCAGGCGGCCCCCACTTCGAGTTCGCGAATTGCGGCCAGATAGTCCGCGTCGCGTTGCCACTTGCGCAGAACCTGTCTGGCACCGGCCTCGGACATGTTGTCGAATAACGTCAGCACCCGGCGGCGTTCGGCATCTCCGTTGGCGAGGGCCCGCGGCCGGGCCTTTCGGGTGAGCGTGTAGAGGTCGGCGAAGGGTTCGCGTTCGATGCCGACCGCCCTGCAGGCAATGGCCAGGCCCTCGCCGCCGGGCTCGAAAAGGATGCGCATGACCAGGGTGCGGCGAAGTCCGGTCAGCCGGGCAAACAACGCGACGAACAGCCCGACCTCGCCCTGGTGCAACGCGTCGATCAGCATGTCCGGGGTTACGAAGCCGTGGGAGTCGAGATCGCGAGCAAGTTTGTCGGCACCGCCTTCCGTCTCCGGCTCGACGGAGGTCTCCGCCGCCGCCAGAGCCGCTTCCTCCATCAGGTCGTCGACGGTTTCGTTGTCGAGGTCGAAGTGCTCGATGATGTGCTCGCGCAGCGCCGCCGAAACCCACAGGAACATGCGCTTGGCAAGGTCGGCCCCGAGTTCCTGCCGCGCCAGGATCGGCTCCTGAAAGCTGTCGACCCGCCGGGATTCTTCGACCAGGTAGGCCAGCGTATCCTGGGCGATTGCCGCGTTGCCGTTGTTCAGCAGCGCCTTGATGACGCTTTCCTCGCCGGTATCGACGAGCGCGCGGCTGACGTCCTCGCTGACCGTATAGCGGACGGCGACGGCGAGCTGGTGTTCGAGGGTGCGGTGGCGGATGACCTCGATGAGGTCGCGGTCCCGCAAGATGGGGCTGCGGGTCAGGACCGGATAGGCCACGCCGGCTTCGTCATTGGCCAGCATTTTGACCAGATCGTGGGGTGCATCGGCGCGTGTGGCCAAGCGTTCTGACAGAGCTTGGCGGACCGATGCCTCGACCTCGCGGACGACCTTGCGCAGGATGTCGAACATCAGCGCCCGCTCGCGGTCCGACAACGACGAACCGCCGCCATTGAACATGTCGCCAATGACTTCGGCCAGCGCACTGCGGCTTTGCGCGGTTTTTCGCCGCGCCAGGTCGAGCAATTGCTGACCGTCGACCGCTGTCATGGCCCCCTGCCCCTTGATGATTCGGGTCCGATCGCCACTGATTCGTATAAGGCCTTGGAAATTAAAACGATCCCAAGAGTTTTCCACAAGTGTGATGGCTTGTTATCCACAGGTTTTTTCACCGATCGTGCGAGCATACCAGTTGTCGTGCCGATCGGAGAAGAGCGACGCAATGTCTAGCGTTCACGGGGCGCGAAACGGGGCTTCGTGCTTGAATCGCTTGTACTTTGCGTCGTCGCACGGTCAAGGCCGGCCCGCGGTCGGGTGGCATTTTTTGGTACAGATTTCCGTCGTTTGCTATTGTCTCTCAATCGAAGCCGGTGCGGTCCGTGGATTGGCGGCACCGGCGACGTTTCGGGGTCCCGCGACGTCGTATCGTGGTCGTGCCGGGCGATGGCCCGCCCGGGTGTGATGGCGAACACAGACGATGGCGCGCTGGCCCGTGAGAATCTGAGGGAGTTGCGGCTCGAATCCCGCAAAGTGCGGGGCTCGAGGGAATGAACATGTCTGTGGTGCAAGGCCCGATAGACGGGACGCTTTCTGCGCCCGAAACCACCAGCGCGACGGCTGGCAACGCCACTGCCTTGCCTGAAGGGTTCGCCATCGCCGAGGCGGCCTTCGCGCGGTCCGGTGCCGACCTGCTGCTGACAGAGCCTGACGGCGGGCAGGTGCTGGTCCGCGGGTTCTTCTCGTCCGTGCACCCGCCCGACCTTGCGGTGCCCGGCGGCGTGACGTTCCCCGGAACGCTTGCGGCCAAGCTGGCTGGTCCCCGAGCACCTGGCCAGGTCGCCCAGGCGCAGCCGTCGGCGGACCCGCTTCCCATCGGTCAGGTCGAAACGATCAAGGGCACCGTTTCGGTCACGCGTGCGGATGGCACTCGCGAGACCCTCGATGTCGGCGAGCCCGTGTACGAAGGGGACATCCTGGAAACTGGCGGAGGTGGTGCCATTGGCATCGTGTTCGCCGACGAGACCACGTTCTCGATGGCCGAGAACGGCCGCATGGTCCTGGATGAGATGGTCTATGACCCCGATGCCGGCGACGGCAGTCTCTCGGTGTCGGTTGTCAGGGGTGTTTTCACGTTCGTGTCCGGCGAGGTCGCCAAGTCGACGCCGGATGCGATGAAGGTCGAGACGCCCGTCGCCACCATCGGTATCCGCGGGACCCAGGGCGGCATCGATATTGCCGACGGACAGACGTTGACCGTGGTGTTGATGCCCGAAGCAGACGGTACGGTCGGCGAGATCGTCGTGCTGGTCGGAGACGCGGTTTACACCATCAATCAGGCCGAGTTCGCGATCACCGCCAGCGCTCTGACCGGGCAGGTCACCGAACCGTACCAGTTCACCGTCGATCAGGTGATCGAAGTGTTCAACCAGGCGCTCGGCACCATCCCGACGCGCATTCACCGTGCCAACAGCTACGGTGTGGACCAGACCGGCGCGGACACGACCGGCGGTGGCGAAGAGGGAGATGGCTCAGGAACCGGCGAGGAATCGGACGCCGATGCCGACGGCGACGCGAGCGATCCGGACGAGGACATCGACGCGATCGCCGATTTCGACACCGCCGCCGGTACCGAGGATCCGGAAACGGTGACCGAAGTCGTCGTGCCGGTCTACACCGACGTCGACTACACGGTGGACAACGGCACGCTGACGATCGGCGACATCGAAATCAGCGTCGATCCCGTGGAGGACGCGGGACCAGAGTCCAAGCCGGCCGTTACCGAGGATGACACGCCTCCAGAAACCGTTCCGGAACCAACGGTTATCGATCTGAGTGGGGACAACACCCTCGCCGGAGACGGCGGCGCCAATTCGCTGGATGGCGGGGACGGCAACGACACGCTGTTCGGGCTTGGCGGCGCCGACTCGCTTAATGGCGGCACCGGCAACGATTTTCTCGATGGTGGAGACGGCGACGACACGCTGACCGGCGGCGACGGCGACGACAGCGTCCTCGGCGGTGACGGCGATGACACGATCATCGGCGGTTCGGGCGCCGGCGATGACGACTACGACGGCGGCGACGGAACCGACACCATCATCTTCACCAGCACGACAGGCGGCATCGTCGTCGACCTGGAACTGGGATTCGCGACCGGCACGGAGATCAACAATGATCTCCTCGCCGCCATCGAGAATGTCACGGCCGGCGAAGGCAACGATACTCTGGTCGGCGACGGCGAGAACAACACGCTCGACGGTCAGGGCGGCGACGACACGCTCTCGGGAGGTGGCGGCGACGATGCGCTGATCGGCGGCAGCGGCAGCGACACCGTCGACTACGCGGCCATTGGCAGCGGCATGACCGTCGACCTGGGGCTTGGCGTCGTCGTTACCGCCGAACAGGGTACCGACACGCTGAGCGGCATCGAAAACATCATCACCGGTGCGGGCGACGACACGCTGATCGGGGACGAAAACGACAACGTTCTGCGGGGCGGCCTCGGCAGTGACTCGTTGGTTGGCGGTGCCGGCAGCGATACCGCGGATTACGCGGAGATCAGCGGTGGGATCGTGGCCGACCTCGGGTCGGGCGTCGTCAACGCCGGGGCTCTGGGCACGGACGCGCTCACGGGCATCGAGAATGTCGTCGGCGGCGCCGGCGGCGACACGTTCATCGGCGACGAAAACGACAACGTCCTGGACGGCGGCGGTGGCAACGACACGGTCGACTATTCGGCCGTCGGCACCGGGATCTTTGTGAACTTGGACGCCGGCACGGCAATGGCCGGCGCCCAGGGCACCGATACGCTGCTGAACATCGAAATGGTGATTGCCGGGTCCGGCGGCGACACGCTGATCGGCGACGACGCGGTGAACTCCCTCGATGGCGGTGGGGGAGACGATACCCTCTCCGGCGGTCTCGGCGGAGATACGCTGTTTGGCGGTGCCGGCAACGACACCTTCTCCTATGCCGATGGCGACGGGCGCGACCTCGTCTACGGCGATGACGGCGACGATCTGGTCCTCGGCAGCACCGGGGATGACGTGATCACGTTCCGCTGGTTCGTCGGTACGGCAACGGTCGAGACGATCGATGGCGGTGGCGGCACCGACATCGTCAGTCTCGGCGACAAACACAGCCGCGGGGACTTCAGCGATACGACTCTCGTGGGCATCGACCGGATCGAAGGCAGCGGCGGCAACGACACGATCTGGGGATCGGCTGATGCCGATACCATCGTCGGGCGGGGCGGTACCGACACGCTGTTCGGCGGTACCGGTGATGACACGTTCCTCTATGTCGACGGCGATGGTCGGGACCTGGTTTACGGCGAAGACGGCGACGACACGGTGCTTGGCAGTGCCGGAGACGACATCATCACGTTCCGATGGTTCACGGGTATGGCGACGGTCGAGACGATCGACGGCGGTGGCGGCACCGACATCGTGCGTCTTGGCGACAAGCACAGCCGCGGGGACTTCAGCGATACCACGCTGGTGGGGATCGACCGGATCGAGGGCAGTGGCGGCAACGACAGCATCTGGGGATCGGCTGGCGCCGATACCATCGTCGGCAATGGTGGCTCGGACCGGCTGTACGGCAGCGGCGGGGATGACGTCTTTGTCTTCGACGCCGGTGACGGTTTCGACACCGTTTTCGATTTCGAATTGGATGACGTACTCGAGTTCCTCGGCTTCACCGCCGACGATGTCAGCATCATCGAAGGCGACAGCGACATCATCGTCGCCGGCAGTGGCGCCGATGTCGTCCACGTCGAACTGGAGAATCAGTCGGGATCGGGGTACACGGTGACGGACCTGGGCGGCGGTACGGTCTCCGTCACCTTGGATGCCGGCGGCACCGAAAGCTGACCACTGCCGGATCGCTGCCGCCCGGTCGCGTGTTTATCGACGCTCCAGGAAATTGACCTCCATGAACGTGCGCCGATCGGTCGGCGGGCCTCATCCTGTGATGTTGGTCACTGGCATCTAGACGAAAGCATGTGACGGTGACCGGGAAAGCGAAACGGCAGCCTTGGCTGCCGTCGTGGTCGATTGTCGGGGTGGTGGGCGCGGCTGGGATTGAACCAGCGACCCCCGCCGTGTGAAGACGGTGCTCTCCCGCTGAGCTACGCGCCCGAAATCAAGCCGGGTTCATATAAGGCTGGCCTCTGAATCGTGTCAAGGAAGCCCCTCCAGTGCGCCGGGCAATTCGCGGAACTCGGCGATCACCGCGTCCGCGCCGAGCTCATCTGCCGGCACCACGGTGTACCCGCCGGCGCGAAGAATGATCGGCAAGCCGGCCGCCCTGGCCGCACCGACGTCATTGGCATTGTCGCCGACGAAGGCCGCGTCCTCCGGCACGGTTCCGAGCGCTTCGAGGACGGCGAGCACCAACCGGGGATCGGGCTTGCGCACACCACCGATGGTGTCGCCCCCATAGATGGCGGTAAACGCGTCGTCCAGTCCGAGGTCGCGGAGAATCTCTCGCGTCGGCGCCTCCGGTTTGTTGGTGCAGATACCGAGGGCAATGCCATCGGCGACGAGTCCGGCAAGCGTCTCGGGCACGCCCGGGTAGGGCCGGGTCTCGACCGCCGCTTTCCCCTCGTAGCGGGCGAGGAATCCCTCCGTCAGCGAGACGAGGTCGTCGCCGGCAGCGTCGCCCGTGGCGGCGAAGGCGCGCTCGACCAGTTTCGATGCACCATCGCCGATCATCGCGGTGACCTCGTCGAGAGTCAGCGGCCGGCGGCCATGCTCGGCGAGGAGGCCGTTGAGCGCCGTCCGAAGGTCCGGCGCGCTGTCGATGAGGGTGCCGTCGAGATCGAAAACGACCGCCTTGAAACGTCCCATCGCCTGTCCCAATCCGGAAGCTTTTGGCAACAATCTTTGACTTGGCGGGATTCGGGCCGTGTGGCAAGGTTCCCCGCCCTGAATCGGCCAGAAAAGGCCTTCTAGGACAAATACCTGCCGATGACCAACCGCAAAACAGCCATCGTCGTTCTCGCTGCCGGCCTGGGGACGCGGATGAAGTCCGCGAAGCCCAAGGTCATGCACCCGCTCGCCGGGCGGCCAATGATCTCGCATCTGATGGGAACACTGGAGGCCATGACCCCGGAGCGCATTGTATTTGTCATCGGCGAAGAAATGGACGCGGTCGCAGCCACCGTGGCGCCGCACCCGACAGCCATCCAACACGAACGCCTGGGAACCGGACATGCCGTGATGGCGGCCCGGGATGCACTCAGCGGATTCGACGGCGACGTTCTCGTGGTCTACGGCGACACGCCACTGATTTCATCCGAAACCCTGGATCGGATGTTGGAGGTTCGCCGCGCACCACCGCACCCAGCCGTCGTCGTGCTCGGCTTCCGGCCCGATGACCCCGGCGCCTATGGCCGATTGATCCTGGATGCCGACGGCGGGCCGGCGACCATCGTCGAGGCCCGCGACGCCAATGCCGACGAGCTGGCTGTCAACCTGTGCAATTCCGGCGTCATGGCCATCGACGGGGCGCGGCTGCCAGGCCTCCTCGACGGGCTGCGCAACGACAACGTCAAGGGCGAGTACTACCTGACGGACATCATTGGCCTCGCCCGCGCCGACGGCCTGCCGTGCGCGGTAGTCGAGGGCGAGGAGACCGAACTCCTCGGCATCAACTCGCGTGCCGATCTCGCCCTCGCCGAGTCGGTGGTACAGGACAAACTGCGCGCGGCCGCCATGGCCGGCGGCGCAACCCTGGTCGATCCCGGCTCGGTGTTTTTCTGTGACGACACGGTCGTCGGACGCGACGTCACCATCGGTCCCAACGTCGTCTTCGGCCCCGGTGTGGCCATCGGCGACGACGTCGAGATCCGTGCCTTCTGCCATATCGAAGGCGCGACCGTTGACGCCGGTGCGCTGATCGGGCCGTTTGCACGGTTGCGGCCCGGCGCCCGCATCGACGCCGACGCCCATGTCGGCAACTTCGTCGAGATCAAGAACGCCGCCGTCGAACCCGGCGCCAAGGTCAATCACTTGACCTACATCGGCGATGCACGTGTCGGTGCCGAGGCCAACGTCGGTGCCGGCACCATTACCTGCAACTACGATGGATTCTTCAAATCCCACACCGACATCGGTGCCGGTGCGTTCATCGGCTCGAATACGTCGCTGGTTGCGCCGGTCGCGGTCGGCGACGGCGCCACCGTCGGGGCCGGCAGCGTGGTCAGCCGTGACGTCCCGGCGGACGCGCTGGCTGTCACCCGCGGACCGCTGGTCGAGAAGGGCGGTTGGGCGAAGCGTTTTCGTGACCGCCGCGGCGCCGAGAAGGCTGCGGCCCAGAAGAAGAAGGACTGATCGCACATGTGCGGAATCATCGGCATCATCGGCAAGGCGGAAGTCGCGCCGCTGCTGATCGACGGTCTCAAGCGGTTGGAGTACCGCGGCTACGATTCGGCTGGCATCGCCACGCTGGTCAATGGGGCCATTGACCGTCGTCGGGCCGAAGGCAAGCTGATCAACCTGGAGAAGGTCCTGGGCACCGAACCGGTGGCGGGACGCATCGGCATCGGCCACACGCGCTGGGCCACGCACGGCGCGCCGACCGAAACCAACGCCCATCCCCACGCGGACAAACGCGTGGTCCTCGTGCACAACGGCATCATCGAGAATTTCCGCGACCTCAGGAGCGAGCTGTCGAACGCCGGCTGCGCGTTCGAAACCGATACCGACACCGAAGTCATCGTCCACCTGATCAGCAGCTACCTGGCCGAGGGCAAGACGCCTCAGCAGGCGGTGCAGGCCGGCCTTGAGCGCTTGGAGGGCGCCTTCGCCCTGGCGATCCTGTTCGCCGGTCATGACGATCTGATGATCGGCGCCCGTCGCGGCAGCCCGTTGGCCATCGGCTACGGCGACGGCGAAATGTATCTGGGCTCCGACAGTTTGGCGTTGGCGCCGTTGACCAGCCGCATCTGCCACCTCGACGAAGGCGACTGGGCCGAAGTCACCGCTTCGGGCGCGGTGGTCCACGATGTCTCGGGCGCCGTCGTCGAGCGCGAGGTCAAGTTGACCGCGACCTCGGGGGCGATGATCGGCAAGGGCAACTTCCCGCACTTCATGCTCAAGGAGATCTACGAACAGCCGACGGTGATGGGCGACACCCTGCATGCCATGCTCAACCCGTGGAATCAGGTCGTGACCATGCCGGCGCTGAGCATCGATCCGACACTGGTGACGCGCGTCACCATCGTCGCCTGCGGCACCTCGTTCCACGCCGGGTTGGTCGCCAAGTATTGGTTCGAACAGATCGCCCGCATCCCCGTGGAGGTGGATATCGCTTCGGAGTTCCGCTATCGGGGCGCCGACATGCCCCAGGGCGGCGTGGCTCTGTTCATCTCGCAGTCCGGTGAAACCGCGGACACTCTGGCAGCGATGCACTACGCGCGCAGCCAGGGCCAGCACCTGATCAGTGTCGTCAACGTGCCGGAAAGCTCGATGGCGCGGGCATCCGACGCCGTGCTGCTGACCCAGGCCGGTCCCGAAATCGGCGTCGCCTCGACCAAGGCGTTCACCACCCAGTTGACCGTGCTCGCCTGTCTGGTGATCGCCATGGCGGCGAAGCGGGGGTCCATCGACCGGGACGTCGAGGCCCGCCTCTGCCGGTCTTTGACCGAAGTGCCGAGTCGCGCCAACGACGTGCTGAACCACGATGAGATGCTGGCCGAACTGGCCCATGAGGTCGCCGAGGCCCGCGACGTGCTGTACCTCGGGCGCGGGACCGGCTACCCGATCGCGCTGGAAGGCGCGCTCAAGCTGAAGGAAATCAGCTATATTCACGCCGAAGGCTACGCCGCCGGCGAGATGAAGCATGGCCCCATCGCGCTGATCGACGAATCGGTGCCGATCATCGTCATCGCGCCGTCGGACGACCTGTTCGACAAGACGGCGTCCAACATGCAGGAAGTCATCGCCCGCGGTGGCCGGGTGATCTTCCTTTCCGACAAGCCCGGCATCGACCGCCTGGGCGACATGGCGGCGGCGACCATCGAGTTGCCGGAAGTCGATCCGTTCGTCGCCCCGGTGCTGTACACCATTCCGGTGCAGCTGCTCGCCTACCACGTGGCGTGCATCAAGGGCACCGACGTCGACCAGCCACGCAACCTGGCGAAAAGCGTTACCGTCGAGTAGCGGCTGGCGCCCGCGGCACCACCTCGTTGAGATAGCGGGCAATCGCCCTGGCCGGCACCGCATAGGCGATGCCGGTCGGCACATAGGGCACCTGACGGGTATCGCCCAGCCCGAAACTGGCGATCATGCCGATCAGCCGGCCGCGGTCACTGAAGACCGCCCCCCCCGAATGGCCAGGCGACACATCCATCCGCAGGACGACGGCGTCGTCGAAGCCGAAGTCGCCATACTGAACCCGTAAAGCCCAACGCGGATTGGCGACGGTGCCAAGAGCAACCGCGCCGGGACAGTTGCCGGGGGCACCGATGCTGAGGACCGGGGCACCTTCGCGCGTGCCGTCGGACAGGGTCGCCACGACCATGCCGGCGAAGGGTTCGATCCGCAGAAGCGCAAGTTCGCGGTCGGGAGCGACGTCGACGATCTCGGCGGGGCGCGAAACGCCGTCGACGGTCGTCACCTCGGCATCGAACGCCGTGTTCCTGGCGATGTGGGCGGCGGTGACGACATAGCCGCGGGCATCGACAATGATGCCGCTGGCGCCGCTGATCGTCCCAGCCGCGATTTCTCCGTCGATTTCGGTGTTGGCCCGGATGGCAACGCCAACGAAGGTGCCGGCGAGACGTTCCGCGAGTGCGCGCCGCGGGTCCGCAACCTCGCGATCGTTGTCGGGGAAGCGCAACGTGATCGGCCCAGGCGGAGCTTGCGGGGCGCAGGCCGTGAGAATCATCGCGGCGGCGATCGCCACCATACACAGGTTCCGGCCACTCCATCGCGGGAATGGCCGGTCCTGTGCGGTGTTGTGGCCGCGGGCGATCAGAAGACGTACTGGGCGCCGAACTGGATACGGCTGATGTCGCCGTCCGTGCCGTTCTCGCGTTCGCCGTGGAACAGACTGTACTCGAGGCCGAGATTGACTTTCGGCACCGGGCTCCAGAACAGGTTGATGTGGCCGCCCCAGATCTCCTCGGGAGTGGTCACCGGCACCACGCCGCCGGCCGTCGCCAGCGCCGGATTGTCGAACGTCGTGTAGCCGATATTGGCGGTCGAGCGCAGGGTATCGGTCCACCAGTGGGTGTAGCCGATCCAGCCGCCGATCGATTCGACGGTGTCGAGCGAGCTGGTTGCCGCGTTGAAGAACGCGTCGTTGACACCCGCCAGCACGTTGTCGAGGTGATAGCGGCCGATCCCGTCGCCGCCCTGAACCATGAGCCGGATATTGTCCTTGCCGAAGGTGTTGATCTGCATGTGCCCACCGAGGCCCCAGGCGAACGCCTCGTCCTCGGTCGCACCCGTTTCGACCTTGAGCCGGATATTGTCCTTGCCGAAGGTGTTGATCTGCATGTGCCCACCGAGGCCCCAGGCGAACGCCTCGTCCTCGGTCGCACCCGTTTCGACCTTGAGCCGGCGGGCCAGGCCGGAGAGCGAGATCTTGCCCCAAGACCCGCCGTAGTCGCCGCGCAGGACGAAATCAGGAACCAGGTCACGCGGGTCGTCGCCGACGGCATTGCCGGTGACCGTTTGCGGGTTCTCGATCGAACCCATCAGCGTCAGGCTGTTGTTGACCTTGTGGGTGTAGCGGATCTGCGCCTGGCGGATGAAGGTCTGACCGACGGGGCCGTTGAAGTCGACGGTCGGCGGGCCGAAGGCGCCGCCGCCATTGAACGTGCCCCAGGTCTGGCCGATCAGGACCTTGCCCAGCGTGCCGAAGGCGTGGCGCATGCGCGGCTGGTGGGCGTTGGTCACCGTTTCCGAGCCCCGGGTGCCGAAGAAGTCGAACTCGACGTAGGTGCGCACGGGGCCCATGTCGGTCGGCGTGCGGGTCTCCAGATTCACCCGTGTCTGGCGGGCGTGGGCAGAGAAATGCCCCGTATCGAGGTCGGTGGGGTTGCCGTCGTCGGCGGCCGGGAACCCTTGGGTATCGCCTCCCTTCTGGTCGAGGTCGTAGATGAAGTCGGACTTCACGTAGCCGCCGAACTTGATCGACGTGTCGGTGCCCGGGAGCTTCCACGATCCGGGGAAATCACCACCGGTGACAACGTTCGCCGGCGCCGGAGCGGGCGCGGTCTTCTGCGCCTCGATCTGTTGCTGCTGCCGGTTCTGTTTCGATTCGAGCTCCTGGACCTTCTCCATCAGCACGCGGATCTGTTCCTTGAGCTCATCCACTTCGTTCGCTGCGGCGGGTCCGGTGAGCACCAGGGCCACCGCCCCCGTCGTGGCGAAGAGAAACCTTCGAAATGCGACTTTGGACATTCGTATCTCCCCATGTTGGCGTCGTGGTGGCCCGCACACCGGCGTGCGCACCAACCTGCCTTGTCGAACGGGAAATACCCTTTGCGGTGACAACGACCGACGGGACCAGGTGTCCCTTCGTCAGTCCGTCCCGTGCCACGTCAGCTCGTTGTGCGACGAGCGGTGAAGCCGGGTCTGGCGCGGTTTCGCAGCAACCTCGCCATCACCGCATTCTGCGTTCGCTCATCGCCGTTCGGGGTCTTCGCCCCGACTCACTGCGTGACTTGTTCCTACCGTTGTATGCATGCACATTCAAGCTTTGTGCCGCATGAATGAGACACGGTGCGCTGACGAGAACAGCTCTCTCCGGCGCGCAAGGCTCCATATCCTGAAGGAGGGCGTGTTTTATTATTATTTTTTTATCAATCAGTTAAAGTCATGAAGGACAAGGGTGCGCCGCATCTGGCTAGAGCCGGTACGCCGGCGGTATTGCCAGCATATGCATCTTTTTTCGACCGTATTGTTGCAAAATGGTTACGGTTTCGCGGCGGCGCTGTGGCCATCCGGCCGCGTCCAGGGGTGCGTTGGGAGGAGAGGGCGGTCGGCCCGCCTGCGGCGCCCCCTTCTATAGCCTCTCCGATGGCGGCTATACTCGCTGAACCACCTCCTTTGCCGATCTCGAGGTTCCAATGCAGCTCTCTGATTCCGCGCTCTTCCGCCAGCAAGCCTATGTCGACGGCGCCTGGGTTGACGCCGACTCCGGCGCTACTGTCGACGTCACCAACCCCGCCACCGGAGCTGTCATCGGCACGGTGCCGAAGATGGGTGCCGAGGAGACCCGCCGGGCCATCGACGCGGCCGACCGTGCGCTGCCGGCGTGGCGGGCCCTGACCGCCAAGGAGCGGGCGGCGATCCTGCGCCGCTGGTTCGACCTGATGATGGCCGCCGAAGAGGACCTGGCGCGGCTGATGACCGCCGAGCAGGGCAAGCCGCTCTCGGAATCACGCGGCGAAATTGCCTACGGCACCTCGTTCATCGAGTGGTTCGCCGAAGAGGGCAAGCGGGTCTATGGCGACACCATCCCGGCCCAGCAGACCGACAAGCGGATCATGGTGATCAAGGAACCCATCGGCGTTGTCGCCGCGATCACGCCGTGGAATTTTCCCAACGCGATGATCACCCGCAAATGCGGCCCGGCGCTCGCCGCCGGCTGTACCGTCGTGGTCAAGCCGGCGACGGCGACCCCCTATTCGGCGCTGGCGCTGGCGGATCTTGCTGAACGGGCAGGAATCCCGGCCGGCGTGATCAACATCGTCACCGGCGGCGCCGGGGCCATCGGCGGCGAGCTCACGGCCAATCCGACGGTCCGAAAGGTGACGTTCACCGGCTCCACCGAGATCGGCAAGATGTTGATGGCCCAGTGCGCCGGCACGGTGAAGAAGGTGGCCCTGGAACTGGGCGGCAACGCGCCGTTCATCGTCTTCGACGATGCCGATCTCGATGCTGCCGTCGAGGGCGCGGTCGCCTCCAAGTACCGCAACACCGGCCAGACCTGTGTCTGCACCAACCGGCTTCTGGTCCAAGACGGAGTCTACGACGAGTTCGCGGCGCGGCTGTCACAGGCGGTGTCCGGGCTCAAGGTCGCCGACGGCTTCGAGGACGGCGCCCAGCAGGGGCCGCTGATCGACATGGCGGCGGTGGAGAAGGTCGAGGAGCACATCGCCGATGCCGTCGGCAAGGGCGCTCGGGTCGTCGTCGGCGGCAACCGCCACGCACTCGGCGGGTCGTTCTTCGAGCCGACGATTCTTGCCGACGTAACCACGGCGATGGCGGTTGCCCGCGAGGAGACCTTCGGCCCCCTCGCACCGCTGTTCCGCTTCGACACAGACGACGACGCCATCCGCATGGCCAACGACACCGAATTCGGCCTCGCTGCCTACTTCTACAGTCGCGATATCGGGCGGGTCTGGAAGACATCGGAAGCGCTGGAATATGGCATCGTCGGCGTCAACACGGGCATCATCTCCACCGAGGTCGCACCGTTCGGCGGGGTCAAGGAGTCCGGTATCGGCCGCGAGGGCTCGCACTACGGCCTCGACGAGTTCCTGGAGGTCAAATACGGCTGCCTCGGGGGGAATTAGGCGATACGGCCTCGCGGCTTTCTGTCGCTAGGGATATCTAGCCAAAGACAGGCGCTGACATTCGGGAGATTCGGACGTGCCCACCTACGACTACGACCTCGTCACCCTCGGCGCCGGATCGGGCGGCGTGCGGGCGACCCGGCTGGCCGGCGGCTACGGCGCCAAGACGGCGATCATTGAGGAGAGCCGCGTCGGCGGCACCTGCGTCATGCGCGGTTGCGTGCCGAAGAAGCTATTGGTCTTCGGTGCCCACTTCGCCGACGATTTCGAGGACGCGATCGGCTACGGATGGACGCCCGGCGAGGCGACCTTCGACTGGCCGACCCTGATCGACAACAAGAACACTGAGCTGGAACGCCTCGAAGGCGTCTACCACCGGATCCTCCGCGACAATGGCGTGCGGCTGGTCGAGGGATCGGGCGTGCTCGCCGACGCCCACACGGTCGAGGTCGGCGGCAAGACCTTCACCGCGGAAAAGATCCTCGTCGCCTGCGGCGGCTGGCCGACGAAGCCGGACATCCCCGGCATCGAGCACGTCATCACCTCCAACGAGGCCCTCGACCTGGCGGAGCTTCCGGGACGCATCGTCATCGTCGGCGGCGGCTATATCGCCGTCGAGTTCGCCGGCATCTTCAACGCCCTCGGCGTCGAGGTCACCGAGATCATCCGTGCCGGCAACATCCTCCGGGGCTTCGATGAGGACGTGCGCGACTGCCTTGCCGCCGAGCTGGAGAAAAAGGGCGTGAGCATCCGCCGCGACACCGTCGTCCATTCCATTGAGAAAGAAGGCAGCGGCTATTCCCTCCGCCTCGGCGATGGGGACGTGATCGAGACGGACCTGGTCATGTACGCTACAGGCCGGGCGCCCAACACCCGCGGCATCGGCCTCGAGGAGGCGGGGGTCGGGCTGGCCCGCAACGGCGCCATCGTCGTCGTCGACGGGTTGAAAAGCAGCGTCGACAATATTTTCGCTGTCGGCGACTGCATCGACCGGGTCAAGCTGACGCCGGTGGCCATTGCCGAAGGGCGGGCATTCGCCGAAACCCACTTCAACGGCAATCCGATCCCGGTGGACTACGACGCCATTCCGTCGGCGGTGTTCAGCCAGCCGCCCATCGGTACGGTGGGTCTGACCGAGGAGAAGGCCCGCGAGCAGGGCCCGATCGACGTCTACATCTCCCACTTCCGGCCGATGAAATACACCCTCTCCGGCCGGGACGAGATGACGATGATGAAGATCATCGTGGATCGAAACTCCGACCGGGTGCTCGGCTGTCACATGGTCGGCCTGGATGCGCCCGAGATCATCCAGGGCATCGGCATTGCGCTGAAGTGCGGTGCGACCAAGGCGCAGTTCGACGCCACCGTCGGCATCCACCCGACGGCCGCCGAGGAGTTCGTCACCATGCGCGACAAGCGCCCGGACCACCAGGGATCGGCTGCAAGCTGAGGTTCAACCGGCGCACGTGCCGGTTTTCCTGGAAAACGCTGAGGTTCCGGCGTAGAACACGTTCCTCTAACGCTGGGCCAAGACGAGATCACCGATGAGCGAACCCTGGTCGCCGGAAAGCTGGCGGTCGAAACCCATTGTTCAGGTGCCGGAATATCCGGATGCCGCTGCACTTACCGCGGCCGAGGACCAGTTGCGGGCCTATCCGCCGCTGGTGTTCGCCGGCGAGGCGCGGCGCTTGCGCTGGGCGCTGGCCGACGTTGCCGAAGGCAAGGCGTTCCTGCTGCAGGGCGGCGATTGCGCCGAGAGCTTCGCCGAGTTCCATCCCAACAACATCCGCGACACCTTCCGCGTCATGCTGCAGATGGCGGTGGTGCTGACCTTCGGCGCAGCCGTTCCGGTGGTCAAGGTCGGGAGGCTGGCCGGCCAGTTCGCCAAGCCGCGGTCCGAACCGATGGAAACGATCGGTGATGTCAGCCTGCCGAGCTATCGCGGCGACATGATCAACGGCATGGACTTCACGGAAGAGGCGCGCGTCCCGGATCCGGCGCGGATGGTGCAGGCCTACAATCAGTGCGCGGCATCGCTGAACCTTCTCAGGGCGTTCTCGCAAGGCGGATACGCAAACCTGCACAAAGTGCACGAGTGGAACCTCGGGTTCGTCTCCGACACGGTGATGGTCGACCGCTACCGCGATCTCGCCGACCGCATCGACGAGGCGCTGGCGTTCATGGCGGCTTGCGGTCTGCGGTCCGACAACACGCCGCAGATCCGCGAAACGGATTTTTTCACCTCCCACGAGGCGCTCTTGCTCAACTACGAGCAGGCGATGACCCGTGTCGATTCGACCACCGGCGACTGGTACGATACCTCGGCGCACATGCTGTGGATCGGCGAGCGTACCCGCCAGCCGGACGGCGCCCACGTCGAGTTCCTGCGGGGCGTCGGCAATCCCATCGGCATCAAGCTGGGCCCGACGGCGAGCCCCGATGACCTCAAGCGGCTGATCAACGTGCTGGACCCGGTCAACGTGCCGGGACGCCTGACCCTGATCGTGCGCATGGGACCGGACAAGCTGGCCGACGCGCTGCCGCCGCTGATCCGTGCCGTCGAGAGCGAAGGACGCCGGGTCGCCTGGGTCTCGGATCCCATGCACGCCAACACGGTGAAAAGCGCCAACGGCTACAAGACCCGTCATTTCGACCGCATCCTCGAGGAGGTGCGGACGTTCTTCGACGTGCACGAGGCGGAAGGCTCGATCGCCGGCGGCGTCCATTTCGAGATGACCGGCCAGGACGTCACCGAATGTGTCGGCGGCGCCCACGCCATCACCGAGGCCAATCTCAGCGCCCGCTACCACACCCACTGCGATCCCCGGCTCAACGCCAACCAGGTTCTGGAACTGGCGTTCCTGCTGGCCGAGACGCTGAAGGAAGGACGGACCCGTGAGCGCAGGCGCGCAGTCGCCGCGTCCTGAACCCGCCCCCGCGGCGGACGCCGACGCCCCGGAGTCGCCATCGCTGGCGCCAGCGCCGGACGAAGCGGAGCGCTGGACAGACCGGTATTTCGTCAAGACCAAGGAAGCGGTCGCCCGGTTCGGCGACCTCAACGTCACCTATGCCGTGTTCATGCGCCGCCCGGTGGTGTTCACTCCCAGGCTGATGGTGCGCTGGCTGGAGGAGGTGGCCGCGGCCCGCGGTGTCACCTTCGACATCGACCTTAATTATCCGGAGGGCGAGTGGGTCGGTGCCGGTGAGCCGCTGATGTACCTCTCCGGGTCCTTCTACCATCTGGTCGACCTGGAGACCCTGTATCTGCAGAAACTGGGCGCCGCCTGTGTCGCCGCCTACAACGCCTTCACCATATGCACGGACTTGCCTGACACGGCGTTCCTTGCCATGGATGCGCGGCACTGCGCCGGTACTGAGATGGAAGAAATGATGGCCTACGCGGCGTCGGTCGGATCGGCGGCAGCGCGGCGCCAGATCGGCGCCCGCGGTTTCATCGGCAATGCCAACGACGCAACGGCGCACTATTTCGGCCGCGAGCGTGGGCTGGGCACCATGCCGCACGCGCTGATCGGCTACGCCGGATCGACGGTGCGCGCCGCCGAGATGTTCGTCGAGACGTTCCCCGGCGAGGACTTGACGGTGCTCGTCGACTATTTCGGCCGCGAGATCACCGATACCCTCGAGGTCTGCAACCGGTTCCCGGAGATGGCTGCCGCCGGGCAGTTGGGCGTCCGCCTCGATACCCACGGGGGCCGCTTCGTCGAGGGCCTCGATCCGCAGCAATCCTATGCCGTCCTCGAACGCCACGCGCCGGTCGCCGTGCGCCGCTACCGCAACGACACCGAATTGCGCTACCTCACCGGAACGGGCGTCTCGGCGGCGGCGATCTTCCACATGCGCGAACAGCTCGATGGGGCCGGTTTTGACAACGTCAAGATCGTCGCCTCCTCGGGGTTCAACGTCGACAAGTGCCGGGTCATGGCCGACGTCGGCGCGCCCATCGACGTCATCGGTACCGGCTCCTACCTGCCGGGGAACTGGCACGAAACCTACGCGACCGCCGATATCGTCTCCTACGACGGCGAGCCGTCCGTGAAGGTCGGCCGCGAGTTCCTGCTGAAGCGCCGCCCCTAAAGCGCCTCCGAACGCGTTCAGAATCAATCAATACATCCCGGCTAGGCTTCGAGATTCGCGGCCGCCGCGGGGATGTCCGCGGCCGATCGCGCGTAAGACTCCCCAACAGAGCGGGGCGCGCGGCGTTTGCGGTCGAACGAAAAGCACGACAGGCCTGAGCGCGACTGGCTTGCCGCCCTGACTGCGGGCGACAAGGCGGCATGGGACGGGTTTGTCGATCGCTATGCCGGCGTGATCCATGGGACGGCGCGCCGCATTCTCGGCTCGACCGGCATGTCCGCCGACGAGATCGGCGATGTGGTTCAAGACGTGTTCGTCCGGCTGTGCCGGGATCAGTTCCGGCTCCTCCGAACCTACGATCCGGAGCGCGCCGGACTCGCCACCTGGGTCGGCGTGATCGCCCGGAGTGTCGCCCTCGATGCCCGCCGGCGGTTGCGGAAAGCCACGGTGTCCCTGGACGAGATAGCGGTCGAACCGGCCGTGGATCCGCCCCAGCCGCGCGAACGGCTCAAAGTCCCGGCGGATTTGCTCACGCCCCGCCAGCGGCTGGTGCTGGCGATGATTTACGACAAGGACATGGATGTCGCCCGATGTCGCCAAGGTCCTTGGCGTCGACGCCCAGACCGTCCGCAGCACGCGCCACAAGGCGATCGTTCGCCTGCGCGGACAATTTCGCCGAAGAATAATTGGATTGAGCGCGGGGATGTTCCGGGATGTCCCTCCGTATACCACGACAGGAGATGGCATGAATGAGGGGTGAACGGTCAAGCATCCTGGCTCTGATAAGGTGTTGGGAGAGGCGGATAGGTTTCAGGCTGGATTGTCTTTTAGGGCACTGCGACCCTGTACAGGAGATGACCCG
>Ga0209568_1000048_pt1 | contig 42616 bp, 17 predicted proteins | sample WorMetOlspDAHAB2_FD_187406 | JGI IMG/M metagenome (GOLD analysis project Ga0209568, IMG submission 187406) | Marine gutless worms symbiont microbial communities from Max Planck institute for Marine Microbiology, Germany - Olavius sp. DAHAB.2... ...
ATCGTCGCAAGTGAAGTCTGTGCGTAGGGGAATGCCGCGTGCCATGGAAAAACTCCTCTGTTTTCCATGTTGAATCACACCCCGCCTAACAGTCCCTTAATGAGTCAAACTTTTTACAGCTTGGTATTACACCTTCGACGGCGATGCCTCGTCGGGGATCGTCGCCAACCAGGCGACGGCCACCGGCAGCGCGCTCGACGGCCACATGCGCGGCGACGGCCAGGTCATCAACACGCTCGGCCCTGCCCTGGACTTCGACGGCTCCACCACCTGGGTGGATGCCGGCAAGGGGAACGGCGACAACCTGGTGATCACCGGCGACGTCACCATGGAGGCCTGGGCCAAGTTCGACGCGTTCGGCACCGACACCATCTTCCGCTATGGCGGTGCCTCGGGGGATGGCGATGCGGGCAACAACATCCTCTATAAACTCCGCGCCAACAGCGGCGGCGACCTCGTCTATGAACACGAAAGCGGCGATGGCTCCAGCGGCGACGTGGCGTTGACCTTCGACACCAATCTGGCCACCGACACCTGGTACCATATCGCCGCGAGTCGCGATGTGTCGGCGAAGTCGGTGACCCTCTACATCAACGGCGAGATCTTCCAGACCCAGACCTACACCCAGAACAATCCGGACGGCGGCGCCGGCGCGAACGCCAAATTGGCCCTCGGCGCGCGGACGGATAATCAGGAATTTCTGGACGGCCAATTGGCGGACATGCGCGTCTGGAAATCGGCGCGCACGGCCAAGGACATTCAGGACAACTACAACCACCTCCTGGACGGCAACCAGGGCGGCGACCTGGTGCTTAACTACCAGTTCCGGGAGACCACCGACAACACCCTGGTCGACGCCTCGGGCAGCCAGTCGGGGACCGGCACGGTCAATGGTGCGGTCACCTACGTGAATACGGCGCCCGACATCTTCGGCACCAAGGTCACCGTGCAGGAGAACGAGACCGCGTCCGGCCAGATGACCGCCAACGACCTCATCGGCACGCCCACCTTCACGGTCTTCGATGCCGTCGACACGACGCCGGGCGCGACCCTGACCATCGCCAACAAGGGCAAGGTGGAGATCGATTCCGACACGGGGGCCTGGACCTTCGTCCCGGACGCCGGTGTGACCGGGGATGTGACGTTCACGCTCCGCGCCACGGCCAATTCCATCAACGACGATGAGCAGATCACCATCTCCATCACCGCCGAAACGCATGACTCCGTGGATGTCCATGATGGTGCGTTGGAACTCGACGGGGTCAACGATTTCGTCCAGATCGACGGATCGTCCTTCAACATCGGCGGTTCCCAGAGTTTCACCATGGAAGCCTGGGTGCGCCAGCAAACCTCGGCCACCGGAAACGACCTTATCTTCGGCAAAGGCACCCCCGGCAACACGACCAACGGCCAGGGCCTGCAGCTCCAGGACAACGGCACGATCCGCTATCTGGGTGTCTCCAGCTCCGTCACCGGCGTCACCGCGGTCAATGACGGTGCATGGCATCATGTGGCGGTGAGCTTCGAAGCGTCCTCGGATACGGTAAGGCTCTACGTGGACGGCGTCCTGGACAAGACCGGGACCCTCGATATTCCAGCCTCCGCCAGCACCATGGACTTCTACATGGGCTCGCTCTCCGGTTCCAACCAGTTCTACCGGGGCGGCATCGACGAGGTGCGGCTGTGGGATGACGTCCGTACGGAGGCCGAGATCAAGGCCAACACGGACCAGCAGTTGACCAACCTCGGTGATGCCAGCCTGAAGGCCTACTACCGCTTCGACGACGACGCTTCCGACACCCATGTCGCCAACCTGGCCACGTCCACCGGCTCGGCCCTCGACGGCATCATCCGGGGCGGCGGCCAGATCATCAACACGCTGGGCAACGCCCTCGATTTCGACGGCGCCACCAACCACATCGTGGTCGGCAAGGGGGCCTCAGACAACCTGCAGATCAGCACCGATCTGACGCTCGAAACCTGGATCAAGTTCGACACCTTGACCGGCGACAGCGATTTCATCCGTTACGGCGGCGCCAACGGCGACGGCGATGGGGCGGACAACATTCTCTACAAACTTCGGGTGAACAGCAGCGGCAACATCGAATATCTGCACGAATCCGGCACCGGTTCGACCCAGGTGGACCTCACCTTCAACGCCGGCCTGACCACGGGGGTCTGGTACCACCTGGCCGTCAGCCGCGACGTGTCGGCCAATCAGGTCTCGCTCTATGTGGACGGCAAGCTGTTCGAGACCAAGACCTACACCGGCGCCGATCCCGCGGGCGGCACCAACGGTCCCGGATTGACCGTCGGCAACAATGTCGACCAGGACTACGTCGACGGCCAGATGGCCGACGTGCGTGTCTGGAAGACGGCGCGCACGGCGAAGGACATCGCCGACAACTACAACATGCTGCTTACCGGCAACCAGGGCGGCGACCTGGTGCTCAACTACCAGTTCCGGGAGACCACGGACGAAGTGGTGGTGGATGCCTCCGGCACCCAGTCCAACGCCACCATCACCGGCCCGGTCAAGTACGTGGATACGGCCCCCGACATCTTCGGCACCGCCGTCACCCTGCAGGAGAACGAGAACGCGCAAGGCCAGATGGTCGGCTCCGACGTCTACGGGACGCCCGTCTACAAGGTCCTGGACGGGTCCAGCACGGCGCAATCGAGCTATACCCAATCGGGCAAGGGGACGCTGAGTATCGATTCCGACACGGGTGCATGGACCTTCGTCCCCGTGGCCGGGTTCTCAGGCACGGCCACCTTCACGCTCCGCGCGTCGGCGGGCGGCGTCAACGACGACGAAGCCGTGACCTTCACGATCAACGCCGAGACCCATGCATCCGTCAATGTCCACGACGGCGCCGTCCCGTTCGACGGGGTCAACGATTTCATCGACCTGGGCTCGCCCTCGGCCCTGGCCTTCGGCGCCAACCCCTTCACCATCGAGACCTGGATCCGCACCGGCGTCACCTCCAACACCCGCTTGGACGTCGCCGCCCTGGGCCACAACACCACCTTGAACCAGAGCGCCTTCCTGTTCATCGAGAACGGCAAGTTGGCCTTCGACACGTCCGGCAGCGCCGACGTGATCGGCACCAGCGCCATCAACGACCAGCAATGGCACCACGTGGCGGTGACCCGCGACGGCACCACCATCAAGCTCTACGTGGATGGGGTTTTGGAGACCACCGGCAGCGTGCCGTCCTTCACCGTGCCCACGGCAACCTCGCGCATCGGCAGCCCGACGGGCGTGGACAATTTCTTCCGTGGCGAGATGAACGACTTCCGAATCTGGAACGATGTGCGGACGGAAGCCGAGATCAAGGCCAACATGGATCAGCAACTGACCGGCGACCAGGGCGGCTCGCTGATCGTGCACTACAACTACGACGACGATCATGCGGGCACCACCGTCGCCGACAGCGCCGGCACCGCCCAGAACGGCACGCTCACGAACGGCGCCCAGATCATCAACACGCTCGGCAACGCGCTCCAACTCGATGGCGCCGGTGACTACGTTTGGGTGCCGCACGCCGCTTCGTTGAATGCCAGCCAATGGAGCATCGAGGCCTGGTTCCAGACGACGGCGCACGGTGCCGACGCCGGGCGCATCGTCTCGAAACCGATCACCGGGAACAACGGCTATTCCCTTTTGATCAACAACGGCAAGCTGATGCTGGCGACCAACGGTGCCAGCCCCAACACCATCCAATCCGCCAGTAACTATAACGACGGCGCGTGGCATCACGCGGCCGGGGTCTACGACGGTAACCAGTTGAAACTCTACGTGGACGGGGCGCTGGTGCAGTCGTCGGCCGTTTCGGGCACGGTGACGCTGGATACCAACAACCTGTACATCGGCTCCTTCGACGGCACGCAGCAATACTTCAACGGCAAGATCGACGGCGTCCGGGTTTGGAACACGGCCCGCACGGATGGGCAGATCGCCGAGAATTACAATCAGACCCTGGCCGGCAGTCACACGGGCCTGGTCGCCAACTACACCTTCGACGAGATCGTCGACGGCACCCAGGTGATCGACCAGTCCGGGAACCAGTCTGCGGCGACGGTGAACGGCGATGCGAAGATCGTCGATACGGCCCCCGACGTCTTCGGCACCGCCGTCAACATTCAGGAAGGCGAGACCGCGTCGGGGCAGATGCAGGGCTTCGACGTCTACGGCACACCCACCTTCAGCCTCACCGGCGCCGGCGCGGCGGACGCCCAGGGCCGCGTCTCGGTGACCACGTCCAACAGCGGCACGGTGATCATCGACCAGACCACGGGCGCGTGGACCTACACGCCGGCGGCCAACTTCAACGGCACCGACACCTTCGTGGTCACGGCGGCGGCTTCCGGGGTGACTGATTCCGAGACCATCACCGTCACCGTCAGCGCGGAGTCGGTCGCCTCCGTCAACGTCAACGACGGCGCCGTGCAGTTGGACGGCGTCAACGACTACGTCGACATTCCGGACACGGTCCTCAACCACACCCAGGGCACGGTCAGCGCCAAGTTCAGCTTCGCCGGCGTCTCCGGCGCCGCCAACGGCCAGCGCCATTACCTGTTCGCCAACAAGGAAGACAACACCGGCGGCAGCGCCGGCGGCGACCGCGTCTACATCTTCATGGAATACGACAGCGCCAACGCCAAATGGAAGGTGGGCGCGACCCTTGATGCCCAGACCATCGAGGGCGGATTCGTTGACTTGAACACCTGGACCGACGTGGCCCTGGTCTGGCGCTCCGACAACACGGGTGAGTTCTACGTGAACGGCGACTCCAAGGGCTCGGTGAGCGGCCTGACCCTGGATGCCAGCGTCCAGAACAACGTCGCCATCGGCACCTACGACGAGGGCAGCGCCGGGCAGTTCTTCAAGGGCAGTGTCGACGAGGTGGCCGTGTGGAACGTGTCGCGCACGGCCGAGCAGGTCCGCGATACCCGCGAGACCCAGTTGACCGGCGACGAATCGGGCCTCGTCGCCTACTACCGCCTGGACGATTCCGACGCCACCACCACGGTCCGCGACGTCACCGGCAACCACAACGACGGGACGCTCACCAACGGCGCCGAAATCGTCAACAACCTGGGCAAGGCGCTGAAATTCACCAACAGCGGCGACCACATGGCGCTCACGGCGTCAAACGGCCTCGATTTCGGCACCGGCGACTTTTCCATCGAAGCCTGGATCAGGCTCGACCAAGTGGGCGTCAATCAGGCCATCATCGATAACCGTGGCGCCACCGATTTCCAGGGTTATCTTGTCGGCGTTGGCGCCGACAATAAACTGCGTCTCGGCTTCAGCGATGGGGCAGACGGCACCACCATCAACCATTCCGGATCGGCGACGCTGAGTGCCGGGCAGTGGTACCACGTCGCCGTCACATTGGATCGGGACGGCGATGCCCAGATTTACCTGGACGGGGTTGCCGACGGCACGACCGTGTCCATCGCCGGCGAGACCCAAACCGTCGGGACCGGCGCCATCCAGGTCGGCCGCGAATCCAGCGCGTCGGGCACGGCCTTTACCCAGTTCAAGGGCGCGATGGCCGACCTCAGGTTCTGGAACGACGTACGCACCGCCGCCGAAATCGCCGACAATTCCAACGCGACCCTGACCGGCACGGAATCGAACCTGGTCGGCCACTACACCTTCGAGGAAATCGTCTCCGGATCGGCAATCGACAACGCCGGCACCGCCAACGACGGCGCGGTCAGCGGCGCCACCCTGGTGGACGCGGCGCCGACGGTGCTCGGCACCAAGATCGAGATCACCGCCGACGAGGTGGCCAGCGGCCGGATGACCACCAACGACATCGTCGGCACCCCGGCGACGTCGTTCAGCGTGGTCGGCGGCACCGCGGCGGGCGGCGTCTCGACGCTTTCCACCAGCAACGTCGGCACGGTGCGCATGGACCAGTCGTCCGGAGCCTGGACCTTCGATCCGGACGCCAATTTCACCGGCACCCACACGTTCACGCTCCGCGCCTCGGACGGCGCCGGCGGCGCGCCCGACGACGACGAGGTGATCACCGTCACGGTGAAGTCGGGCGACCTGGTCAACGTCTCCGACGGGGTGGTGCAATTCGACGGCACCGGCGACCAGATCGATATCGGCTCCGACGCCGCCTTCCAGTTCGGGTCGGGCACCTTCACCGTGGAGACCTGGATCCGGACTGGCGTGACCAGCAATTCGCGCATCAACATCATCGACCTCGGCAACACCTCGACGGCCAACCAGGGCGCCTTCCTCTACATCGAAGACGGCAAACTGGAATTCGATTCCTTCACCAGCGCCAACCAGGTCATCGGCACGTCGGCCATCAACGACCAGGAATGGCACCACGTGGCCATGACCCGCAACGGCACCTCCATCAAGCTCTACGTGGACGGCGAGCTGGAGACCTCCGGCACGATCCCGGCCTTCACCGTCGGCGCGCCGTCGGTGACCAACACCATCGGCACCACCAACTTCAAGAGTCGGATGGACGACTTCCGCATCTGGAACACGGAGCGCACGGCGGACGAGATCCGGGTCAACTACGACCAGCAGCTTGCCGGCTCCGAGACCGGCCTCGTCGCCTACTACAAGTTCGACGACGACCATACCTCCACCACCGTCGCCGACAGCGCAGAGACCGCCCAGAACGGGACGCTGGTCAACCAGGCCGCCGTCAACAACGTACCCAATCACGCGCTCAAGTTCGACGGCACCGATGACTATGTGGAAGTCGCTCACGATGCGGCGCTCAACCCCACCCATTGGACTGTCGAGGCCTGGTTCAAATCGACCGGCCATAGCGGGTCGGGCAGCGCCGATATGGGACGGATCGTTACCAAGGGGATCGATGCGAGCAATAACGGCTATTCGCTCGCCCTGCTCAACGGCAAGCTTCGCGTCGACACCAACGGTCTCAGCACCAACACGTTGACGTCGACCAACAACGTCAACGACGGCAATTGGCACCACGGAGCGTTCGTCTACGACGGCAACACCATCAAGCTCTATGTGGATGGCCAGCTTGACCAGGTCGTCAGCGTGACGGGTACGGTCAGCTTGAATACGTCGGCGCTGAACATCGGTCGCTACCAATATGGCAACTGGCAATACTTCAACGGAGAGATCGGCGAGGCCCGGGTCTGGAACACGGGCCGCACGGACGCCGAAATCCTCGACAACTACAACCAGACCCTAACCGGCGACCAGGGCGGCAAATTGGTGGCGCACTACACCTTTGACGAAGGGTCCGGCACGACCCTCACCGACAATGCCGGTACGGCCCACAATGGCACCATCAATGGCGCGACCTATGTGGACGTGACGCCAAACATTTACGGCAACGCCGTCACCATCCAGGAGGACGAGACCGTGTCGGGCGTCTACGAGGGCGACGCGGCCAGCTACGCCGTGGCCACGGCGGCATCCAACGGCACGGTGACCCTGGATACGGCGACGGGACACTGGATCTACAAGCCGAACACCAACTTCTACGGCACGGACACCTTCAAGCTCTCCGCCGATGGCGGCGGCGAGGAGACCATCACGGTCACCGTCAACCGGGAGGACCATGCGTCCGTGAACGTCAGCGACGGCATCGCCCAGTTCGACGGTGTGGAGGACTCGGTGGTTGCCGACCTCGGCACTTCGACCTTCACCAACCAGATCACCATGGAGGCCTGGGTCAACTACGCCGATACCTCCACCCACATGAACCTGATCCATGTGGGCGACACGGCCAACGACACGGGCCGCTTCGTCCTCGAGCGCCTGACGGACGGCCAGTTCAACTTCTTCCTCGGTAAGACCTCGGCGTCGACGTCGGTGGACAGCGGCACGTCCAGCGGCGCCGGCGAGTGGCATCACGTCGCCATGAGCTACGACGGTACCACCGCGAAGATCTACGTCGACGCCAACCTGGTGAAGACCCAGGCCGTCTCCGGCGCGACCCTGGCTTCCGGCGCGCAGAAGCTGAGCGTCGGCTCGGACAAGTTCGCCTTCGACGGCAAGGCCTTGATGGACGACGTGCGCGTCTGGGACGACGTACGCACGGCGGAGGAGATCCGCGACAACTACCAAAAGCAGCTCACGGGCTCGGAAGCCAACCTGCAGGTCTACTACCGCTTCGACGACGAAGGCGAGGCCGGCAAGGTCCAGAACCGGGGCGCGCTGGGCGACACGGCGGATGGCTCCATCGGCCAGGGCCAGGTGCTGAGCCTCGACGGCACCGGCGATTACGTCGAGGTTGCGAACCCGACCAACGTCGACTTCGCGGCCACGGTCACCGTCGAAGCCTGGGTCAAGACGACGGCGTCCGGTGCCCTCCAGGCGGTTGTCGGCAAGACCGAGACCGGCACCTGGCAGGTGGGCGGCAAGGTCTTCGCCCTTGATGCCGTGGGCCGTATGTACTTCGGCAACCATTCCGCCGGAACCGTTGTTGGCTCGACACGCGTGAACGACGGCCAATGGCATCACGTCGCTTGGACCATCACCGAAGGCGGCGCCACGGACACCGTCAGGATGTACGTGGATGGCAATCTGGAGACCATCTCGTCGGTTGCCGACGGCGCCAGCGCCAGCGGCACCCAGGCGGCCACCCTGAACCGCAACGCCGACAGCGGCGCCCACGAGCTGAAGATCGGCAGCCTCACGGGTACCGGCGGCGATGCCTATTACTTCAACGGCCAGATCGACGACGTGCGCATCTGGAACACGGCCCGCACGGAGGCCGAGATCCAGGCCAACAAGGATACCACGCTGCTCGGCACCGAGACGGGGCTCGTGCGCTACTTCGAGTTCGATCACGACCAGTTCTTCATCGATCCGGCCAACGCCGTCGACGACAAGAAGGGCGGCGGCGACGGCACGCTCAACGGAAACGCACAGGTCATCGACGCCCTCGACGCCCCGGCGGCGACCGTGAACGACGCGCGGATCGTCAACAGCCTGAAAGCGGCCATGAACTTCGACGGCACCGACGACCTTGTCCGTATCGCCGACGCCGACGCCTTGGACCTGACCAGCGCCATCACCATCGAAGCCTGGATAAAGCCCAACGACATCTCCGGCACCGAGTACATCGTTGGCAAAGCCGCCGCCTATACCCTCTCCATGGCCAATGCGGAACTTCAATTCGCCGTCAACGGCGAAGGCCGGAGCACCACCACGGTCGGGCTCACCGCGAACACCTGGCAGCATGTGGCGTTGACCTTCGACAACGCCGGTAAATTGGCCAAGTTCTACGTCGACGGCGAATTTGTCGAGGCTATTCAGTTCACCAACGCCTTGACGGCCAGCAACAACGTCCTGGATATCGGCGCGTTGTTGTCGACGTCCGACGACTGGAACGGGCAACTGGCCGACGTCAGGCTCTGGAACGTCGCCCGCACCGGCGCCGAAATCGCTGAGAACTTCAACAGGCCGGTCAGCGGCAACGAAGGCGGCGCACTGGTCGCCCATTACACCTTCGACGAGGCCTCCGGCGCCACGGCCACGGACAGCGCCGGCTCCAACAACGGCACCATCACCGGTGCGACGCGGGTCGACCTGGCGCCGGACGTTTTCGGCACCAAGCTGACGGTCCAGGAGAACGAGACCGCCCAGGGCCAGATGACGCCCTCGGACGTGGTCGGCACCGCCACCTACTCCGTGCAGACGGCGCCCAACAACGCCGGCACGGTGAGCATTGATTCGAACGGCAACTGGACCTATACGCCGGCCGCCAACTTCAACGGCACGGAGACCTTCACGCTCCGGGCCACGGACGGCACCCGCAACGACGACGAGACCATCACCGTCACCGTCAACGCGGTGAGCGGGAAGTCCGTGGACGTTTCGGGCAGCGTGCTGGCGCTGGACGGCAGCAACGACTACGCGACGGTCAGGCATGACGCCGGCCTCAACAACTCCGTATGGACCATCGAGACCTGGTTCCAGACCTCGAGCCATACGGCGTCGGGCGATTCCAACATCGGCCGGCTAATCTCAAAGGCGCAGGGAACCGGCGGCAACCAGTTCTCCATCTACATGTCCCAGGGCAAGTTGAACCTGGTCACCAACGGCCTGGATACCTCCACCGTCACCACCACCGACACCTACAACGACGGTGCCTGGCATCACGTGAGCGGGGTCTACGACGGCTCGACATTGAAGCTCTACGTGGATGGCGATCTGGTCCAGCAGGCCAGCGTTTCCGGCACGCCGACGCTGGATACCAAGGACCTGAACATGGGCGCCTTCGACGACGGCTCAGGCGCGACCCAGTTCTTCAACGGCAAGCTGGACGAAGTCCGGGTCTGGACCGAGGCGCGCACGGACGCGGAAATCCGCGCCAACTACGACCAGCAGCTCAGCGGCTCGGAGCCGAACCTGGAGGCCTACTACCGCTTCGACGACGACGCCATCGGCACCACGGCCCGCGACCAGGCCGGAAACGGCCACGATCTGGATTTGGTCAATGGCGCCGCCATCTCCGACGTCACCGGCAAGGCGCTCTCCTTCGCCGGCGGCACCAACCACGTGAACATCACCGGTTCCACGTCCGACTTCCACACGGGCTCCGGCGCCTTCACCTACGAGGCCTGGATCAAGATGCCGTCGTCGTCGAGCGGCAACCACTACATCTTCTCGTCCGGCGGCAGCACCAACAACACGGCGGGCCTGTTCTTCGTCACCGGCGGCAAGCTGGCGCTCCACAACCCCGCCTCCCACGGCGTCACAGGCACCACCACCATCAACGACGACGTCTGGCACCACGTTGCCGCCGTGCACAGCGGCAGCGGCGCCATCACCCTTTATATCGACGGCAAGCAGGAGGCCACGGGCACCGCGTCCAGCGGTTTCAGCATCTCGTCCGGCGCCGTGACCATCGGCTCCAGCCCGTTTTCCGGGCAGAACATGAACGGCCAGATCGCCGACGTGCGCATCTGGAAGGACGCCCGCACGGCCAATGAGATCAAGCAGACCTACCAGTCGCCACCGAGCGGCTCGGAGGACAACCTGGTCGCCCACTACACCTTCGACGAGGCATCCACCACGGCGGTCACGGACCAGTCCGGGAACGGCCATTCGGGCACCATCTCCGGCGCCACCAAGGTGGATTCCACCGCCCCCATCGAGGGCCCCGAAATCTTCGGCACCACCATCGAAACCGTCGAGGCGACGGCGGTCTCGGGCTTCATGACGTCCGGCGACGTGACCGCCGCCGGGACGCTCTCCTATTCCCTGCAGGGCTCCGTTTCCAACGGCGCCGTCACCGTCGCCGCCGACGGCAAGTGGACCTACACGCCGAACGCCAATTTCACCGGCACGGAGAGCTTCACCATCCGGGCCTCCGACGGCACCCGCAACGACGACGAGACCATCACCGTGACGGTCACGTCCAACGACCGGGTCAACGTCGCCGACGGGGTCCTGCGGCTCGGCGACACGGACGGCCTCGACGCCGGTCGCGGCGCCGGCGGAGAGCTCGCCATAACCGGCAACGTGACCGTCGAGGCCTGGGTCAACCTGGCCGACCTGAAGTCGCAGACCAACGTCATCGCCCAATTCGCCGGTCCGTCCGAAAATCAAGCCGACAACGCCCTCTACGCCCTTCGGATCAACGCCCAAGGGGACCTGGTCTTCTTCCACGAAACGGGGTCCGGCAGCAATACGGAAGCCACCTTCGACGCCAACCTGACGACCGACACCTGGGTCCACGTGGCCATGGTCCGCGACGCCACGGCAAAGACCATCAACGCCTACGTCGACGGCAACCAGGTGGGGACGGCGGTGAGCTATGCCAACAACCCGGACGGCGGCACCTCGTCGACCTTCGTCCTCGGTGAGGACAACGCGAGTTCGAGCAACATTTTCACCGAGGGCATGATCGATGAGCTGCGCATATGGTCGACGGCGCGGACGGCGGACGAGATCAGGCTCAATTATGACCAGCAGGTGGCGACCAACGCCACGGGTCTGGTCGCCAACTACCGCTTCGACGACGACGACAGGGGCACGATCCTCAACGACTCGACATCCGCCAACAGCACCATCAATCTCGCCGGTCATGTCATGGACATGGACAAGCCGGCCGCCAACGACGTCGCCACGGGCATGCTGGCCAGCGGCTTTGCCAACGCGCCGACCAGCGCCATCACCGTGGAAATGTGGATCAAACCCGACCTGGTGGACGGCAGCGGTCTTTATTCCTACGCCGTTGATCCGGGCGGCGCCCTGAGTGACAACCACTTCTTCCTCGAGATGGAGACCAACGGCGACCTCGAGGTGTATCGCCACGGCTCGACGGCGATCATCACCGGTGTCGGTATCACGGCGGGTGAGTGGCAGCACTTGGCCGTGAAATGGGACAGCACCTCGGATACGGCGACGGTCTACAAAAACGGCGTCGAGATCGGCACGGGGGCGGTGACCGGGAACGACATGCTGCAGGGCGGCACCGTGTCGCTCGGCAACGATCAGGACAGCGTCGGCGGCGGCTTCGCGGCCGGCAGCGCCTACGACGGCAAGATGGCCGAGGTCCGGGTGTGGAACGTCTCGCGCGATGCCGCCGACATCGCCGCCGACTACGACCAGACGCTGAAGGGCGATGAGACGGGCCTGGTCCGCTACTGGCGCCTCAACGAATCCGACGGCACCGTGGCGACGGACCAGACGGGAACCGGCCACGGCACCTACCAGGCCAACCTGACGACCCACCCGCAAGGCGACACACCGCCCATCATCGACCATGACGCGCCGAGAATCGTCGGTACTCTCGGCCAGGCCATGAAATTCGACGGCACCGGCGACGTGATCACCACGTCCGGGATCGATCTCAACAACAAGTCCTTCAGTTGGGAGTTCTGGGCCAATCACGAGGGCACGAGCGGCTTGGTGCTGGGCGCCCGCGACGTCGGCGACGACGGCCCCAACGACTTCCTTCACGCCGGCTGGACGTCGTCCACCAACTTCCGGTTCAGCTTCAACGGCACCGGCTCGGACAGCCAAATCGACTACGTGGATTCGGACGGCAGCCAGGATGCCTGGGCCCACTGGGCCGGTACCTACGACGCCACCACCAATACCGGCAAGCTCTACAAGAACGGCCAGTTGGTGGCGAGCGCCAAGTTCGAAAACGACCTGAACACCCCGGCGGCGCTCTTGATCGGCGGTTCGCAGGCCGGCCAGAACTATACGGGGCTGCTGGACGAGGTGCGCATCTGGTACGACGTGCGCACGGCCGACGAGATCGCCGACAACTACAACCTGCGCATTGCCGGGGATGCCGACAACCTGGTCGCCAACTACCATTTCGACGCCGCCAGCGGCAACGCCATCGACAGCGCCACCGGGGTGTCCGGATCCAACGACGGCACCCTTTCCGGTGACACGGCGCGCGTCGACACAGCCCCGGACGTGTTCGGAAACGCCGTCACCGTCAATGAGAACGAGACCGTGTCGGGCCAGTTCGAGACAACGGCGACCAGCGTTTCCAAGACCGATCCATCCAACGGCACGCTCACCCTGAACACGGCCACCGGGGATTGGACCTACGCGCCCAACAGCGGCTACATCGGCACCGATTCCTTCACGCTGACCGCCGGCGGACGCACGGAGACCATTTCCGTCACCGTCACGGACACCGACGAGAACTCCGTCAACGTGGCCGGCGGGGCGCTGCAGTTCACCGGGCGCTCCTACGACCGCATGGAGGCGGATCTCGGTAACGGCACGCTCACCAACCAGCTCACCGTCGAGGCCCTGATCCGCTTCAACGACCTGGAGGGACCGAGCGCCCAGGACGACCAGCAGAATTTCCTCAATCTGCTCGGCAGTTCCAATAAACACATCTTCAACCTGTTCAAGACCGGCGCCGACGAAATCCGTCTGTTCCTCAACGACCAGTTCGATGGCTCGTTCACCACCGCGACCATCAACAGCGGCGTCACCGTCAGCGCCGATACCTGGTACCACGTGGCCGCCACCTACGACGGCACCACGGCCAAGCTTTACATGGACGGCAGCCTGGTGGGCCAGGCGGCCGTCACCGGCGCCACATGGGCCGGTCAAACCGCGGAACTGATTGCCGGCGGCAACCCCATAGCCGAACCCAACCTCAACCCGGGCGTCGACTTCCGCGGCCTCATGGACGAGGTGCGGGTCTGGTCCGTGGCGCGCACGGAGGCGGAAATCAACGCCAACAAGGACCAGGCGCTGACCGGCAAGGAAGGTCACCTGGAAGCCTACTACACCGTCGACGGGGATGTGGGCTCGACCATCCAGGACAAGACCGCCAATAACCGCGACGCGACGCTGGCCAACGGCCAGGTCTTGACCCTCGACGGCACCGGTGATTTCGTCCAGATCGCCGACGACAATTCCCTGGACGTGACATCGGCCATCACCGTCGAGACCTGGTTCAAGACGACGGGAACAGAGGACTTCTCCACCCTGATGTACAAGGTCGGCACGTCCGGCAGCGGTCCCGGATGGAAACTGGGTTTCGGCACGGACGGCACGCTTCGCGGCGATATCCAGACGACCGGCACGAACCGGATTGCGATCAGCAGTTCCGACCGCTACGACGACGGCCAATGGCACCACGTGGCGATGACCTACGACAACACCAACAATCCCATCCTCTACGTGGACGGCATCGACGTGTCGGGAACCGTCACCCTGGTCGGCGCGGCGACCGTCGCCAACCACCTGGCGGCCAACGACGGCGCCCTGATGCTGGGCGAAGATCCCAACCTCGCGGCCCGCGACTTCAACGGCCAGATGGACGAGGTGCGCATCTGGTCCGACGTGCGCACCGCCGAGGAAATCCAGGCCCACATGAACGATACTCTGAAGGACACGCCGGCCGGCCTGGTCGCCTACTACACCTTCGACGACGACGACGCCGGCACCTCCAAGACCCACACGGACGTCACCGGTACCTACAACGGCACGGGCCAGGGCGACGCCGCCGTGCAACCGGCGTCCGGCGGCCGGTCGCTGTTCCTCGATGGCCAGAACGACTACGTCACCATCGCCAACGACGCGGCCCTCAACTCCGCCAACTGGACCATCGAGGGCTGGTTCAACACCACCCACACGGGCACCGCCAACAGCGATATCGGACGCATCGTCTCGAAACTCACCGATGCCGGTTGGAACGTCTACACGCTGGTTGTTTTCGATGGCAAAGTACGGGCCGGAACCAGCAACGCCAACACCGACGCGTTTGACGCGGTTTCCCTCACCGACGTCAATGACGGCCAATGGCACCATGCGGCCGCGAGTTACGACGGTACGTCGCTGAAGCTTTACGTGGACGGCGTCTTGCATGCGACGACGGCGGTTTCCGGTTCGCCCGGCACCAGCACCCAATCCGTCAGCATCGGGCGCAGCGTCGATCCCGTCAACGGCTCCATCCAGTACTTCGACGGCGGCCTCGACGACATCCGCATCTGGAACTCCGTCCGCACGGCAGATGAGATCGCCGACAGCTACAACACCGTCTTGAGCGGAAACCAGGGCGGCGACCTGGTCGCCCAATACACCTTCAATGACGATGCGCTGGGCGCCAACGACACCATTTCCAACACGGCCAGCGGTTCACACAACGGCACGGCCACCAACGGCGCCACGGTGGTCAGCGGCAGCGCGGTGCAGATCGGCTCGCCGGTCGACTCCAAGCCCGACATCGTCAATTCTCTCGGCAAGGTCTTCGAGTTCAACGGGTCCACCCATGTGGATGCCGGCACCGGGGTGAGCAATTCCCTGCTGATCACCGGCGATCTGACCGTCGAGGGCTGGGTCAGTCTGGACACGGTGGGCGCCGTGCAGAACATCGCCACCTTCGGCGCCAGCGGCGAAACCCAGGCCACCAACGCGCTTTACCAGTTGCGGGTCGATTCCGGCGGCGACATCGGGTTCCTGCATGAGACCGGCGGCGGGTCGAACACGGACCTCACCTTCGACACCAACCTGGTGGCCGACCAGTGGTACCACCTGAGCGCCGTCCGCGACGCCGCCGCGAAAACGGTGAGCGTCTACGTCAACGGTCAGTTGTTCGGCACCAAGTCCTATACCAGCAACGCCGACGGCGGCACGTCCGGGACCCTGAAGGTGGGCGCCGACACCACCGGCGGCGGCCAGTTCGACGGCCAGATGAGCGATTTGCGCATCTGGAAGGCGGCGCGCACGGCGGAAGAGATTGCGGACGCCTACAACCAGCGCCTGGCCGGCAACCAGGGCGGCGACCTGGTGCTCAACTACACCTTCGACGAGGTCACCGGCACGACCGTCCCGAACACCACCGGCACCACCATCAACGGCACGGTGACCGGCACGGCCACCCTGGTGGACGCGGCGGCGCCCGTGTTCGCCGACGGCGACGCGCCGGTGATCCTGGACGACGCCCTCAGCCTCGACGGCACCAACGACTACCTGGCCGTCGCCGGGTCAACGGAACTCGACGTGACCACCAACTTCACCCTGGAGGCCTGGGTCTACTCCACCGACGCCACCGGCACCCAGAACGTGTTCTCCCGCGACAACGTCGGCAGCGATGTGGGCGGCGGCTACAACTTCGGTATCCTGAACGGCACGGGCCTGTTCTACGAAACCAACAACTCAGCGGGTGCCGACGTCATCGTGAACAACGCGGTTACGCCGAACGCCTGGAATCACATCGCCATCACCAACAACAACGGCAGCTACGTGGTTTATGTGAACGGCGCGCAGGTCGGTACGGGAACGGAAGACTCGCCCTCGGCCTTCGGCACCAGCGTCAGCCTGCTCATCGACCGGCGCGGCAACGACAACACGGCCGACTTCACCGGCCGCATCGACGAGGCCCGCATCTGGAACGTCACCCGCACGGCAGCCGAGATCGCCGCCACCTACGACAAGCAGATCGTCGGCGACGAGGGCGGCGCCCTGGTCGCCAACTATTCCTTCGACGAGATCGTGTCCACCGACAAGATCGACGACGGCGCCGGCACCAACAACCAGGGCACGCTGACCAACAACGCCACCACCACGTCGGAAGGCGCGCCCCTGTTCGGCGGCACCAAGCTGACCATCAACGAGGGCGAGACGGCGTCCGGGCGGATGACCGGCAACGACGTCTCCAGCTCCGGCACCACCACCTACAGCGTCGCCGCCAGCCCGGAGGTGGGCAGCTTGAGCATCGATTCCACGTCGGGCGAATGGATCTATACGCCGCCCGACAACCATTCCGGCGACGTCTCCTTCGCCGTCAAGGCCACCAACGGCACCCAGACGGACACGGAGACCGTCACCGTCACCGTCACCGCCGATGCCCAGCCCAACGTCGCCGGCGGGGTCATGCAGTTCAACGACACGGCCGGCATGCTGCTGGTCGGCCAGGGCAAGAACGACGAACTGGTGATCACCGGCGATCTGACGGCGGAAGCCTGGGTCAATCCGGTGCTGCTGGGCAGCTCCACCTTCGATCAGGAGATCCTCACCATCGCCGGTCCCACGGGCGACGGGGTGGCGGCGGAGAACATCCTGCTGACCGTCCAGATCGAGACCGACGGCGACATCCAGATCACCCATGAAACGGGCGTCGGCACCAACCGGTCCGTCACCTTCGGTAGCTCCGATGGGGTCGATATCAACGCCAACACCTGGACCCACGTGGCGGTGACCCGCGACGTTTCCGCCAATACCTACGAATTGTTCCTCAACGGCGTCTCCAAGGGCACCAAGACCTATACGGCGGATCCCACCGGCGGTGAAAATGCCGTCCTCACCATCGGCGGCTCCGGGGATCCGGACGGCAACGGCTTCCAACTGTTCGGCGGCCAGATGGACGATGTCCGCGTCTGGAACGTCAAGCGGACGGCGGAGGAAATCGCCGATAACTACGACAAGCAGTTGACGGGCAATGAGTCCGGCCTCAAGGCCTATTACACCTTCGATGATTCCAAGGGCGGCGTCATCGACGACAGGTCGGCCTCCGACAACGACGCGGTGATCGTAAAGGCCGGCGCACAGGCGTCCGGCTCCAACGTCCTGACCCTGGCCCGCGCCGATAGCGAAGGCGTCACCGCCGCCTTCGGCAACGGCACGTTGACCAATACCTTCACCATGGAGGCCTGGGTCAAGCAGGATACCCGGACGCCGACCGTGGCCGTGGTCATGGATGTCTCCGACAATGCCGGCAGCAACGCCGACGAGGCGGCCATCCAGATTCTCCAGGACGGCCGCTTCCATGTCTGGATGAACGCCGAGTTCGTCTCGACGTCGACGGTGCCGTTGGATGAATGGACGCACCTGGCGCTCACCTATGACGGCACCAACATCCGCATGTACATGAACGGCCAGCAGGTGACCATCGACACGGACACCACGACCTTCGCCTTCGAGGGCACCGATGCGGAAACCCTCTATCTCGGCCGCAACGACGGCAGCGGCGCCAACTACTTCGACGGGCAGATGGATGAGGTGCGGGTTTGGAACGTGGCGCGGACCCAGGCGGAAATCCAGCAGTCGCTCTATGAGAAGGCAACCGGCACGGAGACCGGCCTGGTCGGCCTCTATTCCTTCGATACGGACAACCCGGGGACCAGCGGCAGCGTCGCCGACACCGCCGGCACGGCCCAGAACGGCACCCTGGAGAACGGCGCCACCATCAGCCCCGTCACCACCTCCAACGCCAGCCCCATCAATGTGGAGGCGGCCGGAGTGGTCGGGCCCGAGGGCCGGGCGCTGCAACTCGACGGCACCGGCGACGACGTGTTAGCGACGCTGCCCGACGGCACCATCACCAACACGGTGACCCTGGAAGCCTGGATGATCTTCGATACGGACGGCTTCGAGACGCCGCTGGCGCTCAAGTCCGGCAACACCGTCGGCGACCGCGCCAACCCCAGGTTCGTGGTCTCCAAGTTCGACGACGGCAAGCTCCGGTTCTGGTTCCAGGACGACAACGGCACCGAGGCCAACGACGGCACCATCCTGATCACCACCGATAAGGTGCTCGACATTGAGGTCTGGCACCACATCGCCGTCACCTACGACGGCTCCACGGCCAAGGCCTACGTGGACGGCGCGGAAGTCGGCAGCGCGTCCTATTCCGGCTTCTCCCTCAATACCGGCGTCACCCAGGAACTGACCATCGGCTCCGATGCCGGCGCCTTGACCACCGAGATGGACGGCCGCATGGACAACGTCCGGGTCTGGTCGTCGGCCCGCACCGCCGACCAGATCCGCGAGGGCATGACCCAGTCCTACGACTACGACACGTCCAACCTGGTCGCCCAGTACACCTTCGAGGACGTCTCGGGCTCGACGGTGCGCGATGCGGCCTTGAGCTATTCCAACACCACCCGCAACAACGCCGAGGACGGCACGCTGAGGAACGACGCCAAGATCGTCGACATCGGCACGGACGCGCCCATGGTGCTGCCCGGCTTCGAGAACGCCGCCAGCTTCGACGGCTCCAACGACAATATCAGCCTGGGCACCTTGGCGCCGTTCGGCACGGCGGCCAGGACCTTCATGGTCTGGGCGAAGACGACCAGCACCGCCCAGCAGGTGCTGTTCGGCTACGGCGCCGCGGGCACCGGCACGCGCGTCGATTTCGGCTTCAACACCTGGGATACGAACCATAGTGGCATCGGCATCGACATGGGGTCCGGCACCATCACCTACGACCCGGTGACCGACTTCGCCGACGGCCTGTGGCACCACTACGCCCTGGTCTTCCCGTCGGGCGGCGATTCGGTCCGTGATTTCCAGATCTACCAGGACGGCCAGCTGCTTTCGGCGGTCACCGGGCTTTACAACAACACGGACGTGGCCGTGAACACGACCAGCGCCAACCTGTATCTGGGCGCCGAATACGACGGCAGCGGCAAGCACTTCAACGGCAACATGGCGGAAGCCAGCGTCTGGTCGACGGCGCTCACCGGCGCCCAGATCAGGGATTACATGACCCAGTCCCTATCCGGCAGCGAGACGGGCCTCGCCGGCTATTGGAAGCTGGACGAGGGCAGCGGCACGTCGGTGGCCGATTCGTCCAACGGCGGCAACGCTGGCACCATGAACGGCGCCACCTGGACGACGGGATTGGCGCCCAACATCGAGGGCACCAGCCACCAGATCGTCGAGGACGGCACGGCCACCGGCCAGATGACGGCCGCCGACGTCTCCGGCACGCCCACCTACACGCTGGTCAACGCGCCCCTCAACGGCACCGTCGATCTGAACGGCGCCACGGGCCACTACACCTACACGCCGAACACGGACTACCAGGGGAACGACAGCTTCGTCATCCGCGCCACCGGGGCCACGTCGGGGACCGACGACGAGACCGTCTCCGTCGATGTCGGCCGGGCGCCGAGCCTCGAACACAATCACGCGCTCAGTCTCGACGGCAGCGGCGATGGGGTGATCATCAGCAACGCCGGGGATTTGGTCACCGGCACCGGATCGTTCACGGCCGAGGCATGGATTAAGACCAGCACGGCCGTCAATTATCAGTCCGTTTTCCAACTGGGCGTGCCCGGTAATACCGGCACCGATGACATTTTGATCCGGTTGGATTCCGGCGGCAAGGTTCAGACCACCGTGGCCAGTGTCGGTAGTGCCGTGAGCACGACCAACGTTGCCGATGGCGCGTGGCATCATATTGCCATGACCTTCGACGATTCCACCCACGCCACGGCGGGACGGGGGCGGATCAGCGTCCTCGTCGATGGCGTGGTCGAAGGAACCTTGGACGGTACATTGGCGCATGACCTCGTCTCGACCGGGGCGGAGGCCCGCATCGGGTACAACCTGTTCGACGTCGACAAGAATTTCTTCAATGGCCAGATCGACGAGGTCCGGTTCTGGGACAAGGCGCGCACGGCGTCCGAGATCCAGGCCGACATGGACCGCAAGATGAACGGCGACGAGGCCAACCTGAAGGGCTATTGGAGCTTCGACGAGGGCGCCGGCAATACGGTGGCGGGCAATACGTCGGGCGATTTCGACGGCGCCTTCGTCGGCGACGCCAAACATGCCAACCTGACCACCGTCAAACTGACCAACAACGAAACCTACAAGGGCCTTCTGCTGGGCGAGGACGCGGACGCCGACGGGCTCAGCTACTCGCTTGCGTCGGGGCCGTCGCAAGGCACCTTCACGCTGGATACGGACGCCAACACCTACACCTACCAGAGCAATTCCAACGACGGCGAGTTCGACGTTTCCATCAACGTCACCGACGAACACGGCCAGGTTTCCACCGAAACCATCACCTTCCAGGTGACCTGATGGCGGAGCCTCAAGGACCACAGGGGGTTAACTTTCGGCCGGGATGGGATACAATCTCCGGCAACAACAAGAAACCGGGGCGCAACCGCCCCCGAGGGACTGGGCGGACAACATCGTGATTACGGCGTTTTTCGACAAACTGCACGACATGCCGAAGCGTGAGCGCTTCATGCTGATCATCGGCGTGATCCTGGTGCTCGGCGTCATCGCCTCGCTGATCACCCGGGTCACTTGGATCAAGCAGGATGACGACGATCTCTACCGCATCGCCGTGGTGGCGCCGGTCACCGGCGACAAGTCGGAACTGGGACGTTCCATCCGCGAGGGCGTCCAGTTGTTCGTGGAGTCCACCAACGAGGCCGGCGGCATCGGCGAGACGGCGGTGACCATCGACGTCTACGACGACATGGATGATGTGGAAAAGGCCAGGGAAGTGGCCGAGAAGATCGTCGCCGACAAGCGGGTCCTGGCGGTCATCGGGCACTGGTCCAGCGAGGCGGCCGCCGCCGCGGGCGCCCTTTACAAGGAACACGGCATTCCGCTGATCGTTCCCTCCACCACCCACCCGGACGTGGCCAAGGACAACGAGTGGCTGTTCTCGGGCCTCTACAATGACCGCGAGCAGGCCCGGTTCATGGCCAACTACGCCCGCAACGTGCTCGGCCACAAGCTGATTTCGGTGATCGTCGACAAGCGCTCGCTCGGCCAGAGCATGGCCGAGAGCTTCTCCAAGACGCTGCTCCGATTCGGCACCAAGGTGCGCTACACCTGGGAGTTCGACAGCAAGGTCTCGGTGGTCCCGCAGCTCCAGGAGATCGTCAAGGACCTGAAGGCCAAGAAGGACGCCGGCACCGTGTTCCTGGCCGTCAACGGCCTGGATGGGGCGCGGCTCATCAAGCTGATGCGCGACGCCAGCGTCCGCAACCCGGTGATCGCGCCCTCCAGCCTCGGCACCCGCGCCTTCACGGACCTCATCGACAAGCTGCCGGGCCGTTTCGACCAGACCGGCAAGTACACGGACAAGATGATGATCGCCGCGCCCTTGTTGTTCGACACGGCCAACGAGACGGCGCAGAACTTCAAGAACGCCTACGCGGCGAAGTTCGGTCATCCGCCGGACTGGGTCGCCGCCTACGCCTACGACGCGGCCCAGCTTTACGTCAACGCCATCCGCATGACCAAGGAAGAAGCCGAGGAGGACAAGCGCATATCGGCCTCGCGCCAGTTGATCCGCGATCACCTGGCCGGCCTGGCGACGCCCGAGGACGCCGTCGCCGGGATCACCGGCGCCACCTTCTTCAATGACAGCGGCGAGGCCAAGAAGCCCGTCCTGGTGGGCATCTACAACGGCGTCGACATCATCTCCGCCCTGACCCAGCTTCAGCCCATCAAGGCGGAAGGGGCCCGCAACTACATCGAGGAACTGAAGCAGGGCCGGGTGCTCTACGTGAATGACCGGTTCATGTACAAGACCAACGTGGTCTACACGGGCCTCCAGGTGAACGAGATCGCCGAGCTGGACCGCGAAAAGAACGAGTACCTCTTGGATTTCGTCATCTGGTTCCGGTACTCGGGCAAGTTCGAGCCCCAGGATCTGGAATTCGTCAACGCCGTCGAGACCATCAAGCTGGGCAAGCCGGAGGACGAGAAGCAGTTCGGCGGCATGACCTACCGGCTCTACCGGGTGAAGGGTAAGTTCCGGTTCAATTATTCCGAATCCAAGCGGCCCTACGGCAACCACCTGGTGGGCGTCGGCTTCACCCACCGGCTGTTGAACAAGAACAACCTGCAATACGTGGTCGATGTTCTCGGCATCGGGCTCAACAAGGGCGCCACGGTGCGCGGCATGCTGGACGAGGTGCAGGCCCTCAACCCGGCCACGGGATGGGTCATCGACCGGGCCTGGATCTCCCAGGACATCGTCGCCAAGGGCACCATGGGCAACCCGGCCTACGTGGGTTATGCCTCCACGGACCCGGACTTCTCGCAGATCGACTTGGGGGTCATCATCAAGAAGGGCGAGATCAACGTCCGCGATTTCATCCCCGCCGAGTTCTTCATCTATATCGGCATCTTCGCCCTCATCGGCACGGTCTTCGCCATCGGCATGGACCGCCGCGAACGGGGCCGCTTCTGGGCGGCCCAGTCCTGGTTCCTGAGGGTCATCTCCTGGCCTCTGTTGCTGTTGTCGGCCGGCAACATCACCCTCGACGTCGCCTTCCAGAACCTGCCGGACCACTACATCGACATCATCATCCTGGTCTACGACTCGCTCTGGTGGCTGGTGCCGGCCCGGATCATCGGCATCGGCGTCGAGCGGTTCATCTGGATTCCCATGGAGGACCACACGGAGCGCAACATCCCGAACGTGATCCGGGTGTTCGCCTCGGTGATCATCTACGCCTTCGCCGGCTGCGGCATCGTCGCCTTCGTCGCCGATCAGGCGCTGACGTCCATCCTGGCCTCCACGGGCCTGCTCGCCATGATCATCGGCCTGGCCATCCAGGCCAACATCTCCAACATCTTCTCCGGCATCGTCATCAACATGGAACGGCCCTTCAACGTCGGCGATTGGGTGCAGATCGGCGATCTGGACGAGGGCCGGGTGGTCGACATCACCTGGCGGACCGTGCGGGTCAAGGTGCGCAACGGTTACGTCATTTCGCTGCCCAATGGCGCCGTCTCCGAATCCCAGATCCACAACTTCAACTCCTTCGATTCCATCCGCCTGGAACTGCCCCTGCTCCTGGATGCCAAGTACGCCATCGAGGAATCCGCCCAGATCATGGAAGACGGCCTCAACCGGGTGCCCAACATTCTGGAGACGCCGGAGCGCGAGGTCCGCTTCAAGGGCGTCGAACGCCTGCCGGGCGCCTACGTGAGCATCTTCGAGATCCAGTTCTGGATCGAGAACTACGGCCGCCGCGAGGAGGTCGCCGAGGCGGCGCTCTCCGCCTGCTGGGGGGCGCTCATCGAACGCGGCATCTATCCCTCCGGCGGCGAGGAGCCGGTGCACGCGCGCAACGCCAGCGCCGCCCCGGAAGCGGTGGAGGCCATGGAAGGCGGCGCCGAGGAAGCCGGCGGCGGCGAGGAGGAGGAAGGGGTCGAATTGGAATTCGGGGATTGATCCCGGCGCTGGCAGGCGGCGGGGACTGAGTCTAAAAATATCGGGACGAATGATTGAGGGAAGAACAAACGCATGTTCCTTGAACAATTGAACGACGACCAGAAGAAGTCCTTTCTGGCCCTGGCGACACGAATGATTCTCGCCGACGGCGACGTGGCGCCCGAGGAGGACGAAATCCTGGAGAGCATCAAGACGGAAATGGGCGGCAGCGTCATGGCGCCGCCGGAGGAAGTATTCGGCTCCACCAACGCGGACAACTTTCCGGACCGCAAGGGCCGGGTCATCGCGCTTTTGGAACTGCTGGTCATGGCCCATTCGGATTCGCACCTGCACGCCGACGAATCGGCGGTCCTCGATGAGATCTGCGGGGCCCTTAAGGTCAGTGATGAAGAGCGTGAAACCATGACCGCCTGGGCCAAGCGGGTAGTCGGCGGCGAGGACATGGACGGCTTGCGCTCGGAGGCCGAAGCCATGATGGCCGACGGCTGACACGGGGCGGGGACGAACCGTGTTTGTGGGAAAACTGAACGACGCTCAACGCCGGTCATTCATGGCCCTGGTGACCAAGATGGCGTTGGCGGACGCCCAGGTGAAACCCGAGGAGGTCGAGGTTCTGGAGGAATTCACGTCCCTGTTCGGCGGCGATATGAGAATTCCTCCCGACGAGATCTACGGGCCGACCAACGTGGATGCCTTCGACAGCCATGAATCCCGTATTATCGCGCTGTTGGGGATGTTGGTCGTCGCCTATTCGGACAATCATTTCCATATCGATGAATCGGCGGTCATCGTCGACACGGCCAAGGCCTTCGGCATTGACGATGCGGTGCTTTTGGAAATGAAGTCCTGGGCGCAGCGTTCGGCGGCGCTCTACGCCGAGTTCCTGGAGATCGCCGCGTCCAGGTGACGGTGGCGCCGGAGAGCGGCCATGCTTTACGGAAAATCCGCATCCGAGGCGGCCCAGGAGCGGCGGGTTGTCGAGGTCAATTCCCGTGATTACCAGTTGAGCGGCTACGTGGGCGTATCGCCGGTGCGCGGCTACTACCTGGAGGGCAACGAGGTCAACGACAACGGCGAGCCGCAAGGCTTCCTGGTGGAGCAGCCGCCGGGCGCCGTGACCCTGCCGCATTTCCATGAGACCAACCAGTTCCAGGTGGTGGTCGGCGGGTCCGGGCGCTTCGGCAAGAAACCGACGCGGCCCGTCAGTGTCCAGTACGCCAACGCCCACACCCCTTATGGGCCCATCGTCTCCGGGGAAGCCGGGATCACCTATTTCACGCTCCGCGCCAACTGGGACCCCGGCGCCAAGTACATGCCGGCGTCCCGCGATCGCCTGGTCAAGGGCAACCAGCGCTCGCGGCTGGTGGCCGGCGTCGCCCAGGCAACGGCCCGCGAGCGGGGCCGCCGGACGGCGACGGAAATCGACACCCTGATGGAACCGGAACCGGACGGCCTGGCGGCCTGGATGGCGCGCCTTGCACCGGGCGGCACGGCGCCGCCCGCCGATCCCAGCGGCTCCGGCGGCCAGTATCTGGTCGTCACCGGTGGCGAGTTGATATGCGACGGCCGAAGCCTGCCCCGGCTGTCGGTCCTGTTCATCACCCACGACGAGCCACCACTATCCATTACCGCCGGGGCCGGCGGCCTGGAGCTCCTGATCCTGCAGTTTCCCCGCGCCTGAAGGGCGGCCTCCCGGTTTCCGAGATTGAAATCCTCGGCGGTTGACCGAAGGCCGCGGGCTGGCATCATGGCCGCCGTCATTCCGGGGAGATTGTGATGGCCGAAGATTGGAGCGAGGAGCTCGACGAACTGCGCCGACGCCAGGCCGACGTGCGCGAGATGGGCGGCGCCGAGCGGGTCGCCCGCCAGCACGCCGGCGGCCGCATGACCGTGCGCGAGCGCATCCAGGCCATGGCCGATCCGGACACCTTCCATGAGATCGGCACCGCCGCCGGCAACGCCGAATACGACGAACAGGGCGACCTGGTGAAGCTCAATGCGTCCAACTGCGTCATGGGCCGGGCCCTTGTCGACGGCCGGCCGGTGGTCATCAGTGGCGATGATTTCACCCAGCGCGGTGGCTCCGCCGACGCCACCATCCGTGAGAAGGCGGCCTATCCCGAGGGCATGGCCCGGGAACTTCGCATACCCATCATCCGCCTCATCGAAGGCTCCGGCGGCGGCGGCTCGGTGAAGACCATCGAGACCACGGGCCGGCCCAACCTGCCCGGCGGGGTCGGCACCAAGTACGATGAGATGCTGCAGAACATGGGTCATATCCCGGTGGTGGCGCTGGGGCTCGGCTCCGTCGCCGGGCTCGGCGCGGCGCGCTTGGCGGCCAGCCATTATTCGGTGATGGTCAAGGAGACCTCGGCCGTGTTCGTCGCCGGCCCGCCGGTGGTCTCCGGCCTGGGCGAGGACCTGGACAAGCAGGAACTGGGCGGATGGAAGGTGCAGTTGGCGGCCGGCGGCGTCGATGACGCCGTGGACACGGAGGGAGAGGCATTCCAGCGGGCCCGGCGCTTTCTCTCCTACCTGCCGTCCTCGATCCATGAACTGGCCGAGCGGGTGCCCTCCGGCGATCCGGCGGACCGCCGCGACGAGGCGCTGTTCTCCGTCGTTCCCAAGGACCCCAAACAGGTCTACAAGATGCGCCGGATCATCGAAGCGGTGGTGGACCGGGGCAGTTTCTTCGAGATGGGGGAACGCTTCGGCCGGCCCATGATCACCGGGCTGGCGCGCCTCGACGGCTGGCCGGTGGCGTTGATGGCCAGCGATCCGTTCTTCTTCGGCGGTGCCTGGACCGCCGACGCCTGTGAGAAGATCACCCGCTTCGTCGACATGGCCCAGACCTTTCACCTGCCCATCGTCTACCTGGCCGACTGCCCGGGCTTCGCCGTCGGCCTGGCGGCGGAGAAGGCGCGGACCATCCGGTTCGGGGTGCGGGTGATGGCGGCCATCAGCCAGACCACCGTGCCCTGGTGCTCGATGATCGTGCGCAATGCCTTCGGCATCGCCGGCGGCGCGCATCGGCCGGCGGGCCGGTTCTCCATGCGCTATGCCTGGCCGTCCGCGGCCTGGGGTTCCTTGCCGCTGGCCGGCGGCATCGAGGCCGCCTACCGGGCCGAGCTCGAAGCCGCCGAGGACCCGGCGGCGAAACTGATGGAAATCGAGGAACGCCTGGAGAAGCTGCGCTCGCCGCTGCGCACCGCCGAGACCTTCGCCGTGGAGGAATTCATCGATCCGCGCGAGACGCGCCCCATCCTCTGTGAGTTCGCCAATCTGGCGGCGAAATGCCGTGAGACGGGCGAGTCCCGTGTCGGCATGCGGCCTTAGGGATCTTTCCTAGACGGAGGCCAGGTAGGCGTCCCGGAACCGGAGCCGGCAGGTGGCCGGGTCCATGTCGCGCTTGAAGCTGGCCGGCGCCCCCTGGGTCACCCGCACCAACAGGAACCTGGGCGCCGGGCTGTCGGCCAGGAACCGGGCGGCTTCCGCCAACTGGTCCGGCTGGCTGATGGTCATCACCGAGGTGATGCCGGCGCCGTCGGCGATCTTCGCCAGATCCGTCTTGTGCGAGGTATGGCCGGCCTGGCCGCCGGTTTCGCCGTGGCAGCCGTTGTCGATGCAGACGATGGAAAGATTGGCCGGCTCCATAGTCGCCACCGTGGCCAGCGAACCGATGTTCATCAGCATCTCGCCGTCGCCGGCGATCACCGCGACCTTCTCGTCGGGCGCCGTCAGCGCCGTGCCGAGCCCCATGGAGATGGCGGCGCCCATGGTACCGGCCATGGTGAACAGGTTGGCGCCGTCGTCGGTGAGCGCGGCGGCGTCGCGGGCCGGACCGGCGAGGCCGGTGATGAACAGGTAGTCGTCGGGGTTCGGGAACAGTTGCGCCAGCACGTCGCGCCTGTCGAGGGTCGGTTCGGTCATCGTCTCGTCCTTCGGTTCGCCGGGAGATGCCGGCCACGGCCCCATAAAAGGACAAACGCTTAAGGCCTGCAAGAGGCGGCGGCCGGTTTCTTTTGTAATTCGGGGAGTTTAGGCCGGCCGGCCGGGGAACATCCGCCGCCGCCCGTCCGCGTCCAAGGCGTGGACGTCTGCCCCATGGCGCCGTGCCAGCGCCGCGATCCGGTCCGCGTCCAGCATCATCATGGCCGTCGAGAGCGCATCGGCCGTTGTGGCCTCGCCGGCGATCACCGAGACCTCCCGCCAGCGGGCCGGGCTGGTGCCGGTGCGGGGATCCAGGATGTGGTGGTGGCCGGCACCTTCAGCGAAGCGGAAGCCGTACTCACCCGAGGTGGCCACGGCGGCGTCGCGAAGTTCGATCCGGTGCTTCGCCTCGTTCAGGCCGATGCGCCAGGCGCGCCCGTCCGGGTGGCCGCCGAGCGCCCGGGTCTCGCCCATGTGGACCAGCATGTCGGTCATGCCCGCGTCCCTAAGCAGGTTCGCGACCCGGTCGGTGATGTAGCCCTGGGCGATGCCGTTGGCGGTGACCGCCATGCCGGTCCGGGTGAAGGCGATGGCCTCGGCCTCAATGTGGAGGTGCCGGTAGCCGACGCGCGCCCGGGCGGCCGCCATCTGGTCTTCCGCCGGTCCCGCCGGATCGGCGCCGGGGCGGCGGAAATGATCGGCCAGCAGCCGCCACAGCGGCTGCACGGTGACGTCGAAGGCGCCCTGGGTGGCTTCGGAGAAGGTCCGGGCCCGGCTCAAGAGGTCGACCAGTTCCAGCGGCGGCGCCGCCAGCCGGCCGTCGCGGTTGAGGCGGACCAGGGCCGAATCCGGTCGGTAAAGGCTGAACACCGCTTCCAGGCGCCGCACTTCGGCGAGGCAGGCGGCGATGAGGGCATCGGCGCGGGCCGGGTCCGGATGCGCCAGGCTCAGTGCCGCATCGGCGCCGAGCGCCGTGCCCCGCCATTTCCGGAGCGGTGCCGCGGCCCGCGCCCCCGTGGCGGCCAGGCCCGCGACGGCGGCCGAGATGGCGATGAAGCGGCGGCGGCTGAAGGTGCGGCTCATGGTTTGTGCTTTCCGTGGCTCGTGCCGTGGCCCATGTCGTGTTTCATGTTGGGCTTGGTGTCGTGGCTCATGCCGGGCATGGGATGTCCGCCGTGCTGGGCCTGCTGGTTGGAACTGTCGTTGGGGTTGCCGAGGATGGAATCCTCGGGAATGTCCTTGAAGGCCACGACCCGGCCGCCGAACTCCCCGGCGAAGCCCTCGGCCTTGGATTTATCGCCGAAGGGCACGGCCTCCGGCGCCCCCATGCCGCCGCGGCGGTTTGAACCGATCACGTACCAGGCCTCATGGGCCCGGATCCAACTCGCCGCTTCGGGCTGTTTCCAGGTCTTGGCGCGGCCCATGTCGTTGACGTAGATGGCGGTGATGTCCTTCGGTTCCTCGGGCAGCATGGTGAAGGCGATGGTGTCGCGCACGGATGAGAACCAGAGCGGCTGTTTCTTGCCCTCCAGGTAGACTTGGCCCTTCGGTCCCGGGTGATCGACCACGGTCATGGAACAGTAATACCCGGTGGCGTCGCGGGTCGGCTCCATGGGCGGCGGCGCCTCGGCCACTTCCCTGTCACCGCAGGAAGCCAGCAGGAGGGCGCCCAGCAGGGCGGCGGCCAGGCGCGGACGAAAGCCGGTCATAGCTCCCTCCTGGAGAAGATCAGCGCCGCCAGACCCAGCGGCACGGCGGCCCAGGCGCTCAGCGCCGCCACCAAGACCCCCGGCGGCAAGGCGCCGCGGCCGCCCAGCGACGCCATGCCGGAAAGCGCCGCGATCTCCGGCGAGGTGGTCAGGTTGAGCATCCGGTAAATGTCGGCCGGGTTGAGCATCATCAGCAGGCTCACCGCGTCGGCCTTCAGCGTCGCCCCCTTGTCGGCCACCAAAACGCCCAGTAGCCCCATGTCGAACAGCAAGACGAACAGCAGCCAGACGGCCACCGCCAGGCCCGCCGCGGTGCCCCGCTCGCGGGCCAGGACGCTGATCAGGTAGCCCAAGGTCAGGAACACGGTGCCGAGCACCACAGAAGACCCGGTCATGGTCGCCAGCGACAGCCAGACGGCCACTTCGGTGCTTTCCTCGGCCAGGCCCACGGCCAGCCCGGCGGCGCCGTAGCCGACGATGGTGGCGGCGGCCAGGATCGCCGTATGGCCCAGGAACTTGCCGACGATGACCTGCCAGCGGGCCACCGGATAGGTGAGCAGAAGCAGCATGGTGCCGTTCTCCACCTCGCCGATGACCGCGTCGTAGGCGAGCATCAGGGCGATCAGGGGGATCAGGAAGATGGTCAGGCTGGAAAGGCTGACCACGGTGACGCTGAGGCGCGCCGCGCCTAAGGTGCCCGTGGGCGCGCTGCCGAGAAAGGCGATGGACAGCGAGAGCGCCAGCATCAGCAGCGTCGTCGCCACCACCCAGCGGTTGCGGATGCCCCGCTGGACTTCCTTCCAGGCCAGGATGCCGAGCGCCTTCATGGCCGGTCCTCCCGGAGGCAGAAGTGGTTGTAGACCTCGTCGAAGGTGGGCGGCACGATCTCCACGTCGCCCACGTCCGAGCCCAGCGCCGCGATGTCGCGCAGCACCATCATCTTGTCGCCCTGGCCGCAGGCCAGGTCCACGTGCTGGCCGTTGACCCGGGTCAGGTCGGCCGAGGCCTGTAGGCGCTCGGCGACGGCCGCCGCATCGCCCTGCTTGACCCGGAGCCGGATGCGCACCGCCAGGCCGGCCTGGTCGCGCAGCGCGTCCAGGGTGTCGCAGGCGACAAGCCGGCCGCGGTTCATGATCGCGACCCGGTCCGTGCGGGCCTCCAGCTCGGTCAGGATGTGCGACGACAGGATCACCGAGGTGCCGCCCTCGCAGAGCTCGCGGATGATCCCGTAGAAGGCCTGGCGCAAGTTCGGGTCGAGCCCCGTGGTCGGTTCGTCCAGCAGCAAAAGGCGCGGCTCGCCCAGCAGGGACTGGGCCAGGCCCAGCCGCTGGCGCATGCCCTTGGAATAGGTCTTGATCCGGGCCGCCGCGGCGTCCGCCAGCTCGACCCGTTCCAGCAGCGCCAGGGCCTCGGCCACCGGGACGCCCTTCAGCCGGGCGAAGAAGGTCATCACCTCGGCGCCGGTCATGGCCGCCTCGAAGCTCACCGTCTCGGGCAGGAAGCCGATGCCGAAGCGGTCCTTGACGGCGGCGGTCTCGCCCGGGTCGTCGCCGAGCACCCGGACGCCGCCGCTGGTCGGCCGGATCAGGCCGAGCATGAGCTTCATGAGGGTCGTCTTGCCGGCCCCGTTATGGCCCACCAGGGCCAGGCATTCGCCGGGGTTGACCACCAGCGACAGGTCCTCGACGGCGCGCTTGGCGCCGTAGGTCTTGCCGACGCCGCTAATCTCAACCGTTGGGGCGGTCATGTGACATGCTCCTTACGGTCGGGGTGGGGGGTTCCATGAGCGGCGCGCTGTCGACGACGCCGCCCGGATGCAGGGCCGGGAAGCGGCTCTGCGCCCAGCGCAGCGTCTGCACGGCCGGGCTGTTCAACAGAAGCTTGGCCACCGGATAGGCCCACAAAACCTCGTCGACCAAGTCGTTGGGCCGGTAGGCGGCATCGCCAAGCCCGTCGCCGTCCAGATCGAAGGCCGGGTTGTCGCTCCAGTAGTTGCCGCGTCCCTTGACCGACCAATCGAGCCAGCGGGTGCCCACGTACTTGACTTGGTGTCGGTTGGCGATGAAGGCGTTCTCCGTGAAGTCGTTGCGTTCCGAGCCGGCGGTGAAATGGATGCCCACGGCGCAGCCCTCGAAACGGTTGCGCCGGAAGGCATTCTTCGACGAATTATAGATGAACACGCACTTGGTCTCGCCGTCCAGGACCGTATTGCCCTCGATCTTGGACGCGTTGGCGTAATTGAGCAAAATGCCGTGATCCCGGTCGCCTTTCGAGACGTTGCCGCGGACCGTCAGGTTCTTCGAATACATCAGCGCATAGCCCACGTGGTTGCCCAAGGAGCGATTATCGCTGAGCGTGCTGTCGTTCGTATACATGTAGTGGACGGCGATGCGCGTCCCTTCGAAGGTATTGGCGCGGAACACGTTGTCGCGGCTGGTGGTGGTGAAGATGCCGTCGCGGCCGCCGATGATATGGTTGTTCTCGATGATCGATCCGGGCGTGTTCCAAAGCTGCACGCCGTTGCCGCGTTCGTTGACCCGCATGTCGGTGAGGCCCTCGACGCGGTTGCCCCGGACGATGGCTTTGTCCGGCCCCTTCAGGTAGACGCCGATCAGGTTGCCGCAAAGGATGTTCTTTTCGATCAGCGCGCCGTCGCCGTCCTTGGTGACGAAAATCCCTGAATCTTCCGTTTCCAGAAGACGCCCGGAGCCGCGGATGGTCAGCTTGCGGATCGTGACGCCGGGCGCGGCGACGGTGACCACGCGGCTGGCGCCGCCGCCGTCGATGACGGCACCCTTCGTGCCGCTGATGGTCAGCGGCTTGTCGATGACCACCGGCCCCCGGTGAACGCCAGGCCCGAGCCTGAGCTCGTCGCCCGCCTGGGCGGCGGCCAGGGCATCGGCCAGGGCTCCCGGTTTCACCGGCACGTCGAGGACGGCGGCGGACGCCGCCGGGGCGGAGAGCATGAAGAATGCCCCCGCCGCCAGCGCGAACCAGATGGAAATCTTCCGGTTCATGACGTCCGCCATCCGCTATCCCCTAGCCTTAGGCGCTCTTCGGCTTGACGATCATGCGCCCGCGCATTTCCATGTGCAGGGCATGACAGAACCACTGGCAATAGAACCAGTGGACGCCGGGCCGATCGGCGATGAAGGTCACCGATTGGGTGGCCTGCGGGCCGATCTCGAAGGCGATGCCGTAGTTGGCCATGGTGAGGCCGTGGGTCAGATCCTGGACGTCGTCCATGTTGGTGACCACGAGCGTCACTTCGTCACCTTCGTTGACCGTGAACTTCTCCAAGGAGAAGTTGGGCGCGATGGAGGTCATGTAGACCCGCACCTTGTTGCCGTCACGGACCACCTTGGCCGCGTCCTCCGGATCGACACCGTCCTTCTTGGCCATCTCGATGGTCGCCGCGAAGGTCGGATCGTCCCGCTTGTAGACGTGGGCCGGGTTGACCTTGGAGCGGTGCACGATGATGCAATCGTGGGGCTCGGCGAAGGTCGGGCCGTCGTGGACCACCTTCATCTTGTCGCCCGAGATGTCGATCAACTGCTCGTTCTCCGGCTTCAGGGGACCGACGTTGATGTAGCGGTCCTTGGAGAACTTGTTCAACGACACCAGCCACTTGCCGTCGGCCTCCGCGGTTTCGCCCATGGAGGTGTGGTTGTGGCCCGGCTGGTACTGGACGTCCACCTTGTCGAGGATCGGGTTCACCTTCTCGCCCTTGAAGGCGCGGATCGCCTTGTCGACGTTCCACTTGGCGACCTGGCTGTCCAGGAACAGGGTGGTGTAGGCGTTGCCCTTGTTGTCGAAGGCCGTGTGGAGCGGGCCGAGGCCCAGTTCCGGCTCGGCGACGACGGCGCCCCGGGGCTTGATCTTGTCGGCGAACATGTCCGGGAACTTGGTCACGTCCAAGACGGTCACCGTCGGCGAAAGCTTGCCGTTGATGACGATGTGCTTCTTGTCCGGGGCCGAGTTGACGCCGTGCGGGCTGTTGGAGATGGGGATGTAGCGCGTATAGCGCGATCCCTTGCGGCCGTCCAACACGGGCACGCCACCGTCGTAGACCTTGTAGTCCTTCTTCGCCACACCGTCTTCGATGGCCTTGATGTCGAAGACCACGGCCCAGTCCTGCTCCTTGGAGGTCATCTCGGCCAGGTTCACGCCTTCCTCGCCGTTGTAGCAACTGGAAACGGCGTAGAGGCCCTGGTAGTCGGCGTCCACGTTGTCCAGATTGCCGTCGACGATGACCTGCCAGGCCACCTTCATGGAGTCGCCGTCGATGGCGCTGAAGATGGCGTGGTACTTCTCGGGTTCATCCAGCACCGAGCCGTCGTTGGGGATCGGGATCCGGTGCTCGCCGTTGGCGAAGACGTAGCCCGTGCGGGGGAACTTCTGCGGGCGCAGGCCGTGGATGTCCGCCGCGTTGGGGATCTCGATCATCTTGTCGACCTTCATGATGTCGCAGCGGATCCGGGCGACACGGGTGTTGGCCTTGTCGTTGATCCAGAGGTAACGGCCGTCGTAGGTGCCGTCCGTGAACGACATGTGCGGGTGGTGGGCATCACCGTTGAGATAGACACCGCCCTTGTCGGCCAGATGCTTCTTGGTCTCCGGCAGCATGCCTTCGGTCATGATGGCGCGGCTCTCGTTGGTCTGGCCCCAGCCGCTGGCCGAGCAGCGGTTGAACACGGGGATGCGCATCAGTTCGCGCATGGACGGCAAGCCGAGGATTCTCACCTCGCCGGCCTGGCCCGAGGACCAGAACCCGTAGTATTCGTCCAGATCGCCCGGTGCGATATGGGCCTTGTTGGCGGCTTCCGCCGGGCGTGGCGCCAGGGCCGTGCCGGCGGCGAGACCGCCGGCGGCGCTGATGCCGGCGAGGGTCGCGGCCTTCGCCGTACCTCCCAGCAACTCGCGACGCGAGACGCTGGTCTGCTCGTCTTTCCGTTTCGTCATCTTCCGTCTCCTCTCCTTGCTAAGGGCGGGTTTGATCCAGGCACATTCGTCATCACGAACCATCCGCAACGGCCTGGGGATTCGGTTGGTTCTGGGTGGGCGTCTTGGTACTCAGCCGGGCGCGCTTCTCGCGGCGCTCACGACGGGCGATCATCACCGGGCACCGGTGATCATCGAAATAAAGGGTCTGGCAGTTCAGGCAATAGAGGCATTCGTTGGGGTTGATGTGGCCTTCCGGGTGGATCGCCTGGACCATGCATTCGTCGCCGCAGCGCTGGCAGGGGGCGCCGCATTCCTTGTAGCGCTTCAGCCAGTCGAACATGCGCAGCCGGCCGGGGATGGCGAGCGCCGCGCCGAGCGGACAAAGGTAGCGGCAGAAGAAGCGTTCGATGAACAGCCCGATGGCCAGCAGTGCCACGGCGTAGAGCACGAAGGGGGCCTCGCGCATGAATTTCAGGACGATGGCCGTCTTGAAGGGTTCCACTTCGGACAATTGCTCGGCGAAGGCCAGGGAATAGACCGACAGCCCGAACAGCGCCAGGAAAATCATATACTTGATGGGCCAGGCCCGCTCGTGGATGCCCCAGGGCACCTGCCATTGCGGCACGCGGAAGAACTTCGCCACCTTGTTCAGCAGTTCCTGCAAGGCGCCGAAGGGGCACAGCCAGCCGCAGTAGGCGCCGCGGCCCCAGAACAAGAGCGAGGCCGCCACCGCGCACCACAGTATGAAGATCATCGGTTCCATCAGGAAGTACTCCCAGCGGAACCCGGTCAAGAGCGCGTTGGAGAAGGTGAACACGTTGACCACGGAAAGCTGCGCCTGGGCGTAGTAGCCGATGTAGCCGACGGTGAAGATCAGGAAGACCGTGCGGATGGTATCCGTCAGCTTGCGGTGGCGGACCAGCACGTTCTGGAAGAAGAACAGGCCCGTCAGCACCAACAGGGCGGTGACCAGGATCGCCACCTCCGCTTTCTTGGAGCGCCAGATACGCTGCCACAGCGCCGTCTGGGCGCGGCTTTCCTCTTCCTCGGCGTCGGCCGGCGGGGCGGCCGGCACGGCCGGCCGCTCGATGTTGACGAAGCCGTCGGGCAACCGATACGCGGTGTCGAAGGTGATGAAGGTCTTCTTGATGGGGCCGATGGCCCTTTGCACCAGCAACTGCATGCGCCAGGGCGCCGTCGGGTCGAAACCGGAGTCGGGCGGGAACACGAACAGCCCCACCTCCTTGAAGTAGGGCGCGCCCTCGGCCAACACCTCGCCCAGGCGCTTGTGGTCCTTGTCCCGGAACCGGTAGCTGGATTCTCCCTGGACGATCTGAATGCGCTCGAACAGGCCGCCGCGCACGTAGCCCGAACCCTTGAACGAGTAGCGGCCGTTGGCGAACACCACCACGGCGCTCTGGCCCGGCTTCAGGCGGTCCGCCAGCAGCTTGTATTCGGCCTTGCCGAGCACGCTCTCGCCGATGGCGGGGACGTTGGCCGGCGCCATGTAGAGATCGATGATGGGATCCTTCGGCGCGCCTTCCTCGGGCCGGGCGATGGCCTCCGCGTTGCCGGTCTTCTCGAAGGCGGCGTTGACCTCGCCGACGGTCAGGCGCCGCTTCTTCACCGCGCCCTCGGCCAGAAGAGTCTCCCAATCCATGGCCGCGGTGCGTTCGGTTTTGATGGTGCGGATTTCCTTGGGGCCCGCCGGCCGGGCCGGTTTCAGGCCGCCCAGGGACAGCCGCCGGCCGACCTTGACGGCGGCCCGGAAGATGCTGTCCTCGATGACCAGCACGGTGACCGTGGCGCCGCTGATCATGTCAACGGCACGGGCATCGTCCTCGCGTTTGGCGATGTCGCCGACGCTGATGCCGATATAGCGGTCCATGAATTCCAGGATGCGCCGTTCCGGGATGCCGATGAGGACGATGGGTTCCGAATGTTTGACCAGCTTCAGGCCCGATATGGCGCCTTTCGCGTCGAGGGCCACCAACACGTGGATGGGCTTGCCCGAATAGCCCGTGGCATCGTTGAAGTCGGTGTTCAGAAAGGCATGGCCGATGCGTTTGTCACCGGCGAAGATCCCGGCGACTGGAGGCGAGCCTTCCGCCGGCCCGTAGCGGTCCGCACCTTTCATGAGTTCGCCGGGCGCCACCTTGGCGAGGAACTTCTGCAAGCCAGGCGCAGCCTGGGCCAGGGACACGCTGGCGGGAACCAGCAGGGCAGCAACCAGCAAAGAGCTAAAGAGTCTCTTCAATCGGGGGAGTTGCATGCCGGTGGTTTCCGATACCTGCCGGCCTGGTGAAGGCAGGCGTACCCAAGGTTCGTTGAATCTTGGGAAATAGATATCGGGGAATGCCGGGTATTTCCTTGACCCTTGTTAATTCCGCGCCCCTGCGGACCCGGCGCCGGTGGGGCGAAAACGGCACAAATCCGGCCTTTGGCGGCCATGAGGGCGCCGGGCCTCGTCAAGGTTTGAGCTGTCGGCGGGTTTCCTTAAGATGGGTTAAATTGCCCTATGTCATGTACGAAATGATAGAGGGGGTGTCATAAAAGTGTTACTTGTGCGCGGTCGTGAAGGGACCGGAGCGCCGGTTAAGCTTTGGCGACGCACGTTGAGCCGCGCGAGGACCCGAGTGCCGCCGCGACCGACAGGCGAGAACACATCGGCGGAGCGACGCACGCGACAGGGGAATGCCGGGCGGTTCTAACCGCGTCCGGTAAAGGTGAGAAAGGGGAGAACAATGGCGAAGAAAGCGACCGGGAAGAAGAAGGCGTCCAACGCGAAACCCACCGCGGCCAAGGCCGAAACGGAGACGGTTCACGGCGTCGGCCAGGTGGGCGCCGATATCCGGGTGGAGCGGCGCAAGATCCCGAACAAGATTTACGAAAAGGAGCTGGTCCGGCTGCAGGTCGAACTGGTGAAACTGCAGGAATGGGTGAAGGCCAAGGGCCTGAAAGTGGTGGTTATTTTCGAGGGGCGCGACGCGGCCGGCAAGGGCGGCACCATCAAGCGCATCACCCAGCGCCTCAATCCCCGGGTCTGCCGGGTGGTGGCCCTGGGCACGCCGACGGAACGCGAGAAGACGCAGTGGTATTTCCAACGCTACGTGCCGCATCTGCCGGCGGCCGGCGAAATCGTGCTGTTCGACCGGAGCTGGTACAACCGGGCCGGTGTGGAGCGGGTGATGGGATTCTGTACGCACGACGAATACGAGGAATTCATGCGCTCGTGCCCCGAGTTCGAGCGCATGCTGGTGCGGTCCGGCATCAAGCTGATCAAGTATTGGTTCTCGGTCAGTGACGAAGAGCAGGAACGCCGCTTCCAGAGCCGCATTACGGATCCCACCAAGCGCTGGAAGCTGAGCCCCATGGACCTGGAATCGCGCCGCCGTTGGGTGGATTACTCGAAGGCCAAGGACGCCATGTTCGCCCATACGGACATCAAGCAGGCGCCCTGGTTCGTGGTCGAGGCGGACGTCAAGAAACGGGCCCGGCTGAACTGCATCAAGCATTTCCTGAGCCAGTTCCCCTACGAGGACCTGACCCCGGAACCCTTCGAACTGCCGCCCAGGACGGAGGGCGCCAGCTACGTGCGGCCGCCGAAGGAGGACCAGAACGAGGTCCCCGACTACTTCGCCGACGTGGGCAAGAAGAAATAGCCGCCGGAGGCGGGACCCTTCGATGGCACCGGCCTGTCGCGGCCCATGGCCGGATCGTGGCGGTTCGCGCGTGGCGGGAACGTGCAATGCCGGGCCTCGGCGGTGGCCGGGTGAATTCCTGGTGATTGCGGGGAAATTGACATAGATTAATTCGTTCGGTTCAAAGGACTGGTAGACTTGCACAAAACTGTCATTGGGCTGCAATAAAAGTGTAACGAATTAAACCCTTACGGGCGCTCTTGCTGGGGAGGATTCCGTGCCGAACGAACAATCCGGACAGTTCACACCGATGAGTGATGCGGAACTGGAAAAGAACTTGATTCCACCGCAGGACAAGAAGACGCAGGCCGGCCGCGCCTCGCGGGCCGCCACGAAGGCCCGTAAGAAGGCGACCAAGGCCACGTCCCGAACGACGGCGGCGGCGGAGACCGTGGTGAAAACCAAGAAGGCGACGGCAAAGATACTCGCCGAGGTGGAAACAAAGAAACCGAAGGGCAAGTTGACCCGGGCGGTAAGCTCGGCCGACAAGGAGGCGAAGAACGCCGCCAAGGCAGCCGCCGCGGCCGTCGACGCGGCGAAGCGTGCTGCCAAACTGGCCCGCGATACGGAGACCACGGCAGCCCGGGCGCGCAAGCTGGAAACCGCCGCCATCAAGGCGCGGGCCCGCGCCAAGGGCGCCGAGATCGAGGCCGTGCATGCCGAGCGCAAGGAGAATTTCACCACCCGGGCCCGCCGGGCCTTTGAGCGCCGGGTCGCCAAGCTGTCGCAGATGGCGGAATCCGCCGAGGCCGACGCCGAGGCCGTATCGGAGGAAGTGGCCGCCATCGCCAGCCGGGCCAAGGCGGAGGCCGACGCCGCGGCGGTAAAGGTCGAAGAGGCGGCGAAATCCGCCAAGCGCACGGAGGACGCGGCCCGCAAGGCGGAGACAGCGACCAACGGGGTCCCCTCGCAGACCAGGGAGACCGTCGCCGAGACCAAGGCCGCCGCCGGTAAGGCCCGCTCGCAGACCAAGGCCGCGGTTTCCAAGACCCGGGCATCGGCCCGGGCCGTGGACAAGTTGGAGAAGATCGCCGCCTCTGCGTTGGCCGCCGCAGCGTCCAAGGCCGAGGCCGACCGGGCGGCGAAGCGGGCCGCCGCCGCCGCCGCCAAGGCGGCCAAGGCGAAGGCCGAAACCGGCAAGAACCTGAAGGCGCCGGGACTCTACCTCAACCGCGAGCTGACCTGGCTGAACTTCAACAAGCGGGTGCTGCACGAGGTGGAGGACCAGCGGACACCGCTGCTGGAGCGGGTCAAGTTCCTGGCCATCGTCGGATCCAATCTGGATGAGTTCTTCATGAAGCGGATCGGCGGCCTGAAACAGCAGGTGGGCGCCGGCGTGCATCACCGGACCGTCGACGGACGCACCCCCGAACAGCAGATCCATGATTCCGTGGAATCCGTGCGCGACATCCAGGAACGCGCCCACCGGGTCTATCTGGAGCTGGTAGAAAGCCTTCGCGAGAATGGCATCATCATTTTCTCCTGCGCCGACTTGCTGCCCGACGAAAGGGCCGGCGTCAGGGCCTATTACCTGGAGAACATCTTCCCCCTGGTGACGCCCCTGGCCATGGATCCGGCGCACCCGTTCCCGCATATCTCGAACCTGTCGCTGAACCTGTTGGTGACGCTGCGCGTGCCCGAGGAGGCGACTCCCATCCTGGCCCGGGTTAAGGTGCCCGCCGGAAACGTGATCCCGCGGTTCATCCGGGTCGGATCGGAAAATCATTTCGTCCTTCTGGAGGACGTCATGGCCAGCAACCTGGACGTCCTGTTCCCGGACGTGGAGGTGCTCAACTGCGAGGTCTTCCGGGTCACCCGGAACGCCAACACGGAACGCGACGAGGATACGGCCGATGACCTGCTGGAAATGATCGAAAGCGAGGTCCGCGACCGCAAGTTCGCGCCCATCGTCCGCCTGGAGACGGAATCCGAAATCAGGCCGACGCACCGCGGCATGCTGGCCGCGGAGCTGGGCCTGGACGAGACCGAGGACGTCTTCGCCAGCGACATCATGCTGGGGTTCCGCGATCTCATGGAGATCGCCGCAATCGACGAACCGCGCCTCCACGATCCCGATCACCATCCCATCGACAACGTCGATTTGCAGGACCCGCAGAACATCTTCCACATCATCCGCAACAAGGGACCGATCCTGCTGCACCATCCCTACGAGTCCTTCACCACCTCGGTGGTGCGCTTCGTCCGCGAGGCCTGCCGCGACCCGAAGGTCATGGCCATCAAGATGTGCCTTTATAGGACCACGGAAGGGACCGGAATCGTCGACTATCTCATCGAGGCGGCCCGGAACGGCAAGCAGGTGGCGGTTTCCGTGGAACTGAAGGCGCGCTTCGACGAGAGCGCCAACATCAAGTGGGCGAGCCGCCTGGAGGAGGTCGGAATCCACGTCACCTACGGCGTTTTGGGCCTGAAGACCCACTCCAAGCTGATCCTTGTGATCCGCCGCGACTACAGCGGCCTGCGTCGCTACGTGCATATCGGTACCGGCAACTATCACGCCGGCACGGCGCGGCTGTATGCCGATTTCGGCATGCTGACCTGCGACAACGAGGTCGGCTCCGATCTGATCGATTTCTTCAACTTCCTGACGTCGGGCTGCCAGCCGGTGCGGCGCTATTCGAAGATTCTGGTGTCGCCCAGGAACATGAAGGATCAGTTGCTGGCCAAGATTGACCGCGAGATCTCCAAGCATTCGACCCGCTCGCCGGGCCTCATCCGGTTTAAGACCAACGCGCTCGAGGATCCGGACATCACCGAGGCCCTCTACCGGGCTTCCATGGCCAACGTGAAGGTCGAGTTGATCGTCCGTGACACCTGCCGGCTGCGCCCGGGTATCCCGGGGCTGTCCGAGAACATTTCGGTGGTCAGCGTGGTCGGGCGTTTCCTGGAGCACTCCCGGGTCTACTATTTCCGCAACGCCGGCGACGAGGAATACTTCATCGGCTCGGCGGATTTGATGATGCGGAACCTGGAACACCGCGCCGAGGTGGTGGTCGCCGTGGAGGACGAGGATCTCCGCCAGGAGCTGCATCATTTCCTGGAAGCCCAGTTGAACGACCAACGCACCGTCTGGGACATGCTGTCCGACGGCAGTTACGTGCACCGCCAGGCGGCGGAGGACGGCGACGGCGTCGGCTGCCAGCAGGCGATGATCGATGCCGCCGAGAAGCGCCACGAAGAGGTCCAGAAAATCGAAATGAGGCGGCCCAAGGCGATCGCCAGGGGACGCAAGCGTGCATGAGAACGCCACCTTATGGTATAGGAGAGTGTAAATAGGGATCGGGTAAGGACAGCGAACAATCAGTGGGTAGGGCCTTTGATTCAGGGCCGCCCACAACACCGGGACAAGCCTGGCCGCGGGCGGGTAATACTTGGCAGACGAAATGATTGCCGCAGACGATCTCAAATTGGCCGCCATGGAGGAGACCCAGGATATCCGCGGCGTTCGCTTCCCGGAGGATCCCACGTTCCGGCAATTCCTGATCACCGGTCCGCCCGGCGTCGGCAAGACCACGCTGATCAACAAGATTCGCGGTTGGCCCTACGAGGGATACATCGATCTATCGCGGCCCAAGTGGTGGCAGACCCAGGCCCTGACGTTCCGGCCGCGCGAGATCCATATCGGCGTTCCCTTCAAGGGCTTCGACGAGGGCCTGGCGGTTCTCGACAAGGAATGGCTGGAGAATACCGCTGAACTGGAAATCGACTTTGCGCGCATCCTCATCCCCCCGGAAAAATCCTGGTTCCTGGGCAAGGACTGGCGCAACCTGTATGTTTTCGAATGGCTCAATTCGCAAAACGAAGGCATGGCCTCGTCATCGCCGCCTCGAGGCAGGCTCTTGGCGATGGCTGGTCGCCGAGTTCGATGAGATGGAACCATCTGAGATAGCTGTCCAGGTACTTGGTGGCG